>JAEEGF012506925.1_pt1 | contig 12895 bp, 10 predicted proteins | sample 9134171 | NCBI WGS metagenome assembly JAEEGF01 (sample SAMN16246542, study PRJNA631951) | gut metagenome | biome: gut microbiome; feature: rumen; material: AP-attached | host: Bos | place: Iran: Karaj | collected 2018-10 | reverse complement strand
CATAGAATAAGTCACAGTCACACCATCATCTATTAAATCCCTTCTTGTAAATCCATTTCCAGTATTTGCCGGAGCTTGGATTGTATATGAGACCATTTCACCAGATGTCCCTGCTTCAGGAAGTTCTTCATTTCCTTTATAAAATGCACATTGATATGTTTCAGAATCAGAATAGGTTGATTTTCCATCAATACTTATTTCTGCATTCAGATCCCCACTAAAATCAGGGAAGAGTTCCTGTATGCTAGGACAAAAAGCCATATATTTTGCTGTTTCTGTATCAGCGCCTACCACAGACACCTGATTGCCAGGCAGATATATACGAGGATCATTTTCATTCATTTCCATCCATCCAATAAATTTTCTGCCATCAGTTAATTCAAGATTTGGAAAATCATTTGCATCAAATTCAGGAAAAGTAAGCAAACCATCTGGAGCAATCACAGACTTGGATTCATTCGTAGAATCACCTCCATAGAATGTGACTTGCATATCTTCAGCCAGAACCTTTCTTGCAGATAGTCCATCTGCAATTCCAACAGAAGCCAAAGTCAACACCAGAACCATAGTCACTGATATTATCCGCTTAATCCATGTGCTACTTTTAACTTGTTTCATTTTGTTAAACCCTGTTTTTATAAATCTTCCATTCATATATCAGCCCTCCAAATATTATCAACCTGATATACCATTACCTCTTTGCTCTTTCCCTTCAGAGGAATTGTTCCTATCTCTGTAACCTGAACTCTATCCTTGATAGCTTCATATACTGCGTCGCTAATCAATATCTGGCCTGCTTTGGCATTACTTTCTAATCGAGCAGCTGTATTTACCGTATCTCCAATAGCTGTATAGTCCATTCTAAAATCACAGCCAATATTTCCAACGACAGCATCTCCGCAATTGACACCAATTCCATAGCTTATAGTTCTGCCAAATTTCTCCTGAAGCTTCTGCTCCAACTCAGCAGAACCTGCTGCTATATCCCAGGCAGTACATACTGCTCTAAATATATAATCATCTAAATTAAATGGAGAATTAAAAACTGCCATTGTAGCATCGCCGATATATTTATCCAAGGTTCCTCCATTTTGGAATATGCACTTGGTTGTAAGTGCCAGATATTCATTTAAAATATCTACAACCTCTTCTGGTTGTAATCCTTCTGACATTGGAGTAAATCCTCTGATATCTACAAAGAGTACAGCTATATGTCGCTTCTGTCCTCCCAAATTAATTTCAAAGTCTCCGCTCTTAGAAATCTCATCCACAACCTGTGGCGCCACATATTTCTTAAAGGCAGATATAATTTGTCTCTTCTTCAATATCTCAATCAGATATCCTGAAACCAGATAATATACATATATCAATATAGCAATAACAGCAAAATCAATAATGGCAATTACAATTCCTCTGTCATATAGGAACCTTCCTATAAGCCCATCACCAATCAAAGCTACAATCAATATAATTGTGGATGTAATTATCTTGGTTCTACTCAAAAGGATATAGAATAGCAAAACAACCACAGTTACCACTATTCCATATATGTATCTATTGGCCGGAACCGCAGTCTGTCCTGTCATTAAAGCCTGGAGTATATTGGCATGAATCTCAACGCCGTACATCTGCTTACCATGTTGTATAGCCGCATTGAAAGAGTCACCCATTCCCGGAGCATAAGCTCCCACATAACATATGGAATTCTTGAAGGCTCTGGAATCAATCTTGCCATCTAACACATCAGCCATAGAAATAACTGAATAAGAACCGCTATTTCCTGTATATTTAAAATAGAATATTCCACTGGATGTGGTTTTCGGCTTTACCACTTCGGTCCCTGTGGTTTTGGCATATTTCTTCCATACTGCCATATCCAAGGAATCAATTGTTTCTCCTTGGTAATTTGCTTCTACACCTGATGTTCTTATAAATTGATCCTTGTCTATATATGTATTAACAAATCCATAATCCGATGCAGACTTAAGAGCATCATATGGATATTCAACCATGGCAACATTCTGAGAATCCACATTCAAAGAACCATCTGATCCAACTGTCAATTTATCTCTATAGACTACATTGACTCCTGTAACCACATTACCGTATTTCTCACAAGCCCTGGCAAATGCATTGTCCTTTTCCTCATCTTCCTCTGTCACATATAACATATCAAATGCAATTACAGCAGGAGCATTTTCCAAATCATTGTCTAAGGCCTCCACCAATGAAGCAGGAATCTCCCTGGTCCACGCAGAAGGATTACCAAAACGAGCAATGGTAGCCTCGTCGATTGCTATTATTTTAATATTGTCATTTGGGATTGACTTTCTCTGATAAAGAGAATCTGACACTAGCTTGTCAAATGAATACAAAAAGCCACTGAAAGTCAATATAATAGATAATAATACAGCCGCAACTGCGCCAATTATTAGACGTGTCCGCTCTTTCATAACTCTTCCTCTTAATAAAAACCCACAATACACTACAAACTAGATAAGCAGTTATATAACCTATATTTACCCATCCTATAGAAACTGCTTCTATCTTGAGCTTATTATATCTTATTTATATAATTTCTGCATCATTATTTTGTTTCCGTCAATTTATTACTATGTAGCTTTTAACTTGAGTTTCACCACACTTCTTGCTATTATATATGATGGCTTTCAAATAGAATGTATTTCTATCTAAGAAAATATTTCAATAAATTTCCAAAGGAGAACAAAATGAAAAACTGTATAGTCGCTCAATCTGGTGGACCAACTGTTGCAATCAATGCAAGTCTGGCTGGTGTTTTGGATGAAGCAAGCCATAATTATGATAATGTCTACGGCTCATTAAACGGAATCTTAGGCATATTAAATGACAATATAATTAATCTATCTGATAAGATGAAAGAAGTATCAGATTTTATAAAGCTCTTAAAGATTACACCTGCCATGTATCTAGGCTCTTGCAGATATAAACTTCCAAAGGCAGATATTGATCCAGATGTATATGAGAAGATTTTCAAATATTTCCAGGATCATGACATAACAGGCTTCTACTATATAGGCGGAAATGATTCTATGGATACTGTACTCCAGTTATCTAAATACGCTTCCGCTCACAATATCGATGTAACAATCATGGGTGTGCCAAAGACTATAGATAATGATTTGTGCCACACAGATCACACTCCTGGTTTTGGTTCAGCAGCTAAGTATATTGCCACTGCTATGAGAGAAATCGCTTATGACACTTCTATCTATCCATTGGAAAGTATAACAATCGTAGAGATAATGGGAAGAGACGCAGGATGGCTTACAGCTGCTGCAGCCCTTGCTACTACATCTTACGGACTTGGTCCTGATATGATATATCTGCCAGAAGTTGCGTTTGATAAAGAAGCATTTATAAATGATGTAAAAAACACTTTGACACATAAACACAATGTACTCATTGCTATTTCAGAAGGAATAAGAGATGCAGATGGCAAATATATATCAGCCTCATCATCTGCAGTTGATTCTTTTGGTCACTCTCAGTTAAGTGGTGCAGGAAAGGCCCTTGAATACCTGGTGTCAGATAAGCTTGGCATCAAAGTTCGATCAATTGAAATTAATCTACCACAGAGATGTGCTGCTCACATTGCATCAGCTACAGATTTAAATGAATCAATGGAACTCGGTCGCACCGCTGTACGCAAAGCAATTAATGGTACTACAGGAGAAATGGCCATTATCACTAGAACCAGCAACACACCATATTCAGTAGTATATGATTCTGCTGACATTTCACAGATTGCAAATGAAGTGAAAAGCGTACCAAGAAATTTCATCAACGAAGCTGGCAATAATGTAACTCAGGAAATGATTGACTACCTGTCTCCTCTCATTGTAGGTGAATCAGAAGTTGAATATGAAAATGGTCTTCCTAAGTACCTAACTTTAGAGCACTTATACAAGTAAATCATAAATATAAAAAAAGAACTGAGTAGTAAATGAAATCGTCTAACAGATAATCATCATTTACTACTCAGTTTTTATATCTTTTTTAATTAGTTTTATATACTTCATTCAGTATATTAGTAATGCTGCTCTTGTCATTAGAATAAATCTCCCACATATATAGGCAATGATTATGTATAGCATAAGCCGTCGTTCTAGTTTCAGTCTTAATACATTTAATCTCACCAATAGAAGAATTTACAGTGAAACATTCATCACCTTTTTCAGTCATTCCCATTGGATAGATTCTAGTATAATCTTCATCTCCATAAAATGCTTTAACTGTCAATACACATTTAATACCTTCTGCTTCCATTAATGGCGAAATCAATTCCAAATAACTATCATCTGCCCAAAACAAATAAGGTTTTGATACATCTTTTTGCATCGCAATCATCAACAAGTCACCGCCAAAATAATCCTGAACTTCTGATAAATCATCTATCAAAGCAGCATGTGCCCCCAACAAATCAAGTTCTAAATAATTAAACTCGATCTTATGTTTTGTAGGATATGACTGAATCTGCTGAATTTGTTCATCTGATAAATCAATAGATTCAATTATAATTGACATGTCTCCATTAATTTGAGCTCTAATAGATTCAGATTCATCCTGATTATCAAGCGAAAATATGAGACCAACTATTACAGTAATTATTATAGCAATTAGCGCTACTATCTTTTTCATTTAATCACACCCTTAAATAAAAGCATTTAATAAATACCATGTAAAAGCATCTGCTCCCTGTAAAAGTCTAAAAACTTTATGAGCTCCGCTCTTCCCAACACATACTCCCAAATCATATAGTGTCCCTGAACCATCTGGATACATAGAGCAATTAGCATATCCTATATATGCATTACCTGATGAATCTTCATATTTTTTATAACACTTTCCAAATGGATTTAAAACAAATCCCGCCCCCTGGAAATCATATCTATCAATATAGCTATGACCATATCTACTTATAACATATGAAACAACAAATGTTGTATAGTGACCTAAATCACCCATGGTAAATTGTTTGTTTGCATAGTATCTTTCCTCTGCTGCATTTAGTGAATAAACTGGCAACGATTCCTCTATACAAATTAATATTTGCCGATTATCATATACGGTCAATGAATAAGTTGTACCATTGCACTCCTTTTCTCCATCGTATATAACTACTGGCTCAGTAATAGACGTATCTATTCCCTCTTGCTCAAATAAAATAATATCAATATAATGTTCTGGAAATAATTGTTTATATTTTTCTTTTAGTTCAATTTTTTCCATTTCAGTCCATTCATTCGTACTATAATTATTTGCCGCATTACAATTCATCGGTATCAAAAAAATAACCAGTGCAAGAATTATTGAACAACACGCTTTTAATTTTGTCTTCATAATAACCCCTCCATATCTTTAATGAAACAATACCTAAGCTCATAATATACCTCTCATAAGAGAATGCAATAGGTCATGTTCGAAATGGATTTTTTTTGCGCCAAATGTATCATTCACTATATTTATAATCAAGCCATTTATCGATAACACTTTTTCTTCTATTTATTGGCATCTCAAGAGTACTACCATTTTTTAATAAGAGTCTACCTTTTTTTATTATTTTTATTTTTTGCATGTTAACTATAATTGAACGATGAATCATAACAAATATATCATTTAACATTTCTTGATATTCATTAATATTCCCTTTACAAATTACTTCTTCTCCTTTCCAATGCACTTTTAAATTTCTACCATATGTTTCAATATAAAAAATGTCATTAACTTTAATATATACATCTGCTTGCCCAATAATATGGATTAAAACTTTTTTATCTATAAGATTCTCTTTTTCTTTTAAGCTATATAGTGCATTCTTAAGCTCATTTAGATTATTTTTTGAAACATATCTATATGCGTCTATTTCATATCCTTGTCTTAAATACTCATCGTAATTAGTGGTAATAATAATAGTAGTATCAGGCCATTTATCATGAAAATCGCGTCCAACCTCTATTCCATTTCTTTCTCCCAATTCCAAATCAAGAATAAGTATTTTTAAATCAGGCAAATTATATAGCTCTTTTTCATCTCTAACCCACACAATATCTTCATTTTCATATACTTGTTGTGCAATAGCCTGTTCTTTTTCTCCCCATATCTCCTCATCATCTAAAATAGCAATCATCCTAATACCTCATTGCAATAGTTGTCCTAAACTTCTTCACACCATCATCTTCAAATCTTTTTATGTTGTATATTCCTTTTTTCTTTTCAACTACTTTTCTAACTTTTTTCAAACCATACCCATGTTCTATATTCTTTTTATTAAAATGAGAATCAGAATATTCATTTTCAATCATAATAAAAAGCTGTTCTTCATCATATTTTATACTGACAATTATTTCTTTTTTATCAACATTTTTAAGCATTTCATTATATGAATTTTGTAATAGATTTGTTATCAAGACAACAATATCACTTGAATCCAGACTCATTTCACTTGGAAAAGAGCCCTTGAACACTATTCTTCCACCTTCATTTTCTACCATTGCGCTATAATGGTTAAAAATCGCATCCGTCAATTCATTTCCTGTATTAATAAAGTCAGCACATACATTAAATTCTCCATATAAATCATTAATATATTTTTCAATTTCACTACAATTATTCTTTTGTGCAATAAATCCAATAGTTCTCATGTGATTTTTTATATCATGTCTAAACTTAAATGTGTCTTTTAAATACTTTTCTTGATATAATAATTGGCTTTTTTGATAATCTGCAATCTGTTCAATGTAACTATATTGCTCTTCTATCTCTCGTTGCTGAACAACCATATATAAAGCGTTATACACATGGGAAATCATAAATATAATAACTATTAAATAAAGTAATAGATACTCATCCGCCCTGAACAATACATTTCTTTCTACTTCACATCTAAGCATATTCATAACATAGATATAGACCAACAATAGTAATGAAATTTTTACAACTTGAAAATTCTCTATATCAGCAATGCTTCTATCTTTTTTCACAAATATATATAAATCAAATAGTAAAAAAGATACTATTAACAATGCTTCAACAATTACTTTTTGCCAAATTAAACTGATTTCTATATTTCCAATCATGCAAATAATATAAATAATATTTTTATAACAGATGTTAAAAAAGGCATAATATACGGCCAAATATAACATAGAAACTAAACCACCAATTATATGATAGTCAAATCGAAACTTTAAACCACTATAATTTAAAAATACTAAAAAAACAATAGAAATAAAAAAATACAAATAGTCCATTTTAACTTCTCAAAAATCCCCAAAATTATACAATCTACCAAATATAATATATTATATCACAGTACAGAATTCCTTATTACCTCACATGAAATCTTCTCTTCAACTCATGATGAGCAGTTGAACCGCCAAGCATTATGGCGCCAATAGTCTGTATCATTGTAAAGAAGATTGCAACAGTTGAAACCACTGGATGTGTAACCAATCCCACTTTGATAAATACAAATAGAATAATACAAATCACCAGCAAGCCTATCTGAAAAATGAGATAACTCTGCCAGTTTCTTCTATTCACAAGCATTAAAATCAATAGAATAACATCCACAAGCAATATTCCACTTGGCAGGAAGAAATTAACAGACCAGCCGTTATAACCTATAAGTATATCAATAGCTATAACTAGAAGAACTGCAAATGCCACTCCAGTAAGGAGCCTCACTCTATATCCCGCCCTGTCATTGAATGACACATACAGCATCCACATAGTATAGAGTATACATATCTCTACAATAACGCCCCACTTCATTTCATCAGAATACAGATAGAAACCTGCAGCAGTTCCAATGGCTCCCAGAACGCAGAAAAACATTAACAATCTATATAGGAAATTAACCTTCTTGACTTCCATATACAAATCAGGATATGTCATTTTACCCTCGTCATCGCCTTCTAGAACACCATTGCACAGTGGACAATGTTCAGTTTTGTCCATCACTTCTATTCCACAAAAATTACATTTATTCATAATACACCCCGTTCGTCTCAATCTTCACATCCACTCCATCAGCTGCAATCTGTCTGAAGACTCTGCGCTGAATTGACACATCCTGCCATGCAGAAGTATATGTATACACCAATGTATCCTTGTAAGATGTAATTGTAGCCTTGAGCATCTGTCCTTTTGAAAATGATAAAAATGAATAAAACATATCAATGTAAGGCTCATATTCCTCTAAAACTTTGATATTACCAATGTTGGTAATTGTAGTAGTATTAGCCAATGCAGTCTGGGTATATACCGCTTTCATGGCCAAATTTTTGATTGGCAGAGGAACTGCTCTTGCAACAAAATATTGTTCATTTGACACATTATATGAAAATATTTCTTCCAAATGTTCTTTATTGATCTGACTTCTCAGACTCTCATGAGTAATCTGACAGATCTCATCAAAGGTATATTCATCCTTGTCAGGAGCAAATTCTGCAGAAACCATGGCAAAGAAATTCTTGGTAGTTATAGAGTCAAAGTAAGGTCTCAGATTAACTGGCACTGCCACTCTAATAGGTTTCTTCTTGGTAATATGTCGATAATTCTCCTGATAGGTAGCCCATATAAATGTAGCAATGAGATACTCATTAATACTAAGTCCTCTGGCTTTGCTCACATCCTTCAGCTGCTGAATATTCATAAATCCATGAATAACACCGAAGCCATTATAAGGTATAGGCTCACCCTTTATGAGAAATGCCTTCTGAAACTTATAAGATGCCTTGGCGCTCTTCTTGTAATTCTTGATAAATGAATCCTCTCTGTTAAGAGAAGTCTCCTTGCTAAGCTTATCTCCCAACTTCTCTCTAAGTTTCGGATGAGCAAGTCGTAAATATTGATATACCAATTCTTTGAGAAATGATATACCTCCCATGCCATCTGTCAGAGCATGGAATACTTCTAAATTAATTCTGTTTTTAAAATAAGTAACTCTGAACAAATAACTATTGTTCTTGGTCTCATGTATAAGTCTACAAGGAAATGTATCCTCCTCATGAACTCTAGGAGCTTTCTTACCATTTTCCTCAAAATAAAACCAGAATAATCCTGCACGAAGGCGTAAATTAAAACCAGGAATTTTGGGAGTTACAATATCAACCGCCTCCTGCAACAATTCCTTGTTAATTTCCTCTTTCAATACACAACTAATACGATAGGTATTGGTCATGCTCTCCCCTGCAATAACAGGGAAAATATTTGCCGTATTATCTAATTTATCCCAATGGATATATCCACCAGCCATAACAATCTCCCATTTATCTAATAATAGAAAAACCTCCCGGAAAATGCTTCCGAGAGGTCGATTCATTTTCTATTAAATTATATCTTATAAGAAGATGTACTTCAATACAAATAAGACTGCAAGGACATACATAAGAGGATGTACCTTCTTAGCCTTACCAACGAGTACGTTGATGCATACATAAGAGATAACACCAACTGAGATACCCTCTGAGATGCTATACATAAGTGGCATAGCGATCAAGCAAAGGTATGCTGGAATTGACTCAGCAGGATCATTGAAGTCAATGTCTACAACAGCTGAAATCATCATGAAACCTACGAAGATAAGAGCTGATGCTGTAGCATATGAAGGAATTGTTGTAAATAATGGTGCAAAGATTACAGCCAACAAGAACAACACACCTGTAACTACAGAAGCAAGACCTGTTCTAGCTCCCTCAGATACACCTGATGAAGACTCTACAAATGTAGTAGTTGTAGATGTACCGAAAATAGCACCTACTGAAGTAGCAATAGCGTCTGCAAGAAGAGCTGGCTTAATTCTTGGAAGCTTACCTTCCTCATCAAGCATGTCAGCCTTGGTTGCAACACCGATAAGTGTTCCGATTGTATCAAACATATCTACAAACAGGAACGCAAACATAATAACTGCAAAATCAAGCGGATTAATAGATGAGATAGCCTCAGCACTGAAGCACTGGCCAAAGATTGAACCAAATGACTTGAAGTCTAAGCTAACAATCTGTGTTGGAATCAATGAATAGAATCCAGCATCTGGATTTGGAACATATAAACCACAAAGCTGGCAAATAATACCAAGTACCCAAGCAGCAATAATTCCGATAAGGAAGCTACCCTTTACATTCTTCACATGTAATACTGCAATAATAACAAGACCGATTACACAAAGAAGTGCTGTAATACCCTCTGAGCTGAAGTTCTCTGTGAAGTTGATTACTGTAACCTTTGTTGATTCACTAGCTACAACCAAGTGGCTGTTCTGAAGACCGATAAATGCAACAAATAAACCAATACCAACTGATACACCCTTCTTCAACTGTGCTGGGATTGCATTGAAGATTGCCTCACGAACATTTGTAAGTGACAAAATAATGAAGATAATACCTTCTACAAATACAGCAAGTAATGCGAACTGCCATGAATAACCCATACTACCGCATACTGTATATGCGAAATATGCATTAAGTCCAAGTCCTGGAGCAAGGGCAAATGGGTAATTAGCAAGAAGTGCCATACACATTGTACCAACAAATGCTGCCAGTGCAGTTGCTATAACGATTGCCTGTGAATCCATACCTGATGCAGATAGGATTGATGGGTTAACTGCAAGAATGTATGCCATTGTCATGAATGTTGTCAAACCACCAATGACTTCAGTCTTTACAGTTGTGTTGCTTTCTTTGAGTTTAAATACTTTTTCTAACATTTTTTCCTCCTTGTAACTCCGCAATATCTCTTCAAACATAATTGTGAGATACTGTCCCGGTACCCGGGATAATACACAACATTGAAATTATAAAAAAAAGCTATTGATATTTCAATAGCTTTTATAGATAAATTTATATGCAATTTCAATCTATTTCTTTGGTTCACTTGTTACATTCAGGCCAAGCTTCTTGAAAATTTTCTCATCAACTGGACTAAGCATAACAGATGAGTGAACATCTAAACCATGAAGCTTAGGAAGCTGCTCTAATGCAGCCTTGGCATTTGGATCTGTGCTTGCACCAATTGAAAGCACTGTAAGGACCTCATCACTGTGAAGTCTCGGATTCTTGGCTCCTAGGTAGTTCTGCTTCAACTCACTTATTGGGCGAAGAGCCTCTGGTGAAATAAGCAATGTATCATGTGGAATACCAGCCAACTCCTTCAAAGCATTCAAAAGAACTGCAGCTGATGGTCCCAACAAATCAGATGTCTTGCCATCAACCAAAGTGCCATCCTCCAATTCAATAGCAACTGCAGGCTGTCCTGTCTCCTCCTCAACCTTCACAGCAAGGTTCGCAACCTTTCTATCAGCAGGTGAGATTCCAGCCTGATTCATAAGAAGCTGAATCTTGTAGAGGGCATCTCTAGAGCCTGTACCCTTCTTGATATTGCAAAGTTCTGTATAATATCTTCTGATAATCTCAGCATTTCCCGCTGCTCTACATACCTCATCATCAGAGATACAATTACCAACCATATTTACACCCATATCAGTTGGTGACATGTATTCACATTTACCATAAATCTTCTCAAATATAGCTTTAAGAACAGGATAGATTTCCACATCTCTATTGTAATTGATTGTAGTCTCTCCATAAGCTTCCAAATGGAAAGGATCAATCATATTCACATCGTTCAAATCAGCAGTTGCTGCTTCATAAGCAATATTTACAGGATGCTTCAGAGGCATATTCCAAACTGGGAATGTCTCAAACTTAGCATATCCAGCTCTTACCCCGCGCTTATGCTCCTTGTAAAGCTGTGACAGGCAAGTAGCCATCTTACCGCTTCCTGGTCCTGGTGCTGTAACAACTACAAGGGGACGAGTTGTCTTGATATAGTCATTCTTGCCAAATCCATCATCACTTACAATATGCTCTATATTGCTTGGATATCCTTCAATTTTGTACAAAATGTATGAAGGAATTCCCAAGCTATCAAGTCTCTCTCTGAATGAATCTGCAGCAGCTTCACCTGTATACTGAGTGATTGCTACTCCACCAACATAGAATCCTAAGCCCTTGAATATATCAATAAGACGAAGTGCATCATCATCATATGTGATTCCCAAATCTCCACGCATCTTGTTGGAAGCAATTGCTCCGGCAGAAATAGCCACAATAATCTCTACCTGATCCTGCAACTTCATAAGCATCTGAAGTTTTGAGTCGGGATGAAAACCAGGCAATACTCTTGACGCATGGTAGTCGTCATAAAGTTTGCCTCCAAATTCCAAGTACAACTTATCTCCGAAGTGATCAATTCTCTCTTTGATATGTTGTGATTGCATCTGTACATACTTGTCGTTATCAAAACCGATTTTCATCCTTACACCTCTTTCATTATTCTGTTTAATCTTTACAAAAATCATAACCCCTTCCTACCCATGTAGAAAGGGGTTACAAACTACTTTATAAAATATACTATTTTCGTCCTATTTAAACAAGTGTAAAATTTCACAAATTATATTTGTGTCATTTGTTTTTGGAGCTACTACTCTAACTACCTGTTGTGTAGCCATGTCATTAGCGCCATTAGCATTGGCAATTCGCTCATCTTCCTTGGTAGCATAGTCAACCATAGTAACCTGCTGTACATAGTTTTCTCCAGCTCCAAGCTTCTTAGACTCTGCCACAAATGTTATATCATCAGCGCATACATAACCTTCTGGTGCGCTAACCTCACGGAGGATATAAGCATCTCCACCTTGGAGTAATCCTGAAATTACATGGCCCTGAGTATCCTCAGATACCCACTCATCAATCACCTTGCCTGTGGACTTGTGAATTACCTGTAAAGTAGCACCTGCAAGTCTGTTGCCTGATGGATCCAACTTATTGATTTCTACCTTTAATCTAGGCTC
>JAEEGF012112471.1_pt1 | contig 12895 bp, 11 predicted proteins | sample 9134171 | NCBI WGS metagenome assembly JAEEGF01 (sample SAMN16246542, study PRJNA631951) | gut metagenome | biome: gut microbiome; feature: rumen; material: AP-attached | host: Bos | place: Iran: Karaj | collected 2018-10 | reverse complement strand
CGGAAAGAAACTGCTGCTTGTTATAAAGGACGCATGCGACAGGAATCCCGGCATAATCCTGGAAGCTGTCGAGGACGAAGACGACGACAGCGCAGATGATCCCGAAAACGGCAGCAACGAATGCTGTCCGGGAAAAGACAGCTGAAAATCAGTTGCGGTCGAGGCAAGACAAGCGACCCGACAATCAATTCGCGGTTTTCAAGTTTATTCTCAGTTTATAATTTTGTTATATTATAATATGATTGAATTTTACTGAGGACAAAGCGGAAATCAGCTGTAAATTACGTAAGCTTTGTCCGGAAGGACAATGTTTATGGACTCACAGACGGTAGACGGAACACTTTTTGCAAAAATGCTTTCAGGGGGTCTCTCCCTGCTTTCTGCGCACGAACGCGAGCTTAATTCGCTGAATGTATTCCCCGTTTCGGACGGAGATACGGGATCGAATATGATCAAAACTGTCCGTGGAGGAACTGCAGAAATAGAACGCCATGATTCCGACGGCAAAATATGCACGATATCGTCTCTTTTTGCAAACGGCGCTCTTTTAGGCGCACGGGGAAATTCGGGCGTGATACTTTCGCAGATATTTGCAGGCATAAGCAAAGGACTTGCAGGAATAGACAAAGCGAATGCCTGCGATCTGGCAAAAGCGTATGCGAAAGGCATTGAAACATCCTATTCAGCAGTAACTCACCCTGTTGAAGGAACGATCCTCACGGTTTTCAGAGAGAGCGTTGAATACGCGATCGACAGAATCGACAGTCAGTCCTCAATCAAGGATTTTTACTCCCTCCACATAAAAAAAGCGGAACAATCCCTTGCGGAAACTCCAAATCTTCTTCAAGTGCTGAAAGATTCCGATGTTGTCGATTCGGGAGCAGCAGGATACCTGTATTTTGCAAAAGGAATGCAGGACATACTTGAGGGCAGAGAGCATACCGCCGTTTCAGGCGGCGAATCGCATGAAACAGCCGTTGACATAGAAAAATTCACAAGAAACAGCGTTCTGGAATTCGGATACTGCACCGAATTTCTTCTCAGGCTGACCACATCAAAAGTAGATCCTGACAGTTTTGATATAAACCGTGTTGTCAAGGACCTTGAAGGGCTCGACGGCGAAAGCATTGTTGCATACAAGCAGGACGACATGATAAAAGTTCATGTCCATACCTTCTTTCCGGGCAGAATACTCGCTAAAATGCAGGACTACGGAGAATTTTTGACCGTCAAAGTTGAAAACATGATGCTGAGTCACGACGAAACGAATTTTTCCGCAAAAAAACCGGAAAAACCGTATTCTGTTGTTGCGGCAGCGTCAGGGGACGGAATGGTAAAGCTTTTTGAAGAGCTGGGCGCGGATGTGGTCATCAAAGACGAAAGCCCTTCGGCAGAAGAATTTATCGAGGCATTCAAAAAATGCAGCAGCGAAAAAATCATAGTGCTGCCAAACCATAAAAATTCTTTTCTCGTTGCACGGCAGGCGGCGTCTATGATGAACGGCACGGATATACGGGTAATTGAAACGAAAAGCTTTATGCAGGGTTACAGCGCACTATCTGTTCTGACTCCGGGTCTGACGGATATCGACTCGCTTCAAAAAAGCGCTGCTCTCGCGGCAGAAAATGTTGTTGACGGAGATGTTGCGATGGCAGTAAAAGATGCCGAGATCAACGGGTTTTCGGTTAAAAAAGGCGAATATATCGCAAGAGCAGGCGGAGTTATAACCGCGGTCGAAAAAACAGCGGGAAATGCATTGAGAAAGCTCCTTGAATCATCCGTAACCGCTCTCACTGAACTGATAACGGTATTTGCAGGCAAAGACATTTCCGATACAGAAAACTTAAAATCCGAAATAAGCGACCTTTATCCCGACTGCGAGGTGACGGTAATAGAAGGCGGTCAGGATATTTATGATTATCTTATAGCCCTGGAATAAACCATACGGAAAACATCCTCAAAAAAGGAGATATTGAAAATGAAAAAAATCATTGCATTAATAATCGTTTTTGCCGCAGTTTTTTCGCTCTGCGCATGCGGCGAGGCAGGAGGTCCGAAAGGGAAATATGTTGACCCCACAACAGGCGCATCCATAACGTTTGACGGAAGAAAAGCAGTATTTGAAGGAACTGACGGAGTGAAGGAATATCCATACAAGATGGATGGAGATACGATCGTTATCACCCTCACAAAAGGAAAAAAAGCAACATTCTGTTCGTATAACGAAGAAGAAGATATCGTATATATGAACAAAGAAGACGGCACTCAGGTCTCGTTTTTAAAAACAGAAGATTAAAATCCACTAAAACAATATAAAAATAACAGGAGCATAACAATGGCAAAAATCAAGATCATGTGCACCTCTACGGGATGCATTGAATACGCGCCCGAACGTTACAGAAACCTCGGCATAGAGATAATAAGAATTCATATTCTTTTTAACGGTAAAGAATACAAGGAGGGAACAGAACTTGATCCTGTAAATTTTTACAATCAGCTTGAAACGATAAAAGACCCTAAAAATCATCTGCCCTCAACAGCGCTGCCTGATACGGAAGATATCCGCGCGGCTTTTGAAAAAGCGATCGACGAAGGATATGATGAATCCATAGTTTTCACGCTCTCCTCCGCGCTTGGAGGAACATACAATAAGATATGTTTGATTGCAAGAGAGTTTGAAGACAGACTGAAAATACATGTGGTAGACACTAAAATAACATGTTTCGGAGAAGGACTTCTTGCGATAAAGGCGGCGAAATTTGCCGCAGAAGGAATGTCTTCGGAACAGATACTTAAAGAGACTGCATGGATGATGAAACGTCAGATATTTATAGGCATAGACGGAAAGCTTGACTATCTTATCTATAACGGACGTCTGAAAGGCGGCAAAGCGTTTATGGGACAGATGCTTAATATCTGCCCGGTCATTCATTTTTCTGAAGAGGGAGAAATAGTTGCTCTTGAAAGTGTTCGCACTCCAAAAAAAGCTCTGATGCGCACATGTGAGCTTCTTAAAGAAAAAATCGGGAACCGTGACCCGAAAGACTATCTTTTATGGCATGTATACACCGGTCCTTCAATGATAAAAATACTTCGCGAAATTGAAGGCAATTACGGAATTGAAACAAACCACGAGGACGTTATTATGTCACCTGTAAGCGGATGCCACAACGGTCCGTGGCTGGCAGGCTACGGCGTTGCGTATTTACGAAGAGAGGACGAACCGCTGGAGAACTGACAATGATCGAAGTATATGAGGTAAAAACGGGCAAGGACATAAGGGAATTTATAGAATTTCCGCTCCGTCTTTACAAAAGCTGTCCCTATTTTGTTCCGCCTCTTTACGGAGATGAAAAGAAACTTCTGAAAAGCGGCGGTGAAAACGAAAACGCAAGCGCAGTTTTTTTTCTTGCAAAAAAAGACGGAAAGACTGTTGGAAGGATCCAGGGACTTATTCAGAAACAGCACAATATAAAACACGGATCCTCCCAGATGCGATTCACAAGATTTGACTGTATTGACGACGCCGATGCTGCAAGGGCGCTTTTTGACGCGGTTCAATCATGGGGAAATGCAAGAGGAATGACGGAGATATGCGGTCCGCTGGGATACAGCGATCTCGACAGAGAAGGATTGCTTATTGAAGGGTTTGAAGAGAATTCGACATTCGAAGAACAGTATAATTTTCCTTATTACGGACCGCTGCTTGAAAAGCTCGGATTCAGGAAAGACGTTGACTGGGTTGAGTATGAGCTGAAAAAACCGGAAAAGAAAAACGAAACGCTCGCACGTGTTGCAGAGCGTGCACTCAGGATGAACGGACTGCATATAGCAGATACATCGTTGTCAAAAAAAGCATACATTGAAAAATACAGAGACGGTTTTTTTGACTGTCTTGAAGAATGCTACAAAGACCTTTACGGAACCGTGCCTCTTGACAGAAAAGCGCAGGATGAACTGATCAGTCAGTTTCTTATGATCGTCAACAAGGAATTTCTCGTTTTTATCTGCGATGAAAAAGAAAATGTTGCCGGATTCGGTCTTTGTTTTCCGGGTATCGGAGACGCAGTAAAAAAAAGCGGCGGAAGACTGACCCCCGCTGCGCTTATAAAAATACTCAAAACAGTCAGAAAGCCGAAAACTATCGACCTGGGACTTGTTGCGATCAGGCCTGAATATCAAAAAAAAGGTGTCAACGCCGTTATTCTGAACGGACTGATGGATATGCTTTTTTCAGGGAAAGCGGAAAGGTGCGAAACAAATCTCAATCTTGAAAACAATCTCGCCGTTCAGGCGCAGTGGAAGTATTTTGATTCGCGAATGCATAAACGCCGCCGTTCATATATAAAAAATACAGATCAGTAAATATGATAAAAGCACCGGATCTTTAATTGATCCGGTGCTTGTTTGTTTTAGATCAGCCGAAAAGTCTTTTTGCTTCCTTCAGACTTTCCTCGGGCGGCATCAAAGGACCGTATTCAAGTCCGCAGCAGCCTTTGTACCCTGCTTTGTCGACCGCATCGAAAATGAAACGGTAGTTGTTTTCGCCGTTCTGAAGTTCGTGTCTGCCGGGGTGTCCCGCAGAGTGGAGATGAGCTATTTTATCGAGATTATTAATGATATTCGGTATGATATTTCCTTCGCTGACCTGCTGGTGATAGATATCGTATACCACCTTTACAAATTCACAGTCTGCTTCTTTTATTATCTCAAACGCTTCGACAGCCGATACAAGATAATAACCGGGATGGTTAACAAGCGTATTAAGCGGTTCTATCATCACCGTCACACCGCTCTCTTCAAGGATCGGTCGTGCAAGGCGCAGAGTCTGAACGATATTTTCATGCTGTTTTTTTCTTTCATCGCCGGTATCCTGACCGACCTGAGTGATCAGTCTCTTAACGCCTGCCGATCTTGCCGCGAGGCAGCTTTCTTTCAGCCCGTCGAGCCACGCCTGTCTGAATGAACTGTCAGTAAGACGGAATTCCGATGTGCACATACTAATAAACTCGACTCCGTTTTCTTCGCAGGCGTTTTTTACAGCAGGAAGATCAAGGGATTTCCAATTGTATGTTTCAATAGCGTCAAAACCGAGACTTTTGATCTTTTTTACGGCATCAACAAACGGCATACCGCCGAAAAAGCAAGGGACCGGAACACATAAACGCATAATAAACCTCCATGTTATTTAAAGTATATGACCTGACCTGATCCCATAGATTCGTTTGCGGCGAAAACAAGCTCGTGAGTTTTAAGAGCATCTGCATAGTCTGAACGGATACGGGATCTGTCTCCTGTTTTTACGGCATATACAAACGCTTCGTCAAGATAATAAGTATGGTCTATGCTTTCTCGTTTAATATCGTATGTATAATCAGCCGTTTTGAATATAAGGTTGTTTCTGAGTCTGTAATCTATAACCATATCCTCAAGAGTTATGACAAGTCCGCAATGGGCTCTTCCGGATAGCTGATAACATCCGCTTACAAGCGTTGCGGTATAATTGTTTTCGAAGCGAATCACAGCTGTGGAATGGTCATCGGTATCGTATTCGGAAGAACAGTTTACTCCGGGTTTGACTATTCCTCTTGAACATGTTGCGTAAACCGAAACAGGTTCGCCGAAAAGATAGCGAAGTTCATCGGCAAGGTGAATATTCTGTTCAACAAGCTGGCCGCCGCATGTGCTTTTTTTCTGCCACCACCACACACCGGGAATGCCGCCTATCCACGAACCGTAGACAAGTCCGCCCGGCTTATGCTTAGGCAGCTCATCACGTATCATCTCGGTGAGTTTAAGGTATCTGTCCTGAAATCCGACGGATGTGATCAGCCCCGTTTCGCGCACTCTTCTTGCGACATCTCTTATTCTGACAATATCCATGTCTACAGGTTTTTCAACAAGAAACGGTATGCCCATTTCTACCGCCCTTATTTCGGAAGATTCATGTGCGGTAGGTTCTATGCAGATCACGACAGCATCGAGAGTATCTCTTGACTCGTTGTTGTACAGCTCCGTGTAGTCATGATAGATGCGTTCGCAGCCAAACTGCTTCGCTGCGGCAATGCGTCTTTCCTCTATCGGATCAGCAACAGCGACGACTTTTACGTCATCCATTTTCAAAAAAGACTGTCTGTGAGAATTCGAGCGGCCTCCGCAGCCGATAAGACCTATTCTGACCTGTTTCATTTTTTCTCTCCTTTTCATATTGCTTGGCGATATTGTTTATCTGAATTTTGCTGCAAATTCATCAATTTTCGCATAATTGATCTGCGGTGCGGGAGCACCTGATTTTTTAATATTTTTAAGGACCGCTTTTGCGATAATTCTGTCTATGCCTTTCATTTCGTCCGGGTTTATTTCGGCGCCGAAGCAGCCGCATACGACAGCCTTTTTTACAAGGATCGGCGAAAAGTTGTTTTCGATATAGTTATTTGCGTGTGACCCGTCAGAGCAGCAAACGAAAATACCTACGTTCTTTTTCTGAATTTCGAGTTCGTTTGAAGATATGTACTTTTTCAGCTGAGAAGGTATTTTCCCCGCCCTGATGCCGCCGCCAAGGATTACATTGTCATATTTTGAGACGTCACATGTATCGATTGCAAGATTGAAAAGCACGGAATCCGGTATTTTTCTGTAAAGGTCTCTTGCGCATTTCGCAGATGAACCGGATTTGGAATAATAGATTATTGCGGTTTTCATTAGATCCCCTTCATATCAGCAGCATTGTTTTATGAGCGCATTATATCATATTTTTTTCATAATTTCAAGATACGAAACAATGTTTTTCTTTACGCGAAAAAAAATCAGGCTGCTTTCGTCATTATATTTATTATAACAATAAATTTTACAATTTGTCATAACGGAAAGCTATTGACACACGGTAAAAATGCTGTTATAATTCAGTGTAGTAAATTCGAAAACGGAGAGTAAAAATGAGAAATATCGACTATGTAAAATCGTTTGATCCCGAACTCGGCAATGCGATACAGGCCGAACTTGAAAGACAGAAAAGAAATATTGAACTTATTGCATCGGAAAATATAGTTTCCGAAACCGTTATGGCGGCTATGGGAACAATTCTTACAAACAAATACGCGGAAGGATATCCGGGAAAGAGATATTACGGCGGATGCGAGTGCGTTGACGTTGTTGAAAATATCGCAAGAGACCGTGCTTGCAAACTGTTCGGCGCCGATCACGCGAATGTTCAGCCTCACAGCGGAGCGCAGGCAAACCTTGCGGTATATTTCGCCTTTCTTAAACCCGGAGACACGATAATGGGTATGGACCTTGCCTGCGGCGGACACCTTACGCACGGTTCCCCTGTAAATATGTCGGGTTCGTATTACAACATAGTGCCTTACGGCGTTGACCCGAAAACTCACTATATCGATTACAACGAAGTTGAACGTCTTGCAAAAGAGCATAAACCCAAAATAATCGTTGCAGGCGCTTCCGCATATCCCAGAGTTATAGATTTTGAGAAATTTGCGCAGATCGCGCATTCCGTCGGAGCCCTTCTGATGGTAGATATGGCGCACATTGCGGGACTTGTTGCCGCAGGACTGCATCCCTCTCCGTTCCCTCATGCAGATATAGTAACGACTACCACACACAAAACGCTCCGCGGTCCGAGAGGCGGTATGATCCTCTGCAAAGAGGAATTTGCAAAAGCTATCGACAAGGCGATATTCCCCGGAACCCAGGGCGGACCTCTGCTTCATGTGATCGCGGCAAAAGCAGCATGCTTCGGAGAAGCTTTGAAGCCGGAATTCAAAACATATCAGGCGCAGATAATCAAAAATGCAAAAGTCCTTGCGGATTCTCTTACCGAAAAAGGTTTTGACCTCGTTTCGGGCGGTACTGACAATCACCTGATGCTTGTTGACCTGAGAAAATTCAATATAACCGGCAAAGAGCTTGAGCACAACCTTGACGAAGTACGCATAACGGCAAACAAAAACGCTATTCCCAACGATCCGCAGTCCCCGTTTATCACATCAGGAGTTCGCCTCGGCACACCTGCGGTAACATCGAGAGGATTTGTTGAAGAAGACATGAAAACAGTGGCAGAGTGCATATACAATACTGCTGTCCATTTTGAAAAAGCTGATGAAATCAGACAGGTTGTGGCTTCTCTCTGCGAAAAATACCCGATATATGCTGACATAAAATAAATTCCCGGATTATTCATCATAGAGGTGCATTCAAATGACAGACCGTGAAAACATACGAGAGCTTATAAAAAAATATGCTGAAAATCTCGCTTTTTCGGAAAAAAGCAGAGAACGCGAAAACAGATACAAAGACCTGAATAATCTGAAAATAGTCCGTCCCCCCGTTCTTATTTTCGAAATACCGTGGGGTGAGATAAGATCCGATGAAATCAAGTGCACAAACGAAACTTATCACGGAACAGAGTATTCTCTTCGCTCGCAGATGTTTCAGGATAAGTATTTCGGCGGTGACCACTGCTATGCGCCATACTGGTCGGTAGGAGTGAGAATCAACAGCACGGGCATAGGTATGTCGGTAAAGGAAAGACAGATCCCATCCACGACCGGCGCGTATATTGCAGCTCATGAATATGTTGATCAGCTTCAGTCAGAGGAAGATATTGAAAAGTTCAAAATTCCCGAAATATCATACGACCGTGAAGCAACGGACAAGGCAATGTTTGAGACCCGGCAGCTGCTGGAGGACATTATGCCCGTTCGTAAAACAGGAGTTTCGCTGTATTTTACATCATGGGATACTTTTATGAGTCTCCACGGAATAGAAAACTGTTATGAAGATCTTATGGATCGACCGGAATTCGTTCATGCCATAATGAAGAAATTCACTGAGATACACAACCATGTTATAGATGAATACGAAAGGCTGAATGTTCTTGAAACCGAGCAGTATTATCTTCACTGCACCCCTGCCCTCTGCCATGATATGCCGCATAAAGATCTTGATACGGAAGTTATAAAGGCATCGGATGTCTGGTGCAGAACATCAGCACAGGTCCTGGCGGTCGTTTCGCCTGCCATGCAGACTGAATTTGACATTGATTATGCAAAAACATACGCTAACAGATGCAAACGAACATATTACGGCTGCTGCGAGCCTCTTCACAACAAGATCGACGAGTTACGTGATATTACTAATTTAAGACGTGTTTCGATCACGCCGTGGGCAAATGTTGACGAAGCTGCGGAAAAAATAGGCAAAGATTACGTTTTGTCATATAAACCGAACCCTGCTTTCGTTGCCAACAAGACATTCGAACCTGAACAAGTCGAAAAAGAGATAACCCATGTTCTTGAAGCGTGCAAACGCAATTCAACGCCTTGTGAATTCGTATTAAAGGATATAAGCACAATCGCAAACCGTTGGGAAAACCTGATGGAATGGAACAAAACCGTTAACAAGGTTATTGACAGATACTTCGGGTAATGATCGGAGGAAAATATGGCTTCACCTCTTGCCGCAAGAATAAGACCGAAAGATCTTTCTGAATTTGTCGGTCAGCGTCATCTTGTATCTGAAGGTAAACCACTTTACAGGATACTTGAAAGCGGCAATATACCGAATATGATTTTCTGCGGTCCTTCAGGCGTGGGAAAAACGACGCTCGCTTCTATCATTGCGGCAAAAACCCAGAAAACTCTTCACAAGCTGAATGCTACGACCGCATCGACCGGTGACATAAGAAATATTATTTCATCTCTCAATTCGCTTGAAGGCATGAACGGAGTGCTGCTTTATCTTGATGAAATACAGTATTTCAATAAAAAACAACAGCAGACACTGCTTGAATTCATTGAAGACGGGTCGATAACGCTGATAGCTTCGACAACAGAAAATCCTTATTTCTATGTTTATTCCGCAATACTCAGCCGGTCGACCGTATTTGAATTCAAGCCTGTTGACAGCCGCGACATCAAAAAAGCCGTAACAAGAGCTTTTGAAGCGGTAAGAAATGAAAGCGGGCTGAAAATAGAAACTGAAGACGGCGTAGAAGACTGGATTTCGCAGACATGCGGAGGAGACGTGAGAAAAGCGATCAATGCCGTAGAGATACTTACATCGGTAAAAGTCGGGCAAACAGAGGTTTTTGTGACACTTGATGACGCAAAGACCGTATCCCAGCGTTCCAACATGAAATACGACAGGGATGGAGATGCGCACTACGATATTCTTTCAGCATTTCAGAAATCGATACGAGGCTCGGATGAAAATGCCGCACTGCACTATCTGGCAAGACTTATTGAAGGAAACGATTTGCCGTCTATATGCCGCCGTCTTCTTGTTATTGCCGCAGAAGATATCGGACTTGCGTATCCTAACGCGATAGCCATAACAAAAGCCTGTGTTGACAGCGCACTTCAGCTCGGTTTTCCGGAAGCCCGTATCCCTCTTGCCGACGCCGTCATTTTGCTTGCGACCGCGCCGAAATCCAACAGCGGAATATGCGCAGTGGACGCAGCTATCGACAGAATAAGAAAAGGCGAATTCGGCGATGTGCCTGACGATCTGAAAGACTCGCATTATGCGGGAGCACAGAAACTCGGCAGAGGCATAGGATATAAATATGCGCATGATTTTCCGGATCATTGGGTAAAACAACAATATTTGCCTGACAAGATAAAAGATGATGTTTATTACGAATACGGCGATAATAAAAACGAGCAGGCAGCAAAAGCATTTTGGGATAAAATTAAAAACAAACAATAAATATCCACCCGCATAGAGGGTGGATATTTATTTTAAACTGATTATTTTTCAATAGCTGCCTTTTGTGAATTTATGGCGCAGATTCTTGCGGTATCAAATTTGTCTTTGCGTGAGAAGGAATAAATACCGTTGCATTCCTGCATTAGATCGGTCAGCTGAGTATAGCAGAATGCGCACATTTTCGGATTTGAAAGCAAAGCGTTTACAAGTCCTTCATATCTTGAATAGAATTCTTCGATATTTTCGGGAGCTTTACCGTAACCCCAGCCGTTTGCGTCGGTATCTTCGCAGGTCCACCATGTTCCGCCAAACTCAGAAACAAAGAACGGCTGATCAGCATACTGTGACATTTCTTTCGGGTTTTTGAATCGTTCCCCGTTACCGTTTACAAGCGTTTCGTAATGTTCTGCAAATTTGACGGGATCCTGCTCATAATCGTGAACATCGTATATATCGGTCTTGCCTGCGTGGATGTAGCCGCTCGTATCGATCATCGGTCTGAACGGATCGATCGCCTTTGTAACATCGTATACGGTTTCAAGGATATCGGCAATACGGTGCGCCGAACCGAGCTCATTGAACGGGCACCATCCGACTATCGACGGTGAGTTGTAGTCTCTTTCGATCTCCTCGACCCATTCAGAAAGCATCGCAAGAAGGGCCGCAGGATTGTCGGTATCCAGTCCCCAGTTCGGATATTCGTCCCAAAGGAGGTAACCGAGCTTATCAGCCCAATATATAAGACGCGGTTCAAATATCTTCATATGAAGGCGCGCTCCGTTGAAGCCTGCCTTTTTTGAAAGGATAATATCGTTTTTCAGATCGTCGTCAGAAGGTGCGGTATATATTCCGTCCGGATAAAAGCCCTGGTCAAGAACAAGGCGCTGAAAAACAGGTTTGTTGTTTAGCTCTATTGCATATCCGTTTATAGATACCTTTCTCATTCCGAAATAAGCAACCGCTTCGTCCTTGCCTATTCTGAGTTTGAGATCGTAAAGAGTGGGATTTTCCAAAGACCACAGAGACGGATCTTTTATTTCGAGAGAAGTTTCCGCGGCTTTTCCTTTTACTTTGATCTCTGTAAAGGAAACAGACTTGCCATTCAGAAGTGCTTCGGCGTAAAACGTTTCTGAACACTCTTTGTTGAAGGTGGCAACGATATGAAGTTTTTCATTATCGATATCCGGAGTGAGCTTAAGCTTTTTAATATATACATCGGGAACGAATTCGAGCCAAACCGTTTGCCAGATGCCTGTTGTGCGCGTATAAAGGCATCCGTAATTTGCGTATTGCTGACTTTGTTTTCCTGAAGGCTGAAGGGGACTTCTTGTATCGTCAACTGCGTTTACGGTAACGATATTTTCCCCTTCGGTGCACAACTCTGTTATATCAAAAGAAAACGGAGTATATCCGCCTTTATGTTTGCCTGCGGCACGTCCGTTTATCCAGACCTCGCAAAGGTAGTCGACTGCACCGAAATGAATTATTATTCTTCCGTCGAAGTCGCCTTTTTCGAGAGAAAACGACCGTTTATACCACACGCTCTTCATAAAATCAGTGTATTCTATACCGGATAATTTTGATTCGGGAGCAAACGGGACATTGATCTTCATATCATAGCAGGCATTTTCATAAAACTTGCGTTCTTTGCCCGAACAGCCGTGATCAATAAGAAAATCCCATTCTCCATTAAGGTTGCGCCATTTTTCGCGAACAAGACCGGGACGGGGATATTCGGTTCTCATCATAATAACTCTCTCCTCTTTTTTCGATTGTTGTAATTTCTTACTGCAGAGAATCTGCGAGTTTATCAAGCCAGTCGCCAACAAAAAGTTCGATAAGTCCGTCATCACAGAGCTTTGCGACAGCGGGATCGACCGGTATGCGTGCGGTGTTTTCCACTCCGTATTGAGATACGACCTCGGGTAATTTGCTCTCGCCGTAAATATTGATCTTCTTGCCGCAGTCGGGGCAAAGAAGATAGCTGTAATTTTCCACTACTGCCTTGATCGGAATACTCATCTGCTTTGCCATATTTACCGCTTTGCCAACGATCATCGTTACAAGATCCTGAGGAGATGTAACAACAACAGCGCCGTCTACCGGAATAGACTGAAATACCGTAAGAGGCACATCACCTGTTCCCGGAGGCATATCTATAAACATATAG
>JAEEGF012482575.1_pt1 | contig 12896 bp, 13 predicted proteins | sample 9134171 | NCBI WGS metagenome assembly JAEEGF01 (sample SAMN16246542, study PRJNA631951) | gut metagenome | biome: gut microbiome; feature: rumen; material: AP-attached | host: Bos | place: Iran: Karaj | collected 2018-10 | reverse complement strand
AAACACTTCTTGTCGACATTTCGGTTCCTCCCATTATTTAAATGGTGTCTCAATCGCTGTACGATAGAGCTTACCTTCGAAGTCGATATTTATCATCTTGACTTTAACGCCAAAGAGATCATGCATTTCATTCTCATAAATAAATGCACATGGGTAAATACTTGTGATACTTGAAATCTCCTGATCTTCAGGAAGAGTAATCTTGAGCTGCTTAACCTCAAGCTCTTTTCCAAAAGTATAAATAAGTTCGTAGGCATCAGGGATACGTGTTGCACACTGCTGCATCAGATGATAGCCCTTGAATTTAAGCTTCTGAGATTCATCAATAACGTTTTCAGGATTAACAGTTATAAATTCTGTATTCATCAGCCGTTCTCTCCTTTCACATTATTATCTGCAGGCGCAGCCTTAGGAGCTGCTGCAGCATTCTGAGCAGGTGCAGCTGCTGGTGCCGGCTTTGGAGCTGGCTTAGCAGTAGCCTTGATCTTCTCTTCAGCCTGTTCTCTAAGAGCTTCCTCTGTCAAAACAGCATCATACTGGTTGGTAGGATCATAGTCATCAGCGGTCATATGAACAGCGATCTTACTGTAATCGACAGTACAGTAACCTGCCTTCATAGACTCTTTTAACTTCTTCCTCTTCTCTTCGAGGATGCCAACAGCCTTAACAACGCCTTCAATAAGCGCTTCAGGTCTTACAGCGCATCCAGGAACATATACATCAACAGGAACAACCTTGTCAGCTCCTCCTAAAATGTTGTAACACTCTTTAAAGATACCGCCGTCGCATGCGCAGATTCCGCAGGCAACAACAACCTTTGGATCAGGCATCATATTATATAACTGTCTTACTACAGGGGCTGTCTGAGCATTGATGCCACCAGTTAAAAGTAAAACATCAGCGTGTTTAGGATTACCAGTATTTATGATACCAAAACGCTCTACGTCATAAAGTGGAGTCATTGTGGCAAGAACTTCTATATCACAGCCATTGCAGCTGGATGCATCATAATGTAACACCCATGGTGATTTAGATATTTTCATTGATCTCACATTCCCTTCCCGTATTATTTAAGCACATTAAGAATAAGCAGATTAGTACCTGCAAAAACTAAAATTACTGACCATGTAACTTTGAGCATTGTAATGTATTTTACACGAGGGAACAAATTATCAATAAGTGTCTCAAGGAAAAATACAACTGCACATGCAATAAGAGCCCAAACTCTGCTGATAGGATTTGCTGTTAAGAAGAACATTCCAACAATACCCATCATAAGTACTGTGTCATACCACTCTGCTATCTCAACAAATGCAAGGTTATTACCTGAAAGATCGGTAGTAAGACCTTTAACCATTTCCTGATGCATATGATGTGAAGTACTAAGATCAAAAGGTGATTTACGAAGTTTGATTATAAGAATAAATACAAATCCAATAAAGAAACCAGGGATCTGAACGATTGCAGGAACACTTGCCTGAATCAGATCATTTACCATAAAGCTTCCGTTTGCATAATAAAAACCAATCGCTACCAAAAGTGTCATAGGCTCATAACACATCATCTGTAAAAGCTCACGCTGTGCACCCATGATACTGTAAGGACCATTAGTAGAAAATGCAGCCATAACCATAACAACTTCGGCCATTGAAAGAGCAAAGAATACTAAAAGCATATCTCCGCCTGCAAAGAACAATGTACCTGTAAAGATTGTCATGATAAGGTAACCTGTAACAAACAAAACCTGAATGCTGTTAACAACGGTTGTCTGCTTGTTGAGAAGCTTATATACATCGTAAAATGGCTGGAAAACCGGAGGGCCCTGTCTACCCTGCATACGAGCAGAAATAACACGGTCTACTCCTGAAAGGAGTCCTCCAATAAGTGGTGCCAAAATAATATAAAGTACAGCCTTAAGTATGATCATAGACATTAGAAAGCACCTCCAACAACAATGATAAGCATTACTGCAACAAGAACAGTAGCTATGTAAATACAAGGTCTGAGAAGTTTCTTTTCACCAAAGTAATCTGTCATATACCAGTTAGACATATAAAGAGCTCTCTCTTTTCCAAAAGAGTCAATATAGTGTCTGTCATCTCCTGCATTAACACCTGCAACATAAGACATTGTCATCTTGGAGTTCTTACCAATTGACAAGAATCTTGATCCGATAGGGATCATAAATACCATTGCAACCATTATCATCATGATAATGATATCGCTGCCGCCGATAACATCAGGAATACTTGTATGATAAGCCTCATCAAGTATAGGTTGAATCATATGGCCTGACATCCATGGGAATGCGAAGCACATGATAACAATAAGTGATGTTAATGGGAAAATAGATACCATCTCACTTCTAGGAGTTGTATCTTCAAGCTCAAATGACTGGTGAATAACTGTACATATCTTACCAAGCCATTTTGCCCAGTAGAACAATGTACTTCCTGAACCAAAAACAAGGAAAAGAACAAGCCATACTGAACCTGAATCAACGAATGATTTAAGAGCAGCCCACTTTGAAACAAGCATTCCAAATGGAGCCATGAACATTCCACAAATACCAATGATCATAATGAAAGCAAGTCTTGGAAGCTTGATGATAAGACCATGCATATCCTCGATATCACGGCTGTGCATACAGTTCTCGATATCACCAACTGTCTGGAACAGAAGTGACTTAGAAACAGCATGGAACAAAACAAGCATTACTGCAGCCCAAACACCTTCGGTAGTACCGGTTCCGGCACAGGCTGTAATAAGTCCAAGGTTTGAAATTGTTGAATAAGCAAGAACCTTTTTACCATCACTAACTGTAATAGCAAGAAGTGATGCTGCAAAGAATGTGAAACCACCAATAACGGTGATCATGATTCCGGTAAGAGTTCCAGCCATGACAGGTGCTACTCTGATGAGCATATACACACCAATCTTTACCATTGTAGCTGAGTGAAGAAGCGCACTAGATGGTGTAGGTGCAACCATGGCGCCAAGAAGCCATCTTGAGAATGGGAACTGTGCACTCTTTGTCAAAGCTGCAAATGCGAATAATGTTACAGGCACAATGACAATAGCCGGAGCTGAAGTCTGTGTAACCTGGCTGAGATTAGAAATCTGTAATTCTGGATTTAAATTGCAGTACAAAAGGCCTGCAGCAAAACCACATCCACCAAGAAGGTTCATCCACAGAGCTCTGAAAGAATTGTCTACAGCTTCCTGTGTTCTTGTATAACCAATCATGAGGAATGAACATACACTTGTGATCTCCCAGAAGAAATAGATCCAGCCAAGATTATCAGAAGAAATAAGTCCGAACATTGCACCAAGGAATACAAACATAAGAGCAAGGAAATAATTAGAACGATCCTGCACATCTGTGTGATGATGATGATAGTCCTTCATATATCCTGATGCATAGATGCAAATAAGAATACCAACAATACCTACGATCAGATACATAACAGCTGCAAAAGTATCAATGCGAATATGTGTATTGCCCTCTACAGCCTTTCCTGTAAGATCCATCCAAAGTACCGGAATGGTTCCAACAAGAGAAAAAATAATAGCATAATACTTTTGGTATTTTATGCTGAGAAAACATACAAGACCCATAAGAAAAATCTCGCCGGCAATAACGAGCATATCAGGCACATGTGTATGTTCTAAGTATACAAACTGGGATGTATCCCCAGATGTAAGAACATTAACAGCAACATAAATAGCAGTTACCATAATTGTAAATCCACCAATTATAATAACTGCGCTTCTCAAAGGACTTGCCTTTTTAAGAAAACCTATGATCACTGCCATTAAAAAAGGAAATAAGATAAGAAAGTTTACTGCGTTTAACATAGTAATAGCCAAGGTATTTCGCCCCTTTCAAATGCTTTTTTCAAATTTTTTAGCTCATGAATTTTTCAAAAATTTATCGATGGCGTCATTTAACTCTTTGACAGCATCTTCATCTCCATCCTGAACCGCATGAACTATACAATGACTGATGTGTTCCTTAAGAAGTTCTTTTCCGCAGCCGTTTATTGCCGACCTTACAGCTGCAAGTTGGATAAGTACTTCAGTACAATCCTTGTCATCTTCAACCATCCTCTTTACGGACTCCAGATGTCCGATTGCTTTTGACAGACGGTTTACAATAGCTTTCATTTTTGCGGGATCATGGTGATGATTATGGGTATGAGAACTCATAAAAAACCTCCAAAAAACAATGTGCGCTTTCGTTAATTTTTTGACTTTTGTTTACAAACTAATACAAAAGTCCAACAAAACCGCACATCAAGCCGAAATTTATTATATTTCTATCCGCAAAAAAAATCAATAAAGATTATCGTACATTTCCTATAATCTTATACAAAAGATTATACAAAATTTTAGCCTCATCTTCAGACAATTTTACACATGAACCAATTGATGAAGGTATATTTATAGCTTCATCTCTGAGTTTTTCTCCATCTGAAGTTATAGAAACAACAAGGTTTCTCTCATCTTCGCTGGATCTTTCTCTTGTAATATAGCCCTTAGACTCAAGCTTTTTAAGTACAGGAGTAAGAGTACCGGAATCAAGATAAAGGCACTCTCCTAAAGTCTTAACATTTACAGTTTTTTTCTCCCACATAACCATCATAGTAATATACTGGGTGTATGTAAGATCAATCCTGTCAAGATAAGGTTTATACCTTCTGATTATCTCCTTGGAACAAGCATATAAAGGAAAGCAAAGCTGATTTCCAAGTTTTAATGATTCGTATTTTTCTTCGTTATCTATCATAACTAACTCCTAAATATAATTTTATGCTATTTAATTATACATTATTATTCAAAAAATACTAATTATTTTTTCAAAAAATTAATCTGAAATTTAAGTTCTATAATTCTAAACAATTTAGTAAGATAACGCATACATGGTTCCGTTGCAATGGCAAATAGCACAAAAAGCATTATACATGGCTTTGATACATAGGTAATTGAAAAAAGGTCATTAAAGAATATAGCTCCAAAAGCAAAGACGATCATGCATCCCAAAATAACTCGAAATCTGTATGTGTTCAAAGGTGACGAAATATTTGCCAGAATAATAAATCCAACTATAGCCAGAAGAAAAGTTGCAGCAACAGAAACATCAGTCTGATCTACTCCAAAGGTATTACTAAATACAACAAGCGCAGCTATAGCGAAAAAGTCAGTGAGTGCTGCCGGCATTGCTTTTAACAATACTTTGACAAGAAAATGCCCCTCTATCCTCTTGTTATTTGGCTCCATTGCAAGGAAAAAGCCAGGAATACCAATATTCACAAGGCTGACAATGGTAATCTGTGATGGCTGTAATGGATATATAAGTACATTGATAATTGAGAATACAGCCAGCAATAATGAAAATATATTTTTTACCAAAAACAGCGTCGCAGTTCGTTCAATGTTATTTATGTCTCTTCTGCCCTCTGCAACAATTTTAGGCATATGAGAAAAATCACTGTCAAGAAGCACGACCTGAGCAGCCTGAACAGCAGCTTCTGAGCCGGAAGCCATAGCTACAGAGCAATCAGCATCCTTCATGGCAAGAATATCATTAACGCCATCACCGGTCATAGCTACTGTATGACCATTCTTTTTAAGCGCCCTTACTATCTTTTGCTTCTGTTCAGGTGATACTCTTCCAAAAACAGTCATTTCCTTAACTGCAAAAGGAATATCACCATCATTCAATGTGCTTGCATCAACGTATTTGTCGTAATTTTTAATACCTGCTTTTTTAGCCACTTCAGATACGGTGATAGGGTTATCTCCGGATATAACTTTTACATCAACGCCTTGCTTTTCAAAGTACTTGAATGTATCAAAAGCTGCTTCTCTTATGGGATTTTGAAGTGTTATGAACATAAGAGGATGTGCCAGTTTTCCGTCAAGAACACCTTCCGCATCTCCATCATATTCTGCAAAGCAGAGCACTCTAAGGCCTTTTTTGGTATATCCATCTATAGTGTCCTGATAATTTATAATTTCTTCTCTTAGTATAAATTCAGGAGCTCCCAAAACATAGCTGCAATCATCAAATTCTACACTGCTATATTTATACCTGGAAGAAAAAGGCTTAAATGAAATACAACTTCTGCTTGTTGTAAATCCAAAATAATCCTCCAGAGCATGCATAGTAATATTATCATCGGGCAGACACCCAAGATACTCTGAAAGAAGTCTGCAAGTCGCTTCAAAAAGCTCATTATCTTCTTCATTGTTCGCAAGAACCGCTTCTGCTACAAGCATACTGTTGTCAGTGATTGTTCCTGTCTTATCTACGCAAACAGTATCAACACGTGCCAATGTCTCAATGCTTCGCATATCATGAAGCATTACTTTTTGTTTAGCAAGTCTTATAGTACTAAGCCCAAGAGTAATACTAAGTAAAAGATAAAGGCCTTCCGGTATCATTCCTATAAGCGCAGCAACAACTGATGGGACACTTTCCGAAAAAGAATTACCCTGAACGAAAACACTTTGGCAAAAAAGAGCAATCCCGATTGGAATAATAAGAATACCTGCCGCTACAACTATGTAATCAATTGACTTAACCATTTCAGATTTCAAAGCTTTAGACATATTCTTTGCTTTTAACATAAGCTTTGAAATGTAGGAATCAGCTCCAACTCTTGTAAGTCTAGCTATACATTTACCTGAAACAACAAAACTTCCAGACATCAGTTCAGAGTCTTTGGTTTTATTGATCTCATCGGCCTCACCAGTTAATAGTGCTTCATTAACAGATATTTCACCCTCAACCACAACTGCGTCAGCACATATCTGACTACCGGAGGTAAGTACAATATAATCCCCTTCAACAAGCCTGTTGATCGGAATAACATCCTCTTCTCCATCACGTATAGCAACAGCTGTAGACTGATTTAATACATTTAATTTATCGAGGACCTTTTTGGCCTTGATCTCCTGAAATATTCCTATAAGGGAGTTGCAAATTATAACCGGAAGAAAAGTGAGCGAATTGAATGCACCTGATAAGATCAGCAAAACTGCCATAATAAAGAAAATCAGGTTGAAGTATGTAAAGACGTTTTCTTTGATGATATCCAAGGTCGTTTTTGCTGTGTTGTCAACCTGAATATTACCTTTTCCTGAAGCATAAAGCTCTCTTGCTTTTGCAGAACTAATGCCATAATTTGAGTAATCCATTTTGTAATCCCCATTTACAAATGTATTTGCCATAAAAAAGTCCCCGGAAAATTATGTTTTCCGGGGTTTATATCACTTAATATTATGAGACATATTCTTGATAGGAATATTAGCATATAAAGCCGGAACAGTTTTACCATCATTTGTTTCAGTATCAACATTTGTAATATTGATATCTATTCCATCCATATCAATTTCTGCATATTTTGAAAGAACCTCTATGATATCGCTTCTGATTTTTTGAAGAATCTCTGGTGAGCATGATGCACGATCAGAAACAAGAACCAGTTTAAGGCGATCCTTAGCAACATCACTTGAAGATTTTTTCTTGAAAATATCTGATATCTTCATAAAAATTGCCCCCCTCTATCACTTTTTCTTAAACCAAGAAAAAATTCCTTTCTTAGGATCCAAATCAAGAAATGGTACCTGTTCTCCACCTATTCTACGACAGATGTTCATATAAGCCTGACCAGCAAGTGAGTTATCACCAACAAGAGGCTCGCCATTATTAGTAGCTACAACGATATTCTCATCATCAGGAACCTGACCAATAAGGTCTACAGCAAGAATATCTATAACATCCTCAGCAGACATCATATCACCACGCTTAACCATGTCAGCACGAAGTCTGTTAACAATAAGATGTGTTTTCTTGATCTCATTAGCCTCTAAGAGACCGATAATTCTATCTGCATCTCTTACAGCTGAAACTTCAGGTGTTGTAACAACAAGTGCTCTATCTGCTCCAGCTATAGCATTTTTGAATCCCTGTTCAATTCCGGCAGGGCAATCAAGAATTACATAATCAAACTCTTCCTTAAGCTCTTCTGTGAGCTTTTTCATCTGCTCAGGAGTTACGCTTGTCTTATCCTTAGTCTGAGCTGCTGGTAAAAGGAAAAGATTCTCATATCTCTTGTCTCTAATAAGAGCCTGATTGCGCTTGCAATTGCCTTCAATTACATCTACAAGATTATAAACAATCCTGTTCTCAAGTCCCATTACAACGTCAAGGTTTCTAAGTCCTATATCTGTATCAATAAGAACAACCTTTTTATTAAGTTTTGCTAAACCTGTACCAATATTGGCAGTAGTGGTTGTTTTACCAACACCACCCTTACCTGATGTTACTACTATAACTTCTCCCATATCTTTCCTCCAAGTATTATTTGTTAAGCTGTCTTAAAAAAGCAGGTCCATATAAAGACTTAACTATATGTCCGTTTTCAATATATGCTACTTCAGGCTCATTGTTTTCTGCACTTGCAAGTAGTTTTTTCTTTTTAAGTCTAAGTTTAGGACCCTTTTCAGCATCCGGTGAAATAGCAATTGAATCAGCAATTCTGACCTGCAATGGATTAAGATCAAGAGCCATTACAAAAGCACTTCTGTCTCCGCCTGCACCTGCAAATGCATTTCCTCTGAGCTCTCCCAAGATAAAAATACTACCATAGGATACAACGCTTGCACCGGGTTTAACATCTCCAAGTATTACTACGCTCTGCTCGCATGATATATCCTGGCCTGAACGAAGATTACCATTGTAGATAAGAGCATTGTTATTATAATCCTGAATGATCTGCTCCGGAGCTGCTGTTTCAGCCGCTTCACTTTTTACAGATGATACTGAATCCTTAGAATTAACAGATTTAAAAAGTCTTTCCTCTTCAGACTCTTCATCTATAACACAAACAATTTTTAATTGTGAATGTTCTGTAATAATATCAACTATTTCTTTTTCTTCTATTTCTGAAAGCTTACGTCCTCTGACTATAAGTCCCATGGAATTGTGACCCAAAAAGCCAGATGCTTCTTCAAATCTTTTTGCAGCCTCAACCTTTAATTCTTCAAATGGCGTTTCATTATCGAGAACCAGTATTATACCTGATTTAGTGCCCTTTATTGTAACCGCCTGATTCAAAATTCCACCACCAATCTATCAAAAATTCATACCTATACAGTATAAAACATTTGTTCTTAAAATCAAAGTACGAATTTACGTCTATAAAACCCTAAAAACAGTCAACAAAAAGAGCTTGGTTTCCCTTCTTAATAAGAAATAAAACCAAGCTCAATAATGTTTTATTTAATAAATAAAAGATTAGTTAAGACCAGCTGCCTGCTTTGCAACTTCCTCAGCGAAGTTCTCGTTCTTCTTCTCGATTCCTTCACCTGTCTCGAAACGAACAAATCTCTTGATAGAAAGCTTAGCATTGTTGTTCTTAGCAACCTGTGCGATGTACTGACCAACTGTCTGCTTTCCATCTTCTGCTCTTACATAAACCTGCTCGTTAAGGCAGATCTCTTTGAGCTCTTTGTTAAGACGTCCGATAAGCATCTTCTCGATGATTGCCTGAGGCTTTCTCTTTCCTTCTGGAAGTTCCTCGTTCTCTTTCATAGCCTGAGCAAGAAGGATCTCCTTCTCGTGGTTTCTGTATTCTTCTGAAACATCCTCAGAAGCAACATACTTAGGGCTAAGAGCTGCAACCTGCATAGCTACGTTCTTAACAGCCTCTTTGATGTCGTCATTAACAACATCTGTCTCAGCCTCAACGATAACAGAAATTCTACCATTTCCGTGAACATAAGGAACTAAGATACCGTTAGTAGCTACAACCTTCTCAAAACGTCTGATGCTAAGCTTTTCGCTGATAACTGCTGTAATCTCAACAAGAGCATCATTTACAGTCTTAGACTCATCAAGGTTCCATTTCTCAGCAAGGAATGATTCCATATCCTTAGAATCTGAATTAACAGCCTGTGTTGCAACAGCCTCAACAAATGCCTGGAACTTATCGTTCTGAGCAACGAAGTCAGTCTCTGAGTTAACCTCAACAACTGCTGCTGTTGTGTCATCCTTAACAGCGATTCTTGTAAGACCTTCAGCTGCGATTCTGCTAGCCTTCTTCTCAGCCTTCATGATACCGTTCTTTCTAAGGTATTCTACTGCTGCGTCCATATCTCCGTTAGTCTCTGTAAGAGCCTTTTTACACTCCATCATACCCGCGCCAGTTGACTCACGAAGCTCTTTAACCAATGCTGCTGTGATAGCCATTCATTTATCCTCCGATATTTTATATTTATTCAAATTCGCAGCCAACCAGAATTGATTGACTGCGTTTTAATTCCAAAAACTGATTACTCTGTAACTTCTTCAGACTCTACAGCTTCTTCTGCATCATAGTTAGATGCTGCATCAGACTCTGCACCCTGATTAGCTTCGATAACAGCATCAGCCATCTTGCCAACAATAAGCTTAACGGCTCTGATAGCATCATCGTTACCAGGAATGATGAAGTCAAGCTCTTCAGGATCACAGTTTGTATCACCGATACCGATAAGTGTGATTCCAAGAGACTCTGCTTCCTGAATGCAGATTCTTTCCTTCTTAGGATCTACTACGAAGATAGCATCAGGGATTCTCTTCATATCTCTGATTCCGCCAAGATTTGCCTGAAGCTTTGTGAGCTCTTTCTTAAGCTGAGCAACTTCCTTCTTAGGAAGAACATCAAATGTTCCATCTTCCTGCATCTTCTCGATAGCTTTCATTCTAGCGATTCTGCTCTGGATTGTCTTGAAGTTTGTGAGCATACCACCAAGCCATCTCTCGTTAACATAGTACATTCCACAGCGCTCAGCCTCAGTCTTAACTGCGTCCTGTGCCTGCTTCTTTGTTCCAACGAAAAGGATTGTTCCACCCTGCTGTGCAATTTCGAATACAGCCTTATAAGCCTCATCTACCTTTACAACTGACTTCTGAAGATCGATGATGTGGATTCCGTTTCTCTCTGTGAAGATGTAAGGAGCCATTTTAGGGTTCCATCTTCTTGTCTGATGTCCAAAGTGAACACCTGCTTCAAGTAACTGTTTCATTGATACAACGCTCATGTTATTACCTCCATTTGGTTAAAATCTTCCGTATACTCCTGGCCGTTACTCCCATCCGTGCGTTATCAGAAGGGCGGCTCCTGATCAGATCAGTACTCTGCTGACACCATATCAGGAATTAAATATACGTGCATATTTTTGTTACTGCCCATAGGCAGTCTGTGCAATTAGGCATAATATCCCCTTTCACACAGCTCTATCATATTATCATAGACAAAACCATAATTCAACACTTTTTTGCAATAAAAAACCCTGCTTTTACAAACAAAAGCAGGATTTAATGATCATCTTGTGATTATTGCCGCAATCTCGGCATATGTTGCGCCTGCCGGAATCACTTTTGTTCCGGATCTTATTATTCTGTCTTTTCCCTGATCGATAAGGTATCTGTTAAATGAAGAGGCATTATCTATAACTCCTGCATTATACAAAACCTGTGCCACTCCATCAGAACTAAGTCCACCGGGAATTGTAACGGTCGTGGGCTCGGTATTTACAGAGCTTGCCACAGCCTGGGTAGTTTCTTCAGAAGAAGCATTTACGCTTGTATTTGCACTTGCAGCAGCTGTGCTCTCTTCGGTTTTTGTTTCACTTTTTCCAGTTGTAGATGTATCTTCATTTTCTTTTGAAGAAGCATTCATCGAAGAAGAATCCTCTTTTTCCTTCGATACTAATGTCACAGCTTCTGAAGAAGAGTTTGCAGAATCTGCTGTATCTTTGCTCTCCTTATTTTCTCTTTCTTCCTCTTCTTTAACCAAAGTAGAAATAGATTCACTTGCAAGAGCGACTGTTTCGTCGATTTCTTCAGATATTTCTTTTCCTGCTTCATCCAGTGTTTCACCGGATGAAGATGAAAGTGTCGCGCCATTGTTCTTCACCTCGCCTGATCCGTCTGTAAGCACTCCGCCTTCAGTCATGCCCAGCTCTTTTGCCCTCTCAATAACCTGAGCATCACTTATAGTAGCTTTTCTTCCCCCAAGAGCAAATCCCATAATGATCGCAGTAAGAATAACACCGATTCCGATACCGCGAAGATAATACTTTAATTTCATCCTCTAAACTTCCTTATTTTACCTTCCTGTGCTTATTTGAAAGATCAATGACCAGCTTGACTTCACCTATTCCAAGTCCCAGCTCTCTGGCAATGACCATATTAGATTTTCCAGCCTTATGCATTTCAATGATCTGTTTATTCTGTGAAACAGGGTCTACTGCCGTTATCTCTTTCATATTTTTGTCCGGATTGACAGGCTTTGCTTCTGATATAGATACTACTTTTGCACTGACTATTTCCTTAGGAGCAGCCGGTTCATTACCTGTATTCCCGATAACATGCAGGCCTGATGCCTGTGTCCTTGATATAACCTGAGCCGGAATCTCATCAAGCTCCTTAAGTTCTTTAATATTTTTTTCATCTACATAACCGCTTTCAATAGGTGCATCTTCCTGTATCTGCGGTTCTTTAGCTGGAACAACTATCTTTTCTTTATAAGGTATCTGAATACCACTAAGCGTGTCTTTATCCTCATCCAAAAGAATTGCCCGCACATTCTTTTCAGGCACAGCTGCATCCTGAATGCTCTTTAAAGACTCGGCTTTCTGAGCAGCATCACGGGCAGTGGCCTCAGCATCCAAAACAGCCTGTTTTGCCTCATCAGTCTTTTTGGCAACTTCTGAAACAACGCTAGTAAGATTCTTATGCTTGTCATTAAGCATATCATACATAAACATTACTTCATCATGATTTTTATGGATATCATTTATGACGGTGTCAGAATATTCACCGATTGCAGAAAGTTTTTCGT
>JAEEGF012317521.1_pt1 | contig 12896 bp, 9 predicted proteins | sample 9134171 | NCBI WGS metagenome assembly JAEEGF01 (sample SAMN16246542, study PRJNA631951) | gut metagenome | biome: gut microbiome; feature: rumen; material: AP-attached | host: Bos | place: Iran: Karaj | collected 2018-10 | reverse complement strand
ACTGGTCAGCTCCATCCACATCGTCATAGTATGTGTAATCTCCGATGATGATGCGGGGATTCTTCACCACATTCTTGATGAAGCAGAGGCTGGGAATCTTCGGATTCGGGAATACTGAATTAGGATTGGGCCTGTTGGTTATTTCGTTCATGATGGTAAAGGTCGTTGATTTATTCCAAAACAATCCAGTAGCCGTTTCGATTGGCTCCTTCCCGGCGGATGATTCCTTTCGCTTTCAGGTCGGCAAGCATCCTTTCCACTTGCCGGGCACTCATATCCAGGTCTTTGGCAATCTTGGCGGCGGTCATGTGCCTGTCAGCACGTAGATATCCAAGGACGCGTTCCTGCTGGTAGTTGAGGCCTTTCTCATCGGCAATATCAGCGTTGGACTTTCCTTGGTGGTCGATAAGGGCGTTCAGGATCTCCTCCAGCATAAAGTCGATGAAAGGGCCACTATCCGCCAGAAATGAACTCTTGTTGATGGCGTTGTAATATGCCTGCTGGTTGGAGTAAACCATATTCTCGACCGGAAGGTGTTCGAAGATCGGATTCAGGCGGCCGAGGATGAGAGATTGCCAGAGACGTCCGATCCGGCCGTTTCCATCGGCAAAGGGATGAATGAACTCGAACTCGTAATGAAAGACACAACTCCGGATCAGGAGGTGGTCATCGGCATTCTCCAACCATACAAAGAGGTCATTCATCAATTCCCGAACCCTGTCTGCCTGGGGAGCGATATGGACGGGCTTGTCCCCGTCGAAAACACCGACTCCTCCTTTCCTGAACACGCCGGCTTCATCCACGAGACCGGCCATCATTGTCCCATGTGCTAGAAGAAGGTCCTGGAGGGAGAACGGGTCGAGTTGAGGATAGAGTTCGTAAGTCTTGATGGCGTTTCGGACCTCCTGGATCTCCTTGATCGGGGCAACGACAGTTTTGCCTTCCAGAACGGCCTTTACCTCACCTTCAGAGAGCGTATTGCCTTCTATAGCCAGGGAAGAATGAATGGTTTTGATCCGATTGGCCCTTCTGAGTCGAAGCGTATCATCCTGTTCCATCTTGATGGCATACCTTTCAATCTGGCTGGAAATAGTCGCAATCAGATTGATGGCTTTAGGTGATACTGTGAAAGGAGGTTTGTACATGGTTTATCCCGTCTTTTATTCCGTCATTTATTCCGACGTAAATATACCATTTATTCCGACATAAAACAAAAAAGAGGACAAATCTTTCGATTTATCCTCTGTAGTAGCGGGGAGAGGACTCGAACCTCTGACCTCCGGGTTATGAGCCCGACGAGCTACCGACTGCTCTACCCCGCGATATTGGACTGCAAAGATATGTACTTTTTCGTGAAAGTCCAAATCCTGCGCGGAATTTTTGTTCAAGGCCCTGGGAAAGATACTATCCCAGGAAAGCGATAATGCCGTCGATATCGTTCTTCGAGAAGGCCTTCTGTTCGCCTGTAGCGAGGTTTTTCAGCTGAATGGTTCCGGCCTGCATCTCGGATTCTCCGTCGATCGAGAGGAATGGGATGGCTTTCCTGTCGGCATAGTCGAACTGCTTCTTGAGCTTGGCTGCATCGGGGTAGACCTCGACGGAGACGCCACGTTCGCGCAGTGCGCGGGCGACGGGCAGGACATACAGCAGTTCGCTGCTGCCCATATTGGCGAAGAGCACGCGTGTGGCGGATTTAAGCCCTGCGGGGAACTTGTCCAGACCCTTGAGCACGTCGTAGATGCGGTCGGCACCGAAGCTTACGCCCACGCCGGACATGTCCGGAAGTCCGAAGATACCGGTGAGGTTATCGTAGCGCCCGCCGCCGCAGATGCTGCCGATGGCGAAGTCGAGGGCTTTGACCTCGAAGATTGCCCCGGTGTAATAATTGAGGCCGCGGGCAAGCGAGAGGTCGATCTCGATGGCCGAGCCGATGCCGGCGGCAGCGATCAGGCTGAAGAGCTCTTTGAGCTCGTCCAGGCCCTTGAGGCCGGCCTCCGAGACTATCCCGGAAGCGGATCCGCCGTTCATCAGCGACCGCATGGTCGCAATCTTGGCGGCGTCAGTGCCGGAGAGGAGGAGGACGGGTTCCAGCACGGCCACCGCCTCCGGCGTGAGGCCCTTGCCGAGCATCTCCTCCTTGACGGCGTCCAGGCCGACTTTGTCGAGTTTGTCGATGGCCACGGTGATGTCCACGACCTTGTCGGGGAATCCGCAGATCTCGGCCAGTCCGGTCAGGACCTTGCGGTTGTTGATTTTAATCAATACCCTGACATCCAGCAGTTTGAAGACCCTGTCGATAATCTGGACGAGCTCCAGTTCATTTACCTGGGAACGTGAGCCGATGACGTCTACGTCGCACTGGTAGAACTCGCGGTAGCGGCCCTTCTGGGGTCTGTCAGCCCTCCATACAGGCTGGATTTGATAGCGTTTGAAAGGGAAGGATATTTCGTTCTGATGCTGGACTACGAAGCGTGCGAAAGGGACGGTGAGGTCGTAGCGCAGTCCCTTTTCGCATACTTTCAGCGAAAGGGCCTTGCTGTTATATGATTTGTCCCCGTCATCGGTACGGAAACTCTCATAGTCGATGCCTGAGAAAGCGTCGCCTGAGTTCAGTATGCGGAAGAGAAGTTTGTCACCCTCATCTCCGTACTTGCCGAGCAGGGTGGAAAGGTTCTCCATCGCCGGTGTATCGATCTGCGCGTAGCCGTAGGTCTTGAAAACGCTGCGGATGGTGTCGAATATATAATTGCGTTCGGCCATCTCCTGTTGTCCGAAGTCGCGGGTGCCCTTGGGTATGGATGGTTTCTGTGCCATGCTTCAATAGTTTATCATGCAAATATAGCATATAAGTCGCAGTTTTTTGTTATTTTTGCCCGAATCAATAGCTTCAGAACATGAAACAATTCTTCAAAATGGTTCTGGCCGTTGTATGCGGCCTCTTCATCGCAGGCATCATCTGCTTTATCCTCGGTATCGGATTCGTGTCGTCGCTGGCCGCTGCCGGCAGTTCTACCCCGGTCCTTCCGAAGTCCGGCGTGATGGTCATCGACATGTCCAAGATCAATATAACCGAGCAGTCCACCCCTGCGTCCCCGGATGTGATGTCGCTGGTCACCGGCGGCAGCATGATGGAGAACATCGGCCTATGGAAGGCCGTACAGGCCATCAATAAGGCCGCCGGGGACCCTGCGGTCAAATATATCCTTATCAAGCCTGATGGCGCATCCGGCGGCCTTGCCTCCCTCCAGGAGTTCCGCAAGTCCCTGGCCAATTTCCGCTTGAGCGGCAAGCCCGTCATCTCCTATATCGAGACTCCGACCACTGCTTCGTATTACCTTGCCTCTGTATCCGACAAGATCTATATGACTTCTTATCAGGGCGGAAGTTCGATGATTAACGGCATCGGCAGCAGACTCGTTTTCTACAAGGACCTTCTCGACAAACTGGGCGTCAACGTGCAGCTCATCCGCCACGGTAAGTATAAGTCTGCCGGCGAGGGCTATATCAAGAATGCCCCGAGCCCCGAAAACCTCGAGCAGACCCAGGCCATGATTGACGCAGTATGGGGCAGCTATGCCGCTGAGATCGCAGAGAGCAGGGGAATGTCCGTCGATGCCCTTAATGCCGCCATCGACGAGCTCAAGCTCAACATGCCCGAGGATCTTCTCCGCGAAGGTTTCGTCGACGAACTTATGGACCGTACGGCCCTTGAGAACAAACTTGCCGACCTTGCCGTCGTCGAGTCCTTCGATAAACTCAAGACCTTCACCCTTTCAGAGTACATCACCGCCAAGGTCCAGGCCAATGTCAAGGCCAAGAAGAAGATAGCCATCCTCTATGCGGACGGCGAGATCATCGAAGGTGAGGGCAAGCAGAATGTGGCCGGCGAGTATTTCACTCGCGTGATCGCCAAGGTCCGTGCCGACTCCACCATCAAGGCAGTCCTGTTCCGTGTTAATTCCCCCGGCGGCAGTGTGCTCGCCTCTGAGAGGATCAAGAACGGCATCGACCTTCTCAGTAAAGAGAAGCCCGTGATCGCCTCCTATGGCGACTATGCAGCATCGGGAGGCTACTGGATCTCCAACAATTGCGAGAAGATCTTCTCCGATGCCGCGACCCTCACCGGCTCGATAGGCGTATTCGGAATGATTCCTGACATCAGCAAGACCATCAAGGACATCGCTCACGTCAACATAGTTTCCGTATCCTCCAACAAGCACACCGACATGCAGTCTTTCTTCCGTCCCCTTGATAAGGATGAACAGGACTATATGCAGGCATCCATCGAAGACATCTATACCCGCTTCGTCAACATCGTAGCGGAGGGCCGCGGCCTCCAGCCTGACTTCGTCGATTCGATAGCCCAGGGCCGCGTATGGGCGGGTTCCGACGCCATCAAGATCGGTCTCGTGGACGAGATCGGTACCCTTGAGGATGCCCTGAAATGGACGGCTGCAGCCGCAGGCGACGCCGACCTTGCCGCATGGAACATAGTCGAGTATCCCAAGCCTCAGTCCGAGATGGAGAGGATGATGGAAATGCTCGGGCAGAAGACCCCTTCCGAGAACATCTTCTCAGGCACTCCTTTCGGAGATACCGCCGGAATGCTTCTCGACTGGTACGACAGGATCAAGAACAATCCTTCGGACGTGGTGTTCGCCCGTATCCCTTATGTTATAGATATCAAGTAATCAAAGGATTGTAATCCTAAGGATTCTTTCGGAGCCTTCCGCTACGCGGAGGGCTTCGTCCATTCTTAGCCCGGCGACGGCCGCGACGTGGCCGTCGTGGTCCCTGTCAATGGCGGGGGAGTCCACCACGACGGCGGATTCCTTGTCGGAAAGGGACAGTTTGTTGTCGGTAAAAAGGTCGCTCAGTTTCTTGGCCCTTCCACCCATCCCGAAAGGTCTCATCCAGTCGCCTGCGCACCATCCGCGCAGCGTGAAGGGGAAGGGAAGTGAGGAAGCATCGCAGATGAGGGTGCCTGCGGGCTGTTTCAGGGAAACGCCGGCGAGGCAATCCATAAGTTCGATGCGAATGGTCCTGCCTCGGAATGCATAGGTGCCAGGGCCGTTGACAGTCAGGGAATCTTCCTGTATGTCCTCCGTACGCTTGCGCAGAGTGATGCCTGCGGCGGAAGTCTCCATGACATGGGTGGGGGAGTAGAAACGCTTGCCGGAAAAAGTGCCGGCACGGCCCTCTGCGTGCTCTTCGATCAGTGCGACCGCAGTATCCAGCGTCTTTTCACTGAATCCGAGAGGCTCCGCCAGGCGGAAGAGCAGATATTTCCAATGCTTGAATCCCAGGAGTTTATCGACATCGATCGTCCCGTCTTCCGACAGGATATCCGGCTCTGCCTCGCGGAAATAGTCCTCCGCGATGGCCCCGGCCTGGGCGAAATGTTCCATGTCGGAGTTCAGTGTCCGGACGAAAGAAGGATTGACCTTCGCGAATTCCGGAAACACCAGGTTGCGAATGCGGTTGCGCTGCGCTTCATTCTCAGCATTGGTCCTGTCCTCGCGGTACGCCACGCCGTGCTCCCGCGCGTACTCTTCGATATCTGCCCTTGTCATCCCCAGCAGCGGCCGCACCAGCCTCACCCCGTCATCCTTCGGGATTTTCCCGAAGGATGTGGTGTTTTCATGCTCTACCTTCGGGAAATGCCCGAAGGATGTGACTGTGCCGGGCTCTGCCTTCGGGCAGAGAGGGGAGTCGGGGGACATGCCGGTGATGCCGTGGAGGCCGGTGCCGCGGAGGAGGTTCAGGATGAGCGTCTCGGCGTTGTCGTTGGCGTTATGGGCGACGGCCACGGCATCGAAGCCGTGTTCTGCCGCAATTTGCGCGAACCATGCGTAGCGCAGTTCGCGCGCAGCCATCTCGATGCTGATGCCGTGTTCCGAAGCGTATGAGGCAGTGTCGAAATCGGCACGGAAGAAACGCACTCCATGCACCCGTGCCCATTCCTCCACGAATTGCGCGTCCGTGTCGCTGTCGGCTCCCCGCAGGTGGAAGTTGCAGTGCGCCACGGCAAAATCCCGACCGGCACGGCCGTACATGTCGGCCATGCACATGGAGTCGATGCCTCCGCTCACTGCAAGCAGGGTACGCATGCTATTTGGAATCCCGCAACCTTCTGGGTTTCAGGGTGTAGGCGAAATTGAAAGAGGTGAACTCCTTGAACTGTATCCTGGCCTTGCCGTCAGGATAGGAAGCAATGTCCTTCTGGTTCTTGATCCTGACATTGGGATCGTAGATGAGCCAGGTGTCGAGGCCGACCTTGAAATACTTGCCGATGTTCCAGGTGATCTTGTTGTCCCAGTTCACGCGGTATTCCTTGAAAGGATTGTCGAGATAATCGGTGAAGATGACCAGCTGCGTGCCGTAGTTGAACACTTCATTGATGACGAACTTGGCGTCGGCCTTGACCTGGGCACCGAACTGGAACTTGGCATAGCGGTAGTTGCTGCCGACAGCAGCGTCGAGCCCGTCCTCGCGGAGCAGCATGCCGTAGGTCTTGCGCAGTTCCTGGGCACGTACGATGGTAAAGCCTCCGGTAAGGGGTGCGATATTGATGGACAGCCAATTGTTGGGCGTCCAGTCCATACCGAGACCGAGGTTGGTGTAGGCCGGGGCGAGGAATCCTGACTTGAGCGTACCGGTCCAGAGGCCGTCAGCTCCCTGCTTGTAGTCGCTGTATCCGTTGCTGAACTGGGAGCGGAAATCGAAGGCGGCGGTGTAGCTCCATTTGGAGTCCTTGCTGGTCTTGTAGCCCCATTTGCTTTCAGCGTACATACGGTCCGTAGTGATCTGTATCAAGCCCTTCTTGTCGGCTGAGGAGAGGGTTCCGTACTGGAGCTGAAGACGGTTGCCCCAGGTCATAAGGTCCTTCTCATACTTGGCATTGGCATCCAGTCCGGAGTTGAGGCTGAGGTTGTTGTAACCGCCGGCTGCCCAGTCGAAGAGGCTCGTCTGGTTCAGGCCGAAGGTGAACTCAGCAGCACTGGTCCAGTAATTGGGCTTGGCTTCGGCCTTCGCAACCTCGGCGGCCTTGGCCATCTCCCGCGCGGCGGCTGCGGCCGCGCTCTGCGCATCCTGCGCACGCGCTGCACTGCCGAAGCACAGGGCTGCGGCCATGCATGTGATCATTATGTACCTAGCTTCCATACTCTTTCCGTGATTTAATATGAAATGGCGAACACGACCCTGCGGTGCGAGGGCTGTCCGGAGTAGATGCATTTGCCTTCTTCCTCGCAGACGCAACTGTCCACGGGGATGCAGCGGATCGTGGCCTTGGTCTCGTCCTTGATCTTCTGCTCGGTCTCGGGAGTGCCGTCCCAATGGCAGAGCAGGAAACCGCCCTTCTGGATCTTGGTCTTGAACTCCTCCCAGTCGTCGCATTTACGGATGTTGGCCGTCCTGAAAGCGAGGGCCTTTTCGTAAATGCCCTTCTGGATGTCGGCGAGGAGCACATCGATGTATTTGTCGAGACCTTCGATGCCGACGGTGTTCTTCTCGAGCGTGTCGCGGCGATGGACCTCGACCGTGCCGTTTGCCAGGTCGCGGGGACCCATGGCCAGCCGTACCGGCACTCCCTTGAGCTCCCATTCTGCGAATTTGAAGCCCGGGCGGAGTGTGTCACGGTCGTCGACCTTGACGCTGTGCCCCATGGCCTCGAGCGATTTCTTGACTTCGTACATCTTGTCGAGGATGGCGTTGCGCTCCTCCTCGCTCTTGTAGATGGGGACCATGACGACCTGGATGGGGGCCAGGGCGGGAGGGAGCACGAGGCCGTTGTCGTCGCCGTGGGCCATGATGAGCGCACCCATCAGACGGGTGGAAACGCCCCAGGAAGTGGCCCAGACATACTCCTGCTTGCCGTCCTTGCCTGTGAATTGCACATCGAAGGACTTGGCGAAGTTCTGCCCCAGGAAATGCGAGGTGCCGGCCTGAAGGGCCTTGCCGTCCTGCATCATGGCCTCGATCGTAAGGGTGTCGAGCGCTCCTGCGAAACGCTCGTTGGGGCTCTTGTGGCCGACAATGACTGGCAGTGCCAGGCAATTGCGTGCGAAATCGGCATATACCTGGACCATCTGTTTGGCCATCGACTCTGCCTCTTCGGCAGTGGCGTGTGCGGTGTGGCCCTCCTGCCACAGGAACTCCGCCGTGCGGAGGAACAGGCGGGTGCGCATCTCCCAGCGTACGACATTGCACCATTGGTTGCAAAGGATGGGAAGGTCGCGCCAGGACGTGACCCAGTTCTTGTAGGTACTCCAGATGATGGTCTCGGAAGTCGGACGGACGATCAGTTCCTCCTCAAGCTTTGCATCCGGGTCGACGACCACGCCCTTGCCTTCAGGGTCGTTCATGAGCCTGTGGTGCGTCACGACCGCACATTCCTTGGCGAAACCGGCCACGTGCTCGGCTTCGCGCGAGAAGAACGATTTCGGGATGAAAAGCGGGAAATAGGCGTTCTGGACGCCTTTTTCCTTGAACATGCCGTCAAGGACGCTCTGCATCTTCTCCCAGATGGCGTAGCCATAGGGTTTGATGACCATGCACCCCCTGACAGCGGACTGTTCTGCGAGGTCCGCTTTCACCACGAGGTCATTGTACCATTGAGAATAATTGTCGGACCGTTTGGTTACTTCTTTGGCCATATCTTTAAAATTTGCTAATAATCAATTTTCTTGTTAACATTGTGCAACTTTCTCCGTCTTACAGACGGTTTGAAACCGGTATAATAGTTGCAAGATTGATTGCAAAGATACAAATTTTATCAATATAGGAGATTCTTATTATGAAATCACATGTCTTTCTCATCGCTTCGGTTCTCCTGGCGCTCACTTCCTGTGGCACCACGGCCTCGCTTACGCAGGCACCGGCTCAGCAGAAGTACCAGGACGGAATCTACTATAGGCCGCAGACCCTGTCGCTCGACGCGCAGGCTGCGCAGTTGACAGCCACCGACGACCTCATCGCCCGTACCAAGTCCTCCGCGGTCTTCGTGAAGACCGTGGGCAAGGTCGATACCCTCTTTATCCCGGAAAACATGTCCGCCTCCATCAAGTTCAACCACAGGGACAGCACCACGACGGTGTCGCTCTATGACGACTATGATCTCGGCTGGTGGAGATGGAACACTTCGTTCAGCCCCTGGTATGGCTACAGCCTGTATTCCCCGTTCTACATCGGTTCTTACAGGTGGTACCGCGACATGTACTGGGGATGGTACGATCCTTTCTGGTACGACCCCTTCTGGTATGATCCTTTCTGGGGACCTTACTGGAGCATTGGTTTCGGACCTTTCTGGCACGATCCTTTCTTCTATTCCCCTTACTATTACGCGGGAGGACCCTGGGGTTGGTATGATCCCTTCTATTGGGGCTATCCTTACTACTATGGCGGAGGCGGCGGGGCCTATTTCGGCCCGAGGTACCGCGACCGTGAGCTCGCCACCCGTTCCGGACAGGGCACCCTCATTCCCTCCAGCCCCCGTGGCGGCGTAGGCCGCGTGGTCCGCACCGGCACCGGCAGGACGACCGCGACAGGCAGCGCATCGGCCTCCAAGGCCTCTGCTCCTGCACGCATGGCCACCGCTTCCAGGACGTCCGCTTCCGGATCCGCATCCGCGGCTGCGCGTACTGCGACCCGCACGGTGTCCACTGCTTCCCGCAGCGTGTCTTCCGCGACCAGGGCAGCATCCGCTGCAAGCAGGGCAGCGTCCACCTCGACGTCCCGCTCCGCTTCCACGGCCGTAAGGTCTTCGTCCTCTTCCGTATCCACCGCTCCTTCTGGCAGGGCTTCCTCCAATGCAGGTGCCTACCGCAGGGTCGAACCTTCCACCAGTTCCGGCAGCTACTCGGCTCCTTCCCGCAGCAGTTCTTCGTCCGGCAGCTACTCGGCCCCGACCCGCAGCAGTTCCTCATCCGGCAGCTATTCCGCTCCGAGCCGCAGCAGCAGCTCTTCGGGCAGCTTCGGCGGAGGCGGCTATAGCGGCGGAGGTGCAAGCCGCAGCGCAGGCAGCAGCAGTAGCTCGTCCAGCAGCGCTGGCAGGAGCTCCGGCGGCGGACGCCGCTAATATGCTCTCTTTGACCATTAGTTGATTTTTTATCCGCACTGACAATATGAAAAGATTTGCATTGGCTGCGCTGCTCACCCTCGCGGCTGCGGCAGCCGGAGCCCAGACTCTGTCGGAGGCTCTCACATATAGCGTAAATGATTACTACGGAACTGCACGTTCCATCGCCCTCGGAAACGCCATGACGGCTCTCGGCGGCGACCTCGGATCCATCGGGATCAATCCCGCCGGCTCCGCCGTCGCCCCCTACTCCCAGTTCACGATTTCTCCGGGCATCACCATCATGAGCAATACCTCCGGTTATTCCACCTTCTATCAGGAGGACTACGCCGGATACCTCGACTATCGCACCAGGAAGTTCAACATCCCCAACGTCGGGTTCACGATGAACTTCGACACCTACAATCCTTCGGGGCTCAAGTCCTTCACGCTCGGCTTCGCGTCGAGTGCGACCAGCCACTTCATCAATGATTTCGTTGGCAGCGGCATCAACGACAAGACTTCGCTTCTCGGCTCCTTCGCCGCAGGCGCTTCGCCTTATTCGCCTTCGCAGCTCTCCAACAAGGACAACTACTCTGCGGGCATTCCGTGGAATTATCTTGCAGCTTATCAGGGAGGCATGATTGCGGAGGCCTACGATGAGTACGGCAACCCCATGGTCGATGCTGACGGCAACTATACCTACCTCGGCGCTACCGAAGCCATGTTCCAGAATCCCGACGGTTCGTACGACATCCGCACGATGGGCGCGCTTGACCAGTATTCCCGTGTCCAGACCTTCGGCGCCAAGTATGACATCCTCATGAATCTCGGAATGAACTTCTCCGACAGGTTCTTCTTCGGCATCAACATCGGCATGCCGGTGGCCACCTACAAGTACACCGAGTATTTCGATGAGGCTGCCGTAGATCCTTCACAGTTCGAGATCGAGTATTCCGACGGCGTCATCACCAATTTCCGCAAGGCCGAGTACAACTACTCCCAGACTTCAGAACTCTCCGGCGTCTATGCCAAGGCGGGATTCATCTGGCTGCCCGGCGGCGGCCTCCGTGTCGGCGCCGCCATCCAGACCCCTACTTTCATGAGTGTCAATGACCGCTGGAGTGTCTCGGCTGACACCTATTTCTCCTCCGGCAACTACGACTCCTATGCCGACAGCCCGGTGAATGATTACACCTACAATCTTACGACCCCCTGGCGCTTCAATGCCGGCCTTGCCTATACCTTCGGCGGTTTCGGCCTCATCAGCGCCGACTTCGAGATGGCGGACTACAGCACCATGCGTTTCTCCGAGTGGGATAACCGCGGATATTCTGGCTGGAACTCTTATACCCTCGAGAACGACGTGAACAGGTATTTCGCAGGCAAGGAATACTCCGGACGCTTCGGCGTGGAGGTAAAGCCCGTCCCGACCCTTTCCCTCAGGGCTGGTTACGCACTCCGTACGTCCCCTCAGTATTATGCCTTTGACAAGAACGGTGAGAAATACACTGCTGCTGGCTTCATCAATTATTACGACGAGTTCGAGCACGGCCAGAACTACATTGTCTCCAAGACCGCTTTCGAGGATATCATCGGTACGTATTCCTGCGGAATCGGCTACTCCTCCGAAGGCTCCTTCTTCGCTGACTTCGCATGCCGCTTCGCAAAGTACCCCACCGGATACTTCAACCCTTACAACGACTATATCACCGGAGGTGACGAGTATCTCCCCGAGGTCGTCCAGACCCGTTCCCTCGCCGACATGGTCCTTACCCTCGGCTGGAGGTTCTAGAGATTCTTCAGATAAAGGATCGCATCAGGACCTTCGTTGAAAAGGAGGTCCATGATGGACAGATTCGGAACGAAGCCGTATTTCCTGGCAAAGACCTGGAAGTACGGCTTCTTCAATGACAGGTCTTCGAGTATCGTGTTAGGATGTTTGGGATGTATGACGTCCCGCAGGTCTTCGCCGTATGTGCCGGACCCTGCGGGGGTGTACTCCCCGGTGAAGCGGATTTCCGCCTGTATCCCGGTCTTGTCCAGGAAATACTTCAGTATGGACAGGTTAAACTCGAAGAGTGTTCGCGGGCGCGATTCAAGAACGGAGAACAGGCTGTCCCTGTAATGGTCGAAATAGGCTGAAGACTCGTATGCGGCGGCGATGGCTCTCTCGGTGCGCACCAGCCAGGGCGTGGACCAGTCAACCTCGACATCGGTGATGACCAGGTTCTGTGCGCTCTCGCCATGGACGACGGGGTAGGAGAGGCTCTGCACCCCGTCCGCCGCATAGAACTTGAAACGGTTGCGGTAGGTCTGCTTGATGTAGTGCTCGAAAGCCTCTATGTATATGATTGAAGGCTTCACCCCGTCCGGAGACAGGGTGAAGCCTTCCGCTATCTTTGCAAAGTACTCGACTGGCGGGAAATATGCCGTGGAGAACAGCATGGCGCTACCATTCGAAACCTTTTTCGCGGGTGTCGCCGGGGCGGACGATGCCGCGCTTGGAGTTGCGGATGAAGTTGAGGATGATGTCCTTCTCCTCCGAAGGAGGGAATCCCGCTTCAACGCGGGCGCAGCCGTCGCTGATATTGTTGCCCTGGAAGTAGATGGTATCGTAGATGTCCTTGATGTTGCGGATGACGTCCGAGTCGAAGCCACGGCGCCGCAGTCCCACGATGTTCACTCCGACATAGCAGATGGGTTCGCGTCCGCACAGGGTGTAGGGCGGGATGTCCTTGCTGATCCTGAATCCGCCGCCTATCATGGCGTGGGTGCCGATGTGACTGAACTGGTGTGCCACGGAACCGCCTCCGATGATGGCCCAGTCGTCCACGTC
>JAEEGF011281675.1_pt1 | contig 12898 bp, 7 predicted proteins | sample 9134171 | NCBI WGS metagenome assembly JAEEGF01 (sample SAMN16246542, study PRJNA631951) | gut metagenome | biome: gut microbiome; feature: rumen; material: AP-attached | host: Bos | place: Iran: Karaj | collected 2018-10 | reverse complement strand
GATCCGGACGACATCAAGATCCAGTATGACGACGGCGTACCGGAGCCGATCGATTACCTTGCGGAATCGCTCGCAAAGGGCTATATCGTCGACCAGTGGTATCCGACCTATACGGAGACGACGATGGATGCGGAAACGGTCGCCGCGCTCAGAGCCGGTCAGGCCATGATTCCGGTTCCCGCGCCCGAAGAACCCGCAGAGCCGACCGAGCCGACCGAGCCCGACGCGCCCGCCGCGGAGGTTCCCGCCGGCTACACCGGTCTCCATCTGATGATCAAGAACAAGTCCGGCAGAGAGATCAAGAAGATCTACCTATTCCCGAACGGCGAAGACAAGGGCAAGAACATCTTCAAGACCCTGGCGGACGCGCTTCCCACCGAGGATGAAACCGCCGAAGGCAAGCCGCACGAGATCTTCGTGTACGTGCTCCGCGAGACCGCAAAGCTCGGCGCGATGACGCTGAAGGTTCGCTATGCGGACGACACCGAAGAGGACTACGAGCTGAAGCCGCTTGAGGACTACACCGTATTCACCATCAAGGACACGGTCGACGGCTTCAAGCAGAAGGTTAGCGACGATGCGGACGACATCGCGGCAATGGACGCGGTCGCGGCAGCGGGCGTTTCCACCGACGGCGTGGAGTTTGCACCGCTTGAGACTGCCGAAGCGCCCGCAGCGGAGGTTCCGGCAGGCTACACGGGTCTCCATCTGATGCTCAAGAACAAGTCCGGCAAGGAGATCTACAAGGTCTACCTGTTCCCGAACGGCGAAGACAAGGGCAAGAACATCTTCAAGACCGTTGTTGAAGGCAACATCCCGACCGAAGATGAGACCGTCGAGGGCAAGCCGCACGAGGTGTTCGCGTACGTCTTCCGCGAGACCGCAAAGCTCGGCGCCATGACGCTGATCGTGCGCTATGCGGACGACACCGAAGAGACGTTTGAGCTCAAAGCGCTCGAGGACTACACCGTATTCACCGTCAAGGCGGATGAATTCAAGCAGAAGGTTGCGGACGATCCGGAAGACATCGCATCGATGGATGCGGTCGCAGCGCCGGGCGTCTCCACCGACGGCGTGGAATTTGCACCGATTGCGTAATCCGAACGAACCTTAACGCGGAGCGCGGCGTGACGCGCCGCCTCCGCACTTCTCCCTGCGAGCCGAAAAGGAGGCGTTCCACATGAAGAAACGGTCGATCGCGATCCTGCTTGCCGCCTTGCTTCTGTTCGGACTTCTGCCTGCCGTCAGCGCAGCGGAAGACGCGCAGTGGTGGGAGCAGGACCTATGGAGCACCGAAGTCCTGACGGAACTCGGCGCCGAGCTTCCGACCTACAATGCTGCGGAGAACCGCTATGAGATTTCCGCGCCCGAACAGCTCCTTTATCTTTCCGGTACATGGAAGCCGGAGGACACGAACGGCGACGGCGCGCCGGATGCGCCCTGCAACGGCACCTATGTTCTGACACAGGACCTCGATATGGCGCCGCTTCTCGATACGATCGGCGCGGTGCTGACCGAAAAGACCGGCACGGAAACGAAGGGTTATCTGCCCCCGATCGGCGCGCTTGCCGACGCGGACGAAGCCGAAGGCGTACACTGCGCGTTCTTCGGCACGTTCGACGGACAGGGACATGCGATCAAGAATCTGCGCGTCGTGCGTATGGGAAAGAAATACTGCGGCCTGTTCGGCAACGTCGGACACGATTTCGGCGAGGGGTTTGTCAGAAACCTTGCAGTGTTAGACGCCGAGAGCGTCGGGCTTTCGAGCTGCGGCATCCTTGCGGGCAGCGTGTACGGCGACGTGGAGAACGTCGTCTGCACCGGTACGATCGACTGCCGCGAGAAGAACGCAGGCGGTATTGCGGGCAAGATCAAGAAGAACGACAACGGCTACATCGGCGTTGCGCGCAACTGCTTCGTCTGCTGCGACATTCTGGTGCGCGGCAAGGGCGTCGAAAACGGCGCGGCGGGCGGCGTCACCGCCTCCTGCTCGGGCGGCGGGCAGGTCGTCAACTGCTTCGTCATGGGCTCGATCGAGGTAATGGGCGAGGAAGCCGACAGCGTCGGCGGCGTCGTGGGCAATCTGAAGGGCGGCACGGCGATCGACAACAACGTGGTGCTGCTCTCCGTGATCGACGGCGGCGAGGACAGCCAGAACGTCGGATATCTCTGCGGCAACTACAGCGGCGAATCCGGCTCGCATCTTCACAACAACTACGTTTTCGACGGCGCGCGCCTTTTGGGCGGCGTATCGTCGAGCCATCCGGAGGAAGCGGCATTCGAGTTCGTACAGGCGACGCCTCTTTTGACGAAGAACTTTTACGTCGAACAGGTCGGCTGGGATTTCGACAACGTCTGGGCATGGGTCGGCGACGAGCTCGACGGCTATCCGATGCTTTCCGCGTTTGCCGACGCACTCGATATGACGGAACGCATCCGTGCAGACCTTACGGTCGACAAGCCGGTGCTGCACCTTTCCGAGCCGACGGTCAACCGCGTGTACGCGGGCGAAACCGTGCAGATCACGGCGCCCTTGAAGCTGCCGGAGGGTGCGGAGGCAACCGATGCGACGATGTATGTCGGCACATCCAAGAAGCGCTCCGCCTGTACCGAAGCGCTCCCGATGGCGATTGTCGACGACGATCAGCTGATCGGCAGGAATTTCACTGCGGACGAGGTCGGCACGTACTACTATTACGTTGCGGTAACCGTCGACGGCAGAAAGATCACCTTCCCGACCGAAGGCACAATGCGGCTCGACGCGATCTCTCCGACCACACGGTTTCTGCCCGAACAGCTGACGGTCACCCCGGGCAAAACGGTCTCCGAGGTGTGCCTCAACTGGATCACCGAAGCGGACGGACTCGGCGCGGAGCTGCGCTACAGAAAAGCCGGTGAGAACAACTGGCAGACGCTTGCGGTCACCGAGATCGAAACGGTCAACGTGCGCGGCGATCGCGGCACGTTCACAAGCTATTCTGCGGACCTCAGGGACCTTGCGCCCGCGACGGACTATGAGTACATGGCGGTCACAAAGGACGGCGAAGACGAATACCGCAGCGACGTGCACACCTTTACGACGCTGCCGGACGGCAAGGCGTTCTCGTTCGTACTCGTATCCGATCTGCAGTCCACCAACGAGGAAGGGTATCTTCCGTTCCTCTATACGAACAATACGTTTTTGACCGATACGCTGCATCCCGATTTTCTGGTCAACCTCGGCGATCTCACCGAGGACGACACGATGCAGCAATGGTCGTTCCTCTTTGACACGGCGGGCGAGGTGCTTTCAAGCCGCCTGATCGCGTACGTGCCAGGCAACCACGAATCGAAGGGCGACGTGATCTACTCGCAGTTCAAGGGCCGTACGAACCTGCCTGACGGCATCGACGATCCGATCCTCAAGGAGAACACGGCAAGCTTCGTCGTCGGCGACGTGTGCTTTGTGATCCTGAACACCGAGCCGTACTCCGGCGAGGACAGCGCGGATGCCTCCGGCGACAAGCTGCGCTACTATGCGCTTGAAAAGGAATGGGCAAAGGAAGCGTTTGAAGCCTCCGGCTGCACCTACCGCATCATCCTCGCGCATGCGGGGCTGGTCCAAAAGGACGACGCAGCGACCGCGTTCCTCGAGCAGATGTGCGCGGAACTGGACGTCGACCTGTTCTTCAACGGGCACATTCACGACTACTTCCGTGCGACGGTCGACGGCGAAGGCAACAAGGCGGACGTCGGCAGCGGCACAACCTTTATCACGACAAGCCCGATGGGCATGAAGTTTGACGACTACGAGGGCGAGATCGACGACGTTCTGGACTTCCAGACCGGCGGTTCCGGGGACGAGCGCCAGTATCTCACCTATGTCGAGGTCACGGAGGCGGGCATCGCCGTCACCGCGTACCAGCGCACCGAGGCGGGCGACGCAAGCCTCAAGAAGTGCGCGGATTATACGCAGATCGATTCCTTCACGATTTCTGCGCCTGCGGCGCCGGAGCAGCCGGAAACCACGGCGCATCCGGACGAGCCGGCAGAAACGAAAGCGCCGGAAACTCCGGTACAGCCGGAGCAGCCGGAGAACCGCGAACAACCGAACCGCACCTGGCTTTGGATCGCGCTCGGCGCCGCCGTGCTCGCGATCGCTGCCGCAGTCGTCGTTCTCCGAAAGAAGGAAAAGACGAAGTAACTCCCGATCGACGCTTGCCGCTTCCCTCCGGAATCGGCAGAACGGCAAACGTCGATTCTCTTTCCACCCGTTTCGCAAACGTTTACGATACCAAAGATTCTCTTTGCGCTACCGCGCAGAGGTTGCAAACCCAATATGATAAAGAGAGGTATTTATGGAAAAACTGTTCTGGATCGGCTTTATCGGCGCAGTGCTTGCCGGTGTGTACGCGCTGCTGCAGACGAAGAAGGTGCTGTCCTTCTCAGAGGGCACCGACCTGATGAAGAAGATCGCGGGCTCGATCCGCGAAGGCGCAAACGCCTATTTGCGCCGCCAGTATAAGACGGTTCTGCCGGTGTTCGGCGTGGTCTTTGTGATTCTGACGGTGCTTGCGTTCGCGTCAAAGGGCAGCCTGCTCAGCGAGTTCACGCCGTTCGCGTTTCTGACCGGCGGCATCTGGTCGCTGCTGGCGGGCCTGATCGGCATGAAGATCGCAACCAACGCCAATGCGCGCACCGCGCAGGCGTCGAGCGAGGGGCTGAACCGCGGTCTGCGCGTCGCGTTCTCCGCGGGTTCCGTCATGGGCTTTACCGTCGTTGCGCTCGGCATCCTCGATATCACGATCTGGTATTTCCTGCTGTATTACGTGTTCGGCATTCGCGAAGCCACGCAGATCGGCAATATCATGGTCATGAACGGCATGGGCGCTTCCTTCATGGCGCTGTTCGCCCGCGTCGGCGGCGGCATCTACACGAAGGCGGCGGACGTCGGCGCGGACCTCGTCGGCAAGGTGGAGAAGAAGATCCCCGAGGACGATCCGAGGAATCCGGCAACGATCGCGGACAACGTCGGCGACAACGTCGGCGACGTCGCGGGCATGGGCGCCGACCTGTATGAATCCTACGTCGGTTCGATCCTTGCCACGTTTGCGCTCTCGGCGATCGGCGGCTACGGCTTTGCAGGCATGTTCCTGCCGCTGATGCTCGCCGTTTCCGGCATCGTCTGTTCGATCATCGGCGCGCAGCTTGTGCGCGTCAGAGAAGGCGCGTCGCAGAAGGTCCTGCTGCGGACGCTGCGTACCGGCACCTACACGGCGGCGATCCTTTCGGCGCTTGCCGCGCTGCCGCTGACCTATTTCATCTTCCGCGGCATCGAAGGCGCGAACTGGGTGGGCATCTACATTTCGATCCTCAGCGGTCTGGTCGCGGGATGCCTGATCGGTTTCTTCACCGAGTATTTCACCTCCGAGTCCTATCGACCGACGCGCAACCTTGCGGCGACGTCGCAGACCGGTTACGCCACGATCGTCATCGGCGGCATCTCGCTCGGCATGGAAAGCGCGCTGACCTCGATCCTGATCGTCTGCGCCGCGGTGCTCGTCAGCTACTTTGCGGCGGGCGGCACCTCGTCGATCGTCGATGCGAACGGACACTTCCTGCTGTCGTTTAACCGCGGACTCTACGGCATCGGTATTGCGGGCGTCGGCATGCTGTCCACGCTCGGCATCACGCTGGCAACCGACGCATACGGTCCGGTTGCGGACAACGCGGGCGGCATCGCACAGATGGCGGGCATGGATCCCGTCGTGCGTGAGCGCACCGACGCGCTGGATTCGCTCGGCAACACCACGGCGGCGACCGGCAAGGGCTTTGCGATCGGTTCCGCGTCGCTGACCTCTTTGGCGCTGCTCGTGTCCTACGTCAATATCATTCAGGCAAAGACGGATATCGTGCTGAACTTCTCGATCATCAATCCGCCGGTGCTGATCGGCATGTTCATCGGCGCAATGCTCGTGTTCGTCTTCTCGGCGGTCACCATGAACGGCGTGGAGCGCGCCGCGCAATCGGTCGTCATCGAGGTGCGCCGTCAGTTCCGCGAGATCCCGGGAATCTTAGAGGGCACCGCAACGCCCGAATACGGCAAGTGCGTTTCGATCTGCACCAAAGGCGCGCTGAAAGAGATGGTCGTTCCCGCGGTCATGGCGGTGGTCGTGCCGATCGTCGCAGGTCTGATCCTCGGACCGACCGGCGTCGTCGGACTGCTGGCGGGCGTTTCCGTCGCAGGCTTTGCGGTGTCGGTGTTCATGTCCAACGCGGGCGGCGCATGGGACAACGCGAAGAAGTACATCGAAGAAGGTCACTTCGGCGGCAAGGGATCGAAGCCGCATAAGGCGTCCGTCGTCGGCGACACGATCGGCGATCCGTTCAAGGACACCTCCGGTCCGTCGCTGAACATCCTCATCAAGCTCTGCGCGACCGTCTCGATCGTCTTCTCCGGCTTGATCGCGCTGATCCATCTTCTGTAAATTTCATTCCTCCTTATGCGAAAGGAGCCGCCTCGCTTCTGCGGGACGGCTCCGTTTTTTGTGCAACCCTCTTTGCAGTTATATTGATACAAAAAGCCCTCCCTGTGGATGGTACGCGCGGGAAGCGCGCGATCTACCGCTGTAACGAAGCGAAGCGGAGTGGATGGTACGCGCGGGAAGCGCGCGATCTACCGCTGTAACGAAGCGAAGCGGAGTGTCCAAAGGGAGGGTGGATTTTGCAAAGCAAAAGACGGAAGGGTTCTGCCTCAATACTTTCTTGCGTCCTTGACGTGCGCAAGATGGTCTTCGTACGCCTTAAGGTTGCGCGGGTTCTCGGAAACCTCGGTATCGCCGACGCGCCACCAGGAGCCGTAGCCCTCGGTCATTGATTTCGGCAGTACGCGGATGTCGAACACGACCGGAACGCCCTCGATCTTCTTTGCCTCTTTGATCGCGGCAACCATCTCGTCGACCGTATGGATCGTGAACGCCTTGCAGCCGTAGCCCTCGGCGATCTTTGCAAAGTCAACCGGAATGAATTTGCCGGAATGCTCGCCGTCCTCGCCGCGGAAGCGCAGCTCTGTGCACAGCGTGTCGTTGCCGTGACCGACCTGCAGGTTGTTGATGCAGCCGAACGAGGCGTTGTTGAACACGCACACGTTGATCTTCTTGTGCTCCTGCACGGCGGTCAAAAGCTCCGAATGCAGCATGACAAAGCTGCCGTCGCCGACCATCGCGTAGACGTCCTTCTCGCCGATTGCGTACTTCACGCCGAGCGCGCCGGAGACCTCGTAACCCATGCAGGAATAGCCGTATTCCATGTTGTAGGTATCGACGCCTCTTGCGCACCACATGCGCTGCATATCGCCCGGCAGGGAGCCGGAGGAGCCGATCGCGACGTCTTCGGGATCGATCGCAAAGTTGATCGCGCCGAGCACCGTGGTCTGCGTGAGCGCCGCATCCATATCCGCCGCAAAGCGGAACGCGCTCTTCGCGTTCGCGTCGTTGACCTCGGGCACGTAGCCCTCGCCGAACGTGATGTGCTGCAGACGGTCCAATTCCTTGAACCAGCGGTCGCGCGCATCCTTTACTTCGTTCGTGTAAGGCGCTTTGTAGCCGTCAAGCGCTTTGAGCAGCAACGGCAGCGCGCGCTTTGCGTCCGCGATCACCGGAACGGCGTCGAACTTCAGCGCCTGGAATTCGGACACGTTGATGTTGACAAACTTCGCGTCGTCCCGGAAAAGCCACTTCGACGAGGTCGTAAAGTCCGTATAGCGCGTGCCGACGCCGATGATGACGTCCGCTTCCTTCGCGATCTCGTTTGCCGCGGAGCAGCCGGTCACGCCGATGCCGCCGAGGTTCAGTTCGTGGTCATAGGGGATCGCGCTCTTGCCCGCCTGGGTCTCGCCGAACGGAATGCCGGTCGCTTCGGCAAACGCCTTGAATTCGGCATGCGCTTCGCTGTAGCGCACGCCGCCGCCGCAGATCAGCAGCGGCTTTTTCGCCGCACGGATGACCTTCGCGGCGTCCTCGATCGCTTCCGCTTCGGGCAGGCGCCGCGCAAGACGCCAGACGCGCTTTGCAAAGAAGCTTTCGGGATAGTCGTACGCTTCGCCCTCGACGTCCTGCGGGATCGCGATGCAGACCGCGCCGGTGTTCGCCGGATCGGTGAGTGTGCGGAACGCGGAGATCATCGCGCTCATCAGCTGTTCGGGACGCACGATGCGGTCCCAGTAGCGGCAGACGGCGCGGAACGCGTCGTTGGTGGAGATCGAAAGATCGTGCACCTGCTCGATCTGCTGCAGCACCGGATCGGGCTGACGGCAGGCATAGACGTCGCCGGGCAGGATCAGTACCGGAATGTTGTTTGCGGTTGCCGTCGCGGCGGCGGTCACCATGTTGGCGGCGCCGGGACCGACGGACGAGGTCACCGCAATGATCTTTTTGCGCTTCATCTGCTTCGCAAACGCGACGGCGGTGTGCGCCATGCCCTGCTCATTCTTGCCCTGCCAGACCTTCAGACGATGCGTTTCCTGACGCAGCGCCTGACCGAGACCGACTACGTTGCCGTGTCCGGGCAGCATGATGACGCCCTCGACGAACGGATGCTCGATGCCGTCATAGGCGATGTACTGGTTTTCGAGAAAGCGAACGAGCGCCTGTGCCATGGTCAAACGAACGGTTTTCATAGTGTCCTCCTGTTCAGCCCTGAAAGATATGTTCGTTGGCGTCGGGTTTCCAAAGCCAACTGTGTTCGGGATCGTCGATGCGCGTCTTTTGCCACGGATCGCCGTCCAGATGCCGGATCGCCCATGCGTAGCACATCGCGTAACCGGGGGCGGCGACCTGCGAGTGGAAGCCGTGATTGATCGTCGCCATGCCGTTATGCTCGGTTTTGTAGATCTCGCCGTTACTGAATCCCGCGCCGAAGCCCTGCGGATGATCGAAGCGGTAGAAATACACCTCCGGCTGCGGATGATGGTGCGGCGGATAGCTCGACCAGCGTCCCGGGAAGTTCAGCACCTCGCCGAGCACCATGTTCGAGAACGGCGCGTTCTCGTAGTCGAAGAACGTCTTGATCTCGCGCCGCATCGCGCCCATCAGCTCGCCGTTTGCGCCCGCGTGCTGCACCTGCACCGTCTCGGGCGTGTAGAGCACCGGCTCGTAATCGCGGGCGTTGATCGTCTTCTGAACGAACAGCTCCGCGTGATTGTGCGCCATGAGCGTGATCTTCACCCTGCGCGGGCAGAGCAGGCAGTATCCCTCGCTGCGGAACGTGTCGGGGCGGTTCGCCTCGACGGTTTTGCCCGCCCATTGCATCGTCACGGCGCCTTCGAACAGCAGCACCGCCGTTTCCTTTTCGGGTTCCTCGATCGTGAATACGTCGCCGTCCTCCAAGACCAGCAGCCCGATGTCCATCAGCATGCCGAGATCGTCGACGTCTGCGTCGATATACGCGTTATAGCCGCGATGCAGTTCCTTTTTGAAATACATGGTTCACTCCTGTCAAAGTCCCGTATGCTCGCGGATATAGCGGCGTCCCTTGATCGCGTATTCGAGCGGGTTCGCCTTTGCGGGATCCTGCTCCGCTTCAACGAGCAGCCAGCCTTCGTAGTGCGCATCGGAAAGCACCTTGAACACCGGATCGAAGTCCACGTCGCCGTCGCCCGGCACCGTGAACGCGCCGTTGCGCACTGCGGTCAAAAAGCTCCAGTTGTTCTGCCGCGCCTGTTCGACGACCGGAAGGCGCATGTCCTTCAGATGTACGTGTCCCACGCGGTCGACATACTTCTTGAGCATCGCAAGCGGATCCTCGCCCGCAAACGTGAAGTGACCGGTGTCGTAGCACAGGAACACATAGCGCGGATCGGTGTTCTGCATCATGCGGTCGGTTTCCTCGGCGGTCTGCACCACCGTGCCCATGTGATGGTGGAAGCAGAGCTTGAAGCCGCGTTCGACGGCGATCTTTCCGAGCACGTTCAGCCCTTCGCAGAACTGCGCCCAGCCCGCGTCGTTCATCACCGGCTTGTGATTGCCGGTGAGGATCGGCGTGTTGACCTGTCCCTGAATTGACCAGCTCTGCTCGGAGACGTTGATGCGGTTTGCGCCGACGGCGGCAAGGAAGTCAAGTTCCTTTTCAAAGTCCGCGACGTTCTCCTCGAGCGGTTTTGTCAGCAGGAAGGAGGAGAACCAGCGGCTTGCGATGCGCATGCCGCGCAAGTCGAGCTCCCACTTCAATTCCTTCGGATCCTTCGGATACTTGTTGCCGATTTCGCAGCCGGTAAAGCCCGCAAGCGCCATTTCGCTGACGGTCTGGCGGAACGTGTTTTCCGCGCCGAGCTCCGGCATATCGTCGTTGCACCAGCCGATCGGCGCGATGCCGAGATGCACTTTGTTTGCGTCAAACATAGCCATGCTGTGCTCCTTTCAGATGCGCGCGACGCCGCTTCTGCGTGCCGCTTCGGCGACCGCCGCTGCAACCGCTTTGCCCACGCGCGGATCAAACGCTTTCGGAATGATGTAGTCCGCGGAGAGCTCCTCCGGGGAAATCAGATCGGCAAGCGCTTTTGCCGCCGCCATCTTCATCTCCTCGTTGATGTCGCTTGCGCGCACATCGAACGTGCCGCGGAAGATGCCCGGGAACGCCAGAACGTTGTTGATCTGGTTCGGATAGTCGCTTCTGCCGGTCGCGATGACCGCCGCGCCGCCCGCTTTCGCGTCGTCGGGGAAGATCTCCGGCGTCGGGTTCGCGCAGGCAAAGATGATCGCGTCGCGGTTCATGGTCTTCACCATCTCGGTCGTGACCGTGCCGGGCGCCGAAACGCCGATGAACACGTCTGCGCCGACGAGCTGATCCGCCAGCGTGCCGGGTTTGCGCTCGAGGTTCGTGACTTCCGCCATCTCCTCCTTGATCCAGTTGAGACCTTCGCGGCCCTTGTAGATCGCGCCCTTGCGGTCGCACATCGTGATGTGTTTGAAGCCCGCGGAGAGCAGGAGCTTGACGATCGAAACCGCCGCCGCGCCTGCGCCGGAGGTGACGACCTTGACGTCTTCCTTGTTCTTGCCGACGACCTTCAGCGCATTCGTCAGTCCCGCGAGCGTGATGACCGCGGTGCCGTGCTGATCGTCATGGAAGATCGGGATGTCGCACTTTTCCTTGAGCTTGCGTTCAATCTCAAAGCAGCGGGGCGCCGAAATGTCCTCAAGGTTGATGCCGCCGAAAGAGCCGGACAGCAGATAGACCGCGTTGACGAATTCATCGACGTCGTGCGTCTTGATGCACAGCGGGAACGCGTCCACGCCGCCGAACGACTTGAACAGCACGCACTTGCCCTCCATAACCGGCATACCGGCTTCGGGACCGATGTCGCCGAGACCGAGCACCGCACTGCCGTCGGTGATGACCGCGCAGAGATTGTGACGGCGCGTGAGCTCATAGCTCTTCGAAATGTCCTTCTGAATTTCGAGGCACGGCTGCGCCACGCCCGGCGTATATGCCAGGCTCAGGTCGTCCTTGGTGGCAACGGGGACCGTTGCGATGACTTCGATTTTGCCCTTCCACTCTCCGTGCAGCCGGAGCGATTCTTTTGCGTAATCCATAGTAAACTCCTTCTTTTGATTGTTAAACTTTCTTTCGAACGGTCGGCAGGGTGGAGCCGCCGTACGGCATGGCAAGAACCGTCGCGTCCCTGCCGAGTTTTTCGAATGCGTGATCGAGCGCCGCCTGCGCGCTCGGCTGCGGGGTAAGGAAGATCGAACGCACAAAGTCGTCGTCCAGCTCCGATACGAGATCGACCTCCGCCTTTTCGAGCACCATGGCGATCGCCGCCGCCTTGTGTCCGCCGAGGCGGAACTCGCGCTCGATACGTTCGATCAGACTGTGCGCCGTCGGCGCGGTCGTCATCCATTCCTCGAACGTCTTTTCGCCGAGTCCCTCCTTGCACGAGCCGATCAGAATGATCACGCCGCCGTCTTTGACCGCATGTTTCGCGTTGTCCAGCGCCTTCTGCGTCTGATACAGGTTCAGATCCTTCGGCGCGCCGCCCTGCGACACCAGAACGATGTCCGCAGGCGCATCGAGCTCCTTCCGGTAGAGCGTGTCGAGGAACCTGCAGCCCTCGCGGTGCGCCTTCGTGACGTCGCCCGCTACGGCTTTGAGAATTTCCTTATGCTCGGAGAGCACGACGTTGACGATAAAGTCGATGCCGACCATCGCGCCCGCTTCCTCGATGTCGAGGCGCACGGGGTTGTCCTCCAGCGCGCCCGCTTTCGCTTCGGGCAGGATCATGCGGCTGTGGTTTGCCTGAATCGCCGCGCGCGTCGATGCGCCGGGCATGATCGCCTTTGCGCCGCCGGAATATCCGGCAAAGTAGTGGTATTCGATGTTGCCGAGGCAGATGCGCCGGTCCGCCTGCGCCACGACGCGGGTGATGTCCACCGGCGTGCCGCGGCTCGTCGTGCCGTAGCCGATGCAGTCGTCCGGGTCGCTGTCCACGCATCGGATCTCGTTCCATGCGCGCTCTCCTGCGAGCCGCTGCCGCTCCTCGTCGGTCTGATGCCGATGGCTGCCGAGCGCGAACACGAGCGTGATGTCCTCTTTGCGCACGCCGCCGGCGTACAGCTCGTCGAGCAGCGCCGGCATGACAAGCTTGGTCGGCATCGGGCGGGTCACGTCGCTGGTGATGATCGCAACCGTTTCGCCCGGATGCACGATGTCCTTAAGACGCGGCGAGCCGATCGGGTTTTCGAGTGCGCGAACGACTTCCGCCTCGCCGACGAGTCCCGTCGGGACCTCGTTTGCGTGCAGTTCGCCGATCAGATTCTGTTCCGGCACCTCGACTTCCTGAAAGCCGGTGCCGAATCCGAAACGCAGCTTCATCTTATTTTTTCCTTGCAAGGACCGCCTTGACCTGCGCTTCGATGTGCGCGGC
>JAEEGF010695571.1_pt1 | contig 12900 bp, 7 predicted proteins | sample 9134171 | NCBI WGS metagenome assembly JAEEGF01 (sample SAMN16246542, study PRJNA631951) | gut metagenome | biome: gut microbiome; feature: rumen; material: AP-attached | host: Bos | place: Iran: Karaj | collected 2018-10 | reverse complement strand
CAACACTGTTGCCACAGACTTTAAACATCGTGCCACCTGCTGACATTTTGGAAAAATGGAGGCAGGACTATAAGGAGATGCAGAACTCAATGATATACGGTGACTCTCCGACCTATGAGCATCTTATCGAGAAATTGCGGATGCTAAATGACAAAATCAATAAACTTGAATATTGAATCTGCCACAAAAATATGATAAATTTGTGGCAAAACGCTGACAGGCTGTTGTTGAGTAAATCATCAGTTGCGACAGCCGCTTGTGGCGCGGACGCATGATGTTGTTGAGATAGAGGTAGCCATTGTAGGCATAATCATAAATCGTGTACATAAAAATTCGTTGCAGTTTCTATCTATAAAGTCTGAAACTGCAACGAATGACTGCACGGAGAGCGCGATTATACCTTTATGCATGGTGTCATAGCACAGTTGAAGCAACTGGGTAGAGTCCGAACTTCAGAGACCTATACCACCACTCTCAATAGCTTTATGGCATTCCGTGAAGAGCAGGATGTGCCACTTGATGGCATTAGTTCTGATTTGATGCTCATGTATGAAGCCTACCTGAAAGCCAGAGGTGTACGCATGAATACAATTTCGTTTTATATGCGTAACCTTCGGGCGGTCTATAACCGAGCCGTCGAGAAAGGACTAACGGCTCAGAACTATCCCTTCCGGCATGTCTATACTGGAGTAGATAAGACCGTGAAGCGAGCAATACCTATTAAGGATATCAAAGCCTTGAAGGAATTGGATTTATCCATGAAACCGTCATTGGACTTTGCCCGTGACATGTTCATGTTCAGCTTTTACACAAGAGGAATGTCCTTCGTGGATATAGCTTATCTCAAAAAGACAGACCTTCAGAATGGAATCCTAACTTATAGAAGACGGAAGACAGGTCAGGAATTGAGTATCATTGAGCAAAAAAGCTAACACTTAGAAAGAATAAAAATAGCAGGCCGTTTCAGAGGCCTGCTATCTCCATGAAGAGCAATGCTTAATGCCTGGTGTCCTTGGGTGGACATGGGTCATTTTCATAGCTGTTGGGATTTTGAATCTTACCATCTGTGCCGTGAGGGATAAGTTCTAGCCCTTCCCTCTTTGCCAGATCGCGACTCCACTCCATTGCTTCTTTCTTCGTATGGCTTGCAGCTGTCACCGTATCACCGTGCAGAGACGCATCACGTCATCGTCGAAGGTGTCTTTGTTGATGGCCTTGTTCTTGATGACGGAGCGGCAGTTGTAGATGGTCTGGTTGGAGAGGAAGAGCAGACCGGCAATGTCGGCAGTGTTTTTCACACCGAGCCGGATGAGAGCGAAAGTGCGCAGTTCGGTGGTCAGCGTAGTCGGGGATTTCTGCGCGATGCGCCCTTCCTCTGTGAGCAAAGCGTTGAATTCTTCCACAAACGTTGGGTAGAGTTCGAGGAAAGCCTTGTCGAAACGGTTGAGGAAGGTGGCGGCATCCTCCTCGGAGATGCGGGTGGAGGAGATGGTCTGTAGCAGTTCCTGCTCCTGATGTGCCTTGATTTTGCGCTTGACGAGCGTCTGGTATTTGCCTAATTTGTCGATGTATTTGGCACAGAGGTCGATATAGATGCTGGCTAAGCGCTCACGATGCTTGTTGGTATAAACCAATCGCTCATTCAACTCATGCAACTGTGAGTTCAGTTGTGCCTGCTGCCCGTTGCTTTCAGCCAACTGTGCATTCAAGTCACTTAGTTGCTGATTGCTTTCGGCCAACTCATGGCGGCGGGCATTCAGCTTGCGGTTTTGGCGATAAATAAAGTAAGCGGTGAAGAGCAGCCCCACTACCAGCAGAGAGATAAAGATGACAGAGTAGCGCAGGTTGCGGTTTTGTTTCTCTACCGCGGCCTGATAGGCGTTCATGATCTGTGGCAGGATGCGCGAGATTTCCAGGATACGCAGGCGGTTGCCGTAGAACTTGGCATCCTCCATCGACACATTGATATAGCACTCAGCCCGTTCTATCTCGCTGGAATTGCTTTGGAACAGGAAGACGGCCAGCGACTGCAGGGCCAGATTCTCCATCGTACAGCATTTCAGATCGGAGAGTGCTGCCTTAATGAGATACTCCTCGTATTTCTCCTCGTTGCCGCTGACACGGTAGTTGCCCGCCAGTGCAAAAGAGGCCATGGCATAGAGGCGCGACTTCTCGTCAGTTGTCTTTATTATATTAAGGTATAAGGTTCGGGCTTGTTGGCTGTCGGGTTCCACATATACGTTTTGCTCTCCCTGATAAAACCGGATGAGCGGGTCGTCCTCATCGGCATACTGCATGGCGTGGCGCAGATGCTCGTTGGCCTTTTGTCGGTATTGGGGTGCGAAGAGCTGGTCGTTACAGTAGTCGCTCCAGTAAGAGTAAACGGAAAAATAGGTATAGTATAGTTTGAAGAGGATGTCCTGCCTAGCATTCGTCGTGTTTACCCGATTCAGGTGGCCTATCGCCTCGCTGTACAGGCCCCCGATAGCAAGAATTTCAGCAACGTGGATATTGAAAAGGTTCTGATAGTGGAGATGGCCCTGTCTTTCTGCTGCCGACAATCCCTGGTTAGCATAAGCTAGGGCAGAGTCGAACTTAAACACATAGTACTCCTCGAACAGTTTGTCGATGACTTTAAGTATCGCGATACTGTCCTTTTCATCTTTTACTTTTTGTTTGAGGTTGTCTATCCTCGTTGTTTTTTCGGCGATGAATTGTTCCCGCTTGGCAATGGCGGCATCGAGCTCGCCGAGCAGCTGGCTGTTGTCAGCCTGTGAGCATGCCGGCAGCAGTGCCAGCAGTATGGCGAGTAGTAGTTTTGGCATGTCTTTGTCGATTTTTGTGCAAATATAGTCATATTAATCCAATATGCCAAATTTACTATCGATATTTTAATGATTATTATAACAATCTGATAATCAGTTGGATTAAGTATAGAGTTTCTTGTCTTCCATTTACTATGCCTTTACTGCTGATGACAATAGGCTGGATTTATGCCTAACTTTGCAGCAGATTTTTCAAATCAGTAACAAAACAATAAAGTATGAGTAAAACAAGACAACCTCTGAGAAAGCGCTTACTGCTTTGCTTAATGACTCTGCTGATGCCATTAAGCCTACTTGCACAAGACATCAAGGTGCAAGGCGTTGTGAAAGACCAGACGGGCGAAACCGTCATTGGTGCTACTGTGATGCAGAAGGGAACTACTAACGGAACAGTGACCGACTTCGACGGTAACTTCTCCCTTACCGTTCCCTCTAATGCTACCCTTACCATTTCTTATATCGGATTTGCCACACAGGATATCCCTGTGAATGGCCAGACCGAATTCTCGATTGTGATGAAGGACGACGCACAGACACTCAGCGAAGTGGTGGTAGTGGGTTACGGCACGATGCGCAAGAGCGACCTGACGGGTGCCGTCGGTTCTCTTGCCGCCAAGGATATGGAGAACTCGCCCGTAGCCAACATCGGACAGGCCATTCAGGGTAAGATCGCCGGTCTGCAAGTGGTGGATGCCGGTAAGCCTGGTGACAATGTCAGTATCAAGATCCGTGGCTTGGGCTCCATCAACAACTGCGACCCGTTAGTGGTGATCGACGGTGTGCCTACCGACCTCGGCCTGAACAATCTGAACATGGCCGACGTGGAGCGCTTAGACGTACTGAAGGACGCCTCGGCAACGGCTATCTACGGCTCGCGGGGCGCCAACGGCGTGGTGATGATTACCACCAAGAAAGGCAAGACGGGTAAGGGCACGCTCTCTTTCGCAGCCAACGTAGCCATCCAGAACGCCACCAAGACGCCCAAGCTGCTCAATGCCAGTGAATATGCCGCTCTGAACAATGATATGATGGCCAACGCAGGCTATTCGATGAATCCCGCCTGGGCCAATCCTTCAGCTCTGGCAGCTGGCACCGACTGGATCGATGAGCTACTACGCACCGGCGTGATGCAGAACTATACCGTGAGCTATTCGGGCGGTAGCGAGAAGTCGCACTACTACGTGTCGGGCGGCTTCCTCAACCAGACGGGTATCGTGAAGAGTGTGGGCTATCGCCGCTTCACCTTCCAGGCCAACAGCGACGCCCAAGTACTCGACTGGCTGAAGTTCTCGAACAACATCACCGTCAGCGCTGACCGTAAGGAGCAAGGCAGCTACGACTTCGGCAACACCTACAAGGCTCTGCCCATCTATGCTGTGAAGGATGCCAATGGCGAGTGGACAGGCCCCGAGGGCAACTCGCTCTGGTATGGCAGCACGAAGAACCCCATCGGGCCTACTGAGACCGACAAGCAAAAAACCAACGGCTACAACCTGCTAGGCAACCTGACGGCAGAGTTGACATTTACCAAGTGGTTGAAATTCAAGAGTACCTTCGGCGTGGATGCCAAATTCTGGTATGCTGACAACTACACACCGAAGTATGCCTGGAAGCCCATCGCCACAGAAGAAAGTTCACGCTACAAGAGCGACAACAAGTCGTTCACCTATCTCTGGGACAACTACTTCCTCTTTGACCACACTTTCGCTAAGAAGCACCGTGTGGGCCTGATGGCCGGTACGTCGGCACAGTGGAACAAGTTCGACTACCTGAATGCCCAGAAAAACATTTTTGCTTTTGAAAATGTTCATGAGATGGACAACGGTCAGGAGATGTATGCCATCGGCGGCAACGAGACCGAGTGGGCCCTCTTCTCCTACATGGCCCGTGTCACCTACGACTACGACAGCAAGTACCTCCTGACGGCCACCCTCCGTCGTGACGGCAGCAGCCGCTTCGGGCGCAGCAAGCGATGGGGTACGTTCCCCTCAGTATCTGCCGCCTGGCGTATCTCTGAGGAACCTTGGTTCAAGAAAACCGACATCCTCAGCGACCTGAAGATCCGCTTAGGCTATGGTGTCACTGGTAGCCAGGCCAGTGTGAGCAACTACGGCTATCTGGCCTCCTACAACACCAGCGTCTATCCCTTCGGATATGCCGGTACAGAGCAGGCCGCCCTCGTATCCTCCTCGTTGGCCAACCCCAATATTCACTGGGAGGAGGTGGCTCAGGCTAACATCGGTTTCGACGCCGTCTTGCTTAACTCACGGATGATTCTCTCTGTGGATGCCTACATCAAGAACACCAACGACATGCTGGTGAAGGCCAGTATCCCCATCACCTCCGGCTTTGAGGATACCAGCACCACATATACCAATGCCGGTAAGGTGAGGAACACGGGTGTCGAAATTACCCTGCATACCGTCAACCTCAATGGCGAACTGGGTTGGGAGAGCGACTTCTCATACACCTATAACAAGAACAAGATCAAGGACCTGAACAGTGACGTACCTTACTATATCAATCAGATCGGCAACTCCTACGTGACAATGCTGCAGAAGGATTATCCCATCAACGTGTTTTATGGCTATGTGACCGACGGACTCTTCCAGAACTATAAGGAGGTAGAGAGCCATGCTATCCAGCCTGGTGCCGAGCCTGGCGACATCCGTTTCAAGGATCTGAACAACGATGGCCTCATCAACGACAACGACCGTACCATCATCGGCAACCCCAATCCCACCCATCTCTTCTCCATGGGCAACAATCTGAGCTATAAAGGTTTCGAACTCGGCATCTATCTGCAGGGCGTGGCAGGCAACAAGATCTTCAACGCCAACAACATCGACCTGACAGGTATGGCTGCCGCCTACAACCAGACCACTGACGTGCTAAGCCGCTGGCATGGTGAGGGCACCAGCAATTGGGTGCCACGCGCTGTATTCGGCGACCCCAACCAGAACAACCGCATCAGCGACCGCTATGTAGAAAACGGCTCCTACCTGCGCCTGAAAACCATCTCGCTGGCCTACAACTTCCCCAAGCAGTGGCTCAAGGTGCTGACTATTGAGAATGCACGCCTGTCGCTCTCCTGCGAGAATGTAGCCACTATTACTGGTTATTCGGGCTTCGACCCCGAGGTGGGCATCAATGGCATCGACCTCTCCACCTATCCCATCTCACGTACATTCAACATCGGCTTAAACTTCAACTTTTAAAACGATTCGACAGATATGAAAAAGATATATATGATTCTGCTGGCAGTGCTGACGCTCACAAGTTGTGGCGACGACTTCCTTGACAGAGAACCCAAGAACACCGTTGACCCAGAGACCAGCGTCACCGACGACGTAGCCGTGGCTATGACCAATGCCTGCTACCGCACCCTGCAGTCGTCGAACATGTATAACCAGCGCATCTGGACCCTCGACATCGTAGCAGGTAACAGCGAGGTGGGTGCCGGTGGCGGCACCGACGGCCTCGAGACCATCCAGGCTTCCAACTTCATCACTCAGAGCGACAACGGCATGGCCCTCTATATGTGGCGTTCACCGTGGGTGGGCATCGGCCAGTGCAATACCCTGATCCATGCCCTCGAAGGCCAGGAGCTGGAGAAGGGTAGCGTGAAAGAGCGCTGTCTGGGCGAGGCTTACTTCCTCCGTGCCCACTATTACTTTGTATTGGTGCGCCTCTATGGTGGTGTGCCACTCCGACTGGAGCCCTACAATCCGGGAGAATCGACAGACATCGCCCGTGCTTCAAAGGAAGAGACATACGCCCAGATCATGGCTGACTGCCAGAAAGCCATCGACATCCTGCCTGCCAAGCGCGACTACAACAGCGATAATGTAGGCCGTGCCTGCAAAGATGCTGCACTGACGATGATGGCTGACATCCTGCTGACGCTTGCCCCTACCCACACAGAATACTATAGTCAAGTGGCCACCCTATGCGACCAGGTGACGGCTCTCGGCTACGACCTGGCCAACTGCACCTATGAGGGTAACTTCGACGCTACCATCAACAACGGCCCTGAAAGCATCTTTGAGGTGCAGTTCTCTGGCAATACGGAGTATGACTTCTGGGGCAACAACCCGCAATCGAGCTGGCTCAGTACCTTCATGGGACCCCGCAACTCCGACTTCGTGGCAGGCAGCTACGGCTGGAACCAGCCCACGCAGGAGTTCATCGACCAGTATGAGGTCGGCGACCTGCGCAAAGACCTGACTGTATTCTACGAGGGGTGCCCCGACTTCGATGGCAAGCAGTATAAGAGCAGCTATTCGAACACCGGCTATAACGTGCGCAAGTTCTTGGTGACGAAGAGTGTCTCCCCAGAATTCAACACCAATCCGCAGAACTTCGTCATCTACCGTTATGCCAACGTGTTATTGATGAAGGCTGAGGCCCAAAACGAGCAGGGCCAGACCGCCCAGGCTGCCGAGACGCTGAACATCGTGCGCCAGCGTGCCGGACTGGCAAATGTAGCCAATCTTTCTCAGGAGGCCATGCGCGAGAAGATCATCCACGAGCGCCGTATGGAGCTGGCTTTCGAAGGACACCGCTGGTTCGACATAATCCGTGTACAGAATGGCGACTATGCCATCAATTTCCTCCGTTCCATCGGCAAGAACCGTGTCACCAAGGAGCGCCTAATCTTTCCCATCCCTCAGACGGAGATGGATGCCAACAGCCTGATGACACAGAATCCGGGATACTAACTTAAATTAGGAATTAGTAACTAGAAATAAATAATTATGATTACCAAGATATATCAATACATCTGTGCCGGTTTAATATACTGCGGCATTGCCGCACTTCTCGCCGCCTGTAGCGACAACGACTATACCGAGCTTGACAAGGGCCACGATGTCCTGACCCTGACCGCCAACCAAGCTGCCGAAGTACTCAACGAAGCCAGCCACGCCAGCGAGGCCATCACCCTCAACTGGACCACCGGCACCAACAACGGCACGGGCAACCGTATCAGTTACACCTTAGAGATAGCCCCTACCGGCAGCGACTTCGCCGATGCCTACGTAGCTGTAGATCACAAGACGCAGGTCTATTCTTGGACCGCCAATCAGGAGAACCTCAACGCCATGCTGCTCGACAAGTTCAGCGGCACGGAGGGACAGAGCGTTGCCCTCGAAGCCCGCGTCACGGCCAATGTCAGCGGACAGAGCGAGGCTCAGACCTCTACCGTCAGTTTCTCGGCCACACCCTATACGCCCGTCACGACTACCCTCTATCTGGTGGGCGATGCCACGCCAAATGGCTGGGATGCCGCCCATGCCACTGAGATGAAGCGCACCGACAACGGTCAGTTCACCTGGGAGGGCAACCTCCGCAATGGCAACTTCAAGTTCCTCACCACGCTCGGCGAGTGGATACCATCCTATAACAAGGATGCTGAAGGCAAGCTCGTGCTACGCAGCAGCTTCGACGAGCCCGACGAGCAGTGGCAGATTACCGACGAGCACTTCTATCAGGTGACTGTCAACCTACTGACCCGCGAAATTTCCTATATCCAGACCGACGGCGAGGCACCTCGTTTCGACAACCTCTACTTTGTAGGCAACCCGACGGGCTGGGGCTTCGTCAAGATGCAGCGCGACCCGCTCGACCCGTTCCTCTTCCGCTATGGCCGCTATTTTGAGCAGGGCAACGGCGGCGAATTCAAGTTCGGCACTTCCGAGGGTGCTTGGGAAAATATGCTGAAGGCAGCACAGGCCAATGCGCCTTACACCGATACCGCTATGGCGTTCATCGCTGGCTACGACCCCGACAACAAGTGGTTCCTCAACGATAGTGAGACCGGCAAGGCCTATAAGATATGTGTCGACATCCGTTCCGACCGTGAGCGCATGATGATGCGTGAGTTCACACCTTACGAGATGGTCTATCTGGTGGGCGACGCTGCACCCTGCGGTTGGGATCTCGGCAATGCCACCGCCATGACGGCTACCGATGACCCCTTCGTCTTCACCTGGACAGGCTCGCTCAACACCGGCGAACTGAAGTTCTCGTGCGACAAGCAGAGCGACTGGAACGGTGCCTGGCTGATGAATGCCTACGGCAACGGCGTGGAGCCTACCGGCCAGACGGAACATGCCCTGTTTGTCAACAAGAGCGACGACTATCTGAAGAACCAGTATCTCGACGTCAACATCGGCGACATCGACAACAAGTGGCGCATCATGTCGGCAGGCACCTACACCATCACAGTGAACCAACTCGAAGAAACCATCTCTATCGTTAAACAATAAATACAAAGCGCAACAATGAAAATGAACAGCATATTATTAGCACTCGCTGCCCCGCTGCTTTTCTCATGCAGCTCCGATGACGACACCATGGGCACTGTACCAACAGAGATCCTTTCGCCCGTGGTCAGCACGACGGCACAACTGTCACTCAACATCTCTACCGACAAGGTACTCTACAAGCCGGGCGAGAGCATCCGATTCAGCGCGGAGGGCACATTGCCCTCCGGTGCCTGGGTGCGCTACCGTCAGGGCAATGAGGTGGTGGGCGAGGAATCGCTCAGCAGCTCCTCCTGGACGTGGACGGCTCCGCAGGCTGACTACACAGGCTATATGGTAGATGTCTATACCGGCAACGGCTCTGCTGAGACAGTCTATGGTACTGTCGGTGTTGATGTCTCTACCGACTGGGCCCGATTCCCCCGCTACGGTTTCGTGGCCTCCTTCGACGGCAGCAAGACTTCGGATGTCATCGCCAGCGAGATGGCCTTTCTAAATCGCTGCCATATCAACGGTGTGCAGTTCTACGACTGGCACTATAAGCACCAGTGGCCCCTCGGTGGCACTCGCACCGAACTGCTGGAGAGCTATACCGACATCGCTAACCGCGAGGTGCTTACCAGTGTGGTAAAGGATTATATCGCCCAACAGCACGGCTACGGTATGAAAGCCATGTTCTATAATCTCTGCTATGGTGTGCTCGACGATGCCGCCCAGGATGGCGTCAGCGACAAGTGGGGCATCTTTACAAACGTCAACCATACACGCGACAAGCACTCACTGCCTTCAGGCTGGAAGGGCGACATCTATCTGGTTGACCCTGCAAACACAGAATGGCAAGACTATCTGGCCGAACGCAATGACGACGTGTATGCCAACTTCGACTTCGACGGTTTCCATATTGACCAGCTGGGCAGTAGGGGCACCGTTTATGACTATTACGGCAGTGAGCTAAACCTGACGCACGGCCTGGGAGCATTTATCAATACCATGAAGAGCCGACATGCCGACAAGCGACTGGTGATGAATGCCGTGTCGGGCTATGGAGCCGACCAGATCGGGCAGACGGGCAACACCGACTTCATGTACACAGAGATGTGGGGCGGTGAGTCGCAGTTCAGCGATATCCACGAGGTCATCTCGAAGAACCGTGACTATTCGGGTGGCAAGAACAGCATCATCGCTGCCTATATGAACTACGGAAAGTCGGGATCTGCCGGTACGTTCAATACGCCAGGCATCCTGCTAACCGATGCCGTGATGTTCGCTTTGGGCGGTGCTCACCTCGAACTTGGCGACGGCCACATGCTCAGCCATGAGTACTTCCCCAACAGCAATCTGAAGATGAGCAGTGAGCTGCAGACGGCCATCGTCAGCTACTATGATTTTCTCGTGGCCTATCAGAACTTGTTGCGCGACGGTGGCAACGAGACAACAGCCGAAATGGCATCGGGCAACAGTTCCGTAGCCATCGTCGCCTGGCCTCCAAAGCTCCAGACCGTCACCACCTATAGCAAGACCGTGGGCAGCCGTCAGGTGGTGCATCTGCTGAACTTCCTGCAGGCCAACAGCCTCAGTTGGCGCGACGAGCAGGGCGATATGCCTGAGGCACAGGCCCTGAGCAATTTGCCTCTTCGCATGAGGGCATCGGATGTCAGGAAGCTGTGGGTGGCTTCTCCCGACTACCTCGGCGGTGCTCCCCAGGAACTGAACTTCCGCCAGGACGGCAATTACGTGAACTTTACCCTTCCCTCGCTGAAATACTGGACCATGATTGTAATCGAAAAATAATAGCATAATATGAAGAAGATATTTATCGCCACTATGGCCATGATGATGGCTCTGACCGCTAATGCCATCGAGCAAAAGTCTCCCAATGGGAACATCGTAGTAAACGTCGATCTGAACGCTCAGGGCACACCTTACTATCAGGTGACTTACAAGGGGCGCGAAGTGATCAAGCCCAGCACGCTGGGCATCGAGCTCGCCGAACAGAACTCGCTGATGGACCAGTTCCGCATCAACCGCACCTCCACCACTACTTTCGATGAGACGTGGCAGCCCGTGTGGGGTGAGACACGCGACATACGCAACCACTACAACGAATTGTTCATCGAGATGGAGAAGCCCTCGAACGGACGTTTCATGAACCTCCGTTTCCGTGTCTATGACGACGGTGTCGGCTTCCGTTACGAATTTCCCCAGCAGAAATACCTGCCCTATTTCGTGGTCAAGGCTGAGCATACACAGTTTGCGATGACGGGCGACCACACCGCCTGGTGGATTCCCGGTGACTACGACACACAGGAGTATGACTACATGGAGACCCGTCTCTCCGAGATCCGCAGCCACATGAAGGAGGCCATCACGCCCAATGCCTCGCAGACACCATTCTCCGAGACCGGCGTGCAGACTTCGCTCCAGATGAAGACCGCTGATGGACTCTACGTCAACCTCCACGAGGCAGCACTCATCGACTACTCCTGCATGCACCTGAACCTGGACGACAAGAACATGGTTTTTGAGTCGTGGCTCACTCCCGACGCTCAGGGCAACATGGCCCATATGCAGACGCCTTGTCAGACGCCCTGGCGCACCATCATGGTGAGCGACGATGCCCGCGACATCCTCGCCTCGAACCTCATCCTGAACCTTAATGAGCCTTGCAAGCTGGAGGACACCAGCTGGATCAAGCCCGTGAAGTACGTCGGCGTATGGTGGGAGATGATCAACGGCAAGAAGCAGTGGTCGTACACCAGCGAGCTGCCCTCGATTCATCTCGGTGAGACCGACTACTCGAAAGTGAAGCCCCACAGACAGCATGCTGCCAACAACGAGAACGTGCGCCGCTACATCGACTTCGCCGCCAAGCACGGCTTCGACCAAGTGCTCGTCGAGGGTTGGAACGTTGGCTGGGAGGACTGGTTCGGCATGTCGAAGGACTATGTGTTCGACTTTCAGACACCCTATCCCGACTTCGACATCAAGGCACTCAACGACTATGCCCACTCCAAGGGTGTCAGCCTGCAGATGCACCACGAGACCTCTGCTTCCATCCGCAATTACGAGCGCCACATGGAAGCTGCCTATCAGTTGATGAACAAATATGGCTATACCGCCGTGAAGAGCGGTTATGTAGGAAATATCATCCCGCGTGGTGAGCATCACTACGGACAGTGGATGAACAACCACTACCTCTATGCCCTGAAACAGGCTGCCAAGCACCATATCATGGTAAACGCCCACGAGGCCGTACGTCCGACAGGACTCTGTCGCACTTGGCCCAACCTGATTGGCAATGAAGCCGCACGTGGCACTGAGTACGAGGCTACCAACGGCAGTAAGCCTTTCCATACGACGATTCTGCCCTTCACCCGCTTGCAGGGCGGCCCGATGGACTATACACCAGGCATCTTCGAGATGGACATGTCGAAGAACAATCCCAAGAATCCCAACCACGTCAACTCGACGCTCGCCCGTCAGCTGGCTCTCTATGTCACGATGTACAGTCCGCTGCAGATGGCTGCCGACATGATAGAGCACTACGAGGAGCACATGGACGCCTTCCAGTTTATCAAGGACGTGGCGGTGGACTGGGATGACTCTCGTTATCTCGAAGCGGAACCAGGCCGCTATATCGTAGCCGCCCGTAAGGCCAAGGGCACCAATAATTGGTTCGTGGGTTGCACTGCCAGTGAGCATGGTCATACTTCTACGGTAAAGTTTGATTTCCTCGACCCAGGCAAGAAGTACATTGCCACCGTCTATGCCGATGCCAAGGATGCCCACTACAAGACCAATCCGCAGGC
>JAEEGF011588668.1_pt1 | contig 12901 bp, 14 predicted proteins | sample 9134171 | NCBI WGS metagenome assembly JAEEGF01 (sample SAMN16246542, study PRJNA631951) | gut metagenome | biome: gut microbiome; feature: rumen; material: AP-attached | host: Bos | place: Iran: Karaj | collected 2018-10 | reverse complement strand
CTGTCGCTTATCTTAAGATTATCAGGAGTAAGAGCTACTCCCTTGCTCATAACATCTTCCATCTCGGTCCAGAGATTCTGTGGGTCAAGAGCAACACCGTTGCCAAGGATATTTACCACATCTTTTCTGAAAATACCTGAAGGAAGAAGGTGAAGAGCAAACTTACCAAATTCATTGATAACGGTATGGCCTGCGTTTCCGCCGCCCTGGTAGCGAACTACCACATCATAATCATTTGTAAGAAGGTCGACCATACGGCCTTTGCCTTCATCTCCCCAGTTGATACCAACAATAGCACAATTAGACATAAAGAATCCTCCGCTTTTGTTAAAAATTGTTTTTACCTTAGAATCTTAAAGCCTTACAGGGCTTTTGTCAATTAACAATTCCTTATTTGAGGCATTAGCCAGACTTATCCCAGGCGGCGACCATATAATTTTTATAAATAATAAAAAAGATTGTTTACATCACAATAGGTTTATGATATAATTCAGTAGTAAGTTATACTACATACAGAAAAGGAGAAATGAAAAAATGTTTGGACTTATTATTTCATTACTTATCGGTGCTCTTTGCGGTTATATCGCAGGCATCATCATGAAGTCAGAAGGCGGCTGGATCCGTAACGTTATACTCGGTGTTGTTGGTGGTTTTGTCGGAGGTCTTCTTTTTAAGCTCATCGGCTTTACCGTATCAAACATCATCGGTTCTATCATCAGCGGTGTTATCGGTTCCTGCATCGTTATCTTTGTTATCAATAAGTTCTTCTTGAATAAAAGATAACCCCTTTGCTTAAATGATATGTGTCCGAAATCCGGACACATATCATTCAAGCTTAGGGGTTTCTTTGTTCTCAAGCATCCAAAATATTTTTCTTAAAGAGCAAAAGCGCAAGTCCGCAGGTAAGCACATCTGATACGGGCTGTGCAAGAAGTATACCCGTATAACCTAAAAATGTGGTAAGCAGCGCTATTACCGCAAGGAAAATGATGCCCTGTCTGCAAAGTGAAAGCACGGTACTTCCAAGAGGCTTTCCAAAGGACTGATGGGAAATGGTGACAATAAGTACCACCGCCATAAAAGCCATGGAAGATACGTTAAATCTAAGCATCTGAGTTCCAAGTCTTACTATTGTCTCATCCTTCATAAAGAATCTGATAAGCACCGGCGCAAGTACTATCAAAATAAGTGAAAGCCCTGCCGCAAGGCTGCAGATAAAGGTAAACATAAACTTAAAAAGTTTCTTTAAACTGTCTTTATCATGACTTCCGCAAAAATAGCCGATAAGCGGCGCACCGCCAAAGGAAAGACCTGTGATTATAAGCATTACGATCATACTGACCTTTCCTGCTACGCCCATAGCCGCAACCTCATTGTTGGATCCAAACTTAAGAAGGAAGCGGTTTGTAATGATAAGTGCGATAGAGCTCATCCAGTTTGCAAGAGCTGCCGAAAAGCCAACAGTAGCTATCTGAAAAATGTGGTCTCCTTCGCAGGTAACATTTTTGATATTAACGGAAAGAACTTTGCTCTTTTTAATTACCACAAAAAGCAGATAAAGCGCAGTTGCAGCGTACCCTATCACAGAGGCAAGGGCCGCGCCGAAGGCTCCCATGTTAAGCCCTAAGATAAACACAGGGTCAAGGATTATATTAACAAGAAGGCCGCCAATGTGGCCGATCATAGCTTCAAAGGCCTTACCTTCGCAGCGGAGAAGATTGTTATGTACAAATGAAACAACAACCACAGGGGCTCCCACAGCCATAACCATATAATAGCGAAAGGCCGAGTAAAGAGTTTCCTCATTTGCACCAAGAACCTTAAGCACAGGTCCGTTAAAAACAACAAGCAAAAGCCCTATAACAGCTCCGACTCCAAGCGCTCCGTAAAAGCAGAATGCGCTTACATGCTTAACCTTCTCTTCTGCTTTTTCACCAAGAAGCCTTGATATAAGAGAGCTTCCGCCCTGACCGAATATGTTTCCAAAAGCCATAAGTATTACAAAAAGCGGTCCGCAAAGAGAAACCGCAGCCACAATGCTGGTGTCTCCCGTCTTTGCCACAAAGTAAGTATCAGCGATATTGTAGATAATGCTGATCATCATGCCGAAAACCACCGGCATTGCAAGTTCAAGATAAGTTTTTGGGATAGAACCCGATTTTTTTAATTTTTCTTCCATTTTCTTAAATCCAATCTTTATAGTATTTCTTCCATAGTATATGACTGTACGTCAAGTCCAAGATGTTTGTAAAAGCCCACAGCTGCAGGATTGCACTCCCATGCATGCAGTGTGATGTTATAATACCCCTTCTCTTTTGCGTACTGCTTTACATACTCGTACATATCTCCTCCGATATGCTGCCCTCTTGCTTTTTCATCTACGCAAAGGTCGTCGATATAAAGGGACTTGTATGCATAAGTACTTGGCCTTTCAGGTGCCTCCACATTTCTGCAAAAGCAATGGCATAGCACTTTTCCCTCATCATCAGTGCAGACAAATATCGGATTTTCTTCGTCAGCTATAAGGTCTTTAAGTTCATCTAAGGTATATTTTGCGCCTTTTTCCTTAAAAAGATCCGGCCTTCCATGATGATGCACAAGTAAGACCTGGGCAAGAAGTTCCATTATCCCTTCCGCATCTGATTCTTTTGCTCTTCTTATTGTATTCAATGCTTTTTAATCCGGGGCCTAAGCCCGAACCCTCCTTAAGAGGTATTTTATCATAATATCAGCCATTTTATAAGAATAAAATGAAAAAGAGTTTCGCGGGAAGCGAAACCCTTTTTCTATGCAAAACAAAAAGCGTATGTAGGCTTATTTAATATCAAGCGCCCACTTGATGCCGGGCTCAATATACTGATTCCAGAAAGTCCAGTTATGGATTCCTTCGCTTACGTGGAATTCATGAGTTACACCTTCATCTGTAAGGAACTTGTCAAAAGCTTTGTTGGCTTCGATAAGGAAGTCCTCGCTTCCGCAGGCCATGTAGATCTCAGGAAACTTCTTTCCCTCTTTTTTCATCTCTTTTACAAGAAACTCAGGTGATGCATCTGTGTTTTCAGCCGTTTTAAGATCACCGAAGGTATTTACGTAGTACTCGTAGTTTGCCATAGGATTTGGATCATCCGGCTTAAAGTTCTTAAGCTGTGATACAATAAGTGCGCTTGAAAGAGCGATAGCCTTGCTGTATCTGTTGCTGTATTTAAGTACATTTCTTATGGCGCCAAAACCGCCCATAGAAAAACCACCGATAAAGTTGTCTTCAGGTTTGTCAGAAAGTCCGAAGGTCTTATGAACATAATCTAAAAGCTCTTCGCCGATAAATGTTCCGTATTTTTCGCCGCTTGACGGTTTATCGATATAAAATGAGTTTCTTCCGCTTGGCATAACGATGGCAAGATTGTAGGCGCCTGCAAGTTCAACGGCGCTGCTGCCCGTTACCCAGTCAGAAGCAAGTCCGCTGTAGCCGTGTAAAAGCACAAGAGTCTTCATAGGTCTTTTGTAGTTTGGGTTTGCCTCATTCATAAAAGGCGGTACATCATTTGGAAGGGAAATATAAAACTCCCCTCTTCCTGAAAGTGCATTAGAATAGTATTCACATTTTAGTAAAGCCATAATACTTTATCCTCCTCTAAATTCGCTGATAACATTATATCTCATTTTCAGGAAAAGAGACTATTAAAAAACACATCTTTTCTTTCAAAAATTTATAAAATGTTAATGACTTCCGTACTGTTAGTGCAAGCGGTTTTATGCTAAAATACATATTACGATTGGTTTAAACCAAAACTAGGGAGGATGTTATGAATTACAGAGAAGACAGATACGGAAACAAGCTCTCACAGCTTGGCTACGGGTGTATGCGATTTTCAAAAAAGGGTACCGGCATAGACCTTGATAAAACCGAAAAAGAGATAATGTACGCTTATGAAAATGGCATCAATTATTTTGACACAGCGTACATATATCCCGGCAGCGAGGAAGCCCTCGGCGAGATCTTAAGCCGCAACCACATCAGGGAAAAGGTAAATATCGCCACAAAGCTTCCGCAGTACATCATGAAAAATGAGGCCCAGATAGAAAAAACCTTTAACGAAGAGCTTAAACGCCTTAAGACTGACTACATCGACTACTATCTTATGCACATGTTTACCGACTATTCCGAGTGGGAACATCTTAAGTCAATTGGCATTGAAAACTGGATAAAGGCCAAAAAGGAATCAGGTCAGGTTCGTCAGGTGGGCTTTTCTTACCATGGCGATTCAGACATGTTTATAAAGATACTTAATGCCTACGACTGGGATTTTTGTCAGATTCAGTACAACTATCTTGATGAAAACAGCCAGGCAGGCCGCGTGGGTCTTGAAGCAGCGCATGCAAAAGGCATCCCTGTTATAATCATGGAGCCTCTTCGCGGCGGCAAGCTTGTAAATCTTCCTGAAGCAGCCAAAAAGCTCCTTAAAGAAAGCAGGCGTAAATTTACCGCACCTGAGCTTTCGTTCCGCTGGCTTTGGGATCAGGAAGGAGTATCCGTTATCCTTTCAGGTATGAATTCTATCGAAATGATAGATGAAAACATTAAGACAGCAAGCGACGCCAAATCAGGCGACCTTACCAAAGAAGATCTTGAACTTGTAGATAAGGTAAAAAAGATAATCAAGGAAAAAGAGCTTGTGGGCTGTACGGGTTGCAGATACTGTATGCCATGCCCGAAGGGCGTTGATATTCCGGGCAACTTCTTCTTTTATAACCTTACCGCACTTGACGGCAAGACTGCTGCAAGATTTGAATACGCAAGAGCTATCGGCGTAAGAAAAGACCCTGCTTTTGCTTCTCAGTGTATCGGCTGCGGAAAGTGTGAAAAGCATTGTCCTCAGCACCTTCCTATAAGAGAAATGCTTAAAAAAGCAGATAAAGCCTTAAGACCTCTTCCATACAAAGTCGGCATAAATGTAGCAAGAAAGATCATGCTTAAGGGCTGATAAATAAAACTTAATAAAGGCCCGTTCACCTCTTGACAAGCAGCTTTAAAAGCTCCACAATAAAAGGTGAAAAAAATAAAATAACGGGAGGCCTTTATGAAAAAGTTTATTGAAGAATTCAAGACATTCATCAGCAGAGGAAATGTAATGGACATGGCAGTAGGTATCATTATAGGCGGTGCGTTCACAGCCATCGTGAACTCATTTGTAAATGATATCGTTAACCCTCTCCTTGGAATGGTTGGCGGAACAGATTTTTCCGCATACTCCGTTCAGTTAAAAGGAGATGCAACCCTTAACTACGGCGCATTCATCACTGCAGTGGTTAATTTCCTCATTATGGCACTTATCGTATTTCTTATGGTTAAAGCCCTTAACGGTGCTTCTTCAAAGCTTAAGAAAAAGAAAGAAGAAGAGCCTGCTGCTCCTACCACAAGAGAGTGCCCTTACTGCATGAGCACCATTTCCATCAAAGCAACAAAATGTCCTAACTGTACATCAGTTATCGATATCATCGAAGAGACAAAGTAATACAGTATTAAAAAGACCGCAACCTTACTCGTTGCGGTCTTTTACTATCTCAAATTCTTCTCTCATGGCAATTGATACGGCATAGCCTCTATGCAAAAAGCTCTTTACTTTCCACCCCTCATAAACCTCAGGGTTGTTACGCGGGTCTGCATGAAACCCGGTTCCTGCTGCCTTTAGCATAGCCTCAGTAGCGGTCCAGCAAAGAGTGAAAACTTCAGTCTTTCTCTCCTCTTTTGCCATAACGTACTGTTTTTTGTATTCTTCTGAAAAATACTGCCCTGCTATGTCATCGTTTATCTTAAGTCTGCGCCCTGACATCTCTGATATCTCTTCGATATCTACTCCAAGCTCAGTATCAGAGATTCCTATAACAGAGCACCCCTTGGCATGGGATATGGAAAAATGCCTTCCGTCTTTTTCGGAAAGAAAAGGCTTTCCAAATTCATTTTTTTCAATCTTTCCGTACTCCTGCCCGAAAGCAAGTGAAAGAAGCTTGTCATCTGCTGCTGCTCTAAGCTCCCTTGGCGACAACTCTGAAAGATCGCTGTGATCAAGATAAATAAGTCTGACAGTTCTCATAAAACCCCCAAAAAAAGAAAAAGTCTTAACTACGCTACACCTCTTTTAGTATAACATATTTAAGACTGTTTATCAGATAAATTTATTAAGTTTTTCATCATATCTGTAGTTTATCTTCTCAAGGCTCTTTACTATCTCGCTTGCATCTGTCATATATGCCCCTGCAAGCTCTGAAAGAGAACTGTAATGATCACGAAGCTGTGTATTAACAAAACTGAGTAAGATAACGGGATCTTTTGGTAAACTCATATCATATAACCTCATTTTCTTTGACTTTGCTTTTTTGGCTTGAATTCTACTACGGTTATGGTACTTTGTCAACAACTGTGATATACTTTTACCAAAATAATAAAAAGGAGAAGTGCAAAATGAAATTATTTATTGCTTCAGATATTCACGGTTCTGCCTACTACTGCAAGAAAATGCTTGAATGCTTTGATAAAGAGGGCGCTGACCGTATGCTCCTTCTTGGAGACCTTTTATACCACGGCCCAAGAAATGATCTTCCAAGAGACTATTCTCCAAAGGAAGTCATCCCTATGCTTAATGCATACAAAGACAAGATCCTTGCTGTACGTGGCAACTGCGATGCCGATATAGACCAGGTAGTGCTTGAGTTCCCTATTATGGCTGAATACTCTTATATCGCACTTGAAGACAGGGTTATCTACGCTACCCACGGCCACATTTACAGTTACGACAATATCCCGCCTCTTAAAGAGGGCGACGTATTTATACAGGGCCACACCCATGTACCTGTAGATTATGTAAAGGACGGCATCCGCTTCCTTAATCCGGGTTCTGTTTCAATTCCAAAAGAGGACTCAGGCCACGGATATATTATTTTTGATGGAAAAGACTTTGTAAGGAAGACTTTTGAGTAATATTAAAAGGCCCGCTAAATGCGGACCTTTTTCTTATTTCCTTATAAATTTCTCATCTGCCGCATACTCATCGCTTACAAAGCGTTCTACTGTCATGTGCAGGTCGTACTTTTCACGCAAAGCTGCTAGTTTTGCCATCATAGGCGAAGCGTGATGTGCATCGATTGCCGCCTGATCTGTCCATGAATCGATAAGAAGAATGGTTTCAGGGTCATTAAGCGGAGTGAAATATTGATAGCGAAGATTTCCTTCTTCGGCTCTTATGGCATCCGCTATGCCTGAAGCTTCCATTTCTTCAGCAAAAGCTTTTGCATTTCCGTTTTTGCCTTTGTAGTAAAGATTAACTGTTATCATACAAGTACCTCCTTTATCTTAGTATCTCATCGACTGTCGAAACTGTGCTGAAAGACCCTGAATGCTTTGCTATTATCTCTTTCATTTTCTGAAGCTCGAAGTAGCTTATATAGCAAATGAGGGTCTTGTTTTTACCAGCTATGGCTCCGTATGAATCCATAACTGTGCAGGTCTTTTGAAGCTCATTTTTAATATCTTCTATAATGCCATCAGGATCCTTTGTAATGATGGTAACCTGTTTTACGGCATCAAAGTGATCCGTAATGCTGTTGATTATGGATGTGGCAACCACATACACGAGAAGACTTAAAAGCGCTGCATCCTGATTTATAAGCAAAAAGGCTGTAAGGTAAACGCAGGCATTAAATGCAAGAAGAATGTAGGTCATCCCGTAGTTTCTGCCGGTTTTTCTTGAAATGAGGTTGATTATAATGTTTGCAAATATTTCAGAACCATCTATACAGCCGCCAAACCTGAGGATGAGGGCAAGACCGAGGCCAAGCATTGCTCCGCCAAAAGCTACCGCAAGAAAGTGCTCCGTATTAAGCTCAAAAGGAACTTTTTCAAAAATCTCAAGGCCCACGGTGTAAACAAGTGAACCGACAGCAGCCTTTATACCGAAGTTCCTTCCAAGCAGGATAAAGCCTGCTATAAGGAAAGGCATAAATATCGAAAATACACAAAGGGACAGGTTTAACCCAGTAAGCTTGCTAAGAATAATAGCTATACCTGCAGTTCCGTAATCTATAGCTCCGTTTGGAATAAGGATACATATTACGGAAAAGCTGGCCATAAGCGCGCCCAGCACTATAAGCAGATATGTAGCTGTTTCTTCCAGGATTTTGTTGCGTTTTTTCATTAACATTTCCCCTAACATATAGTACCAAACACACCGCCCGGCAGGGAGCGTATCCTTTACCTGTCAAAGTGAGCCGAAACGTCTTTTAAGAAGTCTATTATCGTTAAGTGCTGCGGGCAAACACTCTCACACTGTCCGCATCCGATACAGTCTCCGGCTTTGCCGCGTTTTTCCGCAATATTATCATAGTTTGAGAAATTAATCGTCCAGCCCTTCTCATCAAGATTTTCACGCATATCCTCATTGTAGAGCGAAAAATACTCAGGGATCGCAATATTCATAGGACACCCTTCCGTACAGTAATGGCAGGCTGTACACGGAACAGTAATCTGTGAGTTGATAATGTCTGCTACTTCAAAGCAGATTTTCTTTTCTTCCTCGTTAAGAGGCTTAAAATCGGCCATATAGTTTATATTATCTTCTATCTGTGCCATGTTGCTCATGCCCGAAAGCACTACCATAACATTTGGAAGTGAAGCAACAAAACGAATAGCCCAGCTTGGGACCGAAAGCTGCGGCTCTTTTTCTTTAAACAGATCTTCAGCCTTCTTTGGAATATTTGCAAGGGTTCCTCCCTTTACAGGCTCCATTACTATCACAGGTTTGCCATGTTTTACACAAACCTCGTAGCATTCCCTGCTCTTTATCCACTCGCTTTCCCAGTCAAGATAATTGATCTGAAGCTGGACAAACTCCATCTCCGGGTGATCTGTAAGTATCTTGTCAAGAAGCTCAGGCTTGTCATGGAAGGAAAAGCCTGCATGTTTTACAAGTCCCTTTGCCTTCTTATCAAGAAGCCAGTTAAAACAGTCAAATTTTTCATATTTATCAAGCATTGAGCCTTCAATACCATGAAGCAGATAATAGTCAAAATATCCGGCTCCTGTTTTTTCAAGCTGCTTGTTAAATACCTCATCTCTACCTTCTAATGAATCAAAAAAGGATGAATGAAGTTTTGTGGCAAGTGTAAATGACTCTCTGTCATGTCTTGAGGTAAGCACTTCTTTTACAGCGTTCTCGCTTGCAAATGCGTTATACATCCAGGCTGTATCAAAGTAGGTAAAACCTTTTTCAATAAACAGATCTACCATTTTTTTAAGCTGCTCAAGATCAATATCAGCAGGATTTGCTGAATTTTGCGGCAGTCTCATAAGACCAAAGCCAAGTTTCTTCTCAGGTGTGAATTCCATAAACTTCTCCTTTCAAATCCGGTTACAGTTATGTCAGTATATATAGCCTCACAATTCTTATGGTAAAATATGTCCTGCAGAAAGATATATTTCATACCACTCAGGTCTTGTAAGAGTTATATTGGCGCCGTCTATAATGTCTTTAAGATGCTCTTTTTTTGAAGTTCCTGCTATTATCTGGATTCCTGCAGGGTGTCTTGCGATCCAAGCCGCAGCGATAGCAGATGCACTTACTCCGTATTTAGCAGCTAATTTGTCAAGCACACCGTTAAGTTCTTTATACTCTCCGTTTCCAAGGAAGGTTCCGCGCCAGTTACTCATCTGGAACGGTGACCAGGCCTGGATCGTTATATCTTTAAGTCTGCAATAATCAAGGATTCCGCCGTCATGATCCACAGATCCCGACGTATCCATATTTGCTTCCATGCCTCTTGCGATCATATTAGATACGCAGATAGAAAACTGAAGCTGATTAATGGCCAGTTCCTGCTTAACGCACTTTTTAAGAAGCTCTATCTGACCCGGATTGTGGTTTGAAACACCAAAATGTCTGACCTTTCCTGCTTTTTCAAGCTCGTCAAAAGCTGCTGCCACTTCAGAAGGCTCGCAAAGCGCATCGGGCCTGTGTAAAAGGAGCGCATCAAGATAATCAACACCAAGCCTTTTAAGAATCCCGTCTACGGAATTTAAAATGTGCTCTTTGCTAAAGTCATAGTAGCTTACCTCACCTTTTCTGATAGCACATTTTGACTGGATAAAAAGATCTTCTCTCTTAATGGACGGGTCAGCTTTTAGCGCTTCTCCGAATACCTCCTCAGATCTTCCGCCACCGTAAATGTCGGCGTGATCAAAATAGTTTACTCCGTTATCAAGAGCAAAATGAATAAAGTCTGCCATCTCACCGGCATTAAAACCCGCAAGCCTCATAGCTCCAACAACCACCTGGGATGCAGGCATTTTTTCTTTTCCGATAAAAACTTGTTTCATGTTTTAATCCTCTCTTTCTAAATCCCTATAAAAACCTCTTTCAAGATTTCATTTAATTTTACCATATTCCAGGCCTAAAATACATAAAAAAATCAGTACACCCATTGTTTCAGGTGTACTGATCGTTTAAAACTAATTCTCAATAAATACCGCAGTTCCTGCGCCCACATGGCACTTGCCGTTTTCAAGCTTGGCGCTTCCGCAGGCGTAGATGATGGTTCCGTGTACATCTACGGTCTTTTCCTCATTTGTAGGATTAATGATGACCGTAATAGCCTGCTCTTTGCAGCTTCTCTTAAGTACAAGCGGATATCCTGTCTCAAGGAACTCAACTTTTGCTTTGCTTCTTAAGGCTACATTCTCTTTTCTGATCTTAATAAGTCTTCTTACCTCATTCCAAAGAGAACTAGGGTCTGCCATCTGCGCCTTTACATTTGGCCTGTCAGGCGCATCATCCATCTTTATGTAAAGGTCCTTTGGATCTGCTGTTGAAAATCCGTCGTTAAGGCCGTCATCCCACTGCATAGGGGTACGGGATCCTGTTCTCTGGTAACCGCCCTCCTTAGAAATAAGGCCCTCCACATAGTTCATACCTATCTCGTCGCCGTAGTATATAAACGGAGCACCCGGCATAGAAAGAAGAAACGCAAACGCCATCTTAAGCTCGTTGCCCTTAAGGCGCCTTGCAAGTCTGTCTATATCGTGGTTTCCTGAAGGAATACAGATAAGTCCTTTCCCTTCAGTTGCTGCTACGCTCTTGTTGTAGCGCTCTGCGTATGCTTTAAAGTTTCCTTTGCCTCTGCTTGAAAAATAAGGCTCATCGCATCTGAACAGGTCCTCATAATTTGTTCCCTGACCCATAAGCTGGAAATCCATATGGAAGCCGCCCTGAAGTGACTGATCCGGGTTTCCCCACTCAGAAACCATAGCCGCATCAGGAAATTCCTCATCAAGGAACTTGCCCACCTTATTCCAGAAATAAATGTTTCCTGTTCTGTTCTCATCGTCATTCTTTACACACCAGGCAGCCATATCTACTCTAAATCCATCGCAGCCCATCTTAAGCCAGAAGCGCATAACATCCTGAATAGCAAGACGTGTAGCTTCAGGCCCCGGATCATCCATACCCTGCTGCCAAGGCTCTTCCTGCTTGTAAAAACCATAGTTAAGCGCAGGCTGTGATGAGAAGAAATTAAGCACAGCGCAGCCGTCCCTGTCAGAGATAGCGCGAAGTGTATTCATTCCCTTTGTATCCATAAATACGTGATCTGTCCAGACAAATCTGTCGGTATACTCATTCTTTTCCGGTTTCATGGATTCCTTAAACCAGGGATGCTCCACCGAAGTATGCCCCGGTACAAGGTCAAGGAGCACATGCATGTCTCTTTTGTGTGCCTCGTCAAACACACGCTTTAAATCTTCATTTGTTCCGTAACGAGGTGCTACCTTCTTATAATCTCTTACATCATACCCTGCATCATTAAAAGGCGAGTCAAAGCAAGGGTTGATCCAGATAGCGTTGCATCCCAGTTCTTTAATGTAATCCAGTTTTTCGATTATACCCTGAAGGTCACCGATACCGTCTGCATTGGTATCATTAAAAGACTGCGGGTAAATCTCGTAAAATACGGCATTATCAAGCCATTTTGGTTGTCTTTTGCTCATAATAAAAACTTCTCCTTTATTAATGTATCCCATACATAGTTAAGGATACATCATTGATGGTAAAAAAGATATATAATTTTTTGATTTTTCTTGTAAATAATTGTACTATTTGCAGTCATTCCATCAAAAAAGCTATTTTTTCATATATAGGCTTAAAGTCCACTTTGCATTTTCCGTCCCAGATATTTACCGGGATCACATCGTCAAAGGTGTATTCCGTATATGTATCTGAAACCTCGAAATTGTATACCTGGATCAGCTTTTGTTCAGGCATAACGACCCAATACTCGCGCACACCTGCTTTTTGGTACTTAGCTTTCTTTCTGAAGACATCGTGGTACCAGTTCGATTCAGAAATAACTTCTACTATAAGATCGGGAGCACCGTAAATACGGGCTTTGTTGATCTTATCTCTATTGCAGACCACAAACACGTCAGGCTGTACCATGGTTTTATCGTCACAGTCAAGCTGAACGTCTGTTGGAGCTATAAAAGCCATACAAGAGCCGTTGTTTTTAAAAATATAATCTCTTAATAACGCAGCTATTTCAAGACTTATAATCTGGTGAAAAGATGTAGGCGCTGACATCAAATAAAACACACCGTCTATCATCTCGGCTCTGATATCATCTGGCAGGGCAAGATAATCGTCAAGGGTTTTACCGGTACCTGAAAGATCTAAAGCACTTGTGCCGCTTACGTTTCCATAAGGAGTTGTGGTTTCGTTTAGCATCAGAGATCGTCTCGCTAGATCTCCTGTACTATATACTCCTGAAAAGGCTTTACTTAGAGCCTCGAGAGTACTACGCCTCGGAGTAGGAGTGATCCCACTGAAAACCTTTTTAACGGTACTAAGTGGAACACCTGACT
>JAEEGF010215301.1_pt1 | contig 12903 bp, 6 predicted proteins | sample 9134171 | NCBI WGS metagenome assembly JAEEGF01 (sample SAMN16246542, study PRJNA631951) | gut metagenome | biome: gut microbiome; feature: rumen; material: AP-attached | host: Bos | place: Iran: Karaj | collected 2018-10 | reverse complement strand
TTCTGGGTTGCTTGTGCACAACGTATAAAGATCGGCAAAGGATGCATGGATGCCCTTCCATTCGGGATGATTTTCGAAGAACGCCGTGGGCATCGCACGCGGCTCGTTCAAATACAACATCAGCTTGATACCGCGTGCCGCCATCCGCTTCGACAGATTGCGCAGATTTTCCAGACGCGTCTGCCAGCCATCGGAATAAGGCGTTTCACCGAACCACGGAACTAGCGAATACAGAACGGCTTGCATCCACAAGGCATTGACGCCGTTCGCCGCATAGACATCCAGCATGTTGTCTGGAAACGGATCAAGCTTCGCATCGATCAATGGATCGCCGTAGAGCGCCGAATACGAATACAACATGCGCAACTCTTTCGCATCGTTCGCGGGCTTCCGTCCATGGGCGGAGATACTCTGCAGGAAGCCGAACGGCGGTTCCTCCGCCGACGGCTGTTTCGCCCACACTTCGTCGCGAATGCAGCGCAATTCTTCCGTCGCTTGAATCTGCTCCGTGGTAAGTTCTTTATAGAAAGGCTCTTCCACAGTCGGTTTCAGACAACCGAGCTTGATCCAGAAAAAATCGTCTTCGCGAAGAATGAAATCCAACTTCTCCGCCGTCCAATCCAAAAGTGTCAGAATCTGATCATACGACAACAGATGCCAATTCTGGCGGATGATGGTCAAATAGCCTCGTGTCAACCACTTGTCGCACTGTGACTCATCCAACGACAGCCCCATCATCGCTCCCGCCCGCAATAGATTTTCACGCGTCGTCCGCAAGGCCTTGGCGATACGTTCCAATGGAACCATCCCCCAATTGCGCCACAACACAGCCTGCCATGTCGTCGGAAAATGACGGCATTCCACCGCCGGTTTTGTCGCACCCATTTCCAATGTGACTGCCATTGTCTATACTCCTTTGTCCTGTGTCGACGGCGGAAGCCATCGTGCGAAGGCGGGACGCCTCCGCCACACCATTCGTCTATTTTATTTTGTAAAGTTCAATATTATCAAAATAGATTTTTCCAACACTTTTGGCTGCACCAAGCTGGAAGCTCAGCCGCCGTTCGTCCGACGGCGAGAAGAAATAGCCTTCGATTTCACACCATTCGCCCGCTTTGAGATTGGGCGTGAAGAACTTGGAGCTGACATGGTCATCCCATCCCGTGCCGTTCGGCATGCGAAAACGGACACTGACCGTCCCTTCGCATTCCGGATAGCGTTCGATTTTGAGTTTGGCACGAACAAGATACAGCCCATGTTGGAGAACGATGTCTTGTAAAATACACGCATTGTCCGTATCGGCAAACCATGCGCAGCTTTTTCCGTCTTCTGCGCCTTCTTCGCTCATGCCGCATGTACCGAAGTTGCGTCGCCAGAAGTTCCAACCATTTGCGCCCAAAGTCGTTGTATCAGTCTGAGCCACACCGCTTTGGTTGCCGTGCTCTTCAAAGGACGGATTCTTCACGATGTTCGGATAAGCTTCCGGATTGGCGCGTTGCTTATGTGAAAATTCCATGACTTCCGGATAGGCCTTTATGAGATCATTGTTCTCAAAAGGCGCGATGAGCCGTTCAAGATACAACCGTGATTTCGGCGAAAGATCGCGGCTTCTGGCTCGTTCAAAAGCTTTTTGACATTGTTCGACCACACCGCACTGGACGAGAGCCGACCACGAAATGTTCGGATTCGTATGGTAGAGCGCAGGAAATGGCGAACGGTTCCAAGCAGTTTCCGCGCATGAAAGATATTCCGCGACATCGTCTGCCGCCGCACCAAATACGCGTTCTAAATACATTCTGCGCAACGCATTGACATCCTGATACGGATTCCACAGTAGTTGGTTGATAACCCAAATGTAGATGCCGTTACTGTCCCAAATACTGCTACATGTATTGTGGTTGTTGTGGCCGTAGATTTTCAGCGGCGTGTCCTGCACGACTTCGCTATAGGCGCAACGGATGCCGCGTTCATACGACCAGCGGTAGTCGTTCGCCGTGTTCACATCCGACGGCCGCGGATAGTCGTTGGAAAGGCCGTGATAGTCGTAAAGTACGATGTTGCTGGCCATTCCGTAATCAAGCCAACTCTTCAGCCGCGTGAAGGAATAGTCGTTCTGCGGCGCATAGACTGGATATTTTATGTCTTTGAACGGCGCAGTGCAAATGATGCGAATGTTGTCCTCAACGGGCACAGCGGGAGCGATTTCCGTAAAAAGATAGGCATATGTGCTGACGCCGACGCCTGGATGTTTTTTCTTCAAATAACGCGCCACTTCATTGAGAAACATGTAGTATCGTGTCGAATAGAACGCGGGATCGCCAAGTTGTAAGATACGTCCATCAGGCAACTTGATGGGGGCTTTGCACATTTCGCAATCACAGCAGACTTCATTGTCTTCAATGCAGACGGAAAACCATTTTTCATCGGGCAGGCTGCGGACTTTTGCCTCCATCTCCTTCAAAAATATCTCAAGCGTTTCTGGATTGGAGAAACACGGCTGCGTCGTCCGCATCTGGCCGTTGATCCACGTTGGCTGCTTGCGTACACCGCCATGCGCGGCGAAAATATTCGGATGATCCTTCCAATATTTCGTCGGCGAAAGATACCGCGTGATGACGTTATGGCCGTAGAATGCCTCCTGCCAAAGTCCCCAGCCGTTGCGGCTCGCCAGCATGTCCGGTTCCTTTGGAATGGAACACCAATTCGCACAATTATGGACATTCCACATAACTTCCGGAGTCGGTACAGGATAATCCACCTTCCAGCCACGCAACAACATCAACGGAACATCCATATAGTCGTTTTCTTTCAGCGACAGCGTCGGTGTGACGGTGAAAACCGTGCCGATTACCGTATCTGGCCGTGCCCAAATAATATCTGTGTTACGTTGCAGCAATCGGTAAACACCGTTGAGCACGCCTTTTGACATAGCGCCGAAAATATGGAGATTGTTTCCTTCTCGACGGACCGCATAGCCGTCCGTTTTGTCCAACGTCAGCAAATCCTTCGCATGGCGTTGCAGAACAGCCGCCGTCGTTCCAAGATAAATATGTTGCGGACAATCACTTGCAGCTTGAACAATCGGTAGTTCCGCTCCTGTGATTTCTTTCACCCAAAGTTGCAGTTCGTCCGCCGCATGGCGCAGCGTCACATCCGCATCAGCGGCCAACACGATATCTGCAACGGCATAGCCGTTTTCCGTAACAGGAAATGGCTGCGCCATGCAGCAAGCCGTCAGAAGAAACAGCAGTAATAATGGTTTAGAAAAATTACATTTCATAAAAGTCTTGGGCATTATTTGTCCTGTATCGGCGGCGGAAGCCGTCGAAAAAGTCACTTATACTGATGCCGCTGAAGCACTTCCGCCTGCCATGCAGCGTTGAGCGAAACAAAACGCGCGGAGAAACCGCAGATTTTGATGATGAGATTCAGATGGCGTTCAGGATGGACTTGCGCATCCAGCAAGTCCTCGCGGGAGAAGCAGTTAGGCTGCAGGAGATGGATGTTCTTTTTCGCAAACGTCCTGAAGACCGACTCCAACGCCTCTGGCGTGATACTGTTCTTATCAAACGACATGTTGCAATTCGACGCGAAGATGTTTTCATGATGCAACGAACCGATTGCGTTCAAAGCGGTTGTGATGGCGGAACGGTTGCGGAATTCCGACGGCACGAGCCCTTGCGCAAGATAGTCGCCATTACGGCGGCCGTCTGGCAGCGCGCGCATCTTTTCGCCCCAGAAGCGATATTCTCGATATATCCACGCCGCAATGAGATATGGCCCGCCGCGGTCATTCGTCAAATCGCAAATATCACGATGGACAGAATCATAGATGAAGGACATCAGGCGGTTCGGCAATTCCGTGTTATCGCCCCAATACGGACATTTAAGCACTTGCGCGCGAAACTCTTCCGCACCTTCCCAATTATGTCGGACAGCATCCAGAAGTTCACGAACGCTACAGACATGGCGGTCGAAGCAAAGCGTCTTGATCGCGCAGAGTGAATCGACCACGTTGGCGGTGAAGGCCAGCGTGATGATGCGCGGTTTTTGGTCGCAACCACCTGCCGTAACGTCTTTTCGGTTCTCAATACAGCTGTTGATGCAGGCGGAATACGCGGGATGCGGATTCGACAGCGGCGTCAATTTGCCGTATTCCGTATAGATGCGCAACTGGTCGCGCAGGAATGTGATGAAATCGTCGTAGAACTGGTTTAGCAGCGTGTCAAAATCCGGACAGTCGTCCAGCGGGCGGAAGGAGACACGTGCGTCTTTCATAAGCGCATCATCTTGATAAATAGCCGCTTCCAACGCGCGGGCGACGCTGATGTAATTGGCCGTATCGACATCCGTGATGCTATCCACATAGCCGTCCCAACAGCCTGTGCCGATGTACGTCCGCGCCCATTCGAGCGGAACGCCTGTCTGTTGGAGGGCGGGAATGTTGTGGCTGTCGTTGAAGAGCGCAAACACGCAATGCGTGTCGCAAACCATCTGCGCAATCGTTGCAAGATATTCATGTGGAGAGTTTTCGTCAAACCGACAATGGAGCTTCGGGAAGATGATGTCGAGCTCCTTGTGCGCCTTGAGGACCATCCGCGTGATGTCGTTGAAGACGGGAGCACCGTTTTTGTCGCAGCCGCCGAGCGTAATGGGAATTTCCAGTTCATGGGCGCTGTAAGTCTCCACCTTCGTCATGCCGTCGTAATGGCAATCAGCGATGGTCAAAAAACGGCAGATAAGATCGTAGGTGGCTTCCTTCGTAAGTCGCCCCGCCGCGATATCGGCTTCGTAAAAGTCGATAAGATAAGCATCTACGCGCCCCAAGGCGAACATCGCCAATCCATCGACGAGCGCGAGAATCTCCCGTGAGAACCACAACGTATTCAGCGCTTCATAGAATGTTTTTGGCGGCTCCCAAGGGCAGCGTCTGGCCGACACGGCGATCATGCGCATGAACTCCGCCTGTTGCGGCGTCAGTGACTCTTCGGCAAGAATCTTTTCCGCCATGCCCGCAAATTTCAATTGAAGCCTGTGGACGGCTTCAAGACCTGCCGCCGCCGTTTCGAGAAACGCCTTTTCCTCAGCCGTCGTGCAATTTGGCAATTCCGCCAACGCCTTGTCATGGAAGTACTTGTAACCATGTTTGAGGATATTTTGGAACGGCGGAATATGATGGACTTCGTCCGTGAAGAAACCACAGCAGAGGATGTAGTTCTGCTTGCTTCGCGCGGAAAAGACTTTTTGTTCCTCCTGCGGAATCTTCTCCGACATGAATTTGAGCGTCAGTTCGCGCGGCGTCCAGCCTGGCTTGTTGACATACCAGCCGCCGTTGATGCCCGCCTCATAATAGAACGGCGAATTGCGGTAGATGAACAGCGGCGCGAGCTCTGGAATCAATTCATAATATGTTCTCTTCACGTCACATGCGGTATAATCTGGATGCGCATCCGCATACTCCTTCAGCTTCGTCCGCAGCGTCGCGATGCATCCATGAATTTCAGGAGCCTTCGCCTGATCAATATTATTATCCGGCAACAGCGCACGCACTTCCTGTCGTAATGCATTCATGTCTAATGTGTTATTGTCGTTCATTATTCGTGTTCAATCGTGTCCATTAGTGTTTTTTATCAGTGTTTTCTGCATGAAAATGCTTCGCTGGCGTGATAGGAACTGCGAACCAAAGGTCCGCAGACGGCACATGAAAATCCTATCTCATTCTCCGCGATGCGTTTCCATTCGTCAAACTCCTCCGGCGGAACCATCCGTGCCACAGGCCAGTTGTCTTTCGTCGGCTGCAGATACTGCCCCAACGTCACAATCGACACACCCGCTTCATGCAAATCCACCAATGCCTGGCGGATTTCATCCGCCGTCTCGCCAAGCCCCAACATCATGCCGGACTTCACGACGCAATCTTTCGGAACATGTTGCGCGGCATATTTTAACACATCCAGCGAACCGCGATAAGTCGCATAGCCACGAATGATCGGCGTCAATCGTTCTACCGTTTCGATGTTGTGGCCAAAAACAGAAACGCCGCTCGCAAGTACCGTATCGACAGCATCATGCGAACCTTTGCAATCGCTGACGAGCACTTCGACTTTCACCTCAGGACAACGCGTTTTGATGGCTTGAACCGTCGCCGCGATATGTGCGGAACCGCCGTCGGGCAAATCATCGCGCGTCACGCAAGTGATGACGGCGAAACGCAAGCCAAGCGTTTCGACTGTTTCCGCAACATGTTGAGGTTCATTCACATCCACAGGACGCGGCTTGCCGTGGGCCACGGAACAGAATTTGCAGTTTCGTGTACAGATGTCGCCCAAAACCATGAATGTCGCCGTGCGATGCTTCCAGCAGTCGCCGCGATTCGGACATTTCGCGCTATCGCAAACCGTATGCAACTTCGCGCGTTGCAACAACGACCGCATCTCGACATGCTCCTTGCCGCCCATGAACGGCGCACGAAGCCACGATGGCTTGCCCAATTCGCGGCAGTTCGGCGCCCTGCCCTGCCCACGCAACCACGAACGGAACTGATCCGTTCGCGATGGTTCCGCGACGGCAACATCCGCCATACGGGACAACTGTCCGTCGCCTTTCAGCATCTCACAGGCCTCACGATCAGCAGGAGCCCAATCTAAATCGTTTAATTGCAGATGGTCATGCCAACCGAACGACTGCCCTTCCTTCGCTTCCGGATGGCAGTTTTCCGCCACATCGCACAGCATAAAATGCAGGCGAACCGTCTTTTCCGGATAACGATGGACGAGAGAAAACAGCTCCAACGCATCTGTGATTTCCAGCCCAAGCTCTTCCTGAAGTTCACGGCGGATGCAATCCGCCAAACTTTCCCCGTCGCGTTGCTTTCCGCCCGGAAACTCCCACTTGCCGGCCAGACTGCCGCCCGGCCGACGGCTTGCCAACAGCAACTTCCCATCATGGAAAGCCACCGCCGCGCAAACCTCCAAATACGCTGAATCCATATCGTCCATCTATACCTTAATTATATAAAGAAAGCCGTGATTCCCACACTCCTCGAAGTGAAGCAATCACGGCTGTAAATGTATTTCCGACGGCGGGACGCCGTCGTTACATCATCCAACGGCGGGACGCCGTCGATACATCATCCAACGGCGGGACGCCGTCGTTACACCATTAGCGGATGGCGCCGACCAGGAACTGCGCACGGCGGTTCAGCTGATGCTCCTGCTCCGTACGGGCGTTGGGAACGTCGGGGCGGTCTTCACCGTAGCTGACGGTGCGCATGCGTTCGGCGGAGATGCCGAGGGAGACCAAATAGTCTTTCACGGCCAAACTACGGCGTTCGGACAGGGAGCGGTTGTATTCGTCACTGCCGCGGTCATCGCAATGGCCTTCGATCACGACGCCAAACGTCGGATTGCTCTGCAGATGATTCGCAAGAGCTTCCAGTTTCGGACGTTCGGACGGACGGACTTCCGAACGGTTGAAGTCAAAATAAACTTTCTGCGCGAAATACTGGCCGTTCTTCACGAAGTTTTCGGCATCGCTACCAGCCAGAGCGGAATTCACATCGGTCCACGTGCCACTGCCGCCGATACCGTTGTTACCGCCAGCACCAGCACCAAACGCGCCATCGCCGCCATTCGTATTAGCAACTGGAATGACAAACGGATCCGCGCCATTGAAAGCGCCGCCGAAACCATTGCCGCCAGCCGTGCCGCCTTCGCCTTCCTGCACGGAACCGGCCGGATTCTGATCCAGACCATCCAAATTCACCTTGGCTTTCTTCGTGCAGCCGAAGCACACCAAAATCGCCATTACACACACGACCGACATTTTCATCATTTCACGCATGACCTGTCCTCTCTTGACTGTTTGTTGTTGTTTACCTGCCCCGTAACCACGGGGAAAGGCTTGGTTGATTATACGATTTTTTTTATTAGTTTTCCTGTTTTTCTTCCGACGGCGCGTTTTCAACAGCCGCTTCTGATTCTTCCGCCTTCGGTGCTTCCGTTTCAACGACCGCTTCCGCTTCTTCCGCCTTCGGAACTTCCGATTCAACAGATTCCGCCTTCGGAGCTTCCGCTTCAACGGCCTCTGCGGGGGCGGTTTCCGCTTGTGGCGCCGCTTCCGTTGTAGCAACTTCCGGCTCCACAACGGCTTCGTCCTCAAACGCATCCGCGTCAATCAGCTTGTTCTTGACGATTGCGTCTTCAATCCAGTTCGCGATATTCGCCGCGCCTTGTTCATTGTGCATAAACCAGTTGGACATCCACTTCTGGGCGCTGTGAGTGCCGCCCACTTCAAAGAGCGCACGGCCATCCACCAACGGAATCTCAAAACGCTTGCAGTTCTGGCGAACTTGATTCGTCAACGATTCATAAAGCTTCACTTGGCATTCCGCCCAGGCTTTGAAAGCGTCCGAATCAAACGACTTCTCGTCGCTGTTCTGAGGATAGACAGGATTCGGCAACCAGCAGAGCAGTTTCGTGTCCGTCTCCTTGAACGCAACGACGAATTCTTCAAACGCCGTGTTCGCGGCCGCCAGACGGGCGGCCAACGCCTCGTCGTCCAACGTCTTGTTCACGGGAAGCTTCGCATCGGCCCATGTGAAGGAGAACACCACCAGATGCGGCTTGAACGGAACAATGTCACGACCATAACGCAACACGCCCTGCGCGGTGCCACAGCCTTTGATGCCGACGTTCAAAACACTGAGTTTTCCCTTGGCCTGCAGGCGTTTCTGGAGTTTCGTCTCCAACAGCGTGGGCCATGATTTCTCGACATCGTCCATGGACAGCGTCTGTTCATCACCGATGCAGACCACGCGGATCTTCGCGTCTTCCATCGCCGTGACCGCCGCATGGTCCATGCGAACAGGACGGTCGCGAACGATTTCGTCGCCGTTCCACGGCCCAGATGTCGGAATGTGAATCACAGGACGGCTGACGATTTTGATCTCGCCAGTGGGGCTCGCCGCGCCAATCTCCTTCGTCGCGCAAGACGAACAAAGCGTCGGCTTCGCGAAAATACCGAGATGAACCTGCAGCTGTTCCTGCACGGACCACTTGAACGTGGCGCCGCAACGTTCGCACGTCAAATCCTCCGCCTTGTGATTCTGCAGGAATTCCTGGCAGGATGCGCAACGGCGTTTCGGCTCCTCACGCTGGTTGCATTTGTCGCGAATCTGGTCTTTCACCGAGTAAGTCCATGTGCCCGTGCAACCTTGAACACTGCATGGACGCTCTTCATCCTTCAGCGACATAAACGCCTTCAAGCAATCGTCACACAGACGGACAGGCGTGTGATTGACGCCGTGAACATGCGCGCCAAGCTGCATGCTGCGTGTCCAAATCCACTTGTTCGAGCAGCCTTTGTTCTGGCAAGGTACTTCGATATCTTTCGCGTTCGCGTAGAAGTCGAAGCATTCCTTGCACATGCGCTGCGGCATGACAGGCTCCTGCCCTTCCGGCGTATTGCGAATGACTTCCAACTGCTCGTATGCGGTCAGCGTCCACGTTCCTTTGCAGCCGTTGATCTTGCAGGGACGCGTCTCGTCCTTCAGTTCGTTGTATTTCTTGAAGCATTCATCGCACATGCGGCGCGGCGGATTGTCCAGACTCTTACCGGATTTGATATGCTCAAGTTGTTGGTAACGAGTCCAAAGCACATGGTTTTTGCAGCCTTTGATACGGCACGGGAGATAATCGTCCTTCAACGGCTTCAGCAAGTTGAAGCATTCGTCGCAAAGACGCGGCGCCGGCGGCTTGCCGCCACTGGCGATCTGCTCACGAGCCGTCCATGTCCATGTGTTTTTGCAGCCGCGCAAACGGCAGGGCCGCTCCTGCGGTTCCACTTTCGACGCCTCCGCCCTGCACTTCTCGCACAGCCCATGGGGCGGCACCGGATTGTCCGTCTTCTGCTTGCGCATCGCCTCCAATTGGGCATGACGGTTCCACACCCATGTCCCGTCACAACCTTCTGTGGAACATGGAAGTGTCTTATCCTCAAGGGTCTGGAATATCGCATAGCATTCCTCGCACATCTTTTCAGGACGTGGATTCTTGCCGCTTGCCAACTTCTGTATCACTTCTTCCTTCGAGACGCGAATCATGTTTCCGCATCCACGAATACGGCATTTTACTTCCGTTTCCGGAAAGAAGTCACCTAAATTACCAAAATTGCTTCCCAAAGCGCACACTCCTACGAGCTCTTTCGCTGTATTCTGAATCGTTTCGTTTCTATTTCTCTTTATTCATAATGGTAAACGCACTAATTTATACCTTGAGAATTAAAACGCAACCATTCTTATAAAAAAATTGACGCAAAACGATTTTTTTTGCCCTACGGGCAATGCTTACGGCTTACGGCCGATGGCTATCGAACTTCCGTCTAACGTCTTATCGTCTCCATTTTCCGCTCTCGTCTCTTGTCTCTCGTCTCATGTCACTGCTAGTCATTAACCACTTTTCATGGGGGCGCAATGGCTTTGCCATTACGCGGTTTGACGCGAGACACGAGACGTGAGACGAGCAAAAGACGCAAGACAACAAGACAAGAAACCAAATTGATTATTTGGCTGCGGCCTATGGCCGCTCCAAGGTTCTTTTGTTATTTGTACAACACAATGCAGTCCAGATTCATGTGCTGCCCACAGAAGTTCTCCAAAGCCAACGTGTTACCGCCAGCCTTGAATTCGACCATTACAGGCTTGCCGTTCACGCCGACCGCCTCGAAAGCCTGCCATTCCTTCGGATTGCTACGGCCCCAGCCACCCGTTCCATCGAACGCGATCAATGCGGCTTCCGACACAGCCTTTCCGTTTACCATGAACTTCCGCAACGCGACCGTCTCCTGGGTGGCCACCACAAACACGACATGGTATTTTCCCGCTTCGGGAACTTTGACATCCCATTCCAACCGCGTTCCCGTCGTCCCCCATGCGAAGATACAACCGCCCGCGCTTGTATTCTTATGTTCCTTGCTGATAGACACTTCGCCACCGATCATGCGGTCGAACGCTTCGCCTTCGAACTTCACGATGTCTTTCCGTGCCAACAGCTTTTCACGGTTCTGAGTCTTCACCTTCACAGCGTTGCCGACGCATTTCAGCGACAATTTCACATCCGGAACCTTGCCGCCAGGAGCTTCCGCATCCACTTGCAACGCACTGCCTTTGGTAAGAAAGAACGTCTTGTCATCAACGCGAGATGCGTTCACAGGCTTCAACAGGCAATTTTCAGAAACAGTCACTTCGTACAGCCCCGCCGCGTCGTCCGGCCAGGCAACCTGTCCGGAGAACTTTTCATCAACGTTCGTCCCTTTCAATTCCAGCGACAGCTTCCCGCCGTTGGCCGCAGGATCGACGGCGACATTGAAGGTCAGCGACGTCGGTTTCAATGATGCCATGTCGTCAAAACGGAACTGCACATTCGTCGCACCGGCTGGAACAGTCAGCGTCGTCATCTTCTTGTCTTCCAAGTAGTTCCATTGGGTGGCATCCAGCAGTTCGCGATTGACGAACACGCGGACAGGCTTCTTGTTCGTCCGAACGAAAATCTTTCCTTCTTCCTTCGCGTTGACGACGGCCTTCACGGCGCGTTCGCCATACGTCGCGCCAAAGCTGACCTTCGCTTCCGATTCAAAAATCGTCTTGCCTTCATACGTCAGCTGCGTGCCGCCCGCGAGAATCGTCCCCGCCAAAATCGTCGATGCCAAAAGCCCCGCCATCATCTGCTCCTTGATTCTGTTCATCTCATTTTTCCTTTATGTGTTTTATATTGATATATGTCACTAACTACTAGCCACTAACCACTAATCACTTACTGCAGACGGCTTTGCCGCTTCGGATCAAACGCCTCCCGCACGCCTTCGCCGATAAACACGCCGAGCAGCATCACCAAAAATAGCGCCAGCGACGGATACAAGATCAGCCACCATGCCCACTTCTGACTTTGGGCCTGCTGCAACAGCTGTCCGAGACTCGCCGTCGGCGGCGGCAGTCCGAATCCAAGATAGTCCAACGCCGCCAACGCGCCGACCGCGCCAACAAGCGAGAACGGGAAGAATGTCACCAATGGCACGAGCGCGTTCGGAAGAATGTGCTTCAACACGATCTTCCAGCCAGGCAGACCGAGGCACTTTGCCGCCTCAACGAATGGAAGTCGTTTCAGTCGAAGCATTTCCGCACGCATGTAATAGCTCATGCCGATCCAGTTGAACAACGCATAGCAAACGATCAGCAACCAGAAGCTCGGCCCATAGACGGACCCCATCAGAATGATGATGTACAGAAACGGCAATGCACTCCAGATTTCGATAAGTCGTTGTCCTGTAATGTCCACCCATCCACCGAGATAGCCCTGCACGCTACCGATCAGCGTGCCGAACGACAATGAGCAGATGACCAATATCAATCCGAAACTCAGGCTCGTCCGCAAGCCATAGAGAATCCGCGCCAAAACGTCACGGCCGGAATCGTCCAATCCCATCACATGGGCGGGCGTGGACGTGCCTTCAGCGATGCCTCGCACAGGCCTGAACGGATAGCGCACTTCTTCTACCTCAAAGCTTAATTCATATGCAACACCATCAATTTCAACCGTTTCCGCCGCAACTTCCGTTCCATCCCAAAGTGTTTTCAGATTTTTGGTGATTTTTTGACGCAATTCTTCCGGCAATTTGGCGTAGGCATCACGATGGCGAAGCGGTTTGTCCCAATCTTCATAATACGGTGATTCAAAAAGCCAACTGCCGTCCAGCCCACCAGCCGCCGTCGCGAATTCCCGCAATGTAACGTTCACCTTTTTCGGAGCGCGTTTACGCGGCTCGTAGGCCAGTAGGCTCAATTCCGCCGCGCCGATGCCATCCTTTCCATCGCATCGAATCGTCACAGCATCACAAGCCTGATTCGCA
>JAEEGF010743590.1_pt1 | contig 12904 bp, 10 predicted proteins | sample 9134171 | NCBI WGS metagenome assembly JAEEGF01 (sample SAMN16246542, study PRJNA631951) | gut metagenome | biome: gut microbiome; feature: rumen; material: AP-attached | host: Bos | place: Iran: Karaj | collected 2018-10 | reverse complement strand
CCCCCTTCAGTCAGCAAGCTGACAGCTCCCTCAATAATTTTTTCAAAATTTTGGGGGCGCATCGGGAAAAAAGAAGATCTGCCCCCGCTTTAGGCGGGGGAAGTGGCACGCAGTGCCGAAAGGGGGAGCAATGCATTAGCATTGCGTTGTAACCTATAGGTAACTTACCCATTAAGCAAGGGAGTTTCTGGAGAATAATAACTCATCTAACCTTTCTTTCATTATTAAATCTATATAATAACAAACATCATCAAATTTTTTATTAACATCTGGATTTCCAAATCGAACAACTCTATAGCCTAATTTTTCAAAATATAAAGTTCTTTTATCATCATATTTAATATTTTTATCTAGTAGATGTTGAATACCGTCAATCTCAATCACCAATTTTGTTTCTTTACAAAAAAAATCAACAATGTATTTACCTATTGGATGCTGACGACGAATTTTTAATGGGTATTTTCGTAAATAAATATACCAAAGTTTGTTTTCTTCGTATGTAGGATAGTTTCGTAATTTTCTAGTCCGTTTTCTTTGTTTATAAGTAAGCATTTTTTCTCCTTTGATTTCACTTAATTAGAGAAAAATTTTTTTTCTCTATTAGTAATCAACCGAAAACGGAAAAATGGACAAAAAATTATGTAAAGATTGAAACTATTTCAATAGAGCTATGGGCAAAGAAAATATCAAGTAAAAGCTAGTGTCGAAGTCGTTTAAAACAAGTTTTATACAACCTCCAAATATATCTTGACTATCTTATAAATGGTTGCTAGAATACGGGCACTTAAGGTTGGAGGCTGTAAAATGAAAAAATATTTTTTTACCTCTGAATCAGTAACTGAAGGCCATCCAGATAAGGTAGCCGATCAGATTTCTGATGCAGTTCTCGATGCAATTCTCGCAAAAGACCCAATGGGTCGTGTAGCTTGCGAAACTGCTGTAACAACCGGTTTAGCTATGGTTATGGGCGAAATCACTACAAAGTGCTATGTCGACGTTCAGTCTATTGCTCGTAAAGTCATTACTGATATCGGTTATACCAATGCTGATTACGGTATTGACGGAAAAAGCTGCGGCGTTATCGTAAGCTTAGACGAACAATCACCAGATATCGCACAGGGTGTAAATCACGCTCAAGATGGTTCTGACAAGGATGAAAATCTTAATGTTGGTGCTGGTGACCAGGGTATGATGGTAGGCTTTGCCTGCAATGAAACTCCTGATTATATGCCGGCTCCTCTTTATTATGCTCATAAAATGTGTCAGAAACTGGCTGAAGTCCGCAAACAGAATGTTGTAAACTATCTAAGACCAGACGGAAAAGGCCAGGTTACTGTTGAATATCATGACGGCAAAGTAGCCAGAATTGATGCAGTTGTCCTTTCTACTCAGCATAATCCAGATGTTACACACGAAACTATCGAAAAAGACATGATAGAAAAGGTTATCAAACAGGTTATTCCTGCTGAACTTATCGATGATAAGACCAAGTTCTTTGTTAACCCAACAGGTCGTTTCGTAGTTGGTGGTCCACAGGGCGACTCTGGACTGACTGGCCGCAAGATTATCGTTGATACTTACGGTGGAATGGCAGCTCACGGCGGTGGAGCCTTCTCTGGCAAAGACCCGACAAAGGTTGACCGCTCTGGTGCTTATATGGGCAGATATATTGCTAAGAATCTTGTTGCTGCCGGTGTTGCAGACAAAGTTGAACTCCAGATAGCTTATGCTATTGGTGTTGCAAAACCAATGTCTGTTCATGTAGACACTCACGGAACTGGCAAGATTAGTGAAACTAAGATTGAAGAAATCATCAATAAAGTATTCGATCTTAGACCAGGTGCCATCATCAAGAATCTTGATTTGAGAAGACCGATTTATCGTCAGACTGCTTCTTATGGTCATTTCGGCCGTGGCGAACTCAATCTTCCATGGGAAAGATTGGATAAGGTTGAAGAAATCAAGAAACTTGCTTTCTAAGGATAGGGCTTAAACAAAAAAAACGCTTGTATTACAAGCGTTTTTTTGTTTATGTTGTTATTAGCAATATGAAATATAAAATATACTTCATAACTCTATTATTCCTTTTAACAAGCTTGTCTACTGTTATGGCGGCTGAAGATAACCGTTTGCTGCCTGTTTTGGTATATCACCACATACAAGACCCTGTAAAATCTGATGTTTCATGTACTCCCTCAATGTTTGAGGCCCAGATGATAGCTCTTAAAGAAGCTGGGTTTACACCGCTTACAATTCCTCAGACTCGTTCATTCTTGGCTGGAACTCTTTCCCAAAGTATAAAAAAGCCTGTCCTTATTACTTTTGATGATGGGTATGAAAGTCTCTACAATTATGCTTTACCTGTTTCTATTAAGCATAGAATACCTATGACTGTTTTTATAATAACCTCGAGAATAGGGCAAAAACCTCAGTTTTCAAAATATCTTACTGAGTCTCAGATTAAAGAGATGAATGACAGTGGCTTCTGGTATTTTGGCTCACATTCTCATAATTTGCATACTGAAAGTATTAGAATTTATAATGCTTTTGGTGGAGGAAAAGTCAATCCGGTATTAGAGGAACTTAGAGATGATTTGGTTGCTTCTTCCAAATGCCTTGAAGGAATTTTGGGCATTCCTACAGAAATAATTGCCTGGCCTTATGGAAAGCATAATAGCGAATATTCGGCTATTGCCAGGGCTGTTGGTTATAAGATGCATTTTACAAGTCATTATGGCTATAATGAACCTTGTTCGAATCCATATTCTATAAAGCGTATACCTGTTTCTGCCAGAGATACTGCAATTTCAGTAGTAAAAAAGTGTAAAGGCAGACAGCGCTAAATTATATTTAAACTATAGCTTTTTATAGTGAATTATTAATTCTAAGTTGTAAGGCTATTAATTACTTATAATAAAAAAGCATCAATTATAAAATTGATGCTTTTTATAATCTTAGGAAGTCTCAATTATAAATATTTTTAATAAGTTTCTTTATTCTTTTGATTCGCTGTCTTTTGGTTTTTCTTCTTCTTTGGTTTCTGGGGTTTCTTCTTTCTTTTCGCTATTATTGGTTTCTTCTTTTTCTTCAGGATCTTCTTTTTCTTCAAGATCTTCTTCAGAATCATCTTCGTCTTCTATTCTATTATGACGTTCTTTTTCTAGGATAAAAGACTGTAAAGTTTCTTCTATTGAATTAAGTTTTACTAAGACATCATCTAGTTTTGTTGTATCTTTTGAATTTTTAACACTTTCAATGCCTTCTTTAACTTCCATTGTTGATTCTTTTAAACTAACAATTTTGTTACGAAGCCCCATTGTCATTTCATTCATTGAATCTGCTAAGTCTTTGAGTTCGTCTCTTTGTCTTAGTTTAATGAAATTGGTAAGGTCGCCTTCCCCAATACCTCTAGCAACTCGCTCCATTCTGTAAACAGGACCGGCTATTGTATGGGTTATTTTTATACATAAGAAAGCTACGATGAAAATACTAACTAGTTCTGAAATTAAAACACCAGGTAGTAATACTCTTGTTAATTGATTAACTTCTATTGGAAGTTTGTATTCGTCGGTAAAAAGTCTATCTAACCCTTCATGAGAACATAGATAGGTTAAGCCGCCGACAAGATTTGCAACAATAATGACAAGAAGAATCATTATTGCTGTTAACCTGCTTTGGAAGCCAGGTTTTATGAAATATTTTTTACGTTGCCTAATAACAGACATAGGGAATCCTCCTAAGACTTTATACTAAATTAACACAGCTTTTGTATACTTTCAATTATTTCTCTTCAAAATAAATAGCTAAATATTATTACTGTCTGTTGCTAGTTCATTTTCTTCGTAATAATAAATTTCATCGGTTTTTTCTATTTCTTCTGTTTCTGCAAGTAAATCCATCAGCTGGTTTTCAACTTGATTTTCGTTTGGAGTTGTGTCTTCTGCATCTTTCCATTCTATTTCTAATTTTGAATCTTCTGGTAATGCATTATCTGTTAAAAAGCAGGAATAGTCTATCTGATTTTCTTTTGTTATGGTGTTTCTGCGAGAATCTAATGGTTCGGCAACACCTTCAGGGGTTCCTACAAGAAGATCTATTTCTTTAACTGAAAGAATATTTTGATTTTTTTCTGTATTAATGTCAGTTGAGAATATTTCATCTGTAAGATCTCGATTGTTGGCAGAACATTGACTATAAATGAAAAATATTGTGATAACAGCAATAATATATTTTAAAAATTTCATCTTCTGTTCAATGACTCCTGTTTTTTAAGGCTTTTTATTTATATTAAGTTGATTATTCGGTTGTTTTAATAAATAACTATATAAAGTATCGGCATTTTTTCTTTACAGAATGATTAGCTTTTGGTAAAAATCATAATAGAATATGAACTTAGGGGCTAAAGATGAATAAATATTTGTTTCGATACGGCTTTGTTAAGGGAAAAGAAATTCGTTACAGAATACTCACAACTGGAAGTTTCAAACTGTCAGGTCCGGCAGGTGAATCTTCTACTCCCATAGATATTGAGATGATTATAAGTCAGCATATAGAAGACTGTGATGAAAATAAGGCAATTATAAAGGTTTGTATCGAAAAAGCTACCGCCGATTGCGATATTCCTAAAGAAAATATGCCTGAAGTTGGTAAAAGCTATATCATGGAAACTGATTCTTTAGGCAACTGTAAATGGGTTGACGGCAAAGCAGGCTGGCAGGGTGCAGAACATTCTTTGATGAGATTCCCTGAAGAAGAGATTGAAATTGGTGATACCTGGATTCAAAAAGTTGAAGAAGCAGCAGGCTCCGCCCCTCCATTTTATAATAGATATAGATTAAATGGACGTGATAGAAAAAATCCGGATTTGATTATTTTTTCATCAGAAATATATTCTGGCCACCCCGACAAGCCTCAAAGCAGAAATCTAGGCAAGAGCAATTTTACTTTTAATCTTGCAGATAAATGGCTTCAGGATTCAGAAGTTAGAATCAAGCATGAATATATGTTTCCAGTTCCCCAACGACCCGATATTCTTCTCAAAGGCCGAACTGTTTTGAATGTTGACATGGAAAGAATACTATAAGCCTTCGGTTTAAGCTAGTAATATAGATTTTAGAAGAAGAGTCCTCTAGGCGCGATACTTATATATCTCTAAACCTTGGGTATCTTTGACATCCACAGTTATAAATGTTGTGTCCTTTGTAGGTTATCCGAAAACTTGATATTTACTGTAAAATAGTATTCCTTTTTTGTAGTCTACACATTGTCATAAACGTATAGCTTTCAGGGCTAAAGCCCATACGCTATACTTATTATGACAAATGTGTAGACTATTTTTATAATCAAATCTGGGCTAAAAAAATAGTTTTCGGACAAGCTCCTTCGGACACTGTTACAAAAAAGCGTCTGGAAGACGCAACTTCAAAAACCCAGGGCGTTGAAAACGCACTAGGTATAGACTATTAGACAATTCGCGCATGGAAGGCGCTACAATAACCGTAAAAATTAAACTAAATTAAACTAAAATGGAAAACCCCGTATGGGTTTATACGGGGTTTTTAATATATGTAATCTCTGTTTGCCGATTAAAGGACTATGCTAAGCAAACGGAGTTAATTTACGACTTGAACACTGCCCGGAGCGGGACTTGAACCCGCAAGTCCTATACGGACACAAGAACCTGAATCTTGCGTGTTTGCCAATTTCACCATCTGGGCGAACGTTGCTTCAACGTGCAAAATATTATAAGGATTGTCTTTTTAAAAGTCAAGAAAAATGTTGAAATATATAGACTTATATAGACTTAAAGTTAACTAGAAAAAATGTAGCTTTGAGAGTAATATAATAAAAAATGTACTTTACCCACTTTATTATAAAAAGTAGGAGGAATGATAATGTCTTTATCAAGTTTCTTCAAAAAAACAGCTACGGCAGCTATGGCTTTTTTATGCTTGTCTGGTAACCTGGAAGCCGCGGGCAATAAGCTTAAAATTCACTATTCAAGACCTGATAAAGTTTATAATAATATAGGTATCTGGTGTTGGGATCATGTTAAGAATCCTTCTAAAAACTGGCCGACAGGTGCTACAAAACCTTTGGGAACAGATAAATTCGGTGTTTATTTTGAAGTAACTCTTAATTCTAATCCTTCTCAGATAAGCTTTTTGATTCTTGATATGGAAGAAGGGAAAAAGCTTGAAGATAATAAAACTGTTTATCTTACTGACAAAAGAGAAGTCTGGGTTGTTGCTGATGACCCGAATATTTATGAAACACCTGATTTGAAGATTAAGACCATATTAAAACAGGCAATAATAACCAGTGATAGCAATATAAAACTAATTTTCAATAAAACTGATGATATAGATTCTGAAAAACTTGTTAATAATCTTGTTATTGAAGATAAAAACAAAAAGAAAATCGGCATATCTTCTGCTACTACTCGAGCAGATGTAACTCCTGAAGTGTTGGTTAAAGCAGATTTAAATGATTCTTTCCCTGTGTCTGTAGCTTATGATGGCAGAAAAGTAGATGCTTATTACGATTGGAGATATCTTGATAAACAATATGCTTATGATGGCGATGATTTAGGCTGCAGAATAGAAGATAAAGATGCAGTATTTAAGCTTTGGGCTCCATTAGCAACAGAAGTTAGTTTTATTCTTTATGATAAAGATAACCAGAATAAACAACTTGCTAAAAGGCCTATGAAGAAAGGCGACAGAGGTATCTGGTCCTTCAGATTGACTTTGAAAGATTTAGAACAAATAAATTATTTCGCCGATTCTCTGAGAGGTTTTTATTATCAGTATGAAGTAAAGAATCCTGGCAGAGAAGCTAAGAAGGTTCTCGATCCTTATGCCCGTTCTATGGCTCCGGTAACTGTTGAATCAGATAGCTCAGATGGCGGTTCAACTAAAGATTTGGTTGGCAAAGCCGCTATTGTTGATATACAAGCGATAGAACCCAAGGCTACTAAAGTAACTTTCCCAAATTATACCAAAGCAGAAGATGCCATTATTTACGAAGTTCACGTCAGAGACTTTACTTCTGACCCGAAGATTGCAAATTCTCTTGATAATAGATTTGGCTCTTTTAAAGCTTTTATTGAACGTTTGCCTTATATAAAAAGCTTAGGTGTTACCCATGTTCAGCTTCTTCCGATTATGGCATGGTATTATGGCGATGAACTCAAGATGAGCATACCGGAATATACCTATAAGGCAAAAAATTGTAACTATAACTGGGGTTACGACCCACAAAACTATTTCTCACCAGATGGCGCTTATTCTGTGAATCCGAACGATGCGGAACTGAGAATCAGTGAACTTAGAGAATTGATAAACGCAATTCACGCAGAAGGAATGGGCGTTGTGCTTGATGTAGTCTATACGCATATGGCTAATGCTAATTTCCTAAATGATATTGTTCCTAATTATTACTTCTTTAAGGATTCTAATGGAAATTTCGTTGGGGATTTCGGTAATAATCTTGCTACTACAAGAAAAATGGCTTCTAAGCTTATGATTGATTCTGTTCGTCATTGGTTTAGGGAATATGGAATAGACGGTATGCGTTGGGATATGATGGGCGATGCTACTGCTGAATCTGTTCAAACTGCTTTTAATGAAGCAAAGAAAATCAATTCGGATGTTATTTTTATAGGAGAAGGGTGGAGAACTTTTAAGGGTGACCAGGAAGATCCTTCTTTAAAGGGAAAAGGTGCCGATCAGGGCTGGATGTGTAAAACAAGAGATGTTGGCTCTTTCAGTGATGAAATGAGAAATGAAATGAAGTCTGGTTTCATGAGTGAAGGTGAACCGAGATTTATTAGTGGTGGAGCTAGAAAAATTGAATTGATCTTTAATAATATTCAAGGTTTCCCAACAAATTTCACAACGACCAGACCTGCCAATGTTGTTCAATATATTGAAGCTCATGATAATTTAACTGTATTTGATGTTGTGGCTAAGGCTACTAAACTTGACCCTGAAAAACCTCAGAATTTTGAAGAATTACATAAGAGAATGCGTTTGGGTTTGGCTTTTGTTCTAACTTCTCAAGGTGTTGCTTTCATTCATGCTGGTCAGGAATATGGCAGAACCAAACAATGGTTAGCTGATGGCGTTCCAGAACAAAAATACTTCGAATTCGTTGATAAAGATAATAAACCTTTTATCCATCCTTATTTTATCCACGATTCTTATGATTCTTCAGATGCTATCAATAAGTTCGACTGGACAAAAGCTACTGACAGCGAAAATGCTCCTGTAAGTTGCCAAACTGTAGAATATGCAAAGGGTCTGATAGCTTTAAGAAAATCTACAGATGCTTTCAGATTGGGTTCTAATGCATCTGCAAAACTAAATGTCAAATTGATTCCTGTTCCAGAAATCAAGGAAGAAGACTTGGCGATTGCTTATTCCTGCAGGTCACCTCAACATGATGAAAATTACTATATGTTTGCCAATTGCGATACTGTTAAAAGAAAATTCACTCTGAATAACTTGGATTTAACAAAAGGCATTGTTATTGTTGATGGCAAAACAGCAGGAACAACTAAAATAGCTGATCCTGTAGGTGTTTCTTTAACTTCTGAAAGTATAGAATTGGATCCATTGACTTTTGTTATTATAAAAATGTAAAAGCCTTAATCATCTTGACAGATATTGTACCGATTCGTATAATTATTAAGATGTGCGATATGTCTACAGGAGGAAATAAGCGTGTTTAATAAGTTTATAAGAACCTCGCTTATAGCGATAATTACACTTGGTTTGAACTTTGCAGCTAATACTGCAAATGCAGCTAATGCAGAAAAAGAATGGACTTTTATGCTGTTTATGGCTGCTGACAATAATCTTGAAGCAGCAACCTCCTTAGATATAAATGAACTAGAAAAATATGGTTCTACCGATGAGGTTAATTTTGTCGCACAAATTGACCGAAATGGTAATTATTCTCAAGATTCAGAATTAAAATGGCGTGGAGCCAGACGTTTCTATATCATTAACGATAAGAATCCGAAAAAAATGACATCTCCAGCTGTTCAAAAGCTTGGCGATGTTGATATGGCTGCTCCAGAAACATTATTAGATTTTGTTAGCTGGAGTGTTAAGAATTATCCTGCTAAAAAATATGCTTTGATTCTTTGGAACCATGGTACTGGCTGGAAAGAAATCAATCCGTCTATTCTAGAAGGGGACGTTGGAGAAATTGGTCTTCCTTCTGGAGGAGTTCCAGGTGCCGGAATCAATTACAATATTTCTTATGATGATACTTCTAAGACTTCAATGAATATTCCTACATTAGGAAAAACTCTTGCAAAGATAGTTAATATTACTGGTAAACCTCTTGAAATAATGGGCTTTGATGCTTGTTTAATGCAGATGGCAGAAGTATCTTGGACAACAAGACAGTACTCGAAATGCCAACTGGGTTCTCCCGATTTAGAACCAGAAAGAGGTTGGCCATACGACAAAATAGCTCTTGCTGTTACTACTAACCCCAAGTTAGACGGTATAAAGTTAGCAAGAAAAATTACTGAACTTTATGCAAAGTCTTATAATGGTGGTCCTAGTGCTCAAGGAAATACCGCTGTAGCTATCTCTGTTATCGACCATTCAAAATCAGATGATTTTCATGATGCTTTAAATGGTTTTTGTAGAGCTGCTGTAAATAATATAAGCGATATAGATAAATATGAGTTTGCAAGAGATGAAGCTTTGAAATATTCCTATGGTGATTATGTTGATTTGGGGCATTTCTTAGCCATACTTATCCAGAAAACTCATGCTAATTCAACTGTTAAAAATGCAGCAACACGTTTGTTGAAAACCATTTGCGGTAATAGTGAAAATGGTGGTTATGTTAACAAACTTGCTATAAATGGCGATAAATTTAAAGAAAGTCGCGGACTTTCAATTTTCTTCCCAACCAGGCAAGGTTTTAAAAATTTCAAAACCAGATATAAAATTCATGATTTAGCCAAAGATACTCTTTGGTATAGTTTCCTTGAAGAAGTATCTAATCCAAATATTCCTTATTTGAAATTAGAAGACATTATCTTTGAAGATAAGAATAAAGATGGTCGTATTGCGGCTGGTGAAGAAGTAGACGTTAAAGTTTCAATAAGAAACTTTGGACGCAAGAGCATGGGAAAAGTTACTTTGGGTGGTTTTACCAACAGCAAGTATATAGATAATAAGAAAATGGAAGTTGTGTTGTCTAACTTGCCAGTAGGTGGAAAATCAAAAGTTTTGCCAGCTTTCAAGATTAACGTTGTAGAAGGAACACCCGTAAATACTGAAATTAAAATGGGCTTTACCTTAAAGGGAACTGGAATACCTGTATCACAGCTCAAAACTTCTTTTGTTACAAAAGAACAGTTCTCAACTGAAGGTCACGTTCTTCTTGTTTATACTGACAGTCAGGGAACTTCAGCTCCTATTCTTGAACAAATGCTTAAGAATGCTGGTATAAAATTTGACGTATGGGATCGTTTCTTTGATGGCGATATCAGACCAGAAGTCTTAAAACGTTATCTTGATGGTTGGGTTCTGATAAGCTGTTCTGATTCAACTCCCGAACAAAGTTTGACAGATGAAGAAGTTGATTCTATTGACCAGTTCTTGAAGTCTGGTGGAAGATGTGTTCTTAACGGTCAGGATATTGCATTCTGCTTAAGAGATAATGATTTCTTAAAGACTAGATGTAAAGCTAGATTTGTTCAGGACGACGTAAATGTTCATGTTGTTTCTGGCATTAAAGTATGTAGCGGTCATAGCTTCCAGATATTTGGCGGTGATGGTGCCAACAATCAGAAGTGGCCAGATGAAATAGACCCATTGTCTGGTGCTGAAGCTATATTCAAGTATGAAGAAGGCGCTAGAGATAAAGCTGATGAAAGAGAAATGAATGGTCCAAGCCACAAGCCAGGTTCATTCTCTCGTGGTGTAACATCATCTGGTGCTGCTGCTATAAGAGTAGTTGATGGCTACAGATTGATGCTATTTGGTTTTAATATTGAATCAGTCAATAGCAAATCTCAGAGAAGTGAAATAATGAATTTCATTAAGACTTTCATGCAACCATCTGCTGACGATGAAATCAAGAATCTTGCAAAAGCTTCTTCTAGACGTGTAAACAGAACAAGAAGCGTTTCTTCTGAACGTGTAGTAGTTGAAAGAGCAGATTTGCTTTCTTGTGTAGAAGAAAGACTTGTTAAGCAAATTAAAGAAGAATTTAAGAAAAATCCTTCATATAAAACTAAGGTATTACAGTCATTCTCTAGTCTTAATGCCAATGAAAGAGAATCTATAAGTGCTTTAGAAAAAAAAGTTAAGAGTATCTTGGAATTTGATAAACAAAATGGTACAGTAGAAGGACGATAATCCGTTCTTTATAATCTGAAATTATATAGAGGGATAATCCGAAAACGGGTTTTCCCTTTTTTATGTACAAATTAACGAGGGTGTAACTTGAATAGAAAAGTATCGGTAATGCTTCCGGCCGAAGCTGAAATCAGGGTAACTCCAAGAGAAGAAGTTACTCAAGAGGATATAGCAAGGCGAAGACATATCATAAGATTATATTTAACAGCTATATTGCTGTTAAGTGCGATGCTTACTGTCTATATATGGCAATCAACTAAAATGGTTGAAATAAAGCTTCGAATCAAAAACCTTAATAAGACTATTGAAAACTTAGAAAGCAGTAATGAAGATATAAAGGCCGAAACAACGAAACTTGAAGCTATTGACTTGATAGCTCAGAAAGCTAAAAAAGAACTTGGAATGGTAGAACCTGGTAAACCTCTGTATATCAAGCTTCCGCCTAATTGGAAAAACATTTATGACAAATAAAATAAAACCAGAACATAAATCTGTTTTATTGGAACAAGTGGTTAATTATGCTATGCCACCAAAGGGAGAGATATTTGTAGACGGTACTTTTGGCTTAGGTGGGCATACAAGAGCTATTTTAGATAATTATAAAAATATAAAACTTGCTATTGGAATAGATAGAGATTCTGAAATACTGAATTACGCAAGAGATACTTTTGATGAACCCAGGTTAAGCTTATTTCAGGCAAAAGCATCTGAACTGCCTATGGTTCTTGAATATGCTGGTGTAAAAGGTGCCGATGGAATATTGCTTGATTTAGGCGTTTCTTCTTATCAGTTGGACAATCCCGATAGAGGTTTTTCTTTTTCTAAATCAGGCCCGTTAGATATGCGTATGAATATGAATGAGGGTGAGACTGCTGCTGATTTAGTTAATAATCTTTCTAAAGAAGAGTTACAAAAAATAATTTTTGAATTTGGTGAAGAACGCTTCGGTAGAAAGATTGCTGAAGCAATAGTTAAATACAGAGAAACAAAGCTTTTTGAAACAACCGATGAATTGGCGAAAGTAGTCTGTGAGGTTGTTCCAAGTTTACCTAAAAATCAAAATCACATTCATCCTGCAACTAGAACCTTCCAGGCTTTACGAATAGCTGTAAATCATGAATTAGATGAAATTAGTGATTTCTTAGAAATAGCTTTGGAATGTTTAAATTCTGGCGGTCATTTAAGTATAATTTCTTTCCATTCATTGGAAGACAGGCTTGTGAAAAACTTTATACAAAAGAATGCCAAGGGTTGTGTATGTCCTCCGCAGTTCCCTGTTTGTGTATGTGGAAAGAAACCAACAATAAAAGTCTTAACTAAAAAAGCTATTTTTGCTGAAGAAAGTGAAATTCAGCAAAATCCTAGAGCTCGCTCTGCAAGACTTAGATCAGTTGCTAAACTTTAAGGGTTAAAGAAATGCGTAATAAGATTTTGAATGTAAGGATATATAGAGTGATCTTTTGACTTATATTATCAAGAATCATTATTGGCATTTGTATAAGCGGACTTTA
>JAEEGF010485586.1_pt1 | contig 12904 bp, 6 predicted proteins | sample 9134171 | NCBI WGS metagenome assembly JAEEGF01 (sample SAMN16246542, study PRJNA631951) | gut metagenome | biome: gut microbiome; feature: rumen; material: AP-attached | host: Bos | place: Iran: Karaj | collected 2018-10 | reverse complement strand
TCGCGACGTGACCTTGGAGAACGTGCTTGTGGATTCCGACGGTCGCGCCGTCCTTTCCGACTTCGGCGTGTCGAAGATTCTTCCGCGCGACCTTCGCGCCGAGCTGAAGGAGACCGTCAACACGCTTGTGCGCGGCGAGAAGCCGCTGATGGGAAAGTCGTTCTACATCGCGCCCGAAGTCGTGGAAGGCGGCGACGAGTCCGTGGCGTCCGACTTCTATTCGCTCGGCGTGATGATGCTGCGGCTCCTCACGCAGGTGTGGTATGCGCCTGGAATGAAACTTGACGACCTTCTTCTGCCGTTCGATCCCGAGTGGCGGCGCATACTGCCGCCGCTTCTGGCCGAGAAGCCGATGGAGCGCACAATGCCCGCGTGGCGCAGGCAGGAACGGAATCCGTTCCGCTCGCTCGTCACGGCCGGCGGGGGTGAAAACGACGTCATGCTGCGCATCCGCTTTCCGCATTGGATACTTGCCGGGCTCATGCTCTTCGCGGCGGCGGCGTTCGCGGTTGTCGTAATATACGCGGCCTACGAACGAGGTCAGCGCATGATGGCCGAGCGCGAACTTCGCGAGCTGCGCGAGAGAATTTCGATCCTGGAGGCGAAATGAGCGCGTTCCCAGAGACTTCGGCCACGCTTCTCTCAAAGCTCGCCGCGCAGATAACGGGCGAGGACGAGGCGAACTGGGCGCGGTTCGTTGACCTGTATGTGCCGGCGATACGCGATTTCGCGCGTCATCGTGGAGACGGCCGCGACGTGGACGACGTGGTTCAGGAAGTGCTGGCGGGGCTGGTGCGCGTGCTTCGTTCCGGCAGTTTCTCCGTGCGTGAGGGGAAGGGGAATTTCCGCGCGTATCTCGCGAAGATGATCCGCAGTCAGCTCTATATGGCTTACCGCCGAGAGAAGGCGCGCGGGCTAGGGCTCAACGTCCCGCTTGACGATGTGCAGCCGAGCGTTTCTTCGGAGAGCGTGACGGCGGCGATAGACGCGGAATGGGCGGCGGCGCGGCATCGCGCGGCGGTGGAACATGTGCTCACGAAGACTTTAGTCTCGGATCTGAACAAGCGTCTCTACCGCGCATACGTTCTTGATGACCGGCCCATCGACGAGGTGGCGCGCGAGTTCGGCGTCACCAGGAACCAGGTGAGCCAGGCGAAGGTGCGCATAGGGCGCATGGTCGCCGCGATAGAAGACGTGTAGGCGGAAGGCCTTTATTCCATGCGCGTGAAGCTGATACAGCCTCTTGCCGCCACGAGGCCGATGGATACATCCCTAAAGGCGCGCATGGCGCCGCACCTCGGGCTGCTGACGATCGCGCGCATCGTCGAGGACTGCGGGCACGAGGTCGTCGTCGTCAACGAGAACGTTGCGCTCGACGAGCCGTCTTCCGGCTTTGATCTGGTTGGGATATCCGCAAGCATCGACATTCTGCTGCGCGCCCGCGACCTGGCCGACGCATATCGTCGGCTTGGGGTCCATGTGGCGGTAGGCGGAATCGGCGTGACGTCCAATCCCGACTTGGCGGAGAAGATGTTCTCCACGATATGCGTTGGCCCGGCGGAAGGGCATTGGCGCGACGTGCTGGCGGACGCGGCTGCCGGGAAGCTTCGTGCGCGATACGAGACGCCGCTGTCGTTTTCCGGAGAGTCCCTTCTGGCGCCGTCGTTCAAGTCGGTGGATACGCGCGGCTGCCTCTACGACAACGTCATCGCGGCGAGCAGGGGGTGTCCGTTCGCGTGCGACTTCTGCTACAACGCGGCGGTGCGCAGGCATGGCGGATGCTATGTGCACCGCACGGTCGAGTCGGTCGTGGACGAGGTGCAGACGAAGTCGACGCGGCACATCATGTTCATCGACGACAACTTCATCGGCCGCCCGGCGTTCACGCGCGATCTGCTCGCCGCGCTGCGTCCGCTGCGCCTCAAGTGGAGCGCGGCCGTATCCGCCAACATCCTCGACATGCCGGACCTTCTGGACCTCATGGCGGAGACGGGATGCCAGAGCCTCTTCATCGGATTCGAGAGCGTGAACCCCGCGTCGCTCTCGGGCGTGGGCAAGGGGCAGAACAACGTGTCGCGCTTCGAGGCGCTCGCCGAGGCGCTTCATTCGAGGGCGATAATGATCAACGCGAGCTTCGTCTTCGGGCTGGACGCCGACGACGCGTCGACGTTCGACAGGACGGTTCAATGGGTGGTCGAGAACAAGATCGAGACCGTAACCTCGCATATCGCCACGCCCTACCCCGGCACGCCGTTCTACGAGAGGATGCGGCGCGACGGGCGCATAATCGACCACGACCTCTCGCACTACGACACGGCGCACGTGGTCATGCGCCCGAAGAACATGACGCCTGAGGAGCTGTACGCCGGCTATCTGCGCGTCTATCGCGAAGTCTATTCTCTTGGCAACATCTGGCGTCGCCTGCCTCGCGCGCGCAGTCAGCTGATGCCGTATCTGCTCTTCAACCTCTTCTACCGCAAATGGGGCGCCGCGACGGAGCGTCTTGGGCGCATGATCGGCTTCGGCCGCGTGGGCGCGATTGCCAGGCGCGCCGCATACTTTGTTCGCTGACGGCCGCGGGTGGATCTTCCGCCAATGCTATTTCCGCAGAAGATCCGCGATCACCGGAGCGAGCTTGGCGGCCATGCTGGCGAACGCCTCGTCGTTCGGATGCACGCCGTCTATCGACACTTCGTCGCTGCCGTACAGATCGCCTCCAGGCAGATAGTGGAAGTTGGAGTGGCGGGCGGAGACCTTCTTCGAAAGCTCGGCGAAGAGGCGGGTCTTCTCCTCGTCGGCCGCGACCTGGGCGGGATACAGCCAGCCGTTCAGCAGCGGAGGCGCGCCGACGAGCAGAACGGGCGTATCCGGACGCTTCGCGCACAGCACGTCGAAGAACTTCTCGAAGTTCTTCCTGATGGTGTCCGCATTGAGGTTGTGGTACGGATCGCACACGTAGATGGCGGCGTCCTTCTCGGCCAGCATCTCGGCGGCCTGCGGCTCGAGGCGAGCGCCGCCGGAGAAGCCCAGATTGACGATCGGCTTCTTCAGCTTCCGCTCCAGGCGCGAGGTGAGCGCGAGGCCGGGCCGTATGTTGTACGCGCCGTGGATTATGCTGGTGCCGTAGTACACGATCGGCTTTTCGGTGCGTGGCGGAACGAGCTTCGTCTGCGACGCGTCGTCGACGCCCAGGCTCAGAGCAAGCAGACGGTTCCGCAGTGGAAGATACAGCCTGAACCGGCGCTTTGCAGGCGGAAGCTTCTTCGTGAGGGAGTATTCCGTCACACGTTGCCACTTCGTGCCATGTCCTGCGGCGCCGGCCCACCTCCAGTCGCCGCGCGATTCGTCGAACACGTAGAGGTCCGTTCCAGAGAAGGCGCAGAAGTTGAAGTTGTTTTCGCCGAAGCGGTTCGACCCAAACTCCGTGCGCACCGAGACGGTCGTTGTGTCGCTCTCGAACTCGAAGAACATCCCGGTGGGCGTGACGCCGTTCCCCCACACGCTGGGCAGCGAAGACGCGAACCGCTTCGGGATGCGGTCGAACGGCTTCTCCAGGCCTTCGCTCCAGCCGCGTCCCTCCACGTCGTCTCCGTACACGTCGATCCAGCGCAGTCCCTGGGCGGACGCCGCCGCGCAGAACGTCAACGCTACTGCAATCGTTCGAATGGCAAAGTTTTTCTTCATCTGTCTCTCCTTAGATGGTTGGTGCATTTATTATGCCAAATCCGTTTTCACCGCGCAAGGACGTCTTCCGCCGAATTGGGCAATGCGGGCGCGTTTGCGTTTTTCATCCATGCGTTTTGAGATTGGAAACAACCAGAACAACAGGTAAAAACAACTTTGAGAGAGGTGCGCGGGCTAACTCGCCCGCGCTTTTTCTGTCTTCTGCATATCGTCTTCGATGGATTTTTGATATAATTGCGCCATCACAATCGTGAAGGAGACTCCATGAAAGATGCAGCAGAATTGAAAAACCACGTCTATGACATTGTAGGCGCACTGCATTCCGTTCACGACGAGCTCGGGCCAGGCATCAACGAATACTGCTACCAGGAAGCCCTTGCGATGGAATTGTCCGACAGAGGCATCCCGTTCGAACGGGAAAAAGCCTTCCACCCACGTTACAAGGGGCGCCCGATGGATGCGGAATACCGCGTCGATTTCCTATGCAAGGGCGATGTCATTGTCGAATGCAAAGCCGTGACGGTTCTGACTTCAACTCATCGGGCCCAACTTTTCAACTACATGAGGTTGCTCAAGATGCCATGCGGAATCATCGTCAACTTCTATCCGAAGTTCGCCACCATCGAGCGATATTTCTACGATTCGGACAACCGCGAGATTCTCACCTCAGACGGGAATCCGTTCCAAAGTCGGCAAATGGGCACGGGCGAGTTAGCCCGTGCGCCAAAGGCAAGTTGTTTCAAATAGTTGTTTCCAATCAACAGAAGGCTCGGCGGTGAATTACGCCCGGGCGATGCCTTTTTGCGATTGTGCAATTGAGCGGCGGAACGCGTTGTGGTACAATAGACAACGACGGCGCGGGCAGGGGTCCGCGTACGGAAGGCGAGAAGCAGAAACATCAGGAAGGTGGCGCAATGAAGGAAATCAACAGGACAACGTGTTGCGGCGTGCTGCTGGCGGCTGCGATGATGGCGTTCGGCGCGCAGGCGGGGCATGTGGTGTGGCAGATCGGCAAGAAGGACGGCACGGGCAACGAGTTCGCGCTTGCGCCGAACAAGTACGAGCGCTTCGTCGAGGCAGACTTCGGCTGGGACGACAAGTACTTCCTCGTGGGCAGGTCAGACGCGAAGAAGGATTTCCCGTACGTTCTGCCCGGCGTGAACGATGCATGGGCGGGGTCCGGTAGAGGTCCGGGACGGCACACTCAGCAGGTGAACATCCTCTTCGACATTGAAAAGAAGGGCGGGGAGCGCCCGTGGACGCTGCACGTCGATTTCTCCAACACCCACTACGCTTCTCCGCCACTCGTGAAATTGATCGTGAACGGCAGGGCGCGGAAGATCGCACTTCCGAAGGGCGACGGCAACGACTCCATAAAGAAGGGCGACTTCTCCAAGGCGAAGCCGTTCTCTGTGAAGATCGATCTCGATGACGGCGAGATCCGAGAAGGCGCAAACGAGATCACGATCACCTCCATCGAGGGTAGCTGGGCGATCTTCGACGATGTGCGCCTCGAAGGCCCCGAGGGCGCAGCAGTGCGTCTGGAGCACAAGGGCGCGTATGTGCGGAGCGTAAGAGGAGGCGACTATCTGATTCCCGGAACGCACAAGCAGCCGCTGCTCGTCGCGGTGGAGCATCTTGAAGGAACGCCGAAGCTGCGCGTGGAGCTCGACGGAAAGACCATACTCGCGGAACGCGTCGAGTCGGGCGCGTATGTGTTCGAGGCGCCGATGGAGGCGGTAGGTTCGGAGAAGAGGTCTACGTATCGCGTGTTCGTCGACGGCGAATGCGTGCGAGAGGGGACGGTCGTACGCACACCGCAGCGCGATGCTGGCGTGGCGGGATACGTCGATACGCGAATGGGTACGGCCCACTCGCGCTGGATGCTCGCGCCGGGTCCGTGGACTCCGTTCAGCATGGTGAAGCTCTCGCCCGACAACGAGGGTACGGCCGGCAAGAGGATGTGGCAGGGAGGATACGATCCATCCGTGGAGAGCGTGGGCTCGTTCAGCCACGTCCACGAATGGACCATGGCGGGGCTCGGCACTATGCCGACGACGGGTCCGCTCTGCACGAAGATGGGCGATGGCTCCGAGATCACGGGCCATGCTGGCTGCTATCGCTCGTACATCGACAAGTCGAGCGAAGTGTGCAAGGCCGGCTACTACGCCGTGAAGCTGACAGACCACGGCATCTTCGCCGAGCTCACGGCCACCGACCGCTGCGGATTCCAGCGCTACTCGTACCCGGCGGGAAAGACGCCCCGCGTGATGATAGACTTCCTCACGGCATGCGAATACAACGTTGCGTTCAAGCACTGCATGATCCGCAAGGCCGGCACCAGCCGCATCGAGGGATTCTCGCATCAGCAGTCGAACGCGTACAGGAGCCTTCAGGACTACACTCTCCACTTCGTCGTGGAGTTCGACAAGCCCATCGCCAAGTTTGCGGGCTGGACGGAAAATGGCGCGTGGGATGGCGAGAGTCACGCGGCGGAGGAGCCAAAAGAGTTCGGCGCATACGTCGAGTTCGCCCCGCAGCAGACGGGCGGCGCGACCGTTGTGCAGATGCGCACGGCGATCTCGTACGTCGATGCTGCAGGCGCCTCCCGCAATCTCGAGGAGGAGATTGCAAAGTCGTTCGGATGGGACTTCGAGAGGGTGCGCGCCGCGAACGAGCGCGTGTGGAACGACCACCTCGGGCGCGTGAAGATCATGACAAGCGACGCGCGCGAGAAGAAGCGCTTCTACACTAACATGTACCGCAACTTGTGCCGCAACCTTTTCAGCGACGTCGATGGACGCTGGACGGACGCGATGGGGCGCGTGCAGCGCCATGCCGATCCCGACGCTCGTTCGCTAGGATGCGACGCCTTCTGGAACACGTTCTGGAACCTGAACCAGACGTGGAACCTGATCTGGCCGGAGTGGAGCGCGCGCTGGACGAAGAGCCAGATGGCGATGTACGATTCGTGCGGATGGCTCGCGAAGGGTCCGGCCGGGATGAAGTACATCTCGGTGATGGTGGCCGAGCACGAGATACCGCTCATGGTCGGAGCGTGGCAGATGGGCATACGCGCATGCGACCCGAAGAAGATGATGGCGGCGTTTGCGAAAATGGAGACAGAGCCTGAGACGGTGATCAACAGCGGCCGCGCCGGCAACAGGAACATAGAGGCGTTTCTGCAGCACCGCTATGTGCCGAGCGACTTGGGACAGTTCTCCAATTCGATGGAGTATTCCTTCGACAACTGGGCTGTCGGGCAGTTCGCGAAGGCGATAGGCGACGATGCCGCGTACAGGGTGTTCTCCGAACGCGGCGAATGGTGGAAGAACGCCATCAACCCCGAAAGCGGCTACTGCCACAGGCGCGATTCGAAGGGCGAATGGGAGAAGAACTTCGATCCGTTCTCCGGTAAGGGCTACACGGAGGGCAACGGCTGGCAGCTTACGTACTTCGTACCGCAGGACGTGCCGGCGCTCGTGGCGGTCATCGGGCGTGATCGCTTCCTCGAACGCCTCAAGTGGGGATTCGAGAAGAGTTGTCCCTTCCGTTACAACGCGCCAGGCGAACACTACGCAAAGTTCCCCGTGGTGCAGGGCAACCAGCAGTCGATGCACTTCGCCTTTCTCTTCAACTGGGCGGGCGAACCTTGGGAGACGCAGAAGTGGACGCGGTCGATCATGGAGCGCTACTACGGTTATGGAGACGCCACGGCATGGCTCGGCGACGAAGACCAGGGGCAGATGAGCGCATGGTTCGTGATGGCGTCGATCGGACTTTTCCAGACGGACGGCGGATGCCGCGCGAATCCCGTCTATGAAATCGCAAGTCCGCTCTACAAGGAGGCGGTGGTTGACCTCGGCGGACGCTTCGGGCGCGGCAAGACGTTCACCGTAAAGGCGCACAACGCCTCGCGCGCCAACAAGTATGTGCAGAAGGCCGTCTTCAACGGCAAGCCGCACGGCTCCTTCCTCCTCGACGCGCGCGAAGTGCTTAAGGGCGGCACGCTGGAGCTTTGGATGGGCCCCGAGCCGAACAGGCAGTGGGGCATTGCAAAAAGGAGAATCCCATGAAGGCCAAATGCATCATCATGTCCTTGACGGCTGCGGCATCCGCAGCTGTCGTGGCGGCGGAGAATCCCTACGGCGCCTGCGCGCACGTGACGCGCGGCGAGCCGCCAGCGCGCACCTGCGCAATGATGCGCATCGCGGGAATGGGCTGGGTGCGAAGCGACTTCGACTGGCGCGGCATCGAGACGAAGAAGGGCGAATGGAACTTCGCAAACTTCGACAGAGTGGTGGCGGAATGTGAGGCTGAGGGCGTGAGGCTGCTGCCGATTCTCGGCTACAGCGTGCCATGGGCGCATCCCGCCCACGAGCATCTCGGCGCATGGGGCGAGTACGTGCGCAGGGTCGTGACGCGCTACGGAAAGCGTCTGCCGGTTGTCGAAGTGTGGAACGAGGAGAACATTCCGCATTTCTGGAAGAACCCCAATCCCACAAACTATGTGGCGCTGCTGCGGCGCACGTACGAGACTGCGAAGAGGGCAGAGCCCGAGGTGCGCGTGGCGTTCGGCGGCACGGCGGGCGTGCCGCTTGGCTTCATCGAGGAGGTGTACAAGCTCGGCGGCGCGAAGTGGTTCGACATCATGAACATCCACCCGTATTCGCATCCTGGGCGTCCGGAGGGCTCGATGGACGCCCAGATCGAGAAGCTGCGAGGCGTGATGGCGAAGTACGGCGACGCAAAGAAGCCGCTGTGGATCACGGAAGTGGGCTGGCCCACGCACCGCCAGGGGATGGGGCAGGGCGAAGTGATGCTCGCGGGCCTTAAGGCGGCGCGTCCCGATGTCAAGACGTGGCGCACGGTGTACGTGCCGGCGCGCACCGACGCGGAAGGCGACGTTGACGATTCGGTGCGCCTTCACCTTCTCGACGTTCTGCCGAGTGGCTCGAGCGTGGAGGTGTGCAGGTCCGCCGGTCTTGCCGCGCGTCTTGCGAAGGGCGATGTGGACGCTGTGGTGTATCCGTTCAACGAGGACTACGCGGCGGATTCGGTCGACGCGGTGTGCGAGTTCGTCAAGGCGGGCGGCGTGCTGGTGGACCTAGGAGGAATGCCGATGTGGTACGCCTGGCGCGCCGCGCCAGACGGCACGATGCGGAGGGACGACAAGGCGAAGACGTGGGATGACCGTAGGCGCCTTCGCATAGCGGAGACGGCGTTCTGGATCGACAAGCGCTATCCAGAGTCGATGAGCGTGCGTCCCGTCGCGGCGTCTGGCATCAAGGCCAAGAGCTTCTCCGCCACGCGTTTCTTCACGGACCGCCTTCTGAAGGAGGGCGACAGGTTCGTGCCGATTCTCTCCGCGCCAACGAACGGGATTGCGGCCGTGGCCGCGGCCGTGTACAAGTTCAACAGCGACATGAAGGGCGCCGTGGTGGTGAGCGGCGTGATGGGCGGCGGCCATGGCACGAGCAGCGAGGCGCGCCAGGCGAAGATGGTGGCGCGCGCGCTGGGCATCGCGTTCGCCGAGGGGGTGGAGAGGTTCTTCTGGTACGAGTTCCGCCAGCCGGACGTAAACCCGTACGATCCGGAGTCGTACTTCGGGATGGTGCACGACAACTTCGCGCCGAAGCCCGCGTACGGAGCGTACATGACATTCGTCGCGGCGCGTCCTGCGGGGAGCGTGCAGAAGGGCGGCGCGTGGCGCTCGGCCGACGGAAACGAGTACTTCCCGCAGTGGACGCGTCCAGACAAGCGCCAGGCGGGAATGGTGTGGACCGTACGCGTCGCGCATGATCGCAAGGTGGAGTTCACGTCGCCGAACATGACGTTCCTCGACGTGGCAGGCGCGCGGGTGCGTCCGCCGCACGAAGGCAATGTCTATACCCTGCCGCTCTCGGGTTCGCCGATCTACTTCTTCGGCGGCGAGCTGAAGAAGCTGCAGTGAAGAATTTCGGTGCCAAATGAAAGGTGCACGAAAGGTGAAAAGTCTATTCGCTACGCTTGTTGCGTCGTTGTTTGTTTCGGTCGCAGTGGCGGCCGCGCCGAAGAGCGCGGGCGGAATCGCGCGTGGAGCGCAGTCCGGGCGTGGGGAGATGCTGATACACTCTCACAACGACTACGCGCAGAAGCGTCCGTTCTGGGGCGCCTACGAGGCAGGGGCAGACTCCATCGAGGCCGACATTTTCCTTGTGGATGGTGACCTGCTCGTTGCGCACTCCCGCAAGGAGCTGAAAAAGGAGAACACTCTCCGCCGCCTCTATCTTGAGCCGCTGCGCTCGGTCATGCGCAAGAACGGCGGGCGCGCGCGTGCGAACGGGAAGCCCATTCAGCTGCTTGTGGACCTGAAGAACGGAAAGCCCGCGCTCGACCGTCTCGTGGAGATGATCGAGAAGGAGGGATTCCGCGAATGCTTCGACATCGCGAAGAATCCATCGGCGGCGAGGCTGACGGTGACGGGCGACCATTCGAAGGTCGAGGATCTTTTCACATACCCGGATTTCGTGTTCTTCGACATGCCGCCCACAAGAGTGCTTGCCGACGGACAGTACAGGCGCGTGCCGCTCATCAGCCACTACGCGCGCGCCTACACCCGTTGGCGTTCGGGAGTGATGGCGGAGGAGGACAAGGAGAAGATCCGCGCGGCAGTCCGTCAGGCCCATGAGAAGGGTTCCAAGTTCCGCCTTTGGGGATATCCCGACAATCCCGAGGCCTGGCGGCTTGCGATGGAACTCGGGCTTGACTACATCAACACCGACCGTCCGGCGGCCGCGGCTGCATTCTTGCGTGACGTTGGCGCAGGTGCGGAGGGCGAGTCGTCTGCCGCGTTCGAATGGGACTTCACGAAAAGCCTGCCGAAAGGCGGAAAGCCGCGCACGTGCGCCGTCATCGGTCCGCAGGGACTTTCGCCCGCGCAGATCGCGCGAAACGTTACGGGCAAGGACGGGGCAGGCGTCGAGTTCCCTGAGGTAAAGCTGCCCGAGGCGTTTGCCTTCGAGGCCGAGGTGGTGCCATTCGTCGCATGGACGAACGAGGCCGACCGCGCGGCCGCCGCCACGCCGCGCTCGCTGCACATCTTCGACACGATGGCCGTCAACTACAAGCCGAAGTGCCGCGACAAGGGCCTGCAGGTGATGTTTCGCCAGGCGGGCGATACATGGACGGCTCAGTTCTATGCGGGCCTCGGCGATATGACATGCCTTGCCACTGGACCCTCCTTCACGCCGAAGGCGGGCGTTCCCGTGCGGCTGCGCATCGAATACGACGCGCTCGGCACCGTGCGGTGGAACCTCGACGGAAAGAAGCAGGAAAGCTATCTCGCGAAGGCCGGGCCGATCGTGCCCGATCCGACGCGCCGCCCGGTCGTGGGCGACCGCATCTGCAGTCTCTACGGACCGTTCAACGGATACATCCGCCGCGTCGCGGTGACGCCGCTCGCGCGTCAGCCACTCGCGTTGCGCCCCGACGGCCGCCGCGCGTTTGAGCGCGGCGAGACGAACGCGGCGTTCGCAGTGTCGGCTTTCTACCGCGGCCCCGGCAGCCTCACGGACGTCACCTGCGAAATTGACGAGCGCGACCCCGCCGATGGGAAGGTCTACAAGCGCATGGAGTGGAAGGGTCTTCTGAAACTGGAGGCCGGCAAGTGGACGGAGTTCTTCGTGCGGCCGCTCGAAACGCGCCTACGTCCGGGCAAATACCCTGTTTCGGTCCGGCTCGCGGGCCGCACACCGGACGGCACGGCGGTCGCCGTCACGAACACCTTCGACATTGCTATCGGTCCTGTGTTTGCGGACCGGATGCCGGCGGTGATGTGGGGATCGAGCGGTACTGACGAGGTGGTGCGCGACTTCGGCTTTACGCACGTGCTGCGCTACGACGGCCTTGCGTCGCCCGAGTGCACGCGCGAGCAGGCGCGCCAGATTACCGACATGTACGACCGCGCGCTTGCGGCCGGGATGCGCATGATGCATTCGCAGGGCGTGCGCTACCCAGACGGCGACGTGGAGAAGTACTCCCGCTGCCGGCGCGACGGAACGCCGTATGCCGACTCGCGCGGGCATAAGCTGCCGGAGGTGTCGAATTCCGAGCTCGTGGACTATGCGCGGAGGATCGTCGCCGCAGAGATGGCGCGCGTGGGCGGCCATCCCGCGTTCGCGGGCGTGCTGCCGTGCTCTGAGCTGCGCGACCATACGGCGCCATCGTTCCGCACGGAGCACCTGCGCTACAAGGCAGAGACGGGACGCGACGTGCCGCCAGAGGTGACGCGGAAGACGTTCGATTTGAAGTCCGCAGAGGCGCGTTTCCCCGACGGCGTGGTGCCGGTGGACGACCCGATCTACGCATACTACAGCTGGTTCTGGGGCGGCGGCGACGGATGGCCGGGATACACGGGAGCGATTGCGGACGAGTACCGCAAGACGGCCGGGCGCTATGGCGACGGGAGCGCGGCGCAGAAGAGGCGTCCGTTCTTCAGCTTCTGGGATCCAGCGGTGAGGTGTCCGCCAAAGTGGGGTTCGGGCGGCGACGTGGATGTGCTCAACCAGTGGGTGTACGCGCTGCCGGAGCCGATGAACGTGGCGGGTCCGGCGGAGGAGATTCTCGCGATGGCGGCGGGGCGTGCGGGGCAGCAGCCGATGATCATGACGCAGCTCATCTGCTACCGCGCCCAGCTTGCGCCGTCGAACGTAGTTGTTTCCCCGCTGCCCATGTGGGTGCAGAAGCGTCCGCGTGCCGGCTTCCCCACCATCCCGGCGGACTCTCTGCAGGAGGCGGTGTGGTCGATGATCGCGAAGCCCGTGAAGGGCATCATGTTCCATGGCTGGGGCACGATCGCGGAGACGGGCAGCGAGATGGGCTACACGTACACCTCGCCCGAGTCGGCCGCGCGCCTGCGCGAGCTGCTGAACGGACTCGTCGCGCCGCTTGGCCCAACGCTGAAGAAGCTAGGCCGCGAGGAGCCGGAGGTGGCGGTGCTGGAGAGCTTCGCGACGGCGGCGATGGGCGGCCCAGCCTCGTGGGGCTGGCTCTCGCCCGCTATCACGTTCTGCCAGCGAGCGCGCCTCGATCCGCGCGTCGTCTACGAGGAGACGGTGATGCGCGACGGGTTCGGGCGAACGAAGATACTATACGCGCCGCAGTGCCGGTTCCTCTCCGCGCCAGTTGTCGAGAAGATCAAGGCGTTCCAGAAGGCGGGCGGCATCCTGGTGGCGGACGA
>JAEEGF010852474.1_pt1 | contig 12905 bp, 12 predicted proteins | sample 9134171 | NCBI WGS metagenome assembly JAEEGF01 (sample SAMN16246542, study PRJNA631951) | gut metagenome | biome: gut microbiome; feature: rumen; material: AP-attached | host: Bos | place: Iran: Karaj | collected 2018-10 | reverse complement strand
TGCAGGCATAATTTAATGTTTTAAGTTGATTTTTAATGAATTAACTAAAACCTACCCGAGGTTTCGGCTGCAAAAGTACAACTTTTTATTGGACTGGCAATCAGGTCGGAACAAATTTTTCTTTTTCTCTGTTTCGTAAATCGTCCGACAATGCCTAATTTTGCGGCCGTTTTCAAAGAGCCAGGTCCCCGAGCCTGTCGAAGGGCCGGTTTAAGACAGAAATAATGCAGAAGCAAAACAAACTTCATTGGGGTTATATAGCGGGCATTGTCTCGGGCATCACCTACGGCATGAACCCGCTCTTTGGCGTGCCTGTCATCAACAAGGGCTTGGACGTCAACTCTTTATTGTTCTACCGCTATGGTGTGGCCACATTGTTGATGCTGGCCTATATGCTCGTCGCGAAACGCCAGATTCGCATCACCTGGAAGCAGTTTGGACTAATGACCATTCTTGGCGTGCTGTTTACCGGATGCAGTATCACCTTGTTTGAGGCATACAAATACATTCCCTCGGGCATTGCCACAAGCATACTTTATGTCTATCCCATTATGGTCGCGCTGATCATGATGTTTTTCGGTCAGTACCCAAGTTGGAAGACATGGATTTCCATCTTCGCAGGTGTAGCGGGTGCCATTTTGCTCTCACTCAAGGGTGGAGGCGGCTTCATTGACTGGCGCGGCATCGCCCTCGTGGTGGCTTCGGGACTGTGCTATACCTTGTTTATTGTCATCGTCAACTTGAGCCAACAAGTCAAAGCGATCCCTAACCTCACTTTGACTTTCTATTGCTTCTTGATCGGCTCAGTAATGCTGTTTGCCTTGTCGGGCTTCGGTGTGCATCTCAATGCCGTTCCCGATGCAGTCAGTTGGCTGAATGTGTTGGGCTTGGCGATTTTGCCTACGGCTATTGCGACCATCACCTTGGCGGCTTCAAGCAAGGCAGTTGGTGCCACCAAGACCTCCATCCTCGGCATTCTTGAGCCGTTGACGGCCATCGTCATCGGGACGTTGGTCTTCCATGAAGCTTTTACACTCAACGTCGCCCTCGGCGTCGCCTTGATTCTTTTCGCAATCCTGTTTATGATCTTGACGGAAAAGAAAGCCTGACCTTATTTGACTTGCACTTTGCTGATGCACCAGCTTTGTCCGTTGTAGGCTTTCACCAAGTAAAGGCCTGAAGCTAATTCGGATACATCGATGGTATGCCGTTTCCCGTTGGCCTGACCTTGCATGACGGTCTGGCCGTTCATGTCGATGATTTCATAGCGGCGCAGGCCATCAAGGCTGATGGTCATCTCGCCTTGTATGGGGTTGGGGTAAACGGTCACCATGTCGGTAATAGGTGCTTCGTGTTGAGGTACGCCTTCGAAGGCGCCGTATTCATAGATGTAGTCACAGACATAAATGAGTTGTCCACCGTCGTTGGCGGCCTCCCAAGCATAGCGGAGCGGACGGTTGGCGAATAGATCCCAAGTGTAGTTGGGCTCCGGATGATAGGGCAGGAGCACATGGTTGATAGTGCAGGTTTCGTCATAAGCGTATGTCACGCGTTCGGCGACCTGTCCATTGGAGTGTTTCTCGCGTTGCTTGCAGTTGCCGTTGGCGTCGAATAGCCTGTCGATGCTGGAGTCGGGCACCCAGCCGTCGCTCCAATAGGCGTAGGTCTCGTTGGTGCAGTTGCCCGCTTCGTCATAGGTATAGGTGGTCAGGGCAGAGTTGCTCCATCCCGTACCGCCCCAAGCATCGTTATATTCTTCGAGGAGTTGTGTGCAGAGGCCATTGCCGTCGTAGGAATATGTGCCACGCATGAGCAATGTGCCGCCGAGGGTCATTTCATAGCCGGTGAGTTGGTCGCCATCATAAGAATAGGTGTAGATGCCTTGTAGCTCGAATCCACTGCCCCAGTCGTTGTAGTTGGTGCGTGTGAGGCGGTGGTTGTTGTCGTCGTATGTGTAAGTGATGTAACTAGGAAAGATCCACTCGTTCTCATAGTATTGGAAGAAGTCGATGCGAATCACATTGGTGCGCTCGTCGTAATAGAGCGAGTCGATAAGGTCGTCAATTTCGCCGCCAGCATTGGAAATGGAATGGTAGGATTCCAGCAGGTTGTCGGCGTTGTAGTAGAACTGTATCTGGTCGACTCCGTCATCGGAATAGAAGCGGTCGAGGAAATAATCCTGCGCCATGGCTGCGCGGCAGGAGAGGAGGACGGTGAGAAAGAGGAAGAGGTGTTTGAGGTTTTGCATGATGGCTGTGTTTTTTCGGTTATGATGAAGCAAAAATACATATAATTGTTGACAGCGCAAGTGTTTAGCTGTCCTGTCCCTTAAAGGCGGATTCCATCCGCCCCTCGCCCCTCCACAAGCAACCTTCCCATTTCATTGAGCGCAACAAAACGGAATCGCAAAGAATCGGTTGCAACCGGCGTGTATTCAAAATGCTTGGCTTCGGCCTTACGGCGAAGTGTTTCCTCGACAGATTGACGGATGAAAGGCGTACTATACGCTTGCTCCGTTGGTTCCAAAAGCAAAAGCTTCCCTTGGGAACATGCCTCAAAATAAACGCCACCCGGCTTGTAAAACCGCTCATGCTGCGAACCTTCCTCAGGAAAGCTTTCATTGAGAAGGACGACTAAAGGGAAGCCTTGCGCCCGAAGCGTCCGTGCGATGAGCTGCTCACCCTTGCTAATGGAAGCCGTATAGGTTACCGCTCCATTTTGCGCCGACCGCAACACCGCTTTCAGCCTTTCTTGGACTTGCTCGTCCGAGGCATTGCGCGACATTTCCACCAATTGGCGGTCAGGCCAGTCGAGGAGGAAATGATTACCCATGGAAGTGAATAAAAGGCCGCAAGCCTCTGTTTTGCGGTGCATTCGGAACAAGTCGGGATTTTGTTTGCGTTGCCATGACCGTTCTGGATTAGCGTAAACATAGTTTATCATCGCCTGAAGCTGTCCTTTATGGGTAAGCACACGGTAAAATGGTGGCGAGTCGTATAGGTTCCCTTCAAAGCCAAGTTTTCTGGCTTCAGCTTTGCAGCCCTGCATATAGCCTCGCACCACTTCCTTGATGCTGCGTTGCATGGTGCGCCTAACCTGCAAAACGATATGGTGATGGTCAGGCATGACCTTGTCAGCAAGGATTTTGATTTCAGGGCAAAGTTCAAGCATCCTTTGCTGTTGGTTGATTAATGCCCAGCCTATGGCTGTCTTTTCCACCTCGGCATGAATGCCATTGTGGGTGAGTTTGCCGAAAATGGGTTCTCTTCCTTTGGCCACCATGGTCACATGCACGATGCACGGTTTGCGCCATGCGCCAGGCTCCTGCCAAGTGGAGGTTTCGTTGGGTATGGTGATGTTGGTAATGGTGGGCATACTTTTGTTTGTGGTTTTGCGGCGGGAATGGAATTCCTGCGGGAGGGACGGGACCCTGGCGCAAAAGTATGATTTATTTTCGGCATGAGAGGATTAATACCTCTTTTTTGGAAAATAAACTATACGCCTTTGTTTGATATTTCATTTTATTACTATATCTTTGCAGTCTAAAAACGTGTGGACGTGTAAACTATAAAGGCAATTTAATATGGATGAGATCTACAAAATCATAACAACAGAAAAAGGAAAGACATGGGATAGGCTTGTCAAAAACCCATCCAATTATAAAAAATGTGAAAAGGCATCTTTAAAGGAAAAATTTGACTTTTACATAAAACAAAGCTTTATTGATGGCAATCCATATTTACCAGGTTTATATATAGACAATAATTCATCCGAGAACTTCGGTTTTTATGTTAATAGATACGAAAGGTTCTACGATAGATATTTGTCAAAAGGACTTGGAATAGAAAAGAAACTGTCATCTGTAATTAGTAGTAAATATGATGAGGGCAAAGGAAATGAGTTTAAAACGGGGAAATATTATTCCGTGGCTTCATCAAGTCGTTTTGCCACCGCATGTTTTTCCAAAAAGGATAAAAATGAGCTTATCTCTTTAGTTGAAGAAATAGAAATTGAAGGGGTCTGGAAAAAATGTAAAATTGAATTGGAAAAGGGTTTGGAGGTGCTCTCTAAGAATGGTGATGTCATATCAAAACCTCAAATGGATGTTGTGATTGATACCGAAAATGATGTGTATTTTATTGAAGTAAAATGTCATGAGATATTTGACGATCATAAGACCATAAAACTGAGATGGGAATACAATGAATCAGAAGAGTTTAAATCGTTTTTGCATGATTCTCCCCCAATCTCTAAGATAGAAAAAGTAGAGAAGAAAAAGAAGGTTCCATATATCGGAATAAATAATTCTTTTCTTACTCCTCAGAATTTCGGATGTAATTTGAAAACAAACCATTTTGATTTAAAACAATTCCTATGTCATCTGATGGGTATCTTGTCTAATCAAGAATCAAAAGGAAAACGTATTCATTTTTACTACCTTTTCTATGAAAATGAGGAGTATTTAAAAAACATGGAATCAAAGATATATGATGATCTTAAGAAAGAAATGGATTTGGTTTTCAAACATTTTGGAGGACTAAAGAATTGTCGTCAAATAGATTTTGGATATCTATTTCACAACCGATTCGACACTATGAACACTATAAAGTTGAAAGAATAAGGTATTATCTCCCAAACACCTCTTCATAGCTAACTTCCTTGTAAAACAACACATGAGACTTTATGCCTTCAATCTTTCTGGGTTTGAAATCGGTGGAAGGTACGGCAATCCGTTCGCCTCTTCCAAATAGTTGCTGGAGGATGTTGAAACTAAGGTGATTGTATTCCGCATCGCACAATAATCGATAATACCTATGCTGGAGATCTCTATAATACCGTGTTTCTGTCTTAGGAATGGACACTGTGCCTTCTATGCATCGTTCAATAATATCCTCTATGCGGGCAAAGTCATTAGACTGGACATCGCTGATGGCCTTCTTCATCATGTCTTTGGTTAGGGACTTTTCATTTCCATCAAAATGTTGCTCAATGCCTGTTGCTACTAGGCTGATGCGTTTGATGATGAAATTGATGTCTTCGGCCTTTTGACCTTTGATGTTGTGCGTCCCGGACTTTACCAGCTTTTTTACATCGTCCCAATTCGCTTTATTGATCGAAAAGCCCAAGGTGGACTGGTAACGCCTACCGCCAAAACTCCACGAAAGCCTAATAGGACTCTCGCCATACACATTAGTTCTTTTTTCCAAGGTAAATCTTACTGACATAGTAATGGCTATTTTCGTGCAAAGATAAGATATTATTCTTAATACGCACTATTTTACGCACATAGATTTTTTCTTTTTATGTAGCTGTTTTATAGTAAATTAAACTATGCTTCCATTTGTTGTAAAAAGTCTATTCGTATTAATGCCTGTTTGATTTAAAACAGTTCAATAAACCTAATTAAAATCTATTGCAATATGAACGCTTACAAAGTTGAATACGGCTGTGTCCGTTCGAATGGCCAAATTGATGGCAACAGGTATCAGATTTATCTTGATTTGGAAGCCCCAACCGAATCGGTAGCTCATGCTAAACTATTATCAAGAAGGGAAGTTTGGCAGACCAGCTCGGATTTTGTAGATGTAGTCATTTATAAGGTACATCTCAATTGACGGTTGGCCGAAACGGTTACAAAAGGACTCTATTGTTGCTTTTACGCACTATTTTACGCACATATTTTTTGCATTTTTATTTTTCTGATTTTTAATGTCTTACGACTTGTTTGAATTCATCGCCTTTCGGTCTATCGTATTAATAGGGCAAAAAATCTAAAATTCAACCAAAATGAGTACTAAAAAATCCCACAAAGAACAAGAGAGAAAAAGAAAGCAGCAACTGGAAGCCCGCGCCAATGTCGACGCCTTTCGCACCCAACTTGAAATGAAAATCCGCAACCGCTTTCCGGAACTGGGCACCGACCACCCCGCCGTAGTCGCCGAAATGGACGCCATCTGCGCCGCCGGACTTGCCGAAGGCATGATTGTCCTGGGAAAAATGGTGACCGGCATCCGCACCGAAATGGGAGTGAATCCCGAGGCAGACAAAGGCTCGCTCATCGGTGCCATCGTGCCTTACGTGCTTGGTATCACCATGGAGAACCCGATCGAGAACGGCCAGCTGGACAACACCTTGGCCAACGCCGCCGAGATCAAGACCCCGCTGCAAGTCAGGCTCTACTTCGACAACGAAGTCCGCAACCAGGTGGTGGAATGGGTGAAGGCACACTACCCCAATGTGACCACTCGCCTCGGTCAACCCATCGTGAAGTTGCCCAACCTAGTCGCCGAGTTCAAAAAAGTGGTCAAAGACCCAGAATATCAACACCTTTTAGAACAGTAAAAACACAGACACCATGAACATAAGACTAGCCCAACAACAAGACGGAGCACTTCTGTCTATTGAAACCGATTTCGACAAATTGATTGCCAATAATTTCGAAGAGATTTGTCAGGCTCTTGCAAAGTACTTGCGCATCCTTATGGAACTTGAAAAACTGCAACGAAGCAACGACGGCATAAAAGTAGATGAACTTATTGCTGTCGTTAGACGAAGTGATGAAAAAAACGCACAAAGCAGTCTTGTGAAAGAGTTCAATATTAGCCCAGACACGGCAAATTACATCCTTTTCACTCCAATCACCGAATTGCACTGGATACTTAACGCAAAACGTTTGAGGATTATGATAGACCATTACCTAAAAGACATCCGCGAACTCTTAAAAATTGATTTGAAAACGGCTTTGTATCAAGTAATGAGTCAATCAGAGAATAAACAATGTAGATAAAAAGTGGAAAAATATCTATTTTTAGACTTCGATGGTGTGTTGAACACGGCAAGCTATACCAAACGATTGAGAAAGGAAGGTATTGACCCTTTCGATGAGTTTGGTGCCGTGTTCGACCCAAACACGATCAATAATCTGAAAAGCATTGTTGAACAAACTGGCTGTAAGATTGTGCTTTCTTCAACATGGAGAAACGAGGGACTTATGCGGATGCAAGCATTGTGGAAAGACCGTAATCTACCTGATGAAATCTACTCAATGACACCCATCCTGCTTAGCACAACCTACAATGATGCCAGGAGCAGCGAATTGTTCTCCATCCCAGAACGCAATGCGAAGGCTCTTGAAATCCAAGCATGGCTCCATAGATATGCTTCGGAGCCATATCAATATGTCATTATTGACGACGAAAATGTTTTCTTTCCAATGCAACAAGAACACTTGGTGCAGACAGATGAAAATGATGGCCTGATCCTGAAGAAGGCTCAATTAGCGATTGAGGTTTTGAATAATAAGAAACAAGCATTTTGAAGATGTTTTTCTTTTCGGTCTTCTTGCGCTGTTTCCGTTTTTTTCTTATCTTTGAACGCTGAAAAAAAGAGCTGAAATTTCTCCAACTCTAAACCCTAAACTTTACACTCTCAACTGATTATGTTTTTAGTCTTCGATACAGAGACCACCGGTCTTCCCAAAATTGATAACGCCCCGCTGACCGACTTCGACAACTGGCCACGCATGGTGCAACTGGCTTGGCAGATCCATGATGAAAAGGGTCGCTTCGTGGAGAACCATAACTATCTCGTTCAGCCTGACGGCTTTGTCATCCCCATCGACGCTAAGATGGTGCACGGCATCTCCACCGAACATGCCATGAAATATGGCAAGCCGCTCAACGAGGTGCTCGACTTGTTTATGATCTCCGCCGCCAAAGCCAAATACTTGGTGGGCCATAATATCAACTTCGACCTCAACGTCTTGGGCTGCGAGTTCCTGCGCTGCGGTCGCGAGAATCCCTTGCCCCGTTGGCAAATCATCGACACTTGCACGGAGAAGACGGCCGAGTTCTGCCAGTTCCCTGGCGGCAAGGGCGGCAAGTTCAAGCTGCCGCGTCTGGGCGAGTTTCATCACCTGTTGTTTGGCGAGTACTTCGACTCTGCCCACAATGCCTCCGCCGATGTGGAGGCCACGGCTCGCGTCTTCCTCGAACTGGTTCGTCGCGGTGTGCTGGATGAGACCGACCTTCATGTCGATGCCCAGTTCATCGACGACTTCAAGGCCGCCAACCCCGATGTGATTCAGCCTGCGGGCATCAAGGTGGTATCGAACTTTGATGTGGAAGAAACAGGAGAGGAGGAACCCGAATTCGGCGACTATGTGCCGCAGCACTTCACCCACCTGCACGTCCACTCGCACTATTCCATGCTCGATGGCATGTCGAAGGTGCCGGATTTGGTAGCCAAGTGCAAGAAAAACGGCATGTATAGCCTCGCCCTCACCGACCATGGCAATATGTTCGGCATCAAGGACTTCGCGGATACGGTGAACAAGGAGAACGGCAAGGTGAAAGATGCCATCAAGGAACAACAGGCCATTATAGGGAAACCTGAGTCTACTGATGAGGAAAAGATTGCCGCACAAGAGCAAATCGAGAAGCTGAACAAGCAGTTCTTCAAGCCGATCTTCGGTATTGAGACTTATTGCGCTCCCATAAGTATCGACAAACGCGATGGCCGTCAGGACCGTGGTTGGCACCTTATTTTATTGGCGAAGAACAAAACGGGCTACCACAGCCTCTGCAAGCTGAGTTCCATCGCCTACACCGATGGTTTCTATTACAACCCCCGTATCGACCATAGCCTACTTGAAAAATACCACGAAGGTCTGATATGCAGCTCCGCCTGTCTTGCGGGCGAGGTGCCGCAAAAGATTATGAACGGCGACATGAAGGGTGCGGAGGAGTCGATACAATGGTTCAAGAGCCTATTTGGAGATGATTATTACCTTGAAGTCCAGCGACATAAGACCGATAAACCGGGTGGTGACACCGAGGTGTACGAACGCCAAAAAGAGGTGAACAAAATCATCTTCGACTTGGCGAAGAAATATGATGTGAAGGTCATTGCCACTAACGACGTCCACTTTGTGGAGGAGGAACACGGCGAGGCGCACGACCGCCTCATCTGCCTCAGCACGGGCAAGGACCTCGACGACCCCACACGAATGCACTACACCAAGCAGGAATGGCTGAAGACGCCCGAAGAGATGGGCCGCATCTTCTCTGATCATCCCGAGGTGTTGGAGAACACGCAAGAGATTGTCGACAAGGTGGAGTCCTACAGCATCGACTCCGACCCGATCATGCCTAAGTTCCCCATCCCTGAGGACTTCGGCACTGAGGAGGAGTATAGGAAAAAGTTCACCGAGGAAGACCTCTTCAATGAGTTTACCCGCGACGAGCACGGCAATGTGGTGATGTCGCAGGAAGAGGCCGAGAAGAAGGTCAAGAAACTGGGCGGCTACGACCGTCTGTACCGTATCAAACTCGAGGCGGACTACCTCGCTAAGTTGACATGGGAAGGCGCCAAAGAGCGTTATGGCGAGAACCTTACTGAGGATCAGATTGAGCGTATCAAGTTCGAGCTGCACGTGATGAAGACCATGGGCTTCCCGGGCTACTTCCTCATCGTGAGCGACTATATCCGTGCGGCACGCGAGGAACTGGGCGTCTCGGTGGGACCAGGCCGTGGCTCGGCTGCTGGCTCGGTGGTGGCCTATTGCTTGAAGATCACCGACCTTGACCCGTTGAAATACGACTTGCTGTTTGAGCGTTTCCTCAATCCCGATCGTATCTCCCTGCCCGATATCGACGTGGACTTCGACGATGACGGCCGCGAGCGCGTTCTCGACTGGGTGACCAAGAAATACGGTAAGGAGAAAGTGGCGCACATCATCACCTACGGCACCATGGCGGCCAAGTCGGCCATCCAAGACGTAGGTCGTGTGCAGAAGGTGCCATTGCTCGAGGTCAATAAGATCAAGGGCTTTATCCCTGACCGTAACTTCGACGAAGCCGCAGTGAAAGCCGTGGAAGGCGAGGTTCCCAAGAAGATGCCCAAGGTCAACCTGAAGAACTGCTATAAATATGTACCAGAACTTAAGGAGATGCTTAACGGCGCCGATAAGAATGTCTCGTCCATGTTGACTTATGCCGAGGAGCTGGAGGACACCAACCGCCAAATCGGTATCCACGCATGCGGTGTCATCATTGGCGCCGACGACTTGACTAACGTGGCCCCAGTTTGTACCGTTAGAGATAAGGATACTAAAGAGGATGTCGTGGTGACCCAATATGACGGCCATGTCATTGAGACGGTCGGCCTGATTAAGATGGACTTCTTGGGCTTGAAGACCTTGACCTTGATTAAGGATGCCTTGAAGAACATCAAGAAGACCCGTGGTATCGACATCGACATCGACCATATCCCGATTGACGATGAGGAAACCTATAAGTTATACTCGGCTGGCAACACCATCGGCACGTTCCAGTTTGAATCGCCCGGCATGCAGAAATACCTGCGTGAGTTGCAGCCTTCAGTCATCGGCGACATCATCGCTATGAACGCCCTCTATCGTCCCGGCCCGATGGACAACATCCCCGACTTCATCGCCCGTAAGCAAGGCCGACAGGAGATCAAGTACGACTTCGACTGCATGGAGAAGTACCTGAAGGACACTTACGGCATCTGCGTCTATCAGGAGCAGGTGATGTTGCTCTCGCGCGAGTTGGCCGATTTCACCCGTGGTGAGTCCGACACGCTGCGTAAGGCAATGGGTAAGAAGCAGTTGGCCAAGATGGAGGAGCTCTATGGCAAGTTCATGAAACAAGGTGTGGCCAAGCTGACCAAGACTGAGAACCTTCCTGAAGACGAGGTGAAGCAACGTTTGGAGAAGATTTGGGAGGAATGGAAGAAGTTTGCTTCCTACGCCTTCAACAAGTCGCACGCGGCTTGCTACAGCTGGGTTTCCTACCAGACGGCTTACCTCAAGGCGCACTATCCGGCCGAGTTTATGGCTGCTGTTCTCAATAACGAGTTGGGCGACATCAAGCAGGTCAACTTCATGACCGAAGAATGCAAGCGCATGAAAATCAACGTGCTTGGTCCTGATGTCAACGAGTCGGAATACGAGTTCTCGGTCAACGAGAATGGCGAGATCCGTTACGGCATGGGTGGCATCAAGAACGTGGGCGAGGCGGCTGTGGCGGGCATCGTGGCCGAGCGCGAAGCCAACGGCAAGTTCAAGGACTTCGGTGACTTCGTGATGCGTGTGGCGGACAAAGGCCTTAACGTCAGGGCCTTGGAAAGCATGGGAATGGCCGGTTGTTTTGATAGCTTCAAGGGCTTCCATCGTGCCATGTTATTCTATATCGCACCTAATGATTCCGTGTCGTTCTCCGAACGAGCCATGCGTATGGTGGCCTCGTACAACGAACGAAAGAACTCGTCGCAGATGGACCTCTTCGGCTTCGGTAGCGACGAAGGGGCAGAGGAGACCTTCAGTATTCCGTTGCCCGATTGTGAGCCTTGGTCGAAGATGAAGGAACTGGAGATGGAGAAGGAGGCGCTAGGCTTCTATATCTCCTCGCATCCTATGCAGGTCTATCATCTGCCTATCAAGTACTTCTGTAACTGCGATGTGGAAGGCTTGAAGGCTGCACTGAACGATGTGGAGAAAAACCTGAAGCGTCCGGTGCGTCTTGGCGGACAGATCACGCGAGCCGAGGAGTTTACGGCGAAAAACGGTAATCAATATGGTCGGTTCACCATCGAGGACCAAACAGGCGCCTTGCAGTTTGCTATGTTTAGGGAGAATTATCGAAATAGTAAGAACTTGTTGACGGTCAATTCGTTCGTGATGCTTTCCGGTATCATGGACCGACCTTTCCCCAAGGCGGGTCAGGATCCCAATTTCGTGTTGCAGACGCTCGAAGTCCGTTTCACGGAGGCGCGCTTGCTGGACTCGCTTTTGGAAACCACTTCTAAGACGGTCTTCATCAAGTTGAATGTGTCGGAGATGAACAAGGATAGTATGGAAGAGTTTATCAAAGTTCTGAAGGAGAACCCTGGTAAACAGGATTATAAATTGCATCTCTTTGACCCATTAGGCAAGAGGTCCTGCAACCTTACTCCCGTTAAAGGAAAGATTAATGCACAGGAGGTGCTGCCCTTGTTGGAAAAGATGCCTTTTGTGGAATTTGACTTGCGATAAAAAAGAATATTTGTATCTTTGCAGACCGAAAAAAAGAATAGTAACAAATCTATAAACTAAACTGATTAAAACAATGGCAGTAATTCAAATGACCGACGACCGTTTTGAAGAGGTCGTCCTGAAATCAGAACTTCCCGTGATGGTGGACTTTGGCGCCACTTGGTGTGGCCCCTGCAAGAAGGTGGAACCCATCATCGAGGAACTCTCGGAAGAATATGAAGGCAAAGTGGTTGCCGTGAAGTGCGACGTCGAGGAATGCCCCGGCACCGCCGCCAAGTTCGGCATCATGAACATCCCCACCGTCCTTTTCTTCAAGGGTGGACAACCTGTCGACAAGAACGTCGGCGCCGCCCCAAAGAAGGTGTTCGTGGAGAAGTTAGAGAAGCTGTTCTAAAAAAATCAATGCTGAATGTGGAATGTTGAATGATCAGCATTCATAATTCAGCATTCATAATTCAGCATTCCCATTGGACTTTTCAATCGATAGGAACCGGCTGACGCAATTCGGCAGCTTGGAGTTCTTGGCACGTCAAATCGTGGAGGGATTCATCACGGGTTTACACAAAAGTCCCTTCCACGGTTTTTCTGTTGAGTTCGCCGAACATCGCCTTTATAACACGGGTGAGCCCATCCGCCATATCGACTGGAAACTCTATGGCCGCACGGAGAAGCTCTTCGTCAAACGTTACGAAGAGGAGACCAACCTGCGCTGCCAACTGGTCATCGACCAAAGCTCGAGCATGTGCTTCCCCGTGAGGCAGAAGGTCGACTTCGAGCATCCCAACAAACTCTTTTTCTCCATCTATGCCGCCGCCTCACTCATGGAGCTGATGCGCCGCCAACGCGATGC
>JAEEGF010097993.1_pt1 | contig 12905 bp, 8 predicted proteins | sample 9134171 | NCBI WGS metagenome assembly JAEEGF01 (sample SAMN16246542, study PRJNA631951) | gut metagenome | biome: gut microbiome; feature: rumen; material: AP-attached | host: Bos | place: Iran: Karaj | collected 2018-10 | reverse complement strand
AGAAATTTCCGCAGTAGAATTGACAAATGCGGCTTTTGACAGAATAAATTCATTAGAAGATAAATTAGGTGCATTCAATTCATTAACCAAAGAAACGGCACTTGCGACCGCTAAAAAAGTTGATGAAAAAATTGCAAAAGGGGAGGAATTACCGCTTTTGGCAGGTATTCCGCTTGCATTGAAAGATAACATGAATTTGGTAGGTTCAAAAACAACGGCTTCAAGTAAGATTTTGGAAAATTTTGTTTCTCCTTACAATGCTACAATCACGGAAAAATTGCTGAATAACTTAGTTCCGATTGTTGGTAAAGCAAATCTGGACGAATTCGCAATGGGTTCATCAAATGAAAACTCAGCATTTAAAAAAGTTCATAACCCTTGGAATTTGAACAAAGTTCCGGGCGGATCATCAGGCGGATCTGCTGCCAGTGTTGCAGCTTGCGAAGCAACCTTGGCTCTTGGCTCAGACACAGGCGGTTCAATTCGTCTTCCTGCAAGTTTTTGCGGAATTATCGGTATGAAACCTACATATGGCAGAGTTTCTCGTTATGGCTTGATTGCATTTGCATCATCTTTAGATCAAATAGGTCCGTTTGCAAGAACGGTTGAAGATGCTGCAAATCTGTTGGAAGTTATTTCAGGTTATGATCCTAACGATTCAACCTCACTTAATTTGCCGGTTGAACATTATGCACAAAATCTTAATGACGATATTAAAGGCAAAAGAGTTGGCGTTATAAAAGAACTGATGGAGGAAGGTCTTGAGCCGGCTGTCCAGAAGGCCTTGCAAAATGCTATTGAAACATATAAAAAATTGGGCTGTGAAATTGTTGAAATCTCGCTCAAAAAATTAAAATATTCAATTGGAATTTATTACATCTTGGCAACGGCAGAATGTTCATCTAACCTTGCAAGATTTGACGGTGTAAGATATGGTTATCGTCATCCTGACGCAAAGAATCTTATGGAATTATATACAAAATCTCGTGCAGAAGGATTCGGCCCTGAGGTTAAGCGTCGTATAATGCTTGGAACATATGCTCTGTCATCAGGTTATTATGATGCGTATTACAAAAAAGCTCAGCAGATGAGAACCCTTGTAACAGAAGAATTTTTAGAAGCGTTCAAGCAGGTTGATGTACTGATTTCGCCAACATGTCCGAATACTGCATTTGATTTGGGTGCAAAGGCATCTGATCCTTTGGCAATGTATCTGACGGATATTGCAACAATCAGCTGTAACCTCGCAGGACTTCCCGGTATCAGTGTACCGGCAGGTTTTGACGAACAGGGTATGCCGATAGGTTTACAGATACTTGCTCCTCAATTACAGGAAAGAAGACTGTTCAACTTTGCACATCAATTCGAACGAGCAAACGATTTCTATACAAAATTAGCTAATATTTAAGATAATTATCTTACAATACCCATCATAGAAGTGCGGGTTGAATTATCCGGTTTAGCCTGAGTTTTTTCAATGGGTTTACCATCTTCACCGAGTGCTGATCTAAAGCCTAAAGTTAGTGCAACACTTGTTCTTCCGCCGTTACGAACCATAGCTTGTCCGTATGCGGAATATTTGTCGTTCCACAATTTTTGAACACCGACACCGTATTCTACATATGGCTTGGTGTGCATTTCAGGGAGTCTTACCCCGTTTGCAGTTGTGTCTGTTTCGTTCAGCAGGTTCCATGTCATACCGACAGATGCGTATGGCTGCCAGCCGTTTTTGGTGTTTCCTATGAATTTGAGGGCAGGATTTAATTGTATAGTATGCATAGGATCAGAATCAATTCTTACCCCTGCAGCGTTTGTATAGTCAAAAGTATTTATCATAGAATATGCAACAAACATTCTCGGCTGGATAATAAACTTACCGCCTGCAAATTCAAAGTTGTAACCTGTTTTTGAGCCGATACCTGTCATAAGCATTGCCATATCGTCTTTGCCGTACATTGTGTGAGCTTCTGCACCTGCCGCACCAACTGTTGCAGTCAGAGCAGTCCAGAAGTTACCTTTATAGAAGGTTTCGGTTAAGCCCAACAGGCCGCCGTTCATTGAAGCATCAACACCTTTATAATCTATTTGGGCACCGTTATATCCGAGGTATGCCGTTCCGACATTGTACCAGCCTTTTTTCAGTTTGTGGATATTTGAGTCAAAACCTACTAAGGTACCGTAAGATATGGTATCAACTTTTGGTCCGTTTTTAAGGTTTATGCTTTCAAATACTGAGTATGGTTTAACCCAAACGGATTTGTTTTCGTGAGAAAAATCAACATAACCTGCATTGTTGTTATAATCTGTTGAAAGAGCATAAACGTTGTCATTTGCTTTTGCAAATCTGTCCATTGCAGAGAAGTTCATGAAGGTGTCGCCGTGTTCAAATGCAAAACGTAAAGCTTCGTTCATTGCAGCATTTGCACCCATCTGTGTGGCTACCGGTGAAGCTAATACGGCAGGGTTGTAGCTTGGAACAGGTGCCGGAGTTTCTGATGAATGTCTTTTGAATACAAAATATCCTAAATCATCTCTGTTATCATATTTGACATCATATTTGTATATTGGGCTGTATTGAACAGTTTTTATATTTGTTTTTACTTTATTTTTTAAGACATCATTGGTAAATAATATTTTTGTTACATCTTGTTTTGCATCTGACAACAAGTTCATGGTTTTTACATTTATAAAACCTTTTCCTTTAAAATTGCTGCCAAAGATTTTATCCATAGATTTGTTTGCCAAATCAACATCTGTATTAACATTCAAGTTTTTATTTAAAGTTACATTATTTAACGACATTGTTCCGATGGATTTGTTTACAAGGTTTAATGTCGAGTTTTGTTTAACGTTAAGATTATTGCCATTTAATAAATTTTCTTCTTTTAAATTCAATGTTGTATTTTTTAATGTTGTATCCAAATTTGTAATTTTTGCATTTATATCAATCGTTCCGTTGTTTATATTTAATTTTGAATTTGCAACGCCATTCAAATTGTTATTTATTTTTATTGTTGAATTTGTTGCATCAAGTTCTATTACCGACTCATTATCGGTAACAACAATCTCACTGCCGATATCTGAATTGCCTGTAATTCTTACGCTGCCTGCTGTAGTTATTCCGTTTTCGTTATTTTTCAGCTCTACATTATTTAATTCAATTGCTGATGATTTGTTTGTTGAAGCGACAAGTTGTTTTGCATTTTCCAATTTTACGTCATTAAATACAAGATTTGTTTCTTCGGTAACTATAAATCCGTTATGGTTGTCAAAATCAACTGTTGATTTAGTTATATCGTCAGTTTTACCATTTATAATTACGGTTCCGGCTTTACTTAACCCTAAATCTTCTGATACTTTATAATTGTCACTTGCTGTATCAAAGTTGAAATTTCGGGTTTCCAAATCAGACTGATTTACAATAGCTAAAGTGTCTCCACGTTTGCCGTTATCTATAATCGGCTGTTCATCAACAGTTGATACATATATACCTAAACTGTCGTTTGTTGTTTGAGTGGTAGCCAAATTAAGTTTTCCGTATGTATCTGTTGTTTGGCTGTATGAATGAAATTCATCTTTCCAATTAGTCTGTTGTGTTGCCTCATCTTGAGTGTTATTTGTTACAGAACTCAAAAGATATTCTTTATTATTTAATTCGCTTTTTAATGTGTCAGATAGTTCCAATTGCATTGTATCTTCCGGAACATCAAGGATTTGAACAACAAATTCTTTATCCAAATTGTCCTGAGGATTTAAAATATCCAATTTGTCTATATACATCGTATCAGTTGTTGTATTTTGTATAGTGAACTTGTCTGCACTTTGATTGGCCAAATCTATTTCTGTTGTCCATTTTGTTTCAGGATTAAAGTTCAAAGTTTTGAAATCGTAACTAAAAGTTTTACCGTCAGCTGTATCCATATCAACGCCGTCAATACTTACTTCGGCATTTTTTATACTGTCATATAAATACACTGTGCCGGTGTTATCACCTGTAATATTAACTTTATAGCCATCTGCACCATTAATAGCATCTCCGAGTACAAAATTACCGCCGCTACTTTGCACAAAATTTAATGTGCTATCGGCATTTGACATATATATTGATTCTGAACGTTTACCCCTTTGATCTTCAACATAATTACCTTCAAATCTTGACATAAAACCATTATCTGATACTACGGTAATATCTTTATTTGAATATATTGCACCACCATATGCCGTGCCTGATGGTCTGTAAACATAATTGCCTAAAAAATTACCTTTGATTACACCATTTATAGTTCCATCATTACTTATTGCACCACCTTGGTATACTGCCTTATTACCAAAGAAATTACCTGTAATATTGCCGATTTGTTTACTATTATGTATTGCGCCGCCTTTACCGGCAGAATTTAGTATAAAATCACCGTTTATATTTGAAATTGTGCCTAACATGTTAAAAATGCCGCCGCCATAATTTGTTGATCCGCTGCCAGCACAATTACCAATAAAGTCACCGTTTATACTACCGACAGTACCGTTACCTTTCAGATAAAATCCGGCACCACTATAAGTTACCCTATTGCCAATAAAGTTTGCATTAAACGTGTTTAAGTTTCCGCCTGCCATATGAATAGAGCCATAATCGGCAGTTGTTCCCAAGACATTTACATTAACAGTATCATAATTATTGCTGACGCTATATACTGCACCTCCGGTTATCCCGTTTGAGCGAACATAATCACCATCAAGTATTGTCATATTGTAACGTTGTGTAGATCTATGTTCCGATGTAATTGTAAATCTGCGAGAGGAATCATTCCATGAATATCCCAAATTTCCTGAGCTGCCATCTGTTAAAGTGTATGTGGTTTTTTTAATATCAATATATTTTTTTGTCCCGTCAGGAAAAGTAAAAAATGCACCCGAATTGGATTCTTCAGGATTCTCCACAAATGCATATATAGAGCCAAATGATGAAGCAGAATTATCATAAGTAATTGCGTGTGCCTGAGAATTTAGTAATAATGGCGCAAAAGAAGCTAAGGTCAATGTCTTTATAGCCATAGACTTAGAACGTTTATGAACGTACTTTCTAAGCATAGTGTAATCCTCGTATGTCTGCCTTCTGATAGCATATACGGCAGTTCAATAAGAAAACTTTAGAATTTTTGAGGTAATTGTTACAATCGGAAATATAGTATATCCTGATGGATATATTGCATCATTGTTTATACTGCAATCGTTATTTAATTGTTTTAACAGTATCTGTTACGACGATTTCGCGAACAGGGACGGCCAGAGGGCTTGTTTTTACAACCTCTTTTAAGTCCGTATCAACTACCGAGTACAAACCGGACAGAGCGTTTGTTATCATTATCAAATCGCTGTTTGAAATGGGTGTGATGTTTGTTGCAAAAGCATTTGTGTTCAAAAACAGCTTGTCTGTCAAAACATCATCTTTTGTATTCAAAACTTCAATTATATTTTCCTGTGCACCAAGGATAAACAGATCATCCCCTTTTGCGTACAGATCCACAGGTTTTTCACAGACTTCAAATTCGCTTTTAAATTCCAAAGTTTTATAATCAACTATGGCAATTCTGTTTTTAGTCCTGCTTGTGACATAAATTTTTCCGTTTGCATAAGCGATTTTGGAAACGTTTGGGAAACTTCCGATATTTATGAGCTTATAATTTTTATCAAAATCCACAACCCAGATATTGTTTGTGTTTCTGTCAACATAGAAAAGTTTTGAACCGTCTTCTGACAGGGTGAATTTTTCACATTTCCCGTTAATTTTTAGTTGTTTTTTCAAGGTCATGGAATCAAGACTGAAAATGTAAACGCTTGAATTTGTACCGGATGTTATATAGGCAAGTTTTTTGTCTTTGTCTATCAAAATTTGTTCCGGCACAGAATCAAAATTAACTTGTTTAATAACTTTTTCATCCATAAGTGAAATTATATTCATTGATTTGAAATCAAAATAGGTAACAAGTAAAAATTCGTTATTAAATTCTTTTAAATCGTTTATAACATAAGATTGTTCAAGTGCATATTCGGGCTGTTGAGCGTTAGAATGGATAACCTGAATATTTTTGTTTGCACCTGATGAAATGTAGAAAGTTTTTCCGTTCAGAGGTTCAACAGGCACTGTGGAATTTTTACCTTTAATTCTGGTGTTATTTATTCTCAAACCTGTATCTTCCGCTACAGTAACATCAATATTACCTATAATACCCTCCAGACTTGTCGGGATTACAAGACCTTTTGGCAGGAGAATATCTTGCGGTAAAAGTCCTGATTGTAATTCCTCAGGTGTTTCGTCAAGGTTAATAACAGTCTTTTTGCCGTTTACGTTAATTACCTTCAGTAATACAAAATTGTTATCAAGAATAATCATATCCGGCTTTTGTACCATAACAGAATTTGTCGGATAGCTTGTTTTTATTGTCAACTCGGTATTATCATTTGTTTTTGCCGGAAATACAGGCAGATACATTGTGTTATCAGGCAAAATAATTGCACCGTCAAAACGGAAATTTGTTTGCGGAAAATCTTTATTTATAAAGTCCTGAACCGGTTGAGGAACTTGTTTTGCATAAGCACCTGTTCCCAATAATAAACACAAACAAACTGAAGTTAATAATTTACGCATTATTTAAATACTCCTTTAACCTTGGACATGATTGATTTTTGAGGTTTTCTGCCTCCGTTGAGTTCATATAATTCCTCATACAATCTTTTTTCTTCTTCAGAAAGTTTTGTAGGAATTACAATCTTTATTATAACAATATGATCCCCTCTTTGTGAAGGTCTTGAAATTACAGGTATACCTGCACCTTTAATTTTTACAATATTTTCGTGCTGAGTTCCTGCAGGAATTGTGATTTCCTGTTCTCCGTCAAGAGTTTTTACCATTACAACATCACCCAAAACTGCCTGAGCCGGTGTTATTTCAAGTTCTGTAAATACATTTATCCCGTCACGTTTGAAATATTTTGAAGGTTCAACAAAGACAACTACAAATAAATCTCCGTTTGGCCCGCCGTTTACTCCGCAGTCCCCTTCGCCCGAAACTCTGATTTTGGACATATTGTCAACCCCGGCAGGAATCTTAATCTCAACTTTTTTCTCAGAATTAAGCATTCCCTGACCCTGACATGTCGGGCATGGTTTATCTATAACCTCCCCTGCGCCGTGGCAGACAGGACAAGTTGTAATTTGTGCAAAATTTCCTAAAGGTGTTCTTGTAACGGTTTTTATCTGACCGGAGCCGCCGCATTTTGTACATGTTTTTTTAGCGGAACCTTTTGCTGCACCTGTTCCGTTACAGTCCTTGCATAATTCAAGATGATTAAACTGAATGGTTTTATTAACACCAAAAACAGCTTCTTCAAAAGACAATTTGATATCATATCTTAAATCATCACCTCGTCTGGGTGAGTTCGGGTCCGGTCTTCCTCCAAATCCGAAACCGCCGAAACCTCCAAAGAAGCTTTCAAAAATATCATTTAAATCACCAAATCCGCCGGCAAATGGGCCGCCTGTATCAAAACCGGCATTTTTAAGTCCGTCTTCACCATATCGGTCATAAGTTGCACGTTTGTTGTCGTCGGATAAGGTATCGTAAGCTTTTCCCAGCTCTTTAAATTTTTCTTCAGCATCCGGGGCTTTATTTACATCGGGGTGTAACTCTCTGGCTTTCTTGCGGAAAGCTGATTTTATCTCATCTTTGGTTGCATCTTTTGATACACCTAATATCTCATAATAATCTGACATTGTATTGTTTCTACTTTCTTAAAATCCAAGTCTATTCTTTTGTTGCAACATTGACCATTGCGGGTCTTAAGACTTTATCGCCCAACTTGTAACCTTTTTGAAGCTCGGCAATAACTGTGTGCTCCGGGTGTTCATCGGTAGGTGTCTGCATAACGGCTTCATGAAAATTCGGATCAAACTCTTCGCCGATTGCCTTAATTTCTTCCAAACCCAATTTCGCCAGGGAATCAAATACCTGTTTATGAATAAGGTTAAAACTTTCTTTAACTTTTTCAATACTGTCGGTATTTTCTAAAGTTTTTTCTCCGCGTTCAAAATTATCAAGAACCTCCAGTAAATTTGTCAGGGCGGATTCTGTACCATATTTTATCAGGGCTTCCTTTTCCTGTGCCTGACGTTTTCTGTAATTTTCAAAGTCCGCAGCAAGACGGATATATTGCTGATTGAGTTTGTCATATTCTTCCTGTAATTTGTTATCGGAATTTTCTGTTGAAGCTTCTTCCGGGGCTTCTGTTTCCGCTGTTTGTTCTTCTGTTTCGTTATTTTCTTCGTCTGTAATTATGTTTTCGTTTTTGAACGGATTTGAATTTTCTTCAGTCATAACTTTTCCCTTCACAACATTATATACCTATATTATAAAGTATCAACTGAAATAAACAAGAATAATTTATTATTTTTTAATATTTAGAGGGAAATTAATTAAACTGTTCAAAAAAATCAAAATTTTCTGCAGGGAGCTGAAAATCATCAACAGCTTTCCTTCCTGCTTCACGTGCTTTAACCTCAAGAAGATTGTTTATATATTTATCACCGGAGCCCGAATACTCTTCATTTGCAATGGCGTAATGAATAGCTTCTTGTTGTTCTTTCGGATCAGTTAGTTCTCCGAGCAATCTTAGGGCATCGCGTTCATATTTGGTATTCCCTTTACCTCGTCTGCCAATCAGAGCGTGCTGCATGGCATGTTCTACTTCGTGGGCGGCAGTATCCACAATATCAAAAAGGTCATAACCTTTCAAAAGTTTTTTTGCAAAATATATTTTTCCAAATTCGCTGTTAAAACATGCAAGATCTTTATAATGTACAAATAAGGAATTTGGTTCTACTATGATATTTAAGGGTGCCAAACCTTTGTTTTTTAATAAACCTTTTGTAAAAATAGTGAGACCTTCAGGCGAGAATAAATCAAAAAATCTGTATGTTAAGTATTTGTCGGTAAAATCAAGGTTAAGGTTTTTGCTGTATACAGCTTCCAAAAGTTTTATACCATCGGGTGTTTCTTGAAATTTACCTGTGATAAATTTTTTTGAATGTTTGCCTGAGTGCGTTGCGGGGTACTGAGTGAGAGTTATTGAATTTATACTGTCTGTATTGACATCATAGTCAACATGTCTTGTACGAAAAGCTATTGGTGTTTTTCCCTCTTTTTTTAATCCGAATAATTGATTAATCCAATGCGTTTCTTCTGAAACTTTCTTCCATCTGCCTCCAAGATTAAATGCGGCATCATTTACGTTTTCCGTAATTCTTGAAGAGTCAAAAATAAAATCTGTTAATGTTTTTTTGTTTCTTAAACAGGCATATTGATATTTTCGCATCTTTGTATTTTTTCCGTTTTCACGAAAAATTCTTGAAATAAGTTTTCCCCAGCTGTCATAAAAAGAAATTACTTCTTTTGAAAAATTTTCGTCAGATTTTTTACCGATTTGAGCATAATCATATCTTTCCGCATTTTCGGGAGCTCTCCAAAATTTGCTACCGTCAAGACTTTTGATGTCAGCCCTTTTAATTTTGGTAATTAGTCTAAAATCGCCAACTTGCTTAATGTTTTGGGGTATTTGTTTTACAACTGCATTAATCATATTACCTGCCACACAGGTTGTAAAACATGAAAATAAAAATTATTGCGCTAAATGTTAAGCTCTTTTACCGAGTGATTTAGAGATTTTTGAATGAATCATATTTGCCTGATTTAAATAAGCAGTTAATTTCTCGTAATTCTTTGTTTTTTCTCCGTACGGAGTATTCATTTCAATAAGTTCATCAACGCTCTTGCTAATTTCAGATAACTGTTCCAAAGAGTCTGTAAGAGTTATAACAGAATTTATTTTCTTTGATAATTTTGCCAAAATCTTGTGTGAAATAAAGCGTTGAACCTTGTATATTACAGGCATGTTGTTTTTAAATTTTTCATGTGTAAATTTTTCTCCGGAAATATGACCTTCCGTCATTTGTTGTCTTCTCAAAGAACTAAGCTCCTGCATAATTCTCTGGCGTTTCGCCTTAAGTCCGAGAGCTTCATTTTGAGTGCCATAGGTGTCGGCAACTTTAATTTTTGAGTCTAAATCTTTGATAGCGGCTTCTTTTTCTTTTATTCTGTATTCGATGCTCAGGTTTTCTTCTTCTGCATCATCAAATTTTGCTTTATTCAATATGGCGGAATCATAACCATTTATACGTTTTGTATTGGATACTTGATTTTCCTGAGGTGTTTGAGCAGGGTTAAAATCTGCACCAAACGGGTTTGCAGAAGAAAATTTATATTCTCTGCTGAAAATATTATCATTTATTTGGTTTTTATTTCCGCTACCATCCATACATACATTTTAAAACATAAAAAAATATTTTTTGCCCATTAAAAGTATGATTTCTATGAAATAGTGTAAACTTTTCTGTAATACAAAAATGTTCCCCAAATTGTCAGTACAATATTGGGCAGCCAAGCGGCAAAGAACGGAATTAACGAGCCGGCTTCTCCAAATGAAATAGACAGAGCCCTGAAGATATAGTATGCAAAAATAATCAGAATACTAAACAAAAAACCTCTGTTATATCGTACTCTTGGCGGCGTGATAGCCAATGGAACACCGAGAAGCACAAAAACTATTGTTGTTATAGGTAAGGCAATTTTGTCGTATAACTCTATTGTATAAATTTGCCTGTCTTTTTCCTGCAAATTAGATTTTCTCAAATATTTAAGTAATTTTGTGAAATTCATCTCTTTTGCGAGGTTTTTATTCATTTCTTTTGACAGATCAAGCCCGAATTGAACGGTTGAAGTGTCAAACAGAGTTGTATTCAGCACCTGACCACGTTTGCCAATTGTATATGTTGCACCTTTTTCAAAAACCCAGCCCTCAGGTGAAGTGTGACCTTCTCTTGCCTGTAAAACCTGGAGGGTACCGCTTTTTGCGTTATCCAAAACGGTTATGTTGTATAAAGTTTTATCCTCACATAAGCCGACATAAAATAACCTTTTCAAAGATCCGTTATCGCTTAATTCCTTGAATACAAAATTTTCTTTTCCGTTAGGAATATTTTTCTGTCCCAAAGCCCACAGTGCCAAATCTTTTGCTTGTCTGGTCATTACCGGAACAATACTTTCGTTTATAATAAAACACGATATAGACATTATAATCGCAAATACAAAAATAGATTTTGCAATACGGTTAATTCCTATTCCGCAGGCCCTCATAACGGTAATTTCAGAAGAAAGACTCAGTCTGTTAAGAGTCATAACCGTTGATAATAAAACGCCCATAGGTATTGTCATAACGATTACGGAAGGTAAATTCAGTAATATGATTATGAAAGCAACCTTAAACGGAATACCGAATTTGGCAATCTGTTTAATCAGGGTAATAAACGTATCTGATGCAAAAATTATTGTTGTAAAGACAAAAACACCCATTAAAAACAGTTCTACAACCTGTTTAATAATGTATTTATCCAAAATCTTCAGATTATTATATTTATCCTTAATCTTTTCCAAAAAGTCTTTAAACATATAACAATTCTAATCTAAAAAAAAGTTTTTATCAAATATCTAGTTAGAATCTTTAAGAAGTAAAATGGTTTCTTCAATTTCCGTTTTCAGAAAATCCATTTGCTCGGTTATATTATTCGGATTATAAATATAACCTGCACTTCCGTATGCCAGATAAGGATTGTATTTTTGTGCCTCATTGCGCAGCATTGCAATAGATTTTGTGTGGGTGCTCAAATCCATTAAACGTTTAAAGGAAACAAACTGACTTTCCGGCTTGTCCTTGTATTTGTCCCTTATGTATTCTGCGCTCTTGTTGAAATAATAGACCTTTGCATTGAACAGTTGAACACTTGCATTGTCGTCAATTAAATCGGAAATGTCTTCCAAAAGCGGTATAATCTCATAAATATCATTCAGATAGGGTGAAGTTTTATCGGGTTTAAGTATAATGTTTACAAAAGCAGGATTGTCTGTCGGAACGGGTTTAAGTTCTTTTTCCGAATTGAAGTCCTTAGATGGTTTTACCTCCGGCGGAGTTTTTTTGGTTTCTTTAACCTCGTATCCGCGGTTCAAATCCGGCAGGGTTCCCACATATCCTTTGCCGTCAAAATTTTCGGGCGGCTGCTTTGCTCCGTAGCACATACTTCCGCTCAAAACCATGATAATAATTAAGGTATGAATAAGTGTACACTTTCTCATACCTCAATTATAATGATTATTAATAAAAAATCATCCTTTATTTATTCTATTTAATTTCCTTTGGCGGTAAAACCGGTCGTGGTGTCGGAATTTCTCCTGGCTTTACAAATCCCGGTTTCGGTCCCGGCTTTGGACCCGGTTTGTCAAAATGTACAGGTCTTGGGCCCGGTTTCATAAATCTTGGGTCACCAAAAGGTACCATCTTCGGATTTGATTTGTAATAATCTTTTTGGTGTGCAGCTTCCTTATAGTCTTTTTCCTCAAGTTTTTTAATCATTGAATATTTTGAACGCTGTTCTCTTGTTAATGATTTTTTGTATTGTTTATTTTCTTCCCTCAAAAGTTTGTCGATGTCTTTTTTAGTGTTTTTCACAACTTTTTTCTGACGTGCAATTTCTTTATCGCTTGCACCTGCAGCTTTCAGGGCTTTAACCTTGTAGCTTTCTTTTGTCAGTTGTTTGAATTTTCTGTTATAAATCGGTGAGTTTTCTCTCACCATATCCTCTCTGAGTTTAACCTGATCATCTGTCAAGTTAAGAGCGTTATAGACGGTTGCCCTGTCTCTTTGAACGCGATGAACATAACCCTTGTATCTGTGAGCTTCCATCGGTGCTTTGTTAAAGCGTGCTTTGTTGAAATGTGCGGTATTTTTCTTTAAGTGACAAAG
>JAEEGF012035997.1_pt1 | contig 12906 bp, 12 predicted proteins | sample 9134171 | NCBI WGS metagenome assembly JAEEGF01 (sample SAMN16246542, study PRJNA631951) | gut metagenome | biome: gut microbiome; feature: rumen; material: AP-attached | host: Bos | place: Iran: Karaj | collected 2018-10 | reverse complement strand
AAGGCCGGGATGACGGTGCGGCGTTTCATGCGAGGTTCAAAAGGTACTGACCGTATTGGTTCTTGCGCATCGGTTGGGCGATTTCCTGGAGCTTTTCCTTGGAAATCCAGCCGTTCCGGAACGCGATTTCCTCCAGACAGGCAATTTTCAGCCCCGTCCGTTTCTCGATGACCTCGATATAGGTCGATGCTTCCGCAAGCGACTCGTGGGTGCCGGTGTCCAGCCAGGCGAAGCCGCGGCCGAGGGGCTGCACCTGCAGCGTTCCTTCGGCAAGGAAAGCCTGATTGACGGAGGTGATTTCCAGTTCTCCGCGGGCGGAAGGCTTCACCGCCGCAGCGACATCGACCACCTTGTTGGGGTAAAAATACAGGCCCGTCACGGCAAAGTTGGACTTGGGCTTGGCGGGTTTCTCCTCGATGGAGACGCACTTGCCCGAAGCGTCAAACTCGGCCACGCCGTACCTTTCAGGATCGCTGACCCAGTAGCCGAAGACCGTGGCCAGACCGCGGTCCGCGTCGGCCGCCGCCCGGCGCAGCTGCGCCTCGAAGCCGGTTCCGTGGAAAATATTGTCTCCCAGCACCATGCAGGCGGTGTCATCGCCGATGAACTCCCGGCCGATGATGAAGGCCTGCGCCAGTCCGTCCGGCGACGGCTGCTCCGCGTAGGAGAAGTTCACCCCGTAATCCGAACCGTCCCCGAGCAGCCGCTTGAAGCCCGGCAGGTCGTAGGGCGTGGAAATGACAAGGATGTCCCGGATACCGGCCAGCATCAGGACGGAAACCGGATAGTAGATCATCGGTTTGTCATAGATGGGCAGAAGCTGCTTGGAAACTCCCTTGGTGATGGGATAGAGGCGGGTGCCGCTGCCGCCGGCAAGAACGATTCCTTTCATAATTCAGGGGTTAAACACTCAAAGATACGCATTAATTTGCTAAATTCGCAAAGAAATGCGAATCCGAGACCTCAAACTGGTGCGTTCCGCCAAGGAGATGGAGAGCTGGCCCGAAGGCAAGTTCCTCATCGACACGGTCAATACCCACTCCTTCGTCATCGCCCGGAAAGACGGGTCGTTTGCCGAGGCGCTCCGCAGTGCCGACGCCCTCCTTCCCGACGGCATCGGCATCGTCAAGGCATGCAAGTGGCTGAAGATGGAAAACGCGCCCCTGGAGAAGATTGCCGGGGCCGATCTGTTCCATTACGAGATGGACCGGCTGGAGCGCCGCGGCGGCACGTGTCTTTTCATGGGAAGCAGTCCCGCCGTCCTGGCACGGATCCGCGAGAAAGCCGCCGAGAAGTATCCTTCCATCCGCGTCGAAACCTATTCTCCCCCCTATAAGCCGGAGTTCTCACCGGAAGACAACCGCGCCATCCTGGATGCCATCCATGCGGCTGATCCCGACCTCCTTTGGATCGGAATGACGGCGCCCAAACAGGAGAAATGGCTTTTCACCCATTGGGACGAACTGGACATCCACTGCCACACGGGAGCCATCGGCGCCGTATTCGATTTCTTTGCCGGGACGGTGAACAGGGCGCCGGAGTGGTGGCTGCGCCATAATCTGGAATGGCTCTACCGGCTCATAAAAGAACCGGGCCGCATGTGGCGAAGGGTCGTCATCAGCGGTCCGGCGTTTCTCTGGCAGATCATCAGAGAGCGGTTCGCTCCCGATGCCTGAGTACCCCCAGCAGGGTCAGCATCAACGCCCCCCACAAGGCTACATCCACGCAGAATACCCAAGTTATGTCCAACCTCCTGACCAGCCATGCGGTCAGGACGATGAACAGGACATCCACGGAAAGCAGCACAGCCAACGCCTGATGCAGGGACAGCCCGGCCTTCACCAGCAGATGGTGGATATGATGGCTGTCGGGCTGGAAAGGACTGCGCCGGTGGGCCAGCCGGTAGATGACCAGCCGGATCACGTCCAACATCGGGATGAGAAGCGTGGAAAAGCCGATGGCCAGGTATTGACCGGTCTTCTCCGTATCCGCCAGGTCCAGGTTGCTGACGTTGATGATCAGGAAGCTGAGGAAAAGGCCGAGGGTCAGCGATCCCGAATCCCCCATGAATATCTTCGTGCTCTTCTCCCGGCTGCCGAACATGTTGTACAGCCAGAACACCGTCACGACTCCCAGTGTCGTCCAGCCGATCATCATATGGAGGAACCGGCCTTCGGCGTAGGCGATATACGACAGCGTCAGCAGGGAAAGGATACAGATTCCCGAAGCCAGGCCGTCGATACCGTCGATGAAGTTGATGGAATTGATGATAAAGATGATCAGCAGTACCGACAGGGGCATTCCGACCAGGCCCGGCAGGGCGCGGATACCGAACAGACCGCAGTAGTCCTTGATCCAGAGGCCGGCCAGCACGACGATGCAGGAGGCGACGAACTGGAACAGGAACTTCGCCTTGAAGCTGACGGACACCAGGTCGTCGGCGATTCCCACGATGTACATGAGCATGCCGGATCCCAGCAAGACGGAAAGCTGGATGAGCACGTAATAGTCCTGCTCGAAAACGCCCGTCAGACCCAGATGGTACATCATGCCGATGGTGACGGCGATCGTGATCATGATGACCGGAAGGAAGGAGACGCCTCCGAGCCGGGGTACGGGCATGTCGTGGACTTTCCGGGCATTGGGAAGGTCGAACCAGCGGCGCTTATAGGTCACGCTCAGGATGAGCTCGATGACCATCACTCCCAGGAAAGCGGCCGCCGCGAAATCCAGGAGAAGGATATAGAATGACGCGCTCATGCCCCGAACAGTTGATTCTCGACAACATAACAGAGGATATGGCCGACGAGCGTCTGGCATTCCTGAATCCGGGGAGTCACCCGGGAAGGAACGTGGATGACGTAATCATATTCATCCATCGGACAGGGGCCCTCGCCGACGATGGCCACGGTGGCAATCCCCTTGGCCCGGCAGGCGCCCAAGGCCTCCACCAGATTGCGGGATTTCCCGGATGTCGATATGCCGATGAACACGTCACCCGGGCATCCCTGCGCCTCCACCTGGCGGGCAAAAAGCCGGTCGAACCCATAGTCGTTCCCGACCGCGGTAATGATGGACGTGTCCGTAGACAGGGACAGGGCAGGCAGGCCCGGCCGGTCGAACGTGAACTTGTTCACGAGCTCCCCGGCCATATGCTGCGCATCGGCCGCGCTCCCACCGTTACCGGCCCAGAGGGTCTTGTGACCGTTCCTGTATGCTTCCACGATCAATTGGGCGACCTTGTCGATCTCGGCGACCAGCCGCTCATCCTCCATCAGGCGGGTCTTGGTATCGATGGATTCCTGAATGTGCTGAAGGATCAGTTCTGTATGCATAGTTTCTATCGGATAGTTACATGACCAGGCGTTTCAGTCCCAACCTTTCCGCCGCCCGCATCATCAGCCATTCCGCCGCCCACACGGCGAGGACCATGACGAACGGTTCCCAGGCGACGGGAAGAGAAGAGAATCCCAAACGCAAGAACAAAGAAATCAGAAGGAAGTGGGACAGATACATCCCATAACTGTATGCCCCGGTCTTCTTTACCACATGGGCAAGGACTCCCGTATCTTCCTTCTGGGGGACCTGCAGGAAGAGCAGGAGAATACCGGCCGCCGTCAGGATTTCCGCCGTGTACGGCAGATGGAAGAACATCCCGTTCACGAAATCCGCCGACAGGCCGACGGCAATCGCCGCCCAGGCAACGGCCCTCATTCCTTTCCGATCCTTCTGTCGGAACAGGAAATCGCCCAGGACGAAGCACAACAGGGCGCTCGCTCCCTCGCACAGGAAAAGCCGTGTGGGCTGGAAGGACGGCAGGAAGGTTCCCAGCAGATAAACGGCCGCCGTCACCGCCGCCAGATATCCCGAATATCCGGCCTGGCAGATGACACGCAGCAAAGGCGTGAGCAGATAAAGGCCGATAATCAGATAGACGAACCAGTAGATGGAATGCACGCCGCCGGTCAGGAAGGCGACGATGAAACGGGGAACGACCCCGCTCCAGTCCGCCGGAGGTTCCAGGATGCAGTCCAAGGAATAGACGACGACGCTCCAGAACAGGAAAGGAAGGAAAATGCGGCGGAACCGTTTCCGGAAGAAGACCTTCAGCGGTTCCTGCCTGCCCAGCAGGAGCGCGCCGCTGATTCCCAGGAACAGGCAGACGCCCGTCCGGACCAGGCTCTCCAGCAGGTTCTTTTCCACCTGCAGCCCCCAGCTTCCCTCCGCCGCAGCCGTGGACAGCGGCTCCAGGGAATGGATGAAGAAGATGCAGACGATGGCAAAAGCCCGTGCGAAATCGAGACCTCTGTAGCGTGCTGCAGGTTTTTCCGGATTGTTATTCATCGCGATTTTGGAAACGGACTTTCCCGTCCACCTCATTGTCGGCCATCCTGTTGCCCACGTTGACCCGGCGGATCTGGGAAAGCGGATGCTTTTCCACGGAAGTGCACAGACGCAGGTCGATGCAATAGGAATTCCGGATCCGGCGGATACGGTTGCCGATGATCTTGACATTCACCGTTCCGTCGTCACAGAAGATTCCGCGGTTCCAGCCATATCCGTCGATGTCGTGGATGTCATTGTCCCGGATCGTTATATCCTTGTTGATGGTCCAGGTATAGATCGCCCCCGAATCCATCAGCAGCCGGGCCGGACGCGCCAGGAAGGCCGCCGTGCAATACATTTCGTTCTTTTCGATGATTCCCTGGGCCGATGCCGGGATGGACTGCATGTAGTGGGAACCCACGCCGATCGCGCCGAACGAGAAGTTCTCGAACACATTGTGATGGATCCACATCCCGCTCGCCTGCCCCTCCACGCAGAAATCGTGGTCCATCATGTAGCCCGTATCGGAGAAACGGTTATCCCGGATCTCCACGCCGCTGGTGAAAAAGTCCACGGCGACGCCCCGGCGGTAGCTCCGGGTGACCACATTGTCGCAGAAAAGGATGTTCGTGCTCCGGTGCACCCGGACGATGTCGCTCCGGATTCCGTCGAAACGGCAGTCCCGGACGGCCGTTTCCGTCGAACTGACCCCGTCGAAATGGATGAGGCAGTCGCCGGCATGGTTGGTCACGAAGGTGGCGCCCTGCAGCGTGAAGGATCCCAGCTGGCTGTTCGACACCGTCAGGAAGTTGGTGACCTCGCTCTGGTGCAGCCGGCGAGCGGCCTTTCCCCGGATCTCCTTTTCAGTCATATGGAGGTCCAGACCGCCGTCAGGATGGTTATAAAGGATATAATGGGGCAGTTCCTTCAGGACTTTGTAGTCCGCATCCGGATCGGTATCGGCATTCCGGTCGGAGGTAATCTTCGGGGACTTGAAATACAGGTATCCCTTTTCAATCTTTTCCACCGGATAGACCATCCCGCGATACCACTGGGACAGGATGATGTATACCCCGGCATGGGCAGAAACGGGCAGGTCGGGTTCATTCACCTTGATCCGGCAGATGCCCTTTGCCTTGTCCACGATTTCAGGACGTGCCAGAGCAGCACGGACGGGACCCCGCATGTCCACGCTTTGCATCGTCAGGAGGTCCACGAAACCCATCCGGTAGTCGAACGGTCCCTTCGCGGGAGCCGAATAGGTCCGGAAGTCATTCGATTTCAATTGATAATCAGGTCCTTCAGCCAGAAACACGGACCCGTTGCACTGCAGGACGATCCGCTTTCTCGGCTGATACAGTCCCTTCAGCATCAGGTGTTTTTCCCGATAATGGTAAACGCCTTTCCGGAAATCCACGACGATGTCGTTCTCCTCCGAAGCCAAAGCCTCGGAGAGATCCTTGGGCAGCCGGTCGAAGGAGGCCTGGTCGGATACCGTGATCCGGACCTCCCCACGGGCGGAAAGGCAGGCGGCCAAAACGCCCAGGCACACGAGCCAAACGAACCGTTTCATCTTACAGACGCACTTTTTCATGGACAGGGACACCCTTCTCCCGGCATTTCCGGAGGAACTTTTCCAAGTCCTTCTTCCGGTGCATGCGGACCATGACGGGATACAGGCAGCCGGGAATCAGATCCTTCATCCCGTTCCGGATGCGGCCGAGCAGGATTCGGAGCTTTCCCTGGTGATAATTGGCCTCCTGACGTGGCGTGCGCCAGTCTCCATAGGTGAAGGTCAGATACTCCTCGTAATCGCGGGGAATCTGCAAGGTAATCCCCTTGAAGTCGTACGGCATCGTATCCTGCAGATACCGTTCGAAAATGAAGTCCGCTCCGCCGGTGTGCCGAAGCTCTCCGGAGACCGGACGAAGCACATAGAAATCGATGTATTCATTCCGGCGCATCACGGAATAGAGCCCCCGCTTGTCATAGCGGACCAGCTCAAACCCCTTCTCGCGAAGGGCCAACAGGGCATCCTTGAAGCGCTCTTCCTCCTCCTTGAGGATATACAGGTCGATATCCTCGTCCCAGGCGATGAAATCGTGCTCCCGGACCATGCCCAGCAAAGACCCGAAGATGGGGCCGAAACGGATTCCGGCCGCCTTCAGGATGGGGACAAGGTCGCGCAGGTTCTCCGTCGCCACGTCCCTGTCGATCACCTTCCGGCCGACATACAGATAGACCGGCTTGTACCGGTAAGGTCCTCGGGGAGTCTGGATGGTCTTCATCATTTCTCGCGAGTCATGCTTTTCAAGAGTCGGTCGATCATGTCCTTGAACCGGACGGGCATCAGGTCAGGACGGAGCCGGCCGTCATGCGGGCCGCTCAGGTCCAGCTGCCGTTCCAGGGCGTTCCGGACGTCCTCGGGACGGTCGCCCGTCACAACCTCACCGTTGGTTCCGTTCACCAGGCAAGATGCACCGGAATGGTCCGAAACGACCACGCGGACACCGCCCGTGAGCGCCTCGTTGACAACGGCGCCGAAGGCTTCCTGTGAACTGATCAGCGCCAGGACGTCGGCCACGTTGTACCAGGCATAAAGGTCATCCCCTTCCAGACGTCCCGTGAAGATAACCCGGTCGTTTCCGGCCCGTTTCCGCAGGGACTCCATTTCAGGGCCGTCGCCTACGATGACCAGGACCGCGTCCCGCTCCACCCGGGAAAAGGCTTCCAGCAGGAGGTCCACCCGTTTGAGCGATACCAGCCGCCCGACAAACAGGACGACTTTCTTTCCATCCAGCTGATACTTTTCGACATACTCACGGCTGCGGGACAACAACGCCTCATACCGTTTCCGCATCAGCGTTTCATCCCCGATGATCGGCATCCAGGTACCGATGCCGAATTGCTCCCTATACCAGTCCTGCACCTCGGGATGCGGCACGATGATGCCGTCCAGCAGGCGCGGAGCCCAGGCGCGGAGCCACCGGTGGAGTCCGGAAAAATCGTTCCGACGCCGGATCATGTCCAGGCTGTCATCACACAGGGAAACGATCCGGAAGTGCTTTCCCTGCAGGAAACGGATCAGTCTCAACTGATACAGAGGGAGCTGGAATTCCGGGACGATGACCACTTCCGGCCGGGCCTCCCGGACCAATTTCCACAGGCCGAAACAGATCTTCCGGCTGTCGCTTCCCAGACGGATGCCCTTCAGATAGACCGGCTTGAAACGGCACAGGGATTCCAGCCACTTCTGGTCGAAATGCTGGTCGGCCGCCTGCCGATGATAGAAGCACATCCGCATGTCCAGCCCTTCGTGGAGGGCATTGTAGAAATCGACCCGGTAAGGGGCGATGCTGGTCCGGATGAACAGGTTCATTGCAATATTTTCCGCAATCGTTCCACGCCGGCCTCGAAGGAAAAGACTTCCTTGTAGGCGCGGATGATTTCCTCCCGGTTCCAGGAAATGGACTTCATTTTCCGCAAAGCGGTCCGGAAGGACTCCGCATCGGCATAACTGAAGACAAACCGGTCCAGGAACGGCTCATACCCCCGCAAGGAGACATAGTGCGTCAATACCGGCATGCCGGTCTTCAGACCGTCCATGATCCGCAGTTTCAGGCCGCTGCCGAGGGATGTAGGGCACAGATAATAGCGGCCCCGGGCCAGGACGGCCCCCATGTCGGCCGGCGAATCGACCACTTCCACTCCCCTCTTCCGGCACTCGGTCAGGATCCGTTCCGTCGGCGCTTTCCCGGCCACGATCACATGGGCATCCGGCTCTTCCTCCAGGAGGACGGGATATTCCTCTTCCAGCCAGGGAATCAGCGACAGTTCGGTCTGCATCATCCCCAGATTGCCCGTAATCACATAGACGGGATCGGAAACCGGTTCCCGGTCCATTGACACCGGTACGGATTCGTACTCGAAATCTCCGATCACCCGGAATACCGCCTTCCTTGAGGGGTCATAATGCCGCTGAAGCAGGGAAAGGTCATGCTGGGTCATCGTCAGATTCAGGTCGCTACCCCGGACGGCGGCCGCTTCGGCTTTCCGGGTCCAATAGAGCATCAGAGGCCGGATGGGGAAACGGTAATTGTCCTTGACATACTCGCACTGGTAGTTGTGATGCGTGACGATGATCCGGCAGCCGGCCTTCCGGGCTTTCTCCAGCAGACGGAAAGAGGCATAGCAGCTGTCGAACACGACCGTATCGAAGTCACCCTCGGCAAGCACTTGGTCAAAAAGGCCGAAATATCGGTGCAACCGGCCTGCCAGCAGGTCCAGGAATTTCCGGAAACGGGATTTCTCATAGGCGACGGGAATCGTCCGGACGCGCGCAGAAAGGCCCTCTGCCGTCTTTCCGTCCTTGACGGGATACAGCAGGGTCAGTTCCTCGGACAAGGCCGCGAAAGCATTGATGAAGCCGCGGGAGCTGAAGATGCCTCCCCCGTGTCCATGCAGATAGTGATATGTCACGAACAAGACTTTCATCGGGCCGTGTACATTTGTTTCCATTCGCGGTAGACCGCTTCCCGGTCATACCCCTTCGGCAGGCGGACATCCGCTTCCCGGGAAGAGTCCGGATCGCCTTTCCGGACATGGAACCGTGTCCGTCCGTCCACCACGTTCCCGCCGCACCGGTTCCCGACATTGACCCGGCGGATGAAGGAATCGGGCTTCCTCTCCACGGCGTACCGCCTGCGCAGGTCGATGCAGTAGGAGTTATGGTCGATGCCCAGGATCAGGTTGTCGAGGATGGAGATGTTGGTGCCTCCGTCGTCGCACAGGATTCCCCGGTTCCCATGGGCCCCCGAGATATCGTGGATGTAATTGTGCCGGATCACCGTTCCCCGGTTCTGGGTCCAGACATAGATGGCCCCCGAGTCGATCAGCGTGGCCATGGGTGTCCGCCGGAATTCTTCCGTCTGGTAAATCTCGTTATCCGTCACCAGCCCGCTCGTATAAGGCCGGTCGGTTTCCACATAGTGCGTGCCCAGGCCGATGGCGCTGTAGGCGAAATCCTCGAAAGTATTGTCCGCAATGAGGAAATCCGGGCCCTGGCAGTACACGGCCGGAGCCGTGGAAAGCATTCTGCCGTGGTCTCTGAACACATTGCCGGTGATCCGGCTGTCGGCCGAAAGGTAATCACTGTAGACGCCCCGGAGATAACACTCCTCGACCCTGTTGTCACGGAAGCGGAAATGCGGTGTGTCGAGAACGCCCGCCAGATGGCTCCGGATCGCTTCAAACGTGCAGTCCGACACGACGACGGAATCCGATTGGAAGCGCTCGAAATGCAGCAGATAGCCGCCGGACCGATTGCCCGGGAACCGGCATCCTTCCAGCTTGAAACTGCCCATACGGCTGTCCGCGATGCGGCAGAATGTCGATGCCTCGCAGCGCCGGACCGTATCCGCGACGGGACTCAGGAAGCGCCCGCCGATGATGCGGGGTTCATCGGCACTACGCTGGTTATAAAGAACATAGCGGGGGCGGCAACGCCCATAGCGGAATTCCTCATAAAGTTTGGTCTGATACTTCCTGTCCGCATGGAAATAGAGCCAGCCGTTCCGGATCTTCTCGACCTTATAGACAGCGCCGACATACCACTGGGTGAGGATGATGTAAGCATCCCTCGCATCTTCCTCGGACAGGTCCGGTTCCGAACAGCGGAAACGGAACACTTTCCTCCGCAGACTCACCGGGATCGGATGGGTCTTGCAGGCTTTCACCCGCTGCCGGAGGTCGATATGACTGCCCCGATGCAAGGACACGAAACCGTCCTCCGGCGAAAAGGCATCATCATACGGGGTATCCAGGCCGGGACCGACGGCATAATCCTTCCCGACGGGGATCAGGAGCGAACCGTTCCCTTCGATGAATAACCGGAAACCGGGCCGATTCATTCCCGACAGATCCAGATGCCCGTCCCGGTAAAAATACGTCCCTTTCTCCAGTCTGACATAGACCTCGTCCTCCTGCTCCAAGGAATGAATCGTCGCATCCAGACGGTCGAAATCCTCCTGCGAGGCGACGGGAACCGTGACGGAGGCGCCGGCCGGCGAGGTCAGCAGAAGGGACAGGGAAAGGATGGACAGAATCCGACGCATGCTATGTCAATCGGCCAACGAGCGGTATCGCCTGATAATCCTCCGGAGAGTCTTCGCTTCGGAGAGCTTCTTCGCCGCCTCATACTCCACATCCGTCGCGAAGACGTACATAAAGTAGCAGAGCCACAGGCTGTAGACGAAATTACGGAAATAGGCGATCGTCATGACACTGCACAGGACAAACAAGGCATTGGCCCTGACGACGAACGAATGCTTTCGATTCAAGCCGCTGATTATCAAATAGAAAATGGCAATGATCGGGATAATGCCGAACTGGTTCCAGAAGCCGATCATGCCGAGGTCCGAATGGAAGATGCCCTCCATCCGCAGATCCGCCATTAGGGAATTGACAGAACCGGAAATGAAGCCGTTCCCCCAGATGTAGGACATGAAACCGTTCTCCCCGGAGACGAAATAGTTGAACGCCTTGACCCGGTTATAATCCGGATTGTTCAGGTCCGTCATCGTCTCCGTAATCAAGTGGGTGATGTACTGGTAGGCAAGGACGAACATGCTGACCAGCAGGAAACCGACGATGACCTCCCGTGTCAGGCGCCGGCTGGCGGAACGGATCGACAGCGCCGCCAGGATGGACACCATCAGCGACGCGAACAAGAGCGTCCGGTTCTGGATCAGGAAAATGGCCAGCATCAGGAAACCGACCTGCAGCACGTTGTTCACGCGGACCTTGTTCCTGCGCATGTCGTCCAGGGCATAGATCAGGGCCAGCACCAGATACTCCGCCCCCTGCATATAGTGCACGAAATCCCCTTCCCCGATAAAATCCCTGTCCGGATCCGAAATGACGAAAGCCGGATTGATGAAGGAGACATAGAGCATGAGGACGAAATAGATGACGGAGAACGCATTCAAGGCGCGCCGTATTTCCAGATGCGACGGCCGGATGGACAGCAGGACGACCAGGGCGAAATACCCGAAGAAATTCCGGTAGACGATGAAGGAATAGTACAGATGCTGTCCGTAATACAGATAGGCCGGGATAAAGGAAATCACAGCGCCGATCAGGATCCACATCAGCGGTTTCATCTTCTTCGCGATGCCGAAACGGATCTGGATTCCCATGTTCCGGATATAGATGACCACCAACAGCAGCAGATAGGAGAAGAAAAGACCTTCGTCCCGGAACAGCCAGTTGAGGGCGACCATGTCGAAGAACGAGGTCGCGAACAGCATCAACAGAAGCAGTTCGATGCTGATGTGCAGCCTATACCTGTTTTTCGGAACCAAGTTCATTCCCCAGCTTTTTCCTGCAGTCCGGCAAAGGCCCCCTTTACCATGGCCCAACCGAATTGATAATGATCCTTTGTCTTTCCGTGCATCACGGCAGAGCGTATCTCGTCCAGCCCGCGGAATACCCGATGGGCAAATACCCGAAAGGCTTTCCCGCCCGAGCCATACTTCCGGGCCAGATACACCTGGTTCCGTCCCATCAGGAATCCGGCGCGGGGACTCCGCTGTTTCTTCTCTCCCGGATTCACATGCTGATGCCAGGCCTGAACCCGGCCGGTAGCTCCGAGGCGGTAACCCAGGCGGGCGACGCGGAAGCCCATATCGACCTCGTCGCAGTACATTTCCAGCCTTTCATCCTGGAAGCCGAACTGTTCATACAGGGAACGCCGAGCCAGGAAAATGCCGGCCGGAAGGCCGCTCACCAGCCTGGTTTCCTCCGGAATGCCCTTCCGGTCGCGGCCTGCGTCGCAATGGATGAAATCCAGATTATCCGGGTCAATCGTACAGCCGTAACAGTCAATGATATCCGAATCCTTGCGCAGCAGGACCGGCGAAACCATCGCCAGGGAGGGATCGCTGAACAGATACCCGTACAGACCGGAAAAGCAGCCCGGAGAAAGGCGGATGTCATTGACGATCTGCGCGATGGCATCGACCTCCGGATCTTCGAGAATCTTTCTCAGCGCCAGGTTGTAGGAAGCCATCATGTTCCGGGTCGGACTCTCCAGGATCAAGGAATCCGGGAAGCTCTCCCGGAGGACAGCTGTCTCCGACGCGTCACCGTTGTTGACGATGACGTGCCGATACAGTTCTTCCCGGTATCCGGCATAATACTCCTTCCACGCCTCCAGACGGAAACGTTCATTGCAATAGATGGTGATGGACGCGATCTTCATCGGAGGTGCGAAAGGGCGGAACGGATGTACTCAGACACGCTGGATTTCTTGTAAATCAAGAAGTTGAACAGGAAGAAATACAGCAGGCACAAAGCCGACACGACGGCAAGGGCCGGAAAATGGCCTTCGATCAGGAAGCCGGGCAGGCAGCACAAGGCATAAGGGACTGCCCCCAGGACGAAGATTCCGGCCTGCCTCAGCGGGAACTGCAGATACCCCTTCCGGACCGCGAAGACGAAACTGAGCAGGTTTCCGGCCAATTCCGAGCAGAGCAGGACGATGGCGGAGCCTACCGCCCCGAGCCGCCCGACCAGCAGGAT
>JAEEGF010626178.1_pt1 | contig 12906 bp, 13 predicted proteins | sample 9134171 | NCBI WGS metagenome assembly JAEEGF01 (sample SAMN16246542, study PRJNA631951) | gut metagenome | biome: gut microbiome; feature: rumen; material: AP-attached | host: Bos | place: Iran: Karaj | collected 2018-10 | reverse complement strand
GCAACTATTATACCCTCCCGCACCGCTCCTGTCAACCGAGAAAAAAATTGTGAAAAAGACTTGATTTTTAGAAAGCGGTTGTGTATAATAGCAAGGCAACCGCAACACGGAGAGTTGTCCGAGCTGGTCGAAGGAGCACGACTGGAAATCGTGTAACCGTCAAAAGCGGTTCGTGGGTTCGAATCCCATGCTCTCCGCCATAAAAGAACCGTCTTTTGTCTACCACGGCAAAAGGCGGTTTTTCGTGCATTTTGGGCGAAAATCAGCGAAAATACGGCAAAATCGGGCTTCGGAGCGGTCGATCGTCTGCCCCGGAGCCTGATTTTTTGTTTTCAGAGCCCGAAAACGGTCAAAAATGCTGGTGTACTTTTTGTGTTCCTTTACGATGCAAACAAATCGCAAAAATTACGGGACCGCGGGAGTCGAACCAGAAAAATCGCAAAAGCAGAAAAGCGATGTCGAAGTAACGCTTTCGTTACAGCGAACGGTTGATTTTTCATCGATTTTATGTTATTATAAAAAGTATTTATGTATTCTGAAGTAGGAGGTGTTTGCCGTGGCAGAGAATATGCATAAGATAAAGCTGCTCAAATTATATGAGTTCCTCCGCAGAGAGACCGATGAGAACCATCCTATTTCCCGCGCCGAGCTTTGCCGGAAACTCAACGAAATGGGCATTTCGAGTAACGTTAGAACACTGTGTCCGGATATCAAAGTACTTCAAGAAAATTACGGCTCAATAAGTTCAAACCTGAAAGCGGCAGTCAATTATGGAAGGCGTCCGCTTTTGGTTTATGCGCGACGAGAAGCAATTCCGGCTTTTTTTCGCAGGAACACATAAATTTTTACGTTTTCGTGTAACGAAACGATCTCCGGATTGTTATATTGGCGAAAGGACGCGAAAGAAAGGAGGTCTCGGACGTGAGAAACGATCTGCTGGAAAGCATTTACCTGCGTTACAGCAAAGAGATCCGACTGTATCTCTACGTAATATCAAAGAACGAAACGCTTGCCGACGACCTCACGCAGGAGACCTTTCTCAAAGCGCTCCTTTCTCTCCCGGAGAATCACCCGAACGTCCGCGCATGGCTGTATACGGTAGCGCGCAACCTGTATTACAACAACAGAAAGAAAGAAAAGCGGATCGTATCGGACGAATTCCCGGACCGGGAAGACGACGTTCATCCGCGGCCGGAGGAAACGCTGCTCGCAAGCGAGCGGGACCGGGCGCTGCTGCGCGCGGTGACGGAACTGGAAGAAAGAAAGTGCGAGATCGTGCAGCTGCATTACTTTTCGGGCGTGCCGCTGAAGGACGCCGCGGCGCTCATGGGGCTGACGACGGAAAACGTGCGGGTGCTGCTGTTCCGGGCAAAAAAAGAACTGAAAACGAAACTGGAGGCGTTGGGATATGACATACCGTGAAAAACTGGAGCTTTACGCGCAGGGCGCGCTGGAGCAGAAGGATACAGAGGAAATCGAAGAGACGCTTGAAAAGCACGCCGCGATCCGCGAGTTTCTGGCGGACGAAGCGCCCGTTCCGGCGCTGGACGCGATGCGTGAAGAACCGACGGATGCCGAGACGCAGGCGGACGCCGCCGCGTTTTCGAAGCAGATCAACAGATATATCCGCCGCGCGTTCCTGAAGGCCGGCGCAGTCGTGCTGGCAGTCGTGCTGGCGGTCGTGTTCCTGTTGCCGCAGGGCGCGGACGTGCTGTTCTACGATCCCGGCAAGCCCGTTCCGGGTACGGAAATCAACCGCATGACGCTGGATCTGCGCGTTTACAGCGAGCTGTTCCTGCCGCACACGGGACCTTACACCGAGGTCTACACCGACTCTCGAGGCTGGGGTGAATACGAGATCAACGCGCCGCAGACGATCACCTATAACAAAGAGCCCTCGCAGAGTCTCGTCGGAAAGATCAGCCGCGGCAAGCTCAATTGGTACACCCCGGATTACGTCCGGCTCCCGGCGATCAACGTTCTCAAACACGCCCTCGCCGGCGTGGACGCCGGATACGTGATGGAGGGCGACGGCAGCGATATGGCAGAGGTGAAGGCGGCGCTGGGAGAGCTGCCCGCGATCAGCGGATATTCCGCTTTCGTCACACTCGATACGGTGATGACCTTCGCCGAATTCGCAGACTGGGCAAAGAAAAACGACGCTTGGCCCTATTGGTGCGCGGTCTGTCTGAAAACGAACGGGACCGGCGAGGCGCAGTACCGCACAAACCGCCTGTTCGGTGTGTATTACGGCGCGCCGTTTATCCCCGGGAACGATCAGATCGGTGACACCGGGAAGCTCTACGCACCGTCGGACTTTGACGATATGACGCGCGTCGCGGACGAGATGGCAGAGCACGCGGCGGCGCTGCTCGACTACGCCGAGAACAACCGCGCGTTTATCGAAATGATGGCAGACGACGCCGAAGCGGGCGATTTTTCGGTGATGGCGGAGAACATCCGCGAAAACGGACTGTTCGTATACGGCTTCTTCGCCCGCGCGACGGCGGAGGACTTTGTATCCCTGTCCGAAAAAGAACACATCGCGTATATCTATGTGATGTAAAAACTCTGATTTGACGGAGAAGCCGTTCATCCGGAAAATGGAATGTCTTTTCTGATTGACATGAATACAAAAACTGAGCGCTGTGTGTTCTGATTATCGCGGATCGATAACGTGGACTGTGCAAAACCAATTGACAGGAATAAAGACCGGGATGTTGGAACAAGGTTTGGGGCAGATCCCTCGTCAGCATTATAAATTCCGGTTTATGGAGCTGCACGGCGTGTACCTTTTACGAGTACTTCTCTTGATTTCGTACCTTTTGGGAGTACTTACACATGTAAGGAACCACTTTTGTCTACCAACGACAAAGGTGGTTTTTTACTGTATTTTGGGAGAAAAAGCGACAAGATCAAGCAAAATAAAGCAAAATCGGGTTCCGGCGTGGTCGATTTACTTCGCCGAAACCCGATCTTTATGCTTTAAAGGAAAAAATGGTGGTGTACTTTTTGCGTTTCTTTACGCTGCAAACAAATCGTAAAAGAGACGATGCTGCGGGAGTCGAACCAATACAGCCATGAAAACAGAAGAATAATAGGCTCGGAAGTAACGAATTCGTTACGACAAAAGGTTGATTTTTCTATGGCCGTATGTTAATATAAAATATATTTATATATTCTGATGTAGGAGGCGGTCGATGTGGCAGAGAATATACAGTTTACGGGACAACAGGTTCTTTTTTCAAGAACGAACGAACTGGTCAGAGTGACGCCGTGTCACAAAAACGCGGTCCGCTTTGAGGCGTTTCCGGACTGCAAAATCTTTGACGAAAACCATACGCTGTTGCCGCAGCAGGCGGACTGCTCCTTTGAAGAGCGCGAATACTGCGTGTTTTTGACGGTCGGCAGGGTGAGGCTGCAGCTTGAGCAGAACGGAAAGATCACCGTATATAAAGACGGCGCGGTCATTCTGGAGGAACAGCCCGATCTTGCGTTCCATGACGGCTACCGGCGGTATCGGCGCAAGGACGGTTCCTGGTCGGCCTTGCTCACGTTCCATGCGAATGAGGGCGAACGTTTCTATGGCCTCGGTCACGACGCCTGCGGCAGGTTCGACCTGAAGGGCTGCGCGTTTGACCTGCGTCACGTGAACGCGAAAACGGCGATCCCCTTTGTATATTCCTCACTCGGCTACGGCTTTTTGTGGAACAATCCGGCAGTCGGCAGCGTTGAACTTGCCGAAAACCGCACGCGCTGGAGCGTCGGCGCCACGCGTAAGATCGACTTCGTCGTGATTGCCGGCAATCCGCAGGAGGTTTGTGAAGCGTTGGCGGATCTGACCGGGCACGCGCCGGTCATGCCGCATTGGGCAACCGGCTTCTGGCAGTCCCGCCTGCGCTATGAAACGCAGGAGGATCTGCTCGCCGTCGCGCGGCGGTACAAGGAAGAAAACATCCCGCTCTCCGCCATCATATGCGATTACTTTCACTGGACAGAGCAGGGAGACTACAAGTTCGATCCGCGGTACTGGCCGGACGTGGACGCCATGACAAAAGAACTGCACGATATGGGAACGAAGCTGATCGTCTCCGTCTGGCCGACGATCAACGGCAATTCCGAAAACTATTGGACGATGCGTGAGCGCAACCTGCTGATCCGAACCTCCGGGGGTATGAACGACGTGTTCAGCTTCTACGGTCCGCAGGCGGAGATCGACGTGACGAATCCGGAAACGAGAGCTTTTGTGTTCTCGAAGCTGAAAGAAAACTATCTCGATCACGGGGTCGACGGCCTTTGGTTCGACGAAGCGGAGCCGGAGATTCACCCGGAGCATTTCGACAACCTTCTGTTTCATATCGGGCGCGGCGACGAAGTCGGGCTGCTGTATCCCTATTACTACGCGCAGATGGCATTCGACGGCTTTATGAAGATGGGCAAAGTGCCGGTCACCCTGATCCGCGCCGCCTATCCCGGCGCGCAGAAGTTCGGCGCGTTGGTGTGGAGCGGCGACATCCCCTCCACGTTCGAAAGCCTCTCGCAGCAGGTGAAAGCCGGGCTGAATATGGCGATGTGCGGTATTCCGTGGTGGAACACGGATATCGGCGGCTTTTGGGGTGGAGATACCGAAAGCGAGGACTTCCGCGAACTGATCGTGCGCTGGTTCCAGTACGGCGTATTCTCTCCGGTGATGCGCGTCCACGGCAACCGAAACCGCCACGGAGAAAAGACGCGCGATGTGAAAGAGCCGACCGGCGACCCGAATGAGCTCTGGAGTTTCGGAGAACAGAATTTCCGGATTTTGAAAGACCTTGTGTTGCTGCGCGAACGCCTGCGGCCGTACATTGAAGCGCAGATGCAGACCGCGGCGGAAAAAGGCTGGCCGGTTATGCGCCCGATGTTCTTTATGTATCCGGAGGACGAGATCTGCTACACACTCGGAGAGCAATACATGTACGGCGATGACATTCTGTTTGCGCCGATCGTCGGTAAAGGACAAACCGAAAAACAGGTGTATCTTCCGAGCGGCAGGTGGGTACTGACAAAGGACGGGAAAACATACGACGCAGGCTGGCACACGATCCATGCGCAAGTCGACGAATTTGTCGCATTCGTGAAAGACGGCGCGGAGGTGCTTTCCTGTTTCGAATCGATAGATCCGGAAACGGATGAACAGACATCTTCCGGTTTATCATTCTGACCTCCGGGGTGCTTTACGCGACGACACCTTAATAAGTGCACTTCCGGGCGATGATACACAGCCGAAAACCCTTGAAAACACTGCGTTTTCGAGGGTTTTCACTTTGTTCAGAAAATGAGGGTATACCACCCTATTTGAACAAATTGGGAGACTTTTGGGAGACTGATGCGAAAAAAGCCTTTTCACAGCTCGGTTTTTCACTGATTTTTCTGCAAAAAAACATCATACAAAAGTTAGCGGAAAAGAGACAAAACATCCTAAATAATCCGCCTATCACAACAACCTCTGTGATGTATAGGATGTGTTTCTCTGAAATTGCTATTCCATACTGTTTTTCGCTAATTCCATCTATTGCAGGCACGCCGCAAATGAGCGTGCCTTTTTTCGTTTTAAAGAGAATCAACGGTCATTTAGGATGAACAACCCGCTTGTGTTATCACCGACAAAAGATAGAAAACGGCGATAAAAATCGGCGATAAAAATGAGCTAAGTCAGTCAGATCGTTGATAAATAGCAAAACAATACTTCTTGCAAACCGTTCCAATCTATGGTATTATTTAGATGCCATCAAGATAGAATATGTATCCGTGTCTGATTGTGGACCATTTCAAAAAAAGATCAAACGTAATAATTTCGGCTTGTCGGGATGTTGCCCAATCAGGATTTGTAAGAGGGGTTTTTATATGGGAACGAAGGTTTTTGCATTTACCGGTAAGGGCGGCGTGGGCAAAACGTCGCTCTCCGCCGCGTTTATCCGTATTTTATCCGAAACGTACCCCGAAAAACGGATCCTCGCCGTGGACGCCGATCCTGCCGTGGGACTTTCTGCGGCGCTGGGGACAGAACCGAAAAAAACGATCGACGACGTGCGCCTGCAGATTGCCGAAAGCATCGAAAAGGGTGAAATGAATGCCGCGGCGGAGCTCCTGAGCGAATCAAGATTCCACCTGCTGGACTGCATCACGGAGCGCGGCAATATCTCCTTCCTTGCCATCGGGCGGCCGGAAGCCGCGGGATGCTACTGCAAGGTGAACGCCTACTTAAAGCAGGTGATCGAAACCATCTCCGGCAATTATGATTTCGTGGTGATCGACGGCGAGGCGGGCATCGAGCAGATCAATCGCCGCGTGCTGGAGCATATCAATTATCTGGTACTCGTCACGGATGGGAGCCGGAAGGGCCTTCAGGTGACCGAAACGATCCGGGGCGTGGCAGAGCGGCTCGTCTCATGCGAAAAAACGGGCGTGATCGTGAACCGTGTGCCGGGAGATTTCGTGCCGGAGCTTCCGGACCTGCTCGCCGTGATCGGGGACGACCGCCGCCAGTGCGAAAACGACATGAGAGGCGAAAGCGTTTTCAGCCTGCCGCAGGATTCTCCGCTGTATCTTGGCGCAAAAAAAGCGCTCGAAAAACTGCTGGGGGACGACGATGGAACTGTATAACGACGTTTTACGGCAGATGCGCGCGCTTCTGCCCGCCGTTCCGACGAAGCGGGCCGTTTACGCAGCGAAACTGTGCGCCCCCGACGGCGAAAAAGACCGTATCCTCTTCGCCGCCGATACCGCCTACGAGCTGGGCGGCGGCGGGAAGCAGAGCGCCGAAGCCGTATTGTTTGCCGATCTGCCGGAAGGACAGAGCGAAACACTGCTGTACGGACCGGATCTTTCGGAGATCTCATCCGACGTTTCCTTCGGGCATTTTACCGTTGTAAAACTGAAAGAGACCGAAGAAGCGGCGCTTTCGTCCGAACGGCTGAAAACGGTGGGATTCACCGTGTTTCAGCTATATCCCGCAGGCTACCATATCCGTATCTCGCCCGCCGCAGGCAAAGAGCAGGTGCGCGTGGCGAGGGCGGCGCTGCAAAAAAATCCGCCGCTCTCGTTCCTGAACGTCGGCAGCAGCCTGATCAAAGCGTTCCTGAAACAGCCGGACGTTGAAAACGTACAGACTGTGTTTATCACCGATCCTGCATTTGATTACAAGGCGCTGTCCGTTCTGGCGGGCAAAGCGAAAAAGATCACCGACGCGGTGCAGAGCACGCTTCAGCTGGACGGGCTTGACTGCGCGTCCTGCAAGATGAAGCCGATCTGCGACGAGATCGACGGCTTAAGAGAACTGCATTTCAGAAAGGAAGGAAAACGATGAACCACGAACACAGCCACACCCACGGCACGGCGGACAGCGAAGCGCAGGCGCTTCTGAAATATATGGCGGACCACAACGCGCACCATGCCGGGGAGCTTGAAGCGCTCGCGGCTTCTCTCCCCGCAAAGGCGGCGGCGCACGTGCGCGAGGCCATCGAATTGCTGAACGCCTCCACGCAGAAGCTGCGCGAAGCCATCGAAGAAACGGAGGGCTGAATATGTGCTTGTCTTCGGTATACACAAAGGGCGCGGAAGAAAACGTGTTCCTTTGCAAAAACATCGCGCGGGTGATCCCGGGCGAAAACGAGGTCGTGCTTTATGATCTGATGGGCAGAAAAACGTGCGTTGAAGGCAGGATCCTCGATATCGATCTGCTCGAAAATATCATACTGATCGAGGGGGAAACCGCATGAAATACTACGGCGGGTGCGACGTGGGCTCCACCTATACCAAGGCAGTGATCGTGGATGATACCGGAAAGATCGCCGCCTCCGTGATCCAACGCAGCAGAATGAACGCGGCGGAATCCTCCGAGAGAGCAATGGCGGACTGCATATCGCAGGTCCCCGGGATAAACAGCACCGCAGACCTCGGTTATATCGTCGGCACGGGCTACGGGCGAAACCGCGTCCCCTTCGCGGATGAGAACGTCAGCGAGATCTCCTGCCACGCCATGGGCGTGCATACCGTCGACCCAACGGTGAAGGCGATCATCGACATCGGCGGGCAGGACGTGAAGGGCATCGCCGTGGCCCCCGACGGCACGGTAAAGAATTTTGCCATGAACGACAAATGCGCCGCCGGAACGGGGCGGTTTTACGAGGCGATGGCGCGTTCGTTCGAGATGAGCCTTGAGGAATTCTCCACCCTCTCGCTGAAGGCGAAAACGGCGGTGCCGATCACGGCGCAGTGCACGGTGTTTGCCGAATCCGAGGTGATCGCGCTGGTGGGCGAGGGAAAAGCGCCCGAAGAGATCGCCGCGGGCATCCAGATGGCGGTGGCGCGCCGCTGCTTCGTGATGGCGAAAAAGGCCGGAGCCGTGAACAGCATCACACTCACCGGCGGCTGCGCGAAAAACGAGGGGCTGAAAAAGGCCATTGAAAAGGTGCTGAAGATCAAAGTGACGGAGCTTTCCGTGGATCCGCAGCTGATGGGCGCTTTGGGCGCCGCGGAATTTGCCAGAAGAAAAGGAGGCACGAAAACGTGAGAGACTTAAAACACCGCGTATTTTTCGAGCGCCTGCTCGGCGACGTCAAAAACGAACTCGTGGACGAAGCGCTCGCCGAAGGGAAGAAGGCGTTGGGCTACTCCTGCTATTACGTGCCCGAGGTGCTTCTGAACCTCGACGGCTGCTTTTCGGTGCGTATGCGCGCGCCGGGCATCACGGACATCTCCATCGCCACCTACTACATGAGCGAGAAAACCTGTATGTATTCCCGGAGCCTTCTGGAGCGCGCGATCGAGGGCGGCTATAACTTCTTCGACGCGCTGATCTCCACCGAGACCTGCGGCATGATGCACCGCGCCCACGAGCATTTCGAGATGCTGAACCTTGTGAGGGACTGTAATGAAAACTTCTTCGTGAGCCATATCGACTCGCCGTTCGTGACGAAGGATTACGCGCTGAAGCACTACGAGCGCCAGCTGAAAAACCACATCCTTACGAAACTCAGCGAGGTCTACGGTACGGACGTCTCCGATGAAGCGCTGCGTTCGGCGATCGAAAAGCACAACGAACTGTGCCGGGTCGTCAGCGAGATCGGCGCGTACCGCAAACTTGAAAACCCGCCGCTCACGGGGTATGAATTTCACCTGATCGAGCTCGTGAGCGAGTGCTGCCCGCACGACCTGATATTGCCGTATCTCAAAGAGACGCTGGAAGAACTGAAAACGAGAAAGCCGGACGAAAAGCCGTGGTACCGCGTGCGCGTGGTGCTTGCCGGCGGCGAGAACGACGATCCAGAATTCACGAAACTGATCGAGGACGCGGGGGCGTTCGTCGTTGCGGACCGCTACTGCTTCGGCTCGCTGCCGGGCAGAGAAGAGATCGAAATCAGAGAAGGCGAAACGCCGCTTTCGGCCGTCGCCCGCCATTACATTGAGACCAACCAGTGCCCGCGCTTCATGAACCCCGAAAAGGTGCACGGCAGAAAGGCGTATCTGAAACAGCTTGCCGAAGAGTATCACGCCGACGGGCTGATCGTGCAGCAGATGAAGTTCTGCGAATACTGGGAATACGAGCGCATGTACTGCCAGCACGTGATGGAAGAGGAATACGGCCTGCCGTGCATGGGCATCGAAAAGGAATACGTAAACACCTCCGTGGGGCAGCTGCGCACCCGTTTTCAGGCGTTCACGGAGTCGCTTGAGATCAAGAAGCTGGCAAAGGAGGGCTGAGTCATGGCGGAGAAAAAAGCAAAAAACACGCGCAGACGCTTTTACAACGGCTACGAGCTCGCCCGCTGGCGCAAATGGCGCGGCTTTAAGGATTCGTGGGTGGATTTCCGCGAATGGCTGACGGAGAAAAAGATCAGCGGCGAGCTGATCAAAGCCGATCCCGTGCGGGCTTTCAAGGCGCTTACGTACTACCACTGGCTCGCGCCGTACCTCGGCAGCGGCAGCATGGTGGACCGCACCATCGACGACGCGCACGGCGAGGCGCTTCTGATCGCCCACAAATATATGCAGTTCCTGCTGAAAAGCAACGTGGAGGCGCTTATAAAGATCATCCGGGCGGACGAGCGATTCGGCAAAAACGAATACGCCAAAAAGATGGTCATCTTCGAGCAGGACGCTTCTCCGATCCTCATCGGCGGCTTCCCGAACCTGACCAACGCGGTGGAGGAGCCCTATTTCGGCATCCTCGCCGCCGCCAACGACCAGCACGCGGGCCACTATTTCACCGATATCATCGATTCCTACGGCCTGCCGTCGGATTCCTGCCGCAATTCCAGCGTGGTGTGCGGCGTGGCAATCGACGACCAGCTCCCGTATTACGGCGCTTGCCTTGTTACCAGCAACGCGCCCTGCGATTCCTCGGTGATGAATTCCTCGGTGGTGGAGCGACGGCTGAAGGTGCCCTCCATTCAGGGCTGCACGCCGATGCGCTGGAAGGACGAGGACACCCGCGAATACGCGATCGCGCACGTAAAAGAAGTGATCAGATTCATTGAGGACTGCACGGGCGAGACCTTCGACTGGGACGCGTTCTTCAAAACGGTCCGGCAGTATAACGAGGAGACGCGCATCCAGCACGAATTATGGGAGCTTGCAAAATCCCCTTATTATCCGGTGCCGAGCGTGCCGAACCTGCTGTACCGTTCGTTCCAGCTCTCGTTCTCCAGCGGCCTCAACGAAAACTGCGCGAAAATCGGCCGCGAGATGCTGGCCATCTGCGAAAAGTGTGTGAAAGAAAAGATTAACGTCCGCCCGAAAACCCGCCACCGCACGCTGGTGTGCGGCGCGCCGAGTTCCTATTATATGCACTTTTCCACCTGGATGTATGAGTGCTGGGGCGTGAACACCGTGTGCGTGCTCAACAATATGAGCCACCATGAATATATCGACGAAAACGATAAGGAAGAGGCTCTGTGGGGCGTGGCGCAGCTCTGGGAGCAGGCCATTATGCGGCGGCACCTTGTGGGCGGCTACGAAAATATGCTGGAGCTGTTTGAGGAATACGAGCGCTTCAATTGCGATATGATCGTCTACTACGACGACATCACCTGCAAGGGCAGCAAGACCATGACCGGGATCATTCAGGATACCGCGAACGAAAAGGGTATCCCGCTGGTATGGATCGCACACGACCTGATCGATCCGCGGTCGATCCCGCGCAGCGAAATGCGTAAGCAGTTCAACGACTTTATGTTCACGGTGATGAACGAACAGCCGCTGGACGCTTCGCTTCTCGAATTCGACGATTCCAAGGGCTGGTAAGGAGGCACGGGTATGAAAAAAGCGATTCTTCTCATCTGCAAACCCGCCGGCGTTCTGCTCGGCCTCGCCGCTCTCGTCTTCGGCGCGATTCAGGCAGTCTACTGGCTGAATCTGGACAACAAGTTCATGTTCGTGCTTCACAGGATCCTGAACAAAATCACCGACCGCGTCCCGCGGGACAGACGGTTCTGAGCACCCGAAAAAACAACGGCAGCCGCGATCCGATCGGAATCGCGGCTCTTTTACGTCGATGCCATCGATCTTATCAATGTAAATATTGAAACAGTTTGGGCGTTTTACCACTGGTCGAGTCTGACAGACGTCACCCTGTCCGAAGGGCTCACGAACATCGGTGTCTCGGCGTTTTGGGCGTGCTCGAGCCTCGCAAGCATCACCCTACCGGAGGGGCTTACAAGCATCGGGGATGCGGCGTTTGAAAGATGCAAGATCCTGACAATATGACAGTATGATAAAGCATAGTTCCGGAGGATCACAAGTTGATCTATTCGGGCGCTTTCCGGATACCGCATATGAATAAATACGAGGGGAATGAAGAGACAGATTGGTATAGAATACCACCTTCGGCACGGGATAGCCCGCGTTCAGATATTCCTCCAGCAGGGACATGATTTTGGTGACCTGATCGTAAAAGATCACCCGGTTGGTGGTATCGAACACGAGGAAGTCCACGTCCGCGAACCCCAGCATTTCGATGTGCTTCCGGATGACCCATTCATCCTCCGTCATGTAATAGCCGAACAGCGGCTCGCCCCAATACGCGCCGCCGCTCCAGGCAGGGTGGTCCATATCGGTGGCGGCGGCGGCCGATCAACGTACTATATCCGCAAGACAATATGAAGGGGCTGTTGCATTTAGCGCAGACCAAAAAGAACAAAAAAATCAAAGCGATGTAAGGTTTTTCTCCCTACGTCGCTTTGTTTCTTTGTGTCAGAAAAACACAGGATTCATACTGTTGCAGATTCAAGTTCTTTTTTAGACGTTTTTTCGCCCTCGACGTACCTTTGTACGCCTGTCGGGCGAAGAAAACGCCTTCTGCATCTAAATGCAACAGCCCCTTGTATTTTACAAGGTGAGGCGGATCGGGCGCAGCTGATTCGGGAATCAAATACGAATCGAAGGAGATAAGATGATCGGGTCAGATATCCCTTTGTACCACGTCGGCACGTCGAGCTCGAAATTGCCGTACCATTTCATCTGGTTGCGGGCCACCCGAAGCGCGGTCTTTATTTCCTGCGGCCCGAATGTAACGGACCACGGCAGCTGTGAGATCAGGCTTTCCGCGGTATAGAATTTCAGCACGCTCCAGAAACCGTCCGGAATGCTGTTATCGAAATACCCGTTGATCAGTCCCGTTTCAAAATACGCGCTGACCATAACGTTCCAGCAAAACGGTTTGAGATCGTCAAAGGGGTCGGCGATGCCGTTTTTGTCGAAGTCGATGATCCCGATCCTTCCGTTGTTGACGATCATATTGCCGAGATGATAATCCCCGTGGCACAAAACCAGCGGGCGGTCTTTCATGATCTCGCAATGCGTTTCGTAATACTCCAAAATCTTATCCTGCAGCGGCAGTTTAAATTCGCAGGCGTTGATCGCGGCGAT
>JAEEGF011706226.1_pt1 | contig 12907 bp, 4 predicted proteins | sample 9134171 | NCBI WGS metagenome assembly JAEEGF01 (sample SAMN16246542, study PRJNA631951) | gut metagenome | biome: gut microbiome; feature: rumen; material: AP-attached | host: Bos | place: Iran: Karaj | collected 2018-10 | reverse complement strand
CAGTACTGACGATGCAGGTTGTGATGTTCGTCGTTCCGAGGGTACGGCTGACCAGTCCGGCAGCGAACTTCTTGGACATGTAGATGTTGCCGGCCACCTTGAGGTTCTCAATAGTGGCATTTTCGACGTAGCGGAACGGAGCGCAATATCCCTCGTTGAAAGGCCCGGATGCCGAGCCAGCCGTGAAGGTCAGCGTATAGTTGTCGTCGCCGCGGAAGATACCCTTGAAGGGGTGTTCGCTGGTACCCACCATTGAGGTAACGTTGATGTTGGCGTTCAGTTTCACGTACTTGTCGCTGTAGTCCATGCCACTGGCTACATTGACCGCAAACTGATTCCAGTTAGCTTCATTCTCGATGAGATATGGTTCATCCACTGTTCCGGTGCCAGGAAGATCATGCGTCACTACAAATGTGATTTGTTTTGAGCCAGTGTAGTCATTCGAAATGCCTGTGAGGACAAGTGTGTAGTAACCCCCTTCGGTGATGTTGATTGGGTATCCTGTCACGTCAGCACCGTTCAGCGTAGCCGTGTAGTTTTGATCAAGGGTAAGAGCACCATTGAGTCCTGTCACAGCCAGCGTGATTGCAGGGTGGTCTTCCAGTTTGTAAGTAGCTTCCACACCACTGACCGTGCAGGGGTGATAGTACATATTGCCGTCGAGTGCCTGTGCCTGTATGCAGACTTCATTGCTGGGGAGGGTGGCAAAGACCTGAATCCCCTGTGCATCGCCCAATGCCTGGGTGTAATAGCAGTATTCGTCTATGGTACCGCCGCGCACAAAGGTGGCACCGTCGGTGATGTCCGTCTCGCCAGCAGCTGGTGTGATGCTGGTGTTGGGGGCATAAAGCGAATTGTTGACAGTGACAGTGTTGCCATTCCACCAGCCAACAAAGCCGCCGCACTGAGTAGTGCCGTTGTTGGTGAGCAGACGGCCATTATAGACACAATCTGAAATGGTCAGCGGGCCGAATGGATGGCCAATGATGCCGCCGTGTGTGCCGTCGCCAGTAATGCCGCTATGGATGACTGTGCCGACGACGCAAGAGTTGATGTATGTAGTGCCGTTGCTGCGGGCAACCAATCCGGCGGCGTATTTTTTGAATGAGTAAATATTGCCTGTCACCTTAAGGTTCTTAATAGTGGCGTTGCTAACAGAGCGGAATGGAGCGCAATGGTCTTCGGCGAAAGGTCTTTCAGACGTGCCTTTAGTAAAGGTCAGCGTATTGCCGCCGCCGTCAAAGGTGCCTTTGAAGTCGTGTGCGATGGTGCCCACCATCTCAATAACATCGATGTTGGCGGTCAGCTTAAAGTACTTGCCACTGTAGTCCTTTCCATAGGCTACATTGTCGGCCAGATATGCCCAGTCGGTTGCATTGTTAATACGGTAAGGGTCTTCAGATGTTCCTGCGCCCGCAAACGAACCATGCAAATCTATGTTGAAGGTCTTCGATCCGGTATAGTAATCGCCCTTGCCTGTGAGGATGAGCGTATGTGTACCTGCCGAATTGATGGTGATTGGGAATGACGCCACATCATTGTCATCCAGCTTGGCTGTGTAGTCGGTGCCCAAGGAGAGTGTCGCACCTGTGACGCCTTTCACAACCGGAGTGAAGCTGATGTCAGGGGAACCAGTCTGCCATTCGTAGGATGACAATACGTCATTGACAGTGCAAGTCAGATAGTAGTCATTGTCATCGGCAGCCGTAAACTGCCAGTAGATTTCATTGACAGGAGCCGAGGTGTAGGCCTGAAGGGCACCGCTGACAATGCAGGCGTTGGCGGGCGAGCCGATCTGTGTGTGTACATAGTAACTGTTTCCGATGGTGCCCTTTTCGCCTTGCAAGCCCATGGGGTGCATGGACGAAATGTTGTTGTAGTTACCCGCTTCCAAGCAGGACTGCAAGGTGGGTGTACCATCGGTGCTCCACCCCCAGATGCCGCCGATGTTGGCACGATTGCCGCCAACGCCGTTGAAGATGCCAGCAAAGATGCTTTCCTTGATGGTGGTGGTTGATGTCATACCGTGGCCAATGATGCCGCCTGCGTAGTCGCTCTTGATGTTCAGCGTAGCAGTGACGTAGCATTTTTCAATGAGGTTGGTGCCTTCGGCATAGCTCACAAGGCCAGCCGCGTGCTTGTTGGCTGAGGTGATGGAACCCGCCACAGTCAGGTTCTTGATGGTGGCACCGTTGATATAGCTGAAGAGAGCCGTACCATAGTCCGTGCTCATATCGTTGATGGTGGCGGTGATGGTGTGGTCGTTGCCGATGAAGGTGCCACTGAAAGCCCTGCTCGGTGTTGTTTGCATCACATAGCCGCATTTCTGAGCGACACTGATGTCGTTAGTCAGTTCCACATACTGGCCGCTGTAGGAGTTGCCGGTAATGACATTCGCCACAAAGGCGTTCCAGTCGGCAGTGCTGCTGATATGATAGGGATCTTCCTCTGTGCCAGCGCCAGGAAGCGTACCCGTTGCTATGAAAGGCACTATTTTCTTATTACCGCCCGTATTGAAGTTAGCGCCAGTAGCTATATCCTGTGTACCTTCATATACGAACTGTTTGCCGTCGACAAAAGTAACATTGGCTAATCTGTTACCACCAATGGAACGTATGAAATCGTCGGGGTGGGTCCAGCTAATCGTCAGAGTTCCACTCAAATCATTGTTGTTATCAACACCTATGCCATGGTCTCCATGTGCTCCGGGTTTAGCTGTCACCTGACCGCCATTGATAACTATTTCGCAGCATCTGCCATAACCGCCGGCGCCAATGCCAGGAGCATAACCATCACCTGTGGCATTGACTACACCGCCGTTGATGATGACGCGTCCTGCGCCGGTACTTGACTGGCTACCGCCAAGTCCGGCTGAATTCATTCCTCCATGAACATTGATGGTGCCGCCATTGATGATGATGGTACCAGGGTTATCGGCTCCGATGCCCGCGCATGGGCTGAACCAGCCGGTGATACGCAGCGTGCCCGGACCTTCGATGGTCAACGAGTTGCCAGCACTCACTTCGATGCCAAACGGGACTTCTAAGGTAGTACCCTCGCCGAGAATCAGTATGACATCACCTTCAACTACAACGCGATCCCAATCTATTCTTGTGTCCTTAATCACCTTATACGCTTTGTTTTGCAGTCTGGTAATCGCTGAATTAACGATTTCATAGTCAACGATGGAGAACGTGAAGCTCTCCGTGCCGCTGTAGCTGCCCTTGCCAGTGACGGTTACTTGAGCGGTGCCTAAATTGACGTTATTGGCGATTGTCACCTCATAGTCGGTGCCGTTTTCGAGCGCGATTTCGTTACAGGTCACCACAATGTCCGGTACAATAGCCGAACCTGTTCTGACGTATTTGTCCTTAATACCAGAAACCACGCAGGGCAGATAGTAAACAGAGTTGTCAGGAGTCATTACTGGACCGTAGATTCCACTTCCGGGTGCTGAGGTGCTGACCTGACTTGCTCCCACAATGGTATTGGCGTTGGTAGGCGTGCCTATCTGCTGATTCACATAAAGGCAGCTTGTGGTGGTGACGGTGCTTGTAGTCGCTGCGGCCATCAAGCCCATGGGATGCATGGAGGTGATGTTGTTGTAGGTGCCCTTCTCCCAACAGTTCTGGAGAACGCCAATGGCGCTGTTGCACCAACCCCAAATGGCACCGATATTGATACGACTGCCACTAACGCCGTTGAAAGTGCCGTTAAAGAAACAATCCTTGACGGTGGTGATCGAGTTCATGGCATGGCCTATGATACCACCAGCATAGTTGTTGCTGATGTTGAGCGTGGCGGTGACGCTGCAACCCTCAATCAGGTTGCTGCCATGGGCAAAGCCCACAATACCCGCTGTGTAATAGCTGGCCGAAGCGATAGTACCCGCCACGGTCAGGCCCTTGATCGTGGCGCCTTTGATGTAATGAAACGGTGCCACGCCCTGCTCATTGGTGCCAGTGCCTGTCGCCGAGCTGCTGATGCTGACAGTCAGTGTCTTTCCATTGCCAAGGAAAGTGCCGCTGAAGGGACGGGGGGCGTAAGGACTCTCCTCGCACAAACCTACCATCGTCGAAACGCTGATGCTGGTGTTCAGTTGGATGTATTTGCCGTTGAAGGAGATGCCATTGTTGACGTTTGTGGCGAATGTGTTCCATTCGGCAGCATTGTTCAAGAGGTATGGGCTTTCAGCCGTGCCTGCGCCTGAGGTAGGCCATAACGCCAGGCTGACGGCCGAGCCGTTGCTGCTGGCATTGCCTCTGGCACCGCCCGAGCCGCCCGAGCCAAAAGTGGCATCGCCGCTTGCCGGATTTGCATCACTTTCGCTCCAACTCCCGTTGGTATCGACCCAGCCACTCTCCATCGCTATACGAGAGGTCGGCGCTTCTGTGCCATCGGCAACATAACTGCCATTAGCATTTTGTCCGCCATGGCCTCCGTAAGCTGTTACATCGTAGTATCCAGAGCTCTTCCAATCCTGCGCACCGCCGGCACCGCCGCCGCCACCACCACCGCCGGGACCACCGGTGCCGATGTTGCTGGCTGCACCTCCAAAACCACCGGCACCGCCGCCACCGCCGCCGGACACACTATAGTTATAACCCTCATCATCTATACGGCCACGGCCACGATTGCCACCACTACCACCTGTTGAACCTGCTACGCCGCCGGTGGCATTTACCGCAACCGCAGTACCGGTAGCCTGATACACATAGATCGTGCCCATCGCACCAGCGGTAGAACCAGCACTACCAGAAGTACCATTGGTTCCATTATGTGCTTTCCAATCACTGTACGTATAGCCGCTGCCTCCGTTACCGCCACTGCCGCCATTGCCGCCGCGTGTGCCTATGCCGGCACCGGCTCCGCCACCGCCATTGCCACCGTTGCCACCGGCGCCCGTAGATGTCCATTCATTCCAAACACCACTTGCGTTGCCGCCATTGCCGCCGTTGCCGCCATTGGCAGCATTACCGCCCGTGGCATTCACCGTACCGCTACCGATGAGGCAGAGCGTGTTGCCCTCGGTCAATTCGATACCGGCACCGGCGCCCGTCTGTCCGCTGGCATTGGCTCCCGTGCAGGTCAGCGTCGTGCCGGAGGGGACGTAAAGATACACCGTGCCCCGGATGGTCAGGCCGCTGCCGCCTGCGTTGCTGTTGGTGAAACTGAGGTTCGAATTGGCGTAATAGTACGTCGTGTTACCCACACTGCCGAGCGTCTGTCCCGTAGTGGAGCCTGCAAGAGCCGTCCAGTCTGTCGAGGTGGTCTGCGTCATTGCATAGACTTCGTCCCAACTGTTTTGCGCCCAAGCTCCCTGCGCAAATGCGCACAGCAGAGCGATAATCAGTAAAAGTCTCTTTGTCATATATTAAGTTTATTTATTTCCTGATTTTATTATTCCAAAGGTATCTCGGGATGCTGCACCGACAACGGCAGACCCTCCTGCGAAAGGTAAAACATGTAAAGGACGACGGGCTTCGTACCCCGGTTCTCACCGTGATGGATGGTGCCTACCATCTCCACGACAGCTTCACCTTCACGCACGGTCTTCTCTTTGCCGTCGATGCTTACGATAGTGAGCTCACCCTCTACCATTATGCCGAAGTTAATTACAGGATGATCGTGCCAACCAAGTTCCTTCCCCGCAGGGATTTCGTATTTAATTCCAACTATTTCAGGCTTACCTACCAGGTAGTCGGGAAGTTCGACGCCGTCCCAGCTTTGGCTGGTGCGAATCAGTTCTGTAGTCATAGAGCACCTATCAATTTTTACGTTTTTTCTTTAAAGCATATCCTGCGCCTAACGCGGTGAGGATAAGGAGTCCGCTGCCCAACGGGGCGTTGACGTCGGTTTCCAAACCGTGGGACAAAGGCAGCAACAGGCTTTCAAATCCGGTTGTCCTGAAGATTTCAGTCTCTGCTGTGTTCCATTCAAAGAAAGCGTCGTTCTGAGCATTGGCACCAAAGGCCATTGTCATTACCATAACCGCTGCAAATAATATCTTTTTCATAATATAACTTTTTATCTTTCAACTCTACACTTTAAACTATCTAACGACAATCTTCTGTGTCATTGCGTTCAGCTTGAAGATGTATACTCCTGTCTGAGACGGTTTTTCAAACGTCTGAACGCCATTGACGTGCTGGTTCATCACCATTCGTCCCATCACGTCGAAAACCTGAAGCTCGCCCTCGCCGCTGACGATGATGTCATTGCCGCTCTGGTAGGCGAAGATGCTGCCAGTCTCGACCTGGGTGAACACCAAGGTGAACCTGTCGTCACGGTCGGCTGTCGAGCCCATGAAGGTGTAACTGTCGTTGGAGTTCAGCTCAATGATACTGCCTTCCAGCTTGTCGATGAGCTGTATTCTTACACCTTTGACATTTTCAAAATTGAAGCCTATGGTGTAACGGCCTGTCTCAGTCGCTCTGAAGTTCAGAGGCACCTCACCGGTCATTTCCGAGAACGCGATGGCGTAGTCGTTGCCGTCCTGAGGGATGTACAGCTTGGCGTGCTTATTGTTGAAGACGAACTTCTCGAGTTCGCTGCCTTCGTTGAAGCTCACGATGGCCTTGTCTTGGAAGGCATCGTTTCTTGCACCTGCTTTTGTCAGTGTCATCTGGAGGTCGCCGTTGTTGCCTGTTGATGTTACAGGTGCCTCCGTGCTGAATGTCACCTCGTCTGCACCGGTGGCTCTCACCACAATGCCATAGCATGGCGGGATGGTTACCGGGCTGTATTCGTCGTAGTTGGCAACAGGCTCAATATCCGTGCCTTCAGCGTTCATCTGGTAGAATGGCTTGCTGACGTAGGCATCCACCACTAACGGGTTGCCCACGAGGTTGAAGCCTTCGCTGAGTCCCACTATTTTCGAGCTTTCAGTGTTGAATGTGCCGCTGAACACCAATGTCTTTGTCTCCTTTGTTGCGTAGAGGTAGCCTTGGCCGTTGACGAGGTTGAAGCCCTGGTGTTCCTGGTTGTTGTAGTTCTCCCACATCACGCTGGTCGGATTCAAACGATAGAGATCATGGTCGTACAGCACCGGGTCATCGGAAATCTTTGTCCCCAAAAGGTTGGTTACTATGCTTGGTGCGATGCTTCCCTCAACCGGTGAAGCGATGAATGCCCACTTGCCTGTTTCGTCGCCGTAGCCTTCCACTGTGCGGCTGATGTTGCCCGTTGATGGCACATAGTATTTGCCGTCGAAGAGGATGCCATTGGCATAGGCCTTCACCATACCATAGTCCGTACCAGCGTCGCCGAGGTTGGCAGGGGTGGTAGCGAAGGTATAAGCATGCTTAGACCCATTGACAGTGCATGCGTTGGAAGGCGAGCCTTCCTTTGGGTTCATGTAGTAGCAGTTGGTGATGGTGCCTTTGTTATTCTGCAGGCCCATGGGGTGCATGGAGGCGATGTTGATATAAGTGCCGACCTCTAGGCAGTTCTGCAGTGTGGGAGTGCCGCTGTCACTCCAGCCCCAGATGCCGCCGATGTTCTCACGGTCATCACCCACACCGTTGATGGTGCCGGCAAAGACGCAGCCTCGGATGGTGGTGTTGGAACTCAGTCCGTGACCGATGATACCGCCGGCGTAGTTGTTGCTGATGTTGAGCGTGGCGGTGACAACGCAGCCCTCTATCGTATTGGTGCCATTGGCGAAGCCCACGATTCCTGAGGTGTGGTAGCTTGCTGAGGCAATGGAACCAGCCACTGTCAAGTCCTTGATAGTGGCGTTATTGATATAGTGGAACGGAGCCACACCTTGCTCATTGGCACCCTCGCCGGTCGTCGTGCTGATGATGCTTGCCGTGATGGTGTTGCCATTGCCGAGGAAAGTGCCGCTAAATGGACGGTTGTCGCGTAATCCAATTGTTTGGGAAATGTTGATATTGGCATCCAGTCTCACGAACTCGCCATTGTAGTTGTTATAGCCATTGTTGACGTTATAGACGAAAGTTCCCCAGTCGTCAGCATCGGCGATGATGTATGGGCTGCCCTCCGTGCCTGTACCGTTGAGGGCTCGAGTAACGTAATACGTGCCGTCGTAGAGGATGCCGTTAGTGTATGCCTTCAGCATGCTGTAGTCCGCCTTAAGGGTGCCGAGGTTGGTAGGGACAGTGGTGGTGATAGTATAAACCATCTTGCCCTGTTCCGTTCCCAATGTTTCGGTGTAGTAGCAGTTGTTGATGGTTGGGCTGCCTCCTCGCACGAAAGTGACTCCGTCAGTGATGGCCGACCAGCCGTCTGCTATGCTGCCACTTGGGACATAGAGAGAGTTGGTGGCGCTGACGGTCGCGTTGTTGTACCAGCCCACGAAGCCGCCGCAGTTTATGGAGCCGTTATTGGTCAGCAGATGGCCAGTGTAAACGCAGCCCTCGATGTTCGTGTTGCTTGCCGGCATGGCCACGATGCCGCCGTGGGTGCCGTCGCCGTTGACGCTGCTATAGATGACTGTGCTGACCTGGCAGTTGGTGATGTTCGTCGTGCCGTATGGTCTGCTGACAAGTCCTGCCGCAAACTTCTGTGAGGTGTATATGTAGCCTGCCACCTTAAGGTCGCGGATGGTGGCTCCGTTGACATAGCGGAACGGGGCGCAGTTTTGTTCGTTGAAGGCGCTCTCTGACGTGCCTTGGGTGAAGGTCAGCGTGTGAACGCCGTCGCCGAGGAAGGTGCCCTGGAACGAGTTGCCCTCGCTGCTGCCCACCATCTCAGTCACGCTGATGTCGGCGGTCAGCTTCATGTACTTGCCGCTGTAGGTGTTGGAGCCGCTATTGACATAGGCGGCGAAAGACTTCCATTCGAATTCATTACTGATGAGGTATGGGGAGCCCTCATTGCCTGCACCGCTAAAGGTGGCGGCCTTCAAATAATATATGTCGTCGCAGAAGATACCGTTGGTGTATGCCGTCAGTGTGCTGTAGGCCTGTACCACGTTGCCTAGATTGCCTGGGTCAGAGGGATATACTAATACAAGCGAACCCTGGACGTCGCCCAGCTTCTCGGTGTAGTAGCAGTTGTTGATTGTTGGCGAGCCGCCGCGCACGAAGGTGGCACCGCCGGTGATGGCCGACCAGCCTGAAGGTATGCTGCTGCTTGGGGCATAGAGCGAATTGATGACGCTGATGGTTGAGCTGTTGTGCCAGCCCACGAAGCCGCCACAGCTGTGGGTTCCTTTGTTGGTCAGCAGACGGCCGGTGAAGGCGCAACCCTCAATGTTAAGTGTGCCGCTCGGCATGGCCACGATGCCGCCATGGGTGCCGTCGCCGTTGATGTTGCTATGTATATAGGTGTCCACCTGGCAGTTGGTGATACTGGTAGTTCCGAAGGTGCGGCTGGCGAGTCCTGCTGCAAACTTGGCGGAGGTGCTGATGCTGCCTGCCACCTTCAGGTCACGGATGGTGGCATCCTTGGTATAGCGGAACGGGGCGCAGTTCTCTTCGCCGAAAGCCGACGACGACCCGGCCGTAAAGGTCAGCGTGTGGGTTCCGTCGCCGAGGAAGGTGCCCTGGAACGAGTTGGTCTCGTCCTTGCCCACCATGATTGATACGCTGAGGTCGTTCTCAAGCCGCACATATTCACCGCTATAGTTCTTTGTGCCGCCATTCACGTTGACAGCCAGTTTCATCCAGTCTGAGAGGTTGCTGATGCGGTATGGGTCGCTCAGAGAGCCCGAGCCTGGAAGCGCCGTGGCCTGGTCGACGAGAGGAAGTATCTTCCTGGAGCCGAAGTTGGTGGGGAGGGATGGATTGGCAATCTCGCCAAGGCCCTCGATGATAAATTGCTTGCCTTCGACAAAGCTGATGCCGCTCAATGTTTGATTGTAGTAACTGCCGTTTTTAGAGTAGAAACCACTGTTATAGAGGAAATCTTCAGGATTGGTCCAGCCGATGGTGAGATTGCCGCTAGTTGGGAGGTTCATACAAATAAATGAAGTATACACACCCGGGCCAATGCCTGCAGCCTTAGATCCACCAACGGCCGTCACTTGGCCGCCATAGATGTAAACGTTGCCACACATGCCTGTTCCTTGTCCATTGTTATAGGTGTTGCCGCCGCTTATACCGCCGCCTATGCCGGCGGCGCCATAACCACCATTGGCATTCACGATGCCGCCATTGATAGTGATGGTGCCGCCACCTTCGTTCCACGCGTTGCCACCGATGCCTGCTCCATTTGCTCCGCCTCTTACGTTGATGATACCGCCATTGATGGTGAGCGTGCCCACATTCTGGGCACCGATACCCGCCTTATCACTGTCGCAGCCGTCGATGGTCAGTGTGCCCGGGCCGTTGATGATCAGGCTATTGCCACTGCTCACATCGATGCCTTTGGGAGCATGGAGGGTGGCACCTTCGCCGAGGTTCAGCACGACGTTGCCTTCGATGGTGATACGATTTGAGATGGTGACATCCGTTAATACCGTATAGATGCCCGAGGTCATAGTGGTCATCTCGCTGGTGACTATGGTAATACTGGTGCTGGTATTTCCACAGGCGCCGCCGGAGCCGCCATTGCCAAAAGTACAAGCACCACTTGCAGGAGACCAGCTATTAGCGCTGCCGTTCTCGACAGTGACCCAGCCTTGGTTGTTCGCAGTACCATTAGTGGCAGCTTCTGTACCATCGGCAGCATATTCACCATTAGCATTTTGACCACCATGGCCTCCGTAGGCAGTTACATCATAAAATCCACCGGTAGAGTTGGGCTTCCAATCCTGCGCGCCGCCGGCTCCTCCTCCGCCGCCACCGCCGCCGGGACCACCGGTGCCGATGTTGCTGGCTGCGCCGCCGAAGCCGCCGCCGCCGCCACCGCCACCGCCGGCCACAGTAACGTTATAACTATATCCATCGTATGCATAGCCACGGCCACGCTGACCGCCACTACCACCGCTTGTTCCTTGGCTGCCGCCCGTGGCAGTCATATGGACGAAAGACTGGAGCCAATAGAGATTGCCCATCGCGCCAGCGGTAGAACCGGCACTACCTGCAGAACCATTGGTTCCATTTTGCGCATCATCCTCTTCACCGTCATCATACCTATAGCCAGCACCGCCGCTACCGCCGCTGCCGCCAGCACCACCGCGTGTGCCGATGCCTGCACCGGCGCCGCCGCCACCAGTGCCACCAGTGCCACCCGCACCTGTTTGGGTCCAATCACCATTAGATCCTGTTGCGTCACCGCCTGTGCCGCCGCTGCCGCCATTGGCAGCGTTGCCGCCCGTGGCATTCACCGTGCCGCCGCCGAGGAGATAGAGGGTGTTGCCTGAGGCCAGCTCGATGCCCGCACCGGCGCCAGTCTGTCCGTTGGCGTTGGCGCCCGTGCAGGTGAGGGTCACGCCCTCAGGCACGTAGAGATACACCGTGCCCTGAATTTTAAGGCCGCTGCCGCCAACGTTGCTGTTGGTGAAGCTGAGATTTGAATTGACATAATAGTACGTGGTGTTACCCGTGCTACCTAGCGTATGCCCCGAGGTGGAGCCTGAATTAATGGCTGTCCAGTCGCCTGAGGTGGTCTGCGTCAGTGCATAAACTTCCTCCCAACTGTTTTGTGCCCAAGCTCCTTGTGCAACCGCGCACAGCAGAGCGAAAATCAGTAAAAGTCTCTTTGTCATTTATTAAGTTTATTTATTTCCTGATTTTATTATTCCAAAGGTATCTCGGGATGCTGCACCGACAACGGCAGACCCTCCAGCAAAGTTTTTTATAAATATATATTAAGTTGTTGTTGCCAAAAATGAAGATGCAAAATTAATCAATTTTTTTCAAATAGCGCACCTCTTTAATGCCATGCATTCAGATTTTGCTGATTTTGAAACAATTTTTGCTGATTTTGAAAGTAGAGACGCTTTTATGGTTAAAAGTTAAAAGAATAAAGTTAAAAGAGTTTAAAAGATTATTTAGTTTTTGGAGAAGGGAGGAGGGGAAAAAATAGAGTAGCTTACACTAAAATGCAAACTACTTTAAAGCCTAAAATCTGCACTTAAACAGTGAAGCTTTTATTCATTGACTTTATGCAACGTGGAAGTTTCGGTGTAAAGCTCGCCGTTATGCATGACCACTTCCTTTACAATCAATGTGTTGTCAATGTATGACACGAAAACGCTGTTCTCGCGTTCTTCTTCATATCCCGGGTATTGCCAGCGTGTGAATAACATGTTGCCGTCGACGAAATACTCGGCATAATCTGTCTCCACCTCAACCCACTGGCCGTTAATGAGCTCATATTCGATGTTTGTGCCGTCCGACAGGTATTTTTCACAGAATGGCTGAGGATCGAATCCCGGCTCGTCGCTGGTGATGGTTCCCTCCCAGCGGCCAAGGATGATCTGCGAGTAGTCGTCATGAACCTTGACGCAGTGTAACTGATTCGGGCCAAAGTCTACTATCACCTCACCATTTAAAATAACTTTGTACATGCTGGTATAGCGCAAGTCATCACCACTGATGGTGATGTCGGTGAACTCTTCCATCGTCATTAAGTCGCCTTCACGCATTATCAACGTGATCTTATCGCCATCTATCTGCACATCGGTCGGCGTCCGGTAAGCCCATACGTCATATAAGCTATTTGAAATGCTGGTGTATGCCTTCAGTGTGGAGCCTTCCAGGTAGAAAGTGGTAACCGATGATTCGTAAGTCTCGACCAATTCTCCATCTGATTCAACATAAAGCCACTTGCCGACAATCTGCTCGGCAATGCTTGGTGTAGGATTGACAGGACTGTTGTCCTTGTTGTCTTTCTTGCAGGAGACAAATATCATTGCCACTGCTGCCAAAACAATAAATAACTTTTTCATGATGTTTGTATTTTGATTTTTAATAATATGGAATGTCTTTGCTGACAGGCTCAATGTAGTTTCAATTACACCCACAGACAACATTCCGGTTAATAATTAAGTTGC
>JAEEGF012111900.1_pt1 | contig 12910 bp, 9 predicted proteins | sample 9134171 | NCBI WGS metagenome assembly JAEEGF01 (sample SAMN16246542, study PRJNA631951) | gut metagenome | biome: gut microbiome; feature: rumen; material: AP-attached | host: Bos | place: Iran: Karaj | collected 2018-10 | reverse complement strand
GCCCGCTGAATTCCAGCTACCCCGTATCAAACTCCCTCTTTCCCCCTACCTCTCTCCCTGTTACCCCGGCAGTTTCTCCCAGTCTTATGCATCTAAAGTTTTTTCTTCAACATCGAAAGCCCCGAAAAATAATAATGTTCATGAGGTTATCGTTATGCTTACACTCCTTGTTCCCGTGATTCCTTAGTGTGTCAAAAATGCCAAAGTGTATTTTGTAATTATTTCGTTTTCTGCACATTACGTTTTTCTTTTGTGTCAGTATGCTCTGTCCCCTTGCATGGAACGAGAAAAAACACTAATTTTGCAAGCAGAAACAAAGAATAACAAGATGATGAAGAAAGCAATTCCATTACTTATCCTGTCGCTGTTAGCTGTCTGCTCATGCCAACAACAACCCTTGGATTTCCTGCGCTCGATGGGTGTGGGGGTTGATAGTCTGATGATGGACACTATTCCACAACCATACCATATGAGCGGCTACATGCTCACACCAGAACAATACGACCAGCTCTTTGGAGAAAAACTTCCTTATTGTACTGACCAAAAGAACTCACGTATCACGGCTATTAGACATGTCAAGGAAAACTATCTTATTTCTATAGCAACATATAGCTATTTTGAATTCTTAGGTCTTTTCAGCGCGACAGGAAAATTGTTAGATGGTGTTTATTGTGGAATATGGGATGGCGAACCGTCAACAGGGGAAAAACAGGTTTATGAAGTTGCTCCGTTAGGCAAAACGAAAAGTTATTGTGAGTTTACATCAGACACCACTTTCTCTATACATTCGAGTTTGAATATGGCTATATGTTATCGCTATCAAATTAAGGACAACAGAATATTTTTTAAAGAGAAAGTTCTTGAGAGGATTCCTGCTCACGACAAATATGAGGAGTATTCGTGTTGTGGCCCTTTTTCAGAAGCAGAAGAAGCAATCTTTGATGACTTACTTAGACATCCGATTAGTGACGATACAGTATTAACGGAGTGGAACCGTATGCTGTCAAATCATCATGAAGGATGGCGTGAAATAAACATTGTATCTCATAAAACAATCATATTTTATCGTCAGAATCCTCAGCGGATGCTTAGATGGATAGACCAACACCGCAATGACTCAATAGAATACATATCATGGAGCCTCATGGCAAACTGTTCTCGAGATAAATTTTTGAAAGAACATCTCAAACAGCAGTTAGAACAATATCCGAATCCTGAACTAAAGGTGTACTTGGATCAGATTGCTCATAAACAAGCTACAAGCAAATAAGAAAAGTGTGTTGCTAAACCAGGGGACTCTGGTTTAGAATTATTTAAGACAGAAGATGATGTTATATTCGAATAATGTTGTACCTTTGCATGTACCAATAACAACAGTCAAATGAACCAGAGTTTCCTAGTCTAACAGGCCCTCTGATCTACCAGACAGTCAATTGATTCTGCCAAATGACGAAATTGATATTAATAGAGGTTCTATCATTGTTCTTCCTGTTTATCGCTATGTATATAGGTATAGAAGCAGGTCCAATAAATGTGTTGTCATATTTTATTATCATGTTGTGCATAAGCATATCATTATTGTATCTTCTTTTTAAGAGAGAGGTCTGGCACATGTTATCATTATTGCTTTCTACTACTGTTCTTTCTTTCGTGTTCTACTATTTGGGAGTACAAATACCGCCACAATTCCGGAAAGATTTATACAAACAAAGCACAACCGTAGAAGAATCAATAAACGATAATTCTTTCATAAGTGAATTTCAGTTGTTAACAGACTCTAATTATAATAAGTGTGGTATTGTTGCAAAGTATATCTTTGCAGAATACGTTCATCATTATAAAAATAGCAATAGTAGGCTGTTCGAAATAGACAGAGACAGGCGTAGGCTAATTTTCGTCTTACAAAATGAAGATGAACTATTAAATAATGGTTATGGTAGCAAATGGACTATAGAAAACTTTTCTGGTAATAGGATTGTTTTACCTTATTGCAATGAGGACACCATTATTTTATCGATTTTCGAGAAGGATACAAAAAATATTATTGATAGTATTGGCATAAGGATCAAGGATCACGGGGATGCGGTTCCGGTGTGCACCCGTAGAGTTAGCTGATTATGAATAGATTGTCTGCTTTTTAAAGAGTAATTTATATGTATTTACAACGACGGGGAAGTAGATGCTTCCTCGTTGTTGTGATTACTTATCAGCTTCCGAGCCGTAGTGAGGAGGGGTGCTTGGTTACTTAGTGCCGTACTAACTGGTACTTTCTGCCGTAAAAACTACCACTTTGGGTTATGGAAACCTATGGTTTGGGTTACTTAAAATGGTCAATTAGTTGTCATCAATGCTCAGGTGCCACTTCACCGAGGTTCAGATGCCACTTGAAGCACCTTTAGGTGGCACCTTAGTATCAGAAGGAAGAGATAAGATGCAAAAAATGGTTATAAGCAAGAATATGTGAGAAAAAAGTTGTAACTTTGCAAAAGAAAATAAAAAAGTTATGTTTTTACGTAGAACAATGAGCAGCGTGCTGCTGTTGCTGTTTTTCATGTTGGCAGCATCGGCACAGGATATGACGGTACGTACGGGATGTCGCAGGGGGACACCTCGGTCTCTTTCTGCACTGACTCGTGCGCAGCAGGCGTCGCGGACACCAGGTGGCGACTTCTACAAAGGTGAGCGCCACCAGTTGGTGGTTCTCGTATCATTCAGTGACCAGCAGTTTCAGGCCGGTGAGGAAGAGACACTGGAGACGTGGAATAGAATATTTAATGAGAAGAACTATTCGGAATTTCCATACGTGGGTTCGGTGCATGACTATTTCTACGACCAGAGCTATAAGACGTTCAATCTGATATTTGACTTGTTCTATGTCCCATTGAACGAGAGTCGTGTCAAGTATCGCAGTACTGACTTGGATGACGAGAACTCCCAGTACTTGGTGCAGGACATCATGGAAGAGCTCAAAACGCGTGACATTGAATGGAGTCGGTATGACTGGAATGGTGACGGCTATGTCAACCAGTTGCTCATAGTCTATGCTGGCAAGGGTATGAACGATGGTGGTGATGGTAATACCATCTGGCCACACCAGTGGTGGATGAGTGAGCACGAGCATGAAGGCGCCTATTGCGACCCCATTGAGGTAAGCTACGATGACAAGGACTATTTGGTTGACTGTTACTGCACTGTCCAGGAAGAGGGTGTAGCTTCCGCTTCCTTCGGTACCATCTGTCATGAGTACAGCCATTGTTTCGGATTCCCCGACTTCTATAATGGTTCTACAAAATATGTCGGGTCTTGGGATTTGATGGATTATGGTAACTATAATGGAGATGGCTATTGTCCTGCGGGCTATTCTGCCCATGAGCGATGGATTATGGGATGGTTGACACTCACGGAACTGACCACGGAGACCACTTTGTCCAATATTCCTGCGCTTAGCGATGAGGGGCAGGCATTCCTTGTTCGTAATGACGGCTACGCCAATGAGTACTACATCGTGGAGAACCGTCAGCAACAGGGATGGGATGCTGGACTACCCGGCAGTGGCATCATCATCTTCCATGTTGATTACGACCCTGACCTATGGGTAAGTACCATATATTATCCCAACACCTACAGCAAAAAGCATTACATCATCATTCCCGCTAACAACATCCCTTCAGCAAATTCGTATTTTTGCCAGGACTGGGCCTACCCCTACAATGACAACGACTCGCTGACCAACAACTCTGAGCCGCCCGCTGTGCTCTACCATGAGAATACCGATGGTACGATGCTGATGAACAAGTCGCTGTACGACATGGCGGTTGTGGGTGACTTGGCCTCCTTCCGTTTTGTTGCCAGCACGCCGACTGGCATTCAGGAACGGAAAGCCGAAGACGCCCCGAAGGAACTCTACCGCATGGGACCTGTCGGCATCCTGCGTTATCCTAACGGAGAAACAAAAAAAGTGGTGAAGCCCTGAGCCTCACCACTTTTTCTTTTACCCTTTTACCTTTTTACCTTTTTACTTTTTTACTTTTTCTCAGTTCCTAAACACCAGCCCGTCGCCGAACTCGTCGATGATGATCGGTTTCGAGCGGTCTATCTCGTCAGCCAGAATTTTTCGCGAGAGGTCATTGAGTACCAGTTGCTGGATGGCCCGTTTGACGGGACGTGCGCCGAAGTCCGGGTCGTAGCCCTCGTGAGCCAGATAGCGGATGGCAGCGTCGGTCACTTCGAGTCGGATGCCCTGCGGCTCCAGCATGTCGGTGACGCGCTTCATCTGCAGGCGTACCACGTCGGCAATCTGTTCCTGCGTCAGTTGCTGGAAGGTGATGACTTCGTCGATACGGTTCAGGAACTCCGGTCGCATCAGCATGCGCAGCTGTTCACGCGTGGCGTTCGACGTCATGATGATGATGGTGTTCTTGAAGTTCGCCGTGCGTCCCTTGTTGTCCGTCAGCCGACCGTCGTCCAGCACCTGCAACAGGATGTTGAACACGTCGGGATGCGCCTTCTCTATCTCGTCGAACAGCAGCACCTGATAGGGCTTGCGGCGTACGGCCTCTGTCAGCTGGCCACCCTCGTCGTAGCCGATGTATCCCGGAGGGGCACCGATGAGTCGGCTCACGGTGTGCTTCTCCTGATATTCCGACATATCGATACGCGTCATCATCGTCTCGTCGTTAAAGAGGTATTCCGCCAGTGCCTTTGCCAGTTCTGTCTTACCTACGCCCGTGGTGCCGAGGAAGATGAACGACGCAATGGGTCGCTTGGGGTCCTGCAGCCCTGCACGGCTGCGGCGTACCGCATCCGAGACGGCCGTGATGGCCTCGTCCTGTCCGATGACACGATGGTGCAACTCTTCCTCCAGGTGCAGCAGCTTTTCGCGTTCACTCTGCAGCATGCGGGTGACGGGAATGCCCGTCCAGCGGCTCACCACCTCGGCAATGTCATCGGCGGTGACCTCCTCGCGCACCATTGCGTTGCCGTCCTGGGCGCTGGCTAGCTGGTTCTGAATCTGCTTGATGTCGTCCTCCAGCGCCTTCAGTTTCGAGTAGCGTATCTCTGCCACGCGCTCATAGTTGCCTTCCCGCTCAGCCCTCTCGGCTTCGAACCGCAGGTTCTCCATTTCCTGTTTGTCCTGCTGGATTTTGTTCACCAGCTGGCGTTCGCCTTCCCACTTGGCACGGAACTGCGTCTCCTGTTCCTTCAGCTCGGCTATCTCCTTGTCCAGCTGCTGAATCTTGGGTTCGTCGCCCTCGCGCTTGATGGCCTCCCGCTCAATCTCCAGTTGGGCCAGTCGGCGCATGATCTCGTCCAGTTCCTCGGGCACGCTGTCGCGCTCCATGCGCAACTTAGCAGCTGCCTCGTCCATCAGGTCAATGGCCTTATCGGGCAGGAAACGTTCTGAGATGTAACGTTCCGAGAGTTGTACGGCAGCAATGCAGGCATCATCCTGGATACGTACCTTGTGGTGGTTCTCGTAACGTTCCTTCAGTCCACGCAGGATGCTGATGGCCGACAGCTCGTCCGGCTCATCCACCATGACGGTCTGGAAACGACGCTCCAGCGCCTTGTCCTTCTCAAAGTACTTCTGGTATTCATTCAGCGTCGTGGCACCGATGGAGCGCAGCTCACCACGGGCCAATGCTGGTTTCAGGATGTTGGCTGCATCCATGGCACCCTCACCACCACCGGCTCCCACCAGTGTGTGAATCTCATCGATGAAGAGGATGATGCGGCCTTCGCTCTTCGTCACCTCATTGATAACGCTTTTTAGACGCTCCTCAAACTCACCCTTGTACTTGGCACCGGCAACCAGTGCACCCATGTCGAGTGAGAACAGCTGCTTGTCCTTCAGGTTCTCGGGCACGTCACCGCGAACAATACGCTGTGCCAGGCCCTCAACGATGGCGGTCTTACCAGTACCCGGCTCACCAATGAGAATAGGGTTGTTCTTGGTACGGCGAGACAGAATCTGCAACACACGACGTATCTCATCGTCACGCCCGATAACAGGGTCCAGCTTACCGCTGCGTGCCATATCCACCAGGTTCTTGGCATACTTGTCCAATGACTGGTAGTTCTCGTCACCGCTCTGGCTCTGCACCTTCTGTCCCTGACGTAGTGCCTGGATGGCGGCCAGCATGTCCTTCTCCGTGCAACCAGCATCCTTCATGATACGGCTGGCGGTTGACTTTACGCTGAGCAGCGCCAGCAGCAACGGCTCAATGCTGACGAACTCGTCGCCCAGTTTCTTCGAGATGTCCTCCGCCTTCAGCAGTACCGAGTTCGTGTCGCCCGACAGGTACGGCTGTCCACCCTGCACACGCGGCAGGTGTTGCAGTTCCTGGTCGAGCAGCAGACTGATTTGCTGGCCGTTGACACCCAACTTCTGGAAAATGAAGTTCGTCACGTCGCGGCCCTTCTCTATGATTCCCTTCAGCAGATGTACCGGTTCGATGGTCTGCTGCTGGGCGCGTTGCGCAGTATTCACCGCCTCCTGGACGGCCTCCTGCGCCTTGATGGTAAACTTTTCCAATGTCATAGTCTTACTCCTTTCTTATTTAATTTTTTTATTCTTTTACTTTTTCCATAACAATCCCTGTGCCGCAGACTTGGTGCCCGACAAAATGACACAAACGACTGACGAAATGGCATGCATATCCATGTAATAAAACCATCCCTTTGCGCGTTATATATCATATGGTAAGTGAAGGAAGAACAGAGTGGAGGGTAGTGGCTGTTGCTGCCTTGCAACACTTTCTGGTTGATGCGTTGTGTGTGTGCTGCCTGTACATGCTGGCTGCCACCCGTCCCCTTGCCGACCTGCTTTCCCTTTTTATTCTGTATAATGTATTAGCCTTCCTGACGCAGCCCCTGACGGGCTATGTGGTTGACAGGCTGAAGCACAAGCATTGGATGCTGCTGGCTTCCATGCTTTTGCTCACGCTGGCGACCATGATTACCATTGTTTTCGGTCTTTGTAGTAATTTCTCCCCTCCATTCAGGGAGGGGTTGGGGGAGGGTCTTCTTCCTCCATTCTGCGTGTGTCTGGGGGTGTGTCTCCTCGGTCTCGGCAATAGCCTGTTCCATGTGTGGGGAGGGCAGCAGGTCGCCGTACGGACACAGAACGACATGCGTTCGCTGGGTGTCTTTGTTTCGACGGGGGCTTTCGGTCTTGCCGTGGGCGTCGTATTCGCCTCTTGGTGGCTGCTCTTTGGTCTGCTGTTGGCGCTATGCCTTTTGGCCATTGTGGTGACGCTGCCCCGATTCCTCCCTGCGAGGGATTGCAGTAATTACTCCCCTCCATTCAGGGAGGGGCTGGGGGAGGGTCTTCCATTCCGGGAGGGGCTGGGGGTTGGTGTCCTCCTCCTCGTCATGGTCATCGTAGCCTTGCGCTCCTGGCTTGGTGAGGACCTTACGGCAGGCATCACGAAGACGCAGACGATGGTGTTGCTACTGGGTTTCACGGCCATGATAGGCAAAGCGGCAGGTGGTTTCATGTGTAAGTGGTTAGGCATTGCCCTGGCCGTCATCTTGATGGTCGTCGGTACTGCCGTTTGCTATTTCCTAACCTCTAACCCCCTAACCTCTAACCCCCTAACCTCTAACCTCCTAACCTCTAACCTCCCAATCCTTTTACCCTTATTCCTCGTCAACTGCACCATGCCTGTCACCCTCTGGCTGGCCAACAGACTGTTGCCGGGACGCGAGGGGTTGGCATTCGGTCTGCTGGCTGCCGCTCTGATGCCAGGCTATCTGCTGACAGACGCAGCTCTGGGAGCCTATGCAGTTCCGCTTGTCGGTACCATCATCATCGAACTGGGCGTGTTATACCTCCTGCGTGAACACAGGTCGCGTGTGCTGTGGGCCTCCGTCGTCGTCAACGTCCTCACAAACCTGCCCCTGAACCTGCTGGTCCGTCACGGCTGGCTCGGCGATCTGCCGTCCTTGCTCATCGCTGAAGCCGTCATCGTGGTCATCGAGTCGCTGTGGTACTACTGCTTTGTCCGACAGTGGCGCCAGTCCTTTGTATATGGCTTGCTCTGTAATGCCATCAGCTTCCTCTTCGGAATGCTGTTCCAGTTGCTGTATATGATTTTTTTAACCCTTTAAATACTTTATCTTATGATGTTACAACATTTATTATTGGACATTGCTCCTTATCCTCGTGAGCGAATCATTCGTTACGATACGGTCAGGGGAACGGTACCCGGAGTGGAGAATGCGCCCGACACGGCAGTTGCCGCTGATGCTGGCGACACGGCGACGGCAGCGCAGGACTTCGTGGCAGGTGCTGCCGGTGGCGGTGACGACATGACCATGCTTTTTGTAGCTGTTGGCGTGGTGTTCTTTGCTTTGGCCCTCTGCCTCTGGTTCGCCATGTCCTACCGTCGCTCGATGAATGTAAGAGCAAAGTAAGTACCTAACATAAGAAGCCCTGCATAAACCATGCAGGGCTTCTTATATTGTGGGGTGTTTCAAAAACTACATTGTCACCTCCACGGTGTGCTTGCCAGCGGAGTAGGGGATGGTGTTGCCCTCAATGGGCTGACCATCGACCACTACCTGCTTGACGCCCTTCTGGGAGCCGTTGGGGTGGATGGTGATAGTATATTCGGCATCGCGGAAACGACGCTGAATGGTGTAATCCTTGGCCGTCTCGGGCAGGCACGGGTCAATCTGCAGACCGTCGTACTGCGGCTTGATGCCGAGGATGTACTGGCTGACGGTCAGCCACATCCACGCAGCGGTACCCGTCAGCCAGGAGTTCTTACCCTCACCAGGCTTGGCGGCATCCTTACCAGCTACCATCTGACAGTTGACATAAGGCTCCACCTTATGCAGCGTCTGGTATTTCTCTTCCACGTACGAGGGGAGTATCTTGGCATAGTGACTCCAAGCATCGTTACCGCGTCCGGCAATACACTCGCCGATAATCACCCACGGATTGTTGTGGCAGAAGATACCGGCATTCTCCTTGTAACCCTCGGGGTAGGAGCTGATTTCACCATACTCATAAACATACTTCGTAAAGGCAGGGTTGTTCAGCACCATACCATGTTCGCACTCCAGATATTTCTTGCAGGAGTCAAGTGCCTTGCCTACCATGCCTTCCTCGGCACCAATCTCGGCCATGGTACACCAGCCCTGACTCTCGATGAAGATCTTGGCCTCCTCACACTCGTTAGAGCCAATCTTACGGCCGAAATAGTCGTAGGCACGCAGGTACCACTCACCATCCCAGCCATCCTTCTTCACAGCAGCGATCATCGCATCGATGGCAGCCTGCATTCTTTCTGCTTCTTTGGAATATAAGCCGGATTTTCCGGAATTTTCGGATAGCTTCTGGCAAAGCGCCACGTACTCCTTACCTGTTACCACAAAGAGACCGGCAATCATCAGTGACTCAGCCTTTGTGCCTTCACTCTTGTTCTCGGTGGTTTGGAAACTCTCGTTTGGATCCCATGAGAAGCAGTTGAGGTTCAGACAGTCGTTCCAGTCGGCACGGCCAATGAGCGGCAGCAGGTGCGGGCCGAGGTTGTTGATGACGTGGTTCATCGATACCTTCAGGTGTTCGAAGAGTGTCACCTCAGAACCAGGCTGATTGTCGAAGGGCACCATCTCGTCGAGGATGGAGAAGTCGCCCGTTTCCTTGATGTATGCCACGGTACCGAAGATGAGCCAGCAGGGGTCATCATTGAATCCGCCGCCGATGTCGTTGTTGCCACGCTTGGTGAGCGGCTGGTACTGGTGGTAGCAGCCACCGTCGGGGAACTGTGTGGAGGCAATGTCGATGATACGTTCACGGGCACGGGGCGGTATTTGGTGTACGAAGCCCACAAGGTCCTGATTGCTGTCGCGGAAGCCCATGCCACGTCCTACGCCGCTTTCGAAGAATGATGCCGAGCGTGAGAAGTTGAACGTCACCATACACTGGTACTGGTTCCAAATGTTCACCATGCGGTCGAGCTTGTCATTACCCGTACGAACGTTATAAATATCAAGCAGACGATCCCAGTAGTCCTGCAACTGGGCAAAGGCCATATCCACCTTCTCCGTAGTGTCCAGTTTCTCGATGATGGCGTGTGCACGCTGCTTGTTGATAACCTGCGGAGCTACGAACTTCTCTTCCTGTGGGTTCTCTACGTATCCCAGCAGGAAGACGTAGTCCTTGGACTCGCCAGGCTGCAGGGTTACCTCAATGTAGTGAGAGGCAATGGGACTCCAACCATGGGCGTGACTATTGCGGGGACGTCCTTCCATGACGGCATCGGGATTGCTGAACTCGTTGTAGAGGCCCACGAAGGTCTCGCGGTCGGTGTCGAAGCCCTGTATCTCGGTGTTGACATGGTAGAATGCATAGTGGTTGCGGCGCTCGCGGTACTCGGTCTTGTGGTAGATGGTAGAGCCCTCAATCTCTACCTCGCCGGTAGAGAAATTACGCTGGAAATTCTCCATGTCGGTGGCAGCATTCCACAGGCACCACTCCTCGAAGGAGAAGAGCTTGAGCGTCTTCACTTCCTCTGACTGGTTGGTGAGCGTCAGTTTCTGTACCTCTGCCCATGTCTTCAGGGGCACGAAGAACAGCACCGAGGCCTCCACACCGTTCTTACGGCCTGTGATGCGTGTGTAGCCCATGCCGTGACGGCACTCGTAGAAGTCGAGCGGTGTCTTCATGGGTTTCCAGCCCGGGTTCCAGACGGTGTCTCCGTCCTTTACGTAGAAGTAGCGTCCGCCGTTGTCCATGGGGACGTTGTTGTAGCGGTAGCGGGTGATGCGGCGGAACTTGGCGTCCTTGTAGAAGGAGTAGCCGCCGGCGGTGTTTGAGATGAGTGAGAAAAAGTCCTCGTTGCCCAGATAGTTGATCCAGGGCCACGGCGTGCGCGGGTCGGTAATGACATACTCGCGGTGTTGGTCGTCGAAGTGACCGTAACGTTTGTTTTCCATTTTTTTGTTTGTTTATTTAATGTTTAATCTTTAATGTTTAATGTTTAATCTTTCAAGTGCTTGTTGAGGAATTGCAGGGTGCGTTCCTGTGCCTTAATGGGGCAGGCGTGGGGCATGTCCCACAGTTCGGTCTCCAGTCGGTCGTCAGCTCCCTGACTCTGCCACACGTCGTGCAGGATGCGGAAAGCCTTCTCCACACCGGGTACATGGAACAGCTTGTCCTGGCTGCCGTTGATGAAGAGCATGGCGTTGGGACAGGACAGCGAGGCGATGTGCGGGTAGTCCAGCCAGCGGCGCAGGCCGGGCAGACAGTTGGCAAAGCCGCCGTTCTCTGTGCGGTCATACTTCAATGACAGCTGGTCGTCGGTGGTGGTCAGCCAGCAGATGGCCACTCCAGCCTTGATGCGGTCAGAGAGTGCTGCCAGCATCCAGGCACGGTAGGCCCCCATGGACCATCCGGCACAGCCGATGCGCGAGCTGTCAACCTCAGGCATGGAGGCTAAGAATTCCGTGCCGCTCAGGTCGTCGTAGGTCATGTAGGCCGACAGGTCGATGCCGTACATCATCATGTTGCCGGCTATCATGTCGTACTTGTCGCGTCGGGGACCTTCCTGCTGACCGCGCTCTCCCCACATCGGGGCGTCGGCCGAGAATACCACGTAGCCATGCTGTGCCAGGAAGTCGCCGAAGAACTGTCCGCCATAGTTTGCCGACCACTCCTCGGCATCGCGAATGACCGTTGAGTCCTCGCAGGCCAGCGGACGTATCATCTTCTCCTTGCCGATGAACAGGTGAGCTCCGTGGTCGTGCAGCAGGTTGACAGCAGGGAACGGCCCTTTGCCGTCGGGTATGAGCACGTAGGCCGGCACGCTGTAGTAGCGGGACAGGCGTATGTCCAGCTTACGGGCCTTGTAGCCGTCGCGCTGTTCTTCGGCAAGGATGGTAAATGGTGAGTGGTGAGTGGTGAGTGGAAGTGGAGGGGGAGTGAGCATGCAGTCAAAGACCTTCTGACGAGCTACTTGCTTCCACTCCTTGAAATCCTTGATGGGACTGTTGCCCCACGCCATGGGGTAGGTGAGGTCCTTGAGCAGGGAGTCGGCATAGACGGGCAGGTTACGACGGAACTCGTAACGCTCGCGCTGCTGCGCCCTGCTGGTGCATAGCGTACAAAGGATGATGGTCAGTGTCAGTAGTAGTCGGCTCATGTCTCTTTCTTCTGACCTTATTCGTCAGGATGGGCAAGGTCACGGAACTGCCGGGGTGTCATGCCTAACACTTCCTGAATCTTCCGGTTTAATGTCCGCACGGTATTGAAGCCTGCCTCATGGGCAATGGCTTCGATGCTGTATTCCTGCTGTTCGTGCAGCAGCCTCAGTGCCCGTGTCAGACGCAGGAAGTTCAGGTAGTTATCGACGGAGTGGTAGATGGTGTTCTTCTTGTAGAGTTCCACGATACGGGTCTGCGTGGTACCCACCAGTTCTGCCACGTCCTTCAGTCCGAACTCCGGCGGAATGGGGATGTTCTCGGTTTCCAGTCGTGTCTCGATGATGGCCAGCAGCTCGCTGTCGTCACGCAGGTCGGCCTGCTGCATCAGTTCGCGATGCTTGCGAACCAGATCCTTGAGCCATTCCACGCGTCGGCGTACCTCATAGAAGGCATCCATGTGGTCGGAGAGCATGAGGTTGCGTGTGAGGATTGTTTCGCACGCCTCCTCCAGCTTCTTGTTCTGCTGCCTCAGCAGTCTTACTTCCACCCTTAGTGTCTCGAGTTCTTTTCGTTCGTCATCGTTCATAGTTCCTGGTTTTTGACGCAAAGGTACGATAAAGTTTAGAGTTTAGCGTTTAGTGTTTAGAGTTTTTGCTGCCGCTTAACCTTTTTTATTTTTTTCAATGAGGATGCGGGCATCCACTGCCACGATGTCGTCACCGTCGGCCAATAGTGGATTGATGTCCATTTCCTTGAT
>JAEEGF012215392.1_pt1 | contig 12911 bp, 10 predicted proteins | sample 9134171 | NCBI WGS metagenome assembly JAEEGF01 (sample SAMN16246542, study PRJNA631951) | gut metagenome | biome: gut microbiome; feature: rumen; material: AP-attached | host: Bos | place: Iran: Karaj | collected 2018-10 | reverse complement strand
AGGTTCACATTAAAACCGTAAGAGAAATTGGGCACTGGATTGAATACCCATGTGCGGTCAGCCTCGTTGATCTTGCCGTCACCGTTGAGGTCGGCATACTTCAGTCCACCGACACGGGCACCAGCCTGACCAGAGGCAAGGACTTCCTCACGTGACTGGTAGAGACCCTCGGCAACATAGCCGATGCGTGAGCCGTATGCCTTACCGTCCTGAGACAGATTATGATAGTCGTTGTGCTCGTAGGAGTTCTTGGACTTCTCAGGAAGGTAGGTCACCTTGGAACGGAAGAAGTCAACGTTTCCAGAGATGTCGTAAGAGAGTCCGTAGGCAGTCTTATGACGATAACCCAGATTAAGCTCCATACCCCAGTTCTTCAGTGTGGGACCATTGATCCATGTCTGACCGCCGAAACCGATAGCACCGAGGAAAGCGGGCTGTACGAGCATGTCCTTCGTCTCCTTGAAGAACAGGTCATAAGAACCATAGAGGTCACCTCCGAAGAGTGAGAAGTCGGTACCGAAGTTCCACTGTGAGGATGACTCCCATTTCAGGTCTTCGTTGGCAGACTGTGACTTGTAGTAACCGGAAGGCAGTGTTCCTGAGCCCTGAAGATTGAGGTCGTAGGCTGTGGAGTTCTCACGGCTGGAACCGTAGTCAGCGATATAGAGTCCATAGTGTGCCGTGTTGGAATTCATACCCTGATTACCAGTGACACCGTAGCTAACACGGATTTTCCAGTCACGGAGCCAGTCTGCCTTGATATGCTTGGACAGACGATAACCGAGAGAGACGGATGGGAAAGTTCCATACTGATGGTTCTTACCAAATCGGCTTGAACCGTCGTGACGCAGGGTGAAAGAGGCAAGTAACTGGTCGTTCCAGTTGTAGTCGATCTTACCGAAGTAAGACATCAGTTTATAGCCGTCACCGGCACCGCGAACGGTCTGAATACCTGTACCGGCACTGGGCCACATGTAATCGATGGTCTCCAGAGGGTAGTCCACACGACGACCAGCAAAATCGATACCATTGTCCTGATGAGCCTCCAGACCGACCAAAACATTGAGGTTATGGTTCTCTACGATGTCGAAGTTATACTGGACAGTATTCGACCATGTCCATTTGGTGCTGTGTGTCTGAGCCAACTCACTGGCATTGGTGTCGTTGTTGACTACGTCAGAGTGCCAGGTGTGGGTCAGGGCACGGATGTAACTGTTGGTATAGTCGATACCGAAATTAGAGCGGATGAGCAAGCCCTTGATCGGTGTGATGTCAACGTATGCGTTGGCAAAGACGCGCCACTTCTTCAAGCGGTTGTCCTTGTTATGATATAGCTCACGCATAGGATTCTGACGGTCGCTCATACCACCGACAGGACCGGAGAAGGTGACACCGTCGATTTCATAGACAGGGAGTGTCGGTGCCATCTTCAATGCGTTCTCCAGAGGAGCTGCGTCCACATTATTAGAATAAGAGAAAGTGGCATTCTCACCGATGGTCACAATACTGTTGAGCTTATAGCTGCTGTTGAAACGGGCAGAGAAATTCTCAAAGTCGGTGTGTTTCAGTACACCAAGTGCCTTCTTGTAGCCAGCAGAGAAGAGCATAGTAGTCTTCTCAGAAGCCTTGGAGAATGAGATGTCGTAGTTCTGTGTGATACCCGTGCGTCCAATCTCGTCCACCCAGTCGGTATTGCTGTAGGGCATGGTCTGTTTGGCATTCATGAAACCATCGTAGAATCCACCGACAGAGTATGACTGCATCATACCTGTAGTGGGGTCGTAAACAGAGATAGGAGTGCCACCGTCAACATTCAGTGACAGACCGTAGTTCTGGGCATAATCGTAAGGGTTCTTGCCGTCGTTGAGAGCTGCCTGTACGAGTGCTGTGGCATATTGCTGACTATTGAGCAGCTTCATCTTCTGTGACATCCATGCTACGGAAATAGAAGCATTGAAGTCGATGTTGATCTTGTCGCCCTTCTTACCCTTCTTGGTGGTGATGATGATGACACCATTGGCGGCACGGCTACCATAGATAGAGGCAGAGGCAGCATCCTTCAATACCTGCATGGTCTCGATGTCGTTGGTGTTCAGACTGTTGAGCGAACCGCTATAGGGCATGCCGTCAACAATATAGAGTGGAGCAGTGCTTGAGCCACCCATAGAACCGATACCACGAATCTGGACATTAGCCTCGCCAGAGGGAGAACCATTCGTTGTGATTGTCATGCCAGGCACCTTACCCTGCAGGGATGCCATCGGGTCAGTGGTGCTCGCCTTGAAGTCTTTGGTCTCTACAACACCAACAGAACCAGTCAGGTCTGCCTTACGCTGTACCTGATAACCAGTGACCACGACCTCGTTCAATAACTGGGTATCGTCTTTCATGATTACTGCCATGCCGTTCTGTGCCGGCAACTCTTGTGTCTGATAGCCGATGTAGGAGAAGACAAGGGTCTTGCCAGGCTCTACCTTCAACTTGAAGTTACCGTCGAAATCGGTAACGGTACCGTTGGTAGTACCTTTCTCCATGACAGTGGCACCGATGACGGGTCCCATGGCGTCATTCACCGTTCCCGTGATCTCCTGTTGCGCGTACATTATTGTACAGAGCATCAAGGAGAGGAAACTAAGAATCAGTCTCTTTGTTTGTTTCATTTGTTTCTTTGTTTTGGTTAGTACTCTTGTTAACTGCTGCAAAAGTACTTCTATTCAGAAGGAGAGGATAAAACAGATGTTTCAAACAACTAAAAAAATCGTTCAATGTAACATTTGTGTTAAATATTGAACGATTTTTATTATCAGTTGTATAAAAAGATGATGTTAGTGGCGGACATCACCAGGTAGTACACCATACTCTTCCTTGAAACATTTGGTGAAATAGGAGGGTGCTGTAAACTCCACTTGATAGGCTACTTCACTGACGCTTTTATCAGTGGTCATCAACAAATGGTAACCTCGTTTCAAGCGTGCCGTACGTAACAGTTCCACAGGGGTAGAGCCTGTAAAGGACTTCACCTTACGATAAAGTTGTACACGGCTGAGGTTCATGTCGGCAGCCAGGTCCTCTATACTTAACTCACTTTCATCCAGACGTGCTTCCACCGCTTCCTTGAAACGGGTAATGAAGACGGAAACTACTGCCGGTTCGTTGTCATCAGCTTTCTCCTCATTCGCCAATGTCTCAGGTGCCATCTGAGGAACTTCCTCTGGTTTCAGGTTCCATAAGGTATTGACGACACGTTCTCTGCGTAGTTTCATCTGACCTATGTGGTAAAGATAGAAGAGTACCATGGTAATCAGCAGCAAAATGATGATGCCAATGGCAAGAAATGTGATCGTGCGCTGGGTGTCAAGTTCTTGCAGGTATGTGTCAGCCTTCTCATGCAGTTGATCTAGATAGGTTGTTTGACGCATGATTTCCTCACTTTCCAATAGCAGTACATTGGCATTGTCACGGGTGACAAGTGCCGATTTTAAGAGGTTCTCCTTCTTATAGGGTTTGCCTTCAAGGATGTTAACGGCAAGTTGGATGAGTTGGTCACCATGGGTGGGATAGATATAGCTGGCATTCAACAAGGAGTCGCGTACTAATTCGATACCTCCGTCTTTCCCAGGTAGACCGTCAATGCCGCAATATTTGGCGGAGGGAGAGGCATGAAGGGAAGAAAGTGCTTTGCGTGCTCCCATTGCCATACGGTCATTCTGTCCAAAGACGAAGTCTATCTTGCTGAGGTCGCCCTGATAGTCTTTGACAGCCTTGTAACCACTGTCCTCGGTCCAGTCTCCTTGCAAGGTCTCAACCAATTGTATCTCAGGGTATTGGCTGAGTGCTTTGGCAAAACCATTATGACGCTCAATGGCAGGAGAGGAGTCTTTAAGTCCTTTAATCTCTAGAATACGTCCTTTCCCTTTCAGTTGACGGGCGATATATTCTCCCATGGTACGCCCCATCTCATAATTGTCAGCACCTATAAAGGCGGTGTATTTCTTGGAATTGGTCTTACGTTCAAAGACAATAACAGGAATTCCCTGGTCATAGGCACGGTCAATAGCCGGTGAGATGGTCGCTACTTGGTTTGGTGCGACAATCAACAAATCGATGCCTGTGGCGACGAGACTGTCAATTTGCTGTATCTGTCGTTCGTCACTGTCATAGGCAGCAGCGAAACGCATTTCCACATCGTCTTGGATATAGGCACCCATACGCAACTCTGCATTTTGCTTTTCTCGCCAGATATCGGCTGAGCATTGGGAGACTCCGATGACATAACGTGGCTGCTGCTGGTTACAACTGGTAAGGATGAGCAGCAGGGATGTGGTGATGATTACTAAATAGTTCTTCATTGGTTGTTAATTTGGTTTTCTTATGGTTGGCTCTCACCTTCTACGTATTCCTCTAAGAACATATGCTCACCGTCGAAGACGGCATAAGTAAATTGGCTAATCCAGTCACCAAGAATCATCAAACGGGTATGGCGGGCGATTTTGATATCCAGTTCAATATGTCGGTGTCCAAAGATAAAGTAGTCGATATCCGGATGGTCTTCGATATAGTCTTTGGCGAAGAGCACTAGGTGTTCTTTTTCCTCTCCCATATATTGGATGTCGTTAGTCTCCTTGTGCTTGATATAGCTGTGTTTCGCCCAATTGAGACCGAGTGCCATACTCCATCGAGGATGGAGGTTGGAGAGAAGCCATTGGCAAACCTTGCTATGGAAGAGATAGCGCAGGACTTTGAAAGATTTGTCAGGGTCACCCAATCCGTCACCATGGGCGAGGAAGAATTCCTTGCCATAGATTTCTGTCGTCTCCTCTTTCTTATGGAGGATGACACCGCACTCCTTTTCCAAATAGCCATATGACCAGATGTCATGGTTGCCAGTGAAATAATGTATCTCAACACCCATGTCCGACAACTCAGAGAGCTTCCCCAAAAAACGGGTAAATCCTTTAGGTACTACATATTTGTACTCATACCAGTAATCGAACATATCGCCCAGCAGGTAGATGGCGGCAGCTTTTTCCTTGATGCTGTCGAGAAAACGCACTAATCGCCGCTCTTGCATCCGCTGATGGGGAATCGCAAGTGACCCTAGGTGGGCATCGGAAAGGAAATAGACGTTCTTCATTTACAATTGGACAATTTACGATTTACAATTTAATCAAGTCCTAACTCGACACGTGCCTCTTCGCTCATCATACTCTGGTCCCAGGCAGGCTCAAAGACGAGGTTGACATTCGCGGAGGTGATACCCTCCACACTCTCGACCTTCGTGCGTACATCTTCTAATATAAAGTCGGCGGCAGGGCAGTTAGGTGCCGTAAACGTCATATCCAGTTCTACGGAAGCATCCTCTTGTACGTCAATCTTGTAGATCATGCCGAGGTCGTAGATATTCACAGGGATCTCTGGGTCATAGACGGTTTTCAGCACGTCTACAATCCGTTCTTCCAAATGGGTTTTCTCTTCTTGTGTCATAACATCTGCAAAGATAGTGCAAAATTTCGAGTAAGCGAACAAAATGAGAATGTATTTTCATTTTTGAGTGCAAGAAATCGTATCTTTAGCACGCTTTGTACCTTTAGGTCAAAGAAATTTATCCAAAATGAGAGAAATACCAAATTATTTTGAGTATTTTAACGCCCTCATGGCGTTAAGAACGGCAAGGACGGTGACACCGACGTCTGCGAAGACAGCGAGCCACATAGTGGCAAGACCAAAGGCGGCAAGGAGGAGCACTGCTACTTTCACTCCAATGGCGAATGCTATGTTCTGACGGGCAATGCGGAGGGTGCGTCGGGCAATGCGGATGGCAAGTGCTATCTTTGAGGGATGGTCGTCCATTAGTACGACATCGGCAGCCTCAATAGCAGCATCACTACCTAGTCCTCCCATGGCGATGCCGATATCTGCGCGAGCCAAAACGGGAGCGTCGTTGATGCCATCGCCGACGAAGGCTGTTTTCGAATTAGTCATTGACTGTTCATTGACCATTTTCTCAAAATAACAGATTTTATCAGCAGGTAGAAGCTCGGCATGGTATTCATCCATCTTAAGGACTTGAGCGACATGCGCCGCCACCTCCTGCCGGTCGCCTGTGAGCATGACAGTCCTGCTGATCCCCAATTGCCGAAGTTGTTGTATCGCCTTCGCACTATCGTCCTTGATTTTGTCATTGATGACAATGTGTCCGGCATAGATACCGTCAATGGCGATATGGATGATTGTTCCCGTAATAGGATGATGTTCATGTTCACAAAGTGGGCAGTCGTGCCATTTCGCACCGACAGCGTCCATCAGCTTGGTGTTGCCGACTGCAACAATTTTTCCCTCTACACTAGCACATATACCCTGTCCTGCCATCTCTTTAACGTCAGAGATATGACAGCCGTCAGTCGCCTCATCTGGAAAGGCGTCGCGAAGGGTGGCGCCGATGGGATGGGTAGAGTAGTGCTCTACATGGGCGGCGAGATGGAGTAGCTGCTGCTCGTCACAGGAGTCGGGGTGTACAGCCTCTACGACAAACTGTCCGTGGGTCAGTGTGCCCGTCTTATCGAAGACCACAGTATTGATATGGGCAAGAACGTCCATATAGTTAGCGCCTTTGATCAATATTCCTTTGCGGGAGGCACCACCGATACCACCAAAGAAGGTGAGGGGGACACTGATGACCAAGGCACAGGGGCATGAGACGACAAGGAACATCAGGGCGCGATAGAGCCATGTGGAGAGGTTTGAGGTGAAAGCTGAGAGCTGAGAACTGGCTAATGCGACATAGAGGGGCGGGAGGATGGCGATAGCAAGGGCGGCAAAGACCACGATAGGGGTATAGACGCGTGCGAACTTAGTGATAAACGTCTCACTCTTTGACTTATGTTTGGTAGCATGTTCTACCAACTCAATGATTTTTGATACGGTACTCTCCCCATAACTCTTGGTTGTCCGTACCCTGATGACACCCGACAGGTTGACACATCCCGAGATGACTTCATCGCCAATAGTAATCTCACGGGGCATACTCTCTCCCGTTAGTGCGATCGTGTTGAGGGCAGATGTCCCTTCTATGACAATACCGTCAAGGGGTATTTTCTCACCGGGACGAATCACGATGATAGAATCTATGACGACTTCTTCAGGTTTTACTTCTTCTATCTTACCTCTTACCTCCATCCGTGCCATATCTGGACGGATGTTCATCAAATGAGCAATACTCTCACGACTCTTTCCCTCAGCATAACCCTCGAAGAGCTCTCCGATTTGAAAGAACAGCATGACGAAGACGGCTTCGGGAAATTCTGTCTCGGCACCAGGAAGGAAACCGATACAGAGGGCGCCAATGGTCGCTACAGACATTAGAAAATGCTCGTTGAAGGCATCACCATGGGCAAGCCCCTCTGCTGCCTCTTTCAAGGTGTCGTGTCCGATCAGCAGATAGGGTATGAGGTAAATAAGTAACAATTGCCATGTCGAAAACTGAATGTTATTCTCGATGATAACAGCTACTCCCAGCAATATGACGGTCAGGACGATAAGAATTAGTTGCTTTCTCAATCCATGCTCATGATGGTGATTGTGCTCACAGCACTCTTGGTGATGATGTTCGTGTGACATACCTTTATATTTTTTAATTCTGCTGCAAAGGTATGGAAAGAGTTCTGCAACCTAGTTGCAAATGAAGAAAAAGTGGTCATTTCTGCAACTGGGTTGCAACGCTCACAGTCGTCCTTCCTCGTGGTAACTGTAATAATGACCGTCAGTCACGATGACGTGATCAAGGAAAAGGATGCGCATCACCCTGCATGCTTTCTGCAGATTCTCTGTCAAGTGGTCATCTTCCTTACTGGGTCGGAGATTACCTGAAGGGTGGTTGTGGCAGACTGCAAGGATGGTGGCATTGGCAAGGACAGCTTCCTTGAGAATGATACGGATGTCTACTGCTACCTCGGTGATGCCACCATGTGAGACACGCATCTTCTTGATAAGTTTGTAATTCTGGTTCATAAGTAGAATCCAAAACTCTTCAGTGTCCAGGTCTTGCATCACAGGATGCATATGGTTGTAGATACGGGTGGCGGTCCCACAGTCAGAACGCTCCTCAAGTGTCTCTATCTGACGCCGCTTCCCTAACTCACAGGCAGCGAGTATGGAAATGGCTTTCGCCTCTCCGATACCGTTATACTGGCAGAGCTCGCCAATGTTTTTTTTGCCTAAGGTGTTTAAGTTGTTGTGACAGTCGTTCAGTACATGTTTCATCAGGTCTACGGCACTCTCTTTGGTGGAGCCAGACCCGATGAGGATGGCAAGCAACTCGGCGTTACTCAGTGACTCTGCGCCCTGTCGCATCATTTTTTCACGAGGACGGTCTTCTTCCGCCCATTGATTAATAGTTAGCTTTTCCATTTTTTTAGTTGATAATAAGAAAGATTTGCTATTGATAGAAGTTTTTCTCAAATGCAGTAAACTCGTCTTGTTTTAAGACACATCGTTTCCACCAACTCTCGATGAATCCCAGTCCGTAGCCCATCAGTTGGACGAAGGCAGCGGGAATACTGAGTAGCCCTACTTTCAGACTTTTGTTCTGTATGGTGGAGTCGATGAGGATGACGAAACTGTAGAGGATGATAGGCAGCCATGGAGCGGCGCAGAGCCAGAACCAGCGGTGTACGTCATCATAATGCATCAGGACACGTCCAACAGCGGAGACAAGAACCATTGCAATTACTCCGATAGTAAATACCGATGGTAACAAATGTACCAGTTTGAGGGTGTTAGGATGCCGCTTCTCTAAATTGATGCGGGCAATACCGCTGTTATAGACCTGTCGGAAGAATTTGCGAAAATCCGTACGGCGCTTATGCCATACCCATGCCTCTGGGAAAAGCTGGGGCTGATAGCCAGCCTCCACAATGCGGTAGCTGAAATCGATGTCCTCTCCGAAGCGCATCTTGGAGAAGCCCCCCAGTTGCAAGTAGACATCTCGACGGATACCCATATTAAAGGAGCGGGGATAGAACTTGTCGAGTTTTTTCTTGCCACCACGGATACCACCAGTGGTGAAGAAAGAGGTCATCGAATAGGAGATGGCTTTTTGCACAGGGGTGAAGGAAGGGTGGGAGGCATCTGGACCGCCCCAGCATGCCAATTGAGTATTGAGCGTTGAGCGTTGAGTGTTTTGTTCTACACTCTCCATATATCCTGGGGGGAGTACCACGTCGGAGTCAAGGATAATGAGCCAGTCACCTTTGGCACGTTCTGCTCCATAGTTACGACTCTGACCAGGACCGCTGTTGTCCTTCTGGTAATAATGTAAATCAAGGATGCTTGCGTACTTGTCGCAAACATCCTTGCATGGTATCTCTGATCCGTCCTCTACAATTACCACTTCGAAGTCTTTCAGTGTTTGGGAGCAAAGGCTCTCAAGCAATTCGTCCACTTCGTCAGGGCGATTGAATACTGGAACGATAATCGAATACTTCAATTGTCAATGATCAATTTCAATTGAAACTACTCCTTCACACGGTTCAGGTAACTGCCGTCGCGGGTATCAACCTGAATGAGATCTCCCTCATTGATGAACAAAGGAACACGAACCTCTACACCAGTCTCCAGTGTTGCGGGTTTGGTGGCGTTAGTGGCAGTGTCACCCTTGATACCGGGCTCTGAGTGAGTCACACGAAGATTCGTCTTAACGGGCATCTCAGCATAGAGAATGGTACCGTCTGTGGTGTCGCTGACAACAGATACCACGTCACCCTCTTTCATGTACTCATGACCAATCACTAGGTCGTTGGCAATAGGAATCTGCTCAAAGCTCTCCTGGTTCATGAAGATACGTCCCTCCTGATCCTCGTAGAGATACTGATAGTCACGGTGCTCGATGACCACATCCTCCAGTTTCTCACCGATGTTGTAGCGACGCTCCAATACACGACCGTCAGTGACATTCTTCATCTTGATGTTCATGATGGTGTTACCCTTACCTGGCTTACGATGCTGGAAATCGATGCAAACCCAAATAGAGCCATCCATGCGGATAGCAGTTCCTTTCTTAATGTCTTGTGAATTAATCATATAAAATAGCTATTTTAATAATGTATATATCTCCTTTTGCGGGTGCAAAGGTAATACTTTTATATGAAAAATGAAAGATTAAACATTAAAAATTACAAGAAAACTTGCATAATTCGAAATTAATGCGTACTTTTGCAGTCCGAAATTGAATAATAACAATAAAATAAAGATAAAAAACAATGAAAAGAACATTTCAGCCACACAATCGCCGCCGCGTGAACAAGCATGGTTTCCGCGAGCGTATGGCAACAAAGAATGGTCGTCGTGTATTGGCTTCCCGCCGTGCGAAAGGTCGCAAGAAGTTGACTGTTTCTGACGAGCATCACGGAAAGTAATCTCCGTTTTTAAAGGAGTAAATGGAAGAAATGTCGGGAGTAACCATAAGGTTAGCTCTCGATTTTTTTTGTCGATTATTTGGCATTGTCGATTATTCTTTGTATTTTTGCCGTTTAGAACGTGAAGTTTATAATAATATAATGAACGTGAAGGAAATTTGGAAAAAGATAGCCAGCCAATATGTGCTTCTCAACCTGTTTGCCATGGCAGTCGTTGTCGTGCTGTTCTGTGTCGGTGTGAAGTATGGACTGGATATATATACCCATCATGGTGAAGGGATTGATGTCCCGGAGTTGAAAGGGATGACTTATCATAAGGCGCGGCTACTATTGGAGGAAGAAGGGCTGAATATCGTGGTCAGCGATTCTGGCTTCCAAAAGACATTACCTGCAGACTGTATTCTTGCTCAGACGCCAGGGGTTGGTACGAAGGTCAAGTCCGGTCATACTATTTACGTGACAGTCAACTCCCCGTCGTCGCCCACCTTTGCGATACCTGATATCGTTGATAACTCTAGCTATCGTGAGGCAGAGGCAAAACTGATGGCGATGGGATTCCGTTTGACAGAGCCTCAGAGGGTGGTAGGTGAGAAAGACTGGGTCTATGGTGTTGTCTGTCGGGGCAGAAGAGTGTCAAACGGTGACCGTGTCCCCATAGACTTTCCTTTGACGTTGCTGATAGGGACAGGCTCATATGATGAGGATGATGCGGTATTAGATGAATATGTGGATCCCACCTATGAGGCAGATCCGACGGAGGGCATTCATGAGGTCCATGAGGGTAATCCTGCCGGCGAGGTGGATGATTTTGTAGAAGTTACGGCACCATGATAGAGGAGTTGGATGAAATCACCTTGATGGAGGATGACGAGGGACAGGATAACCTGTATGAGCACCTTCGGATGGAGGTGGATCGTGGTCAGCAAGCCGTTCGCATTGACAAATATATGTCGGAGCATGTGCAGCATTCTTCCCGCAATCGCATTCAAAAAGCGGCAGACGCTGGGTTCATCCAGGTCAATGGTAAGCCCGTCAAGAGTAATTATAAGGTTCGACCAGGGGATGTGATAACCTTAATGCTCGATCGTCCCCATTATGATACGACGATAGAGCCGGAGGATATTCCGTTAGAGATTGTCTATGAAGACGATCAGTTGATGGTCATCAACAAACCTGCAGGGATGGTGGTGCATCCTGGTTGTGGCAACTTCCACGGAACATTAGTCAATGCCGTAGCATGGCATCTGCGAGATCTGCCAACTTATGATCCCAATGACCCGTCCGTGGGACTGGTACATCGTATCGATAAGGATACCAGTGGATTGTTGGTGATAGCTAAGACGCCAGAGGCGAAGACAGAATTAGGAGCACAATTTTTCAATCATGATACGCACCGCAGCTATCATGCCTTGGTCTGGGGAAACTTCTCAGAAGACACCGGACGTATTGAGGGGAATATCGGACGTGATCCTAAAGACCGCCTTCGGATGGCAGTATTCCCCCCAGGGACAGAGGTCGGCAAGAGTGCCATTACCCATTATAAGGTGTTGGAGCGTTATGGTTATGTGACCTTGGTGGAATGTCGTCTAGAGACAGGACGGACTCATCAGATTCGAGCCCATATGAAACATATTGGGCATCCGCTCTTCGGTGATGAACGCTATGGGGGGACAGAGATTCTGCGAGGTGAACGTACTGCCTCCTATAAGGCGTATATCCAAAACTGTCTCAAACTCTGTAACCGTCAGGCACTGCATGCCAAGACGTTAGGCTTTGTCCATCCTGTTACTGGTGAACAGATGGATTTTACCTCTGAACTTGCCGAGGACATGGCGGCACTTATTGAGAAATGGCGGCACTATAGTCGTAATACTGAAATATCGTAATCTCGACATCTCGAGATAACGAAATATTGAAATATCGAAAAAAAAGAAAATAATATGAAGAATTTAAAACGTGTGATAGCCATCGTCTGTGGTGGTGACTCTTCTGAGCATGATGTGTCATTGCGCTCTGCCCAGGGTCTGTATTCGTTCTTTGACAAAGAGCGGTATGATGTGTATATTGTGGATGTGAAGGGACAAGACTGGCTTGTGGAACTGCATGACGGTACAACAGCTAGAATCGACCGTAACGATTTCTCTTTTATTGAGGATGGAATAGCAAAACGCTTTGACTATGCCTATATCACCATTCATGGTACTCCTGGTGAGAATGGTATCATGCAAGGCTATTTCGATTTGGTAGGTGTTCCATATAGCACCAGTGGCGTCTTAGTGGAGGCAATCACGTTTGATAAGTTTGTCCTTAATCAGTATCTGCGTGCTTATGGTATCCTTGTGGCAGACTCGTTGCTGATTCGCAAGGGCTATGAGGAACTCGTGAGTGATGATGAGATAGAACAGCGTATCGGTATGCCTTGTTTTGTCAAACCTGCCACTGATGGATCATCTTTCGGTGTGTCAAAAGTGAAGAATGCCGATCAACTCGCCCCTGCCA
>JAEEGF010720753.1_pt1 | contig 12911 bp, 10 predicted proteins | sample 9134171 | NCBI WGS metagenome assembly JAEEGF01 (sample SAMN16246542, study PRJNA631951) | gut metagenome | biome: gut microbiome; feature: rumen; material: AP-attached | host: Bos | place: Iran: Karaj | collected 2018-10 | reverse complement strand
CCAGGTGTACTTCCTTGCCTGCATAATCCTTGCTGATCTGATCTCCGATCGCCTGGATCCGCTTGTCCACTTCCTCCTCGGGAAGCAATACCTCAATATGATGATCTGCCATAAATCTTACTCCTTTACGTAATCCACTCTGATGATGTTAGTTGTATCCTGCAGGATCTTTACCGCGTCGCTCATGCGGTAGCCGATGATCCAGTAGATCTCAGACCCGGAGGCCATGAGCAGGATCCGGTCCCGCTGCTCCGCAGGGATCTTGCTGTTGATAAAGTAGTTCTTCAGGGACTGGGTCACCAGCTCCCCATCCTGCCCGTTGATCCGGATGAAATCTCCGACCCGACGGGTTCGTAGAACGAAAGATTTCTTTATTTTATCACAATCCATAAGTTTCGTATATGGATTTCCCTCGAATTCAGTCCAGGGAGTCACCGTATCAAGGGCATTTTCCTCCATGGAGGTCACCGACAGGTACCCTTCCGGCTCAAATCTGTCGCATTCCGGGTCCCGTTCCGACTCACGCAGGGCTTCCGGATTCCATTTCTCTCCCTGCCAGATACCAAGATAGCCATTCATATAATAGGCCTCCAATCCGTAGGGAAGACAGATTTTCCGGTCTCCCGGTCTGTGGATCAGATCCAGCACCTGGTCCACCTGAACGCTACCGATATTTCGTCCTTCAGGAGCCAGGGCCTCCAGGATCAGCAGGATGATCCTCTCCTGAATGGCAATATGGTACTTTCTCAAGGAACTGACATGTGTGTCGTAGCCGTAAATCCCTATTCCTGCGTGTTTTTTCCAATCTTGACCGTATATGTCAACGATGGCTGCATTTGCCTGCTGCTCCAGGTAATCTTCCGCCTCCCGGAAGCGTTTCGAGGCGTCAAACATGCGTAGAACAGAGGTTTTTGACAAATCCTCCATCTCCGGAACGATCCTGTGACGGATTCTGTTCCTGACAATTGTGTCATCTTCGTTGGTCTCGTCCGTAACCCATTGAATTTTCGCAGCTTTCAGGTATTCTTCGATCTCCCTGCGCTCCACACAGAGCAGGGGACGAACGATGTTGCCCCGCACCGGCGGGATCCCTGCCATACCCCGCAAGCCCGTACCCCGAGCCAGGCGGAAGATCATGGTCTCCGCGTTGTCATTGGCGTGGTGTGCCACCGCCACCCGGGGTTCCCGGGGCAGATCCGGATAGTGCTCAGCCAGCTCCGCTGCGGCCTTTTCAAAGGATTGGTACCGAACCTTGCGGCCGGCCTCCTCCACAGACATTCCCTCTTCTTCCGCAATGTCACTGACACGGAATGTGACACAGGATACAGGAACGCCCCATTTCTCGCAAATTTGAAGGACAAATTGCGAATCCCGGTCTGCGGTCTCCCGTAAGCCATGATTTACATGGACCACCTGCAACTTTAATTGCAATTGTTCCCGGATTTTGCACAACAAAAATAAGAGGCAAACAGAGTCTGCCCCTCCGGATACACCCACAACCACGGCATCGCCGGGTTGCAGCATCCTGTACTCCTCCATGTAGGAGGAGACTTTTTCCATAAACTTATCTTTTTTCACGGCTGTTTCTCACCTTACTGGTCCAACTGAAAAACAATCTCGCCTTCATTCACCAGTCCCAGCTTCTCGTGAGCCTGTTCCTCCGCGTAAGCTTTGGTCTGGACATACTTTTCAAACTCTTCGATCTCTTCAGGCCGCTCTTCCTCTGCCGCGATCTGAGCGTCCAGCTCCTGATTTTCCGCGGTTTTCACAGCAAGCTTTGCCTTTACATCACTGGCCTGGAACCAGATCAGTCCACAGATCAGCAGGATCAGAATAGACAATCCCACATAGCTTCCGAAATTTGCTTTTTGGCGACGGCGCTTTACTGCTGTTCCGGCCATACACAACCTCCCTGCGGAGATGGGCTCCTGCGGTCCGATCCGCATATTCCCGCCACATTCCACATGCCTATCATATAACAATCTTCCAAGTTACGTCAACCGCTCGGAAGTGACCATATCGGTCAGATATAGCGAAAGAGCTCTTTCGCCTCGTCTTTTTTCACGGTTTCCTGCACATCCAGCACTTCTACCTTCACATCCTTGTTTCCGAAGGCGATGGTGATGATGTCTCCCACCTTTACTTCCGTGGAAGCCTTGGCAACCTTGTCCCCCACCAGGACTCTGCCGCTGTCGCAGGCCTCATTGGCCACGGTGCGGCGCTTGATCAGCCGCGATACTTTCAGGAATTTATCCAGTCTCATGTTCTATCCTTCCTATCATACAGTAAAAAACGCACCTGCTATTACAGCAGGTGCGCCTATTCACTCATGAATCTTAATTAGTTCAGAGCGTCCTTCAGAGCCTTACCAGCCTTGAACTTAGGAGCCTTGGAAGCCTTAATCTTCATAGCCTTACCGGTCTGAGGATTTCTGCCCTCTCTAGCTGCTCTCTTAGCTACTTCGAAGGTACCGAAGCCAACCAGCTGAACCTTGTCGCCCTTCTTCAGAGTCTTGGTAACAACATCGGTGAAAGCCTTAACAGCCTTCTCAGCGTCCTTCTTGGAAATTCCAGCCTCGTCAGCAATAGCTGCAACCAATTCAGTCTTGTTCATGATGAAACTCCTCCTATATGAAATAGTTTGTTGTTTACGCGGTTTTCATCAACCACTATACATACTTATATCGGTTTTTCCATGGTTTGTCAAGGCATTTTGCCCTAAAAACCGCGATATTTCAAGGTTTTTGTGGCCTTTTTTACTATATGAATATGTATTCCGGGATACCGATTTTGGTTACTCGCTCACAGAGGGCTGTTCTACCAGATCCACGAAGGAGAAGGAAACGTCTTTGTCCTCGCCATCCACGGTCACGGTGTAGCTTCTTGTGACATAGCCCGTTTTAGACAATGTGACGACATGGGATCCCTCTTCCTTCCGGAAACTGCAGGGTGCCACACCCACATAGGTACCGTCCAGATAGACCTCTGCACCCTCCGGTGCGTCTATATACACTTTGTAATAAGTGGTGGAAGTGGTGTCATCCGATGTGGATTCTCCCTCGCCTTCCTCCAGGGTGATATTGAGTCCCGCGGAATCCTGTCCCACAGTGAAGTACTTGGTAACGGACTTGTAGCCTTCCGCACGGCAGATCAGCTGGTGCATGCCGTAGGTCAGCACCACTGCCTGACTGGCATCCGTCTTCTCCCCGTCAATGTAAAGCTCCGCATTGGAGGGAGACAGGGAAAACAGCACCATTCCGGTCTTGGGAGCTTCGATGACCACATCGCTGAGGTCCAGCTTTGTCTCCTCGCCCCGGCGAATGAGCACCGAGCGGTCCACGGTGGTACCGCCGTTACTGATCATGACGGAATAGGTTCCCTCCGGCATGGTGATAAGCATATCTTCCGTTACACGGGTGACCAGCTTGCTGCCCACCTCGATGAGGCCGCCCACAAAGTATTCATGGCCTTTGAGCCGCAGGTATCCATGGCCCTTGGACAGTTCCACGCTGTAAACCGTGGTGCCGACGCCCCGGAAGGTCAGGTTGTCCATGGTGTTCAGATCCCGGTATTGAATGAAAGCTCCGTCTGCAAGATAAACTGCATCGTTGCTGATCTTGTAGGTGTCCGGGCCGATGATGACGTTCTTTTTCACATAGTCGAACTCGTACTGGTCCGTGTCCTCGATCTCCCAGACCTCGGCGCCGACGCTCATGGAGGTCAGGTATTTCTTGCTCTTGACGAACTTCACGTCCACAATGTCGCCGGGTTTGAACTGACTGACGGAGTAAGCGTCCCCATATTGGGAGGAAAACTCGGTGATCCCGTCATAAGACAGGGTATACTGACGGCTGACGGTGGTATTCAGAAAGGTCAGTGTCTTCTCTTCCGTGTTGATCTCCATCAGAATGGGGGTGTCCACGGAATCGTAATCCCCGGGGCCGTAAAGGATGATGCCCCCTTCGTTCACAGGCCCGGTAGCGGTCACCTGCGTGGTTTCGGGCGGATCCTGGGCGAGAGAATTGGTGCATCCCCCCAGGGCCAGCATGCCGGTCAGCAGGATCAGATATGCAGTTATTCTGCCTGTTTTCCTCAAGCCTTTACTCCTTCATCAGCTCTGCCGCGCGGCGGAGCAGTGTATCCCTCTCATTTCGTGCCGGGTTCTCCAGCACTTCCTCCAGCAAAGCGGACAGGATCTGTCCCAACCGGGGTCCCGGCTTCATACCGGAATCGATGAGATCCTTTCCGGTGACGGCCAGTTCCTTCAATGTCACGCATTCTCCGGCCTCCAGCGCACGGCGGAAGCCGTCTTCCCAAAGCTGCAGGTTTTCCAGCTTCTCCTTGCGATAATAATCGCTCTGAGCCAGCGTGTCCGCCCGGCGGACCTCCAGATACAGTGGAAAGAGATCCTTGCCGATCTTGTTGATGGCCTTGCGGATCTGAGCGTCCGTAGGGCTGAAATGATAGCCGTAATCGTGGTACCGCACCAGATGGCACACCACATCAATGGTGTGGTTATCGAATTTCAGGCGCCGCAGGATCTTTTTCGCAAGTTCTGCGCTGGCCTCAATATGGCCGTGAAAATGATCCACGCCCTTTTCGTCCGTGGTTCGGGTCTGAGGCTTTCCGATATCATGGAGCATCATGGTAAGCCGCAGCTCTTTGTCTGCACGGATGTTGGTCATGGCGCTCAGCAAATGCTCACCCACAGTGTAGCAATGGTGGGGATTGTTCTGCACCGTGGCCATTGCTTCGTCAAATTCCGGCAGGAAGATCTTTGTCAGTCCGCTCTCCCAGGCCTTCCGGAGATAATCCGGATGGTCGGAGCTCACCAGTTTCACCAGCTCCGTCTGGATCCGCTCCTCGCTGATCTTCGCGATGGTGGGCGCAAGCTCTTTGATAGCCGCCATAGTGTCGGGCTCGATCTCGTAACCAAGCTGGGCGGAAAAACGCACCGCCCGCAGCATCCGCAGGGCATCTTCCCCGAAACGTTCCTTTGCGGTACCCACACAGCGGATGGTCTTGCTCTCAATGTCCTCCAGGCCGCCGTATAGATCCACCAGTCCCCGAGTCTCGTTGTAGGCCATGGCGTTGATGGTGAAATCCCGGCGCAGCAGATCCTCCTCCAGATTGGGGGTGAAGGTAACTGCCTTGGGATGGCGGCCATCCTCATAATCCCCGTCGATCCGGTAGGTGGTGACTTCGAAGCCTTCATCCTTGATGAGCACCGTCACAGTGCCATGCTGAAGACCTGTGTCCACGGTGCGGCGGAAAAGCGCCTTCACCTGCTCCGGCCGGGCGGACGTGGTGATATCCCAGTCCTGAGGCGTCCGTCCCAGGATGGAATCTCTCACGCAGCCTCCCACCACATATGCTTCATATCCCGCCTCCTGCAGCGTCCGCAAAATCCATGCGGGACGCTCCGGGACGGAAATCCTCTTCGTCTCACTCATGCAATGATATACTTATCCATCACTTCCACCAGGCCGTCCTCATCGTTGGTCCCGGTGATATAATCCGCCACTTCCCGGACAGCCGGCTGTGCATTTCCCATGGCGACTCCCAGTCCGGCGTACCGGATCATGGAGATGTCGTTAAAGCCGTCTCCGCAGCAGATGGTGTTCTCCCGCTCCACATCCAGAGCATCCAGCATCTTGTCTAAAGAGCTTGCTTTGTCCACGCCCTTGGGCATGACCTCCAGGAAGAAGGGCTCCGAACGGTAAATGCTGAGGGTGTCTCCGTAGCGCTCCGACAGGATCTTCTCCATGCGGGCCGCCTGCTCATCCGGTGCGGTAAGGAGGCACTTGTTCACGGGGAAATCCACATAGGATGCGAAATCTTCCACCGTCTTGATGGGAAGGTTGTTGATCTTCGCCTCCCAGCGCACATAGTCATCGGGCTCAAAGGCGGAAATGATCTCCCGGTCCTGATAGGTGATAAGGCCCATGCCGTTTGCTTTGGCGACTTCATACAGTTCCGCGGGAATGTTTGCGGGAAGCTTCAGCTGGAACACCACATCGCCGCTGGTGCAATCCACCACTCTGGCGCCGTTGAAGCTCAGGAGATAACCGCCCCGTTCCTTCAGCTCCAGCTCTCTGGCGTATCTCGCCATGCCGGGAGTGGGGCGTCCGGAAGCCAGTACCACACGGTGTCCGGCCTCCAGCACCTGCCAGATCTTTGCTCGGGTGCGCTCGGTGATCTCTTTTTTTGTCGTGGTCAGGGTACCGTCAATATCCAGTACCAGTGCTTTTCTTCTGTTGCGATCCATATTATTTTACCATATATCTCAGGAAATCAGAAAGGGCCGGCGTTATCCGCCAGCCCCCCGTTTTTATTCTGCTTGTGCCTCGGTGCTCTCGGTCGTTTCGGAGCTTTCCGTGGTCTCGGTGCTCTCCTCGGCAGCTGCTGCCTCGTCCAAAGCCTGTGTCTCTCTCAGTGCAATGAACTTCAGATTGCCCTTGGGATCATATACCTCCATACCTGTGGTGATCTCCTCCAGATATGCGCTGAGGTTCTGAGACTGAAGAGTGGACTTGATGTTGAAGTACCAGGAAGCCTTGTTCTGTCCCTTGTAGTAAAGAACATAGGTGGTCTCGGACTCCTCATCCCAGATGGAAGTCACATCGCCGGCCTTGCGCTCTGCTGCGGTAAGCCAGCTCTCCATCTCCTCGCCCAGACCGCTGACGGTCTGGCCTTCATAGAGGCCTTCCTTGCTGTAAGTATCGCTGGAGTATTCCTTCACCTGCTCGATGAAACTCTCTTCGGTAGCTCCGCCTGCTTCGTAAGCAGCCAGGATCTCTTCGCCGTTGTTCTCGGTGCTGATGATTGCACGAAGGTCGACGGTGGGAGTGGTGTCAACATAACGGCTGACAAACTCAACAACATAGTAGCAGCTGGAAGAGGTGTTCTCGATCACAGTGGTGTCGCCCTCTGCACGGCTTGCATCAAAGAGCCAGGAACGAATGTAGTAGTTTACGGAAGAACCGGACTCGCCGGTGTGAAGCTCACCTGCAGCTGCGTCGGTTGCATCTGCCTCAAGCTTTGCGATACTCATAGCGGCTTCCTTCTCTGCATCGGAAGGAGTGTAGCTGCCGTCCTCGCCTACGGTTGCTCCCTCATCAGCCAGCTCGGTGGGAGCGGTGGGAAGCTCTGCGGAAACGGTGGTCAGGCGATAGTCCACCAGATCATAGCTGTCAGCGTTCTCGCTGTAATAAGCGTCGATCTCATCATCCGTGGGAGCGAAGGTTGTCTCGGAAAGCTGCTCTAAATATGCGTTTGCATAGCCCAGATCCCGGACGATGTTCTCCAGGCGCTCTGCGCTGGCATAATCGCCAAAATACTGCCGATAGTACTCTTTAACGGTCATTCCGTTTGCGGCTGCGGCATCTGCGGCAGTCTGCACGAAATTCTCGTAATCGGGATCGGAATCGTAGGAAAAGCCCGCACCCTCCCACTGTTTGCGAAGAGCAATGGTCTGCTTGATCTGCTCAATGGTCTGCTCTTCGAAGTAATCCTGGAAGGTCAGATAATCATCGTAGCTGACAGTGGAAAGATCGGTAGTGGAATCAATCCCGTAGTAACTCAGGTAAGATCCGTAGTTGTTCATATAGGTGTTCTTGAAATTGTTATAGTAGTAATCAAACATGACCTTGGAGACTTCTTCTCCATCAACAGTACAGACCGTCTGATTGACTGCCATATAGGAACGGATGGGGAAGGATGCGATCAGTGCCACCAGGGCTACGATGATCAGCGATCCGATGACATTAAAGACCACCTCGTCTCTGGCTGCCTTCTTCTTCTCGGCCGCTCTCTTCTCCATTTTCTCATCATATTTCGTTTTCTTGCGCTGAACAGGGGCTTCCTCTTCTACAACGGGGGAAGTCTCATCAATCTGATTCTTGTCGGACATGAAACCTGTCTCCTTTCTGTTGCGCGTGGATATCTCCACGCAATGCCCTATTTTATCGCATTTGCCCCAAAAAAGAAAGTCATTTCACAGAAATTTAAAGAGTTCCCGGCTTTCCCGCCACATGAAAACACCCCCGCTTTTTTGCAGGGGTGCCGGATTCTCTGATCAGCTCTTCCGATACTGGACCGGAGTCATGTTGTAGCTCTTCTTGAAAAGGCGGTTGAAATGCTCCACATTCTCGTAACCCACTTCCGTGGCGATGCTTTCTACGCTGTGAGTGGTCTCCTTCAGCAGAGTGCGGGCCTTCTTCATGCGTTCCACCCGGACCACATCCTGGAAGGTGGAACCGGATTTTTCCCGGATATACTTGGACAGATAAGGCTTGGACAGATGGAACTCCGAAGCCAAAGTGTCCAGGGTGACATCCTGATAATTCCGCTGGATGTAGCTGATGATCTCCACAATACGCTCGTCCCGGCCCCGGGTGATGTGCTGATCTCCCGCCAGCTTGTTGACGCTGCTGGCCAGAGCGGACACGGAGGCCCGGATGATATCCTCATCCACGCCCACGCCCCAGTACATCTTGCCGTCATGCATGATGCCCACATAAGCGGCAGCTCTGGAACTGGAAGTCTTGGAAATAGCGTGCTCTTCGTAAATGCTCAGCTCATAATCGATGCCGAAGTAGGTCTTCAACGCGTTGCTGACTGCATCGAGACGACCGTTTCCGCGGGAGACGATGCTGCGGCGCTCGCCGTTCTGCTCGATGGTCATGGTAGCTTCGATGCCGTTATCCTGCTTGAAGTGGCACTCCGGAATGCCGAAGACCGTGTTGAGATTGACGTAGGTCTCTGCGAAAATGCTGTAGATTTCCTTGGGCAGGAGCTCCTGATGCCGTCGATCGGAGACCCCCTTGATGAGATAGCCCACTTCCTCCTTCATCTGAGCCGGCAGCGAGAAGCCGAACTGGTTCTTCAGCACAAAGGCTACACCGCCCTTGCCGGAGGTGGAATTGATACGGATGACATCGGATTCGTACTTTCTTCCCACATCTGAAGGATCGATGGGCAGATAAGGCACATCCCAGCGCTTGCCGGTCTTGCCTTCGTTTCTCCAGTTCATGCCCTTGCTGATAGCATCCTGATGGGATCCGGAGAATGCGGTGAAGACCAGATCTCCGCCGTAAGGAACTCTCTCGTGTACCCGCATGTTGGTAAAGTTCTCATAGGCATCCCGGATCTCCATGATGTTGGAGAAATCCAGTCCGGGATCCACGCCGTGGGTCATCATGTTGAGGGCCACGGTGACCAGATCCACGTTGCCGGTGCGCTCGCCGTTGCCGAAGAGGGTTCCTTCCACCCGGTCTGCTCCCGCCAGCACGCCCAGTTCCGCATCGCCCACACCGGTGCCCCGGTCATTGTGAGGATGTACGCTGAGGACCACATTGTCGCGGTACTTCAGATTCTTGCGCATGTACTCGATCTGGCAGGCAAACACATGGGGCATGGCAACCTGCACAGTGGAAGGCAGATTGATGATGGCCTTCTTCTCCGCCGTGGGCTTCCAGACATCCAGCACCGCGTTGCACACTTCCAGTGCAAACTCGGGCTCCGTCTGGGAGAAGCTCTCGGGACTGTATTCAAACATGAAATTGCCGTCCGTCTCGTCCGCAAGCTGCTTTAAGAGCTTTGCGCCGTCCACGGCCAGCTTCTTGATCTCGTCTTTGCTCTTTTTGAAAACCTGCTCCCGCTGCTCCACGGAAGTGGAATTGTAAAGATGCACCACTGCCTTGGGTGCGCCCTTGACCGCTTCGAAGGTCTTGCGGATAATGTGCTCTCTCGCCTGAGTCAGCACCTGAATGGTCACGTCGTCGGGAATGAGATTCTCGTCAATGAGGGTGCGGATAAAATCATATTCCGTGTCGGAGGATGCGGGGAATCCCACCTCGATCTCCTTGAAGCCGATGTCCACCAACAGCTTGAAGAATTCGACTTTGGTCTCCAGGCTCATGGGATCGATCAGCGCCTGGTTTCCGTCCCGAAGGTCAACGCTGCACCAGATGGGGGGTGTCTGGATCGTGTCTTTCTTCACCCAGTCATAGGTCACTACAGGGGGCATATGATAAGTCTTGCGGTACTTCTCACTAACGCGAACTCTGCTCATGGTTTCCTCCGACTCTGCATTTTACAGGATTATGCAGTATTTTTCAGTGATTTTCATTGTAGCAAGCGAAATAAAATACATCAAGTAAAATCTTATCCATATTCTTGATTTATTTTAACACTATTTTGAAGAAATCAAAAAAGGAATATCCCAAAATTTCGGATATTCCTTCCTTGCGTTTCCTGTTTTATTGTTGAGATTTTTTATCTGTTCATCTGATCATTCTCCCGTTTCAGCTCTAAAGCAAGCTCATAAAGTGTCCAGTTCCTGTTAAAAGGAGTAATGACTGCTTTGTAGCTGATAGGGTCAATTCCCGCTTTGCGGTACTCTTCCAGATACTCGTCCAGACGCCCGTCCGCCAGCCCGAAAAACAACTGGAGTTCCGGCATCCGGTAAAAGGCGGGGGCGTTCTCCGGATGTACCGGGCGCTTCACAGCTGTCCCGGCCTCCACGATCTCCGCCACGTACCGGTTCAGATCTCCCGGCATCAGCTCCCGGCATTCCATGCCCAGCCGGCCGCAGAGTTCCTGCACCTTTCCCTTCTTTTCGGCGTTGGGCGTATATAAATATACCCGTTCCATTGGGGTTTCCTCTTTCCTCCCGGGTCCCCGGGTTATTTTTCTTCCTTCAGCCAGGTGGCCTCAAATTCCGAAGCCGGCAGAGGCTTTCCGAAATAGTAGCCCTGAATCTGTTCGCAGCCCAGCTCCTGCAGGATATCCAGCTGGGCCTTAGTCTCCACACCCTCTGCGATGGTCCGGAGGTTCATGCCCTTGGCCATTCCCGTGATGGCCGCCACCACGATCTTACCGTTAGGCTTCACATCCAGCTCGTCCACCAGTTCCTTGGCGATCTTGATGCGGTCGAACTTGAAATTGATCATGTTGGCGAATGCGGCATATCCGGTTCCGAAATCGTCCACGGAGAAGGTAAGTTTCGCAGACTTCATCCGCTCAATGATCTTCGCGTTCATGGAGTTGCCGGTCATGGCGATACCCTCCGTGATCTCCACATCGATCCACTCTGCCTTGGCCCCGGAATCTTCCATGATCTGAAGGAACCGGTCCACAAACCGTTCATCCCGCATCTGCACCGGCGACACGTTGATACCCACCACCAGATTTTTGTTGTATTGCTGATTCCACGCTACGATCTGCGCCGAGGACTTTCGGGTGATCCATTCGCCCATGGCCGTCATGATGCCCATTTCCTCTGCCACCGGAATAAATTCTCCCGGCGGGATGAAGCCTTCCGTGGGATGATGCCAGCGGACCAGGGCCTCCATACCGATGAGCTGACAGGTGTTGGCATTCATCTGGGGCTGATAGTACATTTCCAGATCCCGATCGAAATCAATGTTCTGAAGCATCTGCTCCAGAACGTGCTTCCGCTGGATCCTCGGCCTCAGGTCTTCATTGTAGAAAGCATACGCGGATTTGTTGCTGGAGTGCTTGACGGACAATCGGGCCGACTCCGCATAGTTCATAAGCTGCTCCAGATCCGTGGTATTGTCCGGATAACTCGCGATACCGATGCTCATGGTGGTGCGGATCTGAATATCTCCCACACCTACCGCCCGATCCATCAGATCGCACAGGTATTCCGCAAAGAGCTTCGGCTCCTTCTCATTCTGCCTGCCCACTCTGGCCACCAGGAACTGGTCGCCACCCATACGGAACACTTCCGTCCGCTCATCCCGGACGCTGTGCAGCTTCTGCCCCGTCTCCATCAGCACCCGGTCGCCGGCACTGTGGCCGTAGGTGTCATTGATGGTCTTAAAGAAGTTCAGATCCAGAGAGTAGATGGTCAGAATCTCATCCGGATGATCCTGAACCTGCATCATGGAATAAATATTCCAGAATTTTCGATTGTAGATTCCCATGAGGGGATCCATGTAGGTGGCATTTTCCAGCTGTTCACTGACTTTGCTCAGCTCCGCCCGCTGGCTGTTCACCTTCTCTTCCAGCTTCTGCTTTTCTTTTTCCCGCTGCTCCAGAAGTTCCTGCGTCAGTTCATTGACTTCCTGCACCCGAATGAGGAGCACATAAGCAAGACCTGCCACTAAAAGCAGGAGGAACATGGAAAGACGCATTTTGCCCAGGAAAACCAGGCTCAGACATCCCACCAGGACTCCCAGAGAGAAGAAGATTCCCGCTTTACCGCCTTTCCCGCGATTCTCATAGTCCACAATCTCAAGAGCAACAGGTTGAATGGACGTATAGTAGAAAGCAGCTCCGATGAGAACAATGCACGCCACATAGAGTGTGTCCTGCAGGGGATGATCTGCGCATCTTCCCGCAATGTAGAGGTAGGTATACCGGATTTCCACCATACTGTAGATCAGGAAGGAGGAAATGAGCCCGTAGCCCAGGAAGTTGTTCCTATGGAAGCCCCGGGTCATCACGATCAGCAGGATTATCACCACCAGATACATGGTGGAGAAGAGATACAGGATATCGAAGACGGACATCGTCCCCAGATCCAGGGTGGTGCCCATCATGATCTCGAAAACGGTATGGCACATAACGTAGGCCGCCACCGTCAGAACAAAGGCATCCGAGATCAGCCGTTGTTTATCCCTGCCCCGGAACTGGCCCACCACAAACAAGGTGAGGCCGATGGCGTACAGATAATTGATGCAGCGATAGAGTTCATCCGCCAGCGACACGAAGGATTCCGAATTGATCTGCAGGTCCACCCCAAACAAGTAGAACACATCCGCCAGAGCCCAGATCAACATACCCAGTGAGATAAACAGGATAGACCATTTCAGCCTGTGATTCTTCGGCGCACAGCTTAATACCAGCGCTAAGGACAGCCCGGTACAAATTGTCGACAGG
>JAEEGF010677530.1_pt1 | contig 12912 bp, 10 predicted proteins | sample 9134171 | NCBI WGS metagenome assembly JAEEGF01 (sample SAMN16246542, study PRJNA631951) | gut metagenome | biome: gut microbiome; feature: rumen; material: AP-attached | host: Bos | place: Iran: Karaj | collected 2018-10 | reverse complement strand
CGCCGATGACGCACTTTCGGGACAGACCTGTTGAGACGAGGGCTCTTTCACTGCAGTATAAGGATGCGGAAAAGCCTGTGTTCACGGGCCTTACTTTCGAGATCCGAAACGGCGAGAGGGTCTTCCTTAAGGGCAGAAACGGCTGCGGGAAAACGAGCCTCATCAAGGCGATCCTTAAATCAGCAGACGATAATCACGATGCCGCAAAAGAGGGGGCCACGGATGGAAACCTGCTTCTAAACGGCACGCTTCTTACCGCGCCGCACCTGAAGATCTCGTACATCGATCAGGATACGTCGCATCTTCACGGCGACCTACGGATGCATGCTTTTGAAAACGGCGTGGATTACAGTCTGTTTCTGGCCGTGCTCCGTCAGCTTTCACTCGAGCAGGTGCAGTTCGATAAGAACATCGAGGATTTTTCCGAAGGCCAGAAGAAGAAAGTCCTGATCGCGACGAGCCTTCTTCAGCCGGCGCACCTTTATATCTGGGACGAACCGCTGAATTATGTCGATGTCTTTTCGCGCATGCAGCTCGAAAAACTGATCTCGGAATACCAGCCGTCCATGCTGATCGTCGAGCACGATGTCCGGTTCCGCGAGAAGATGGCGACGAAGGTCGTGGAGCTATAAAGTTCCGCTCCGTTTCTTCTTTGTTCGTGTGCTATAATGTGTACACGTATTATCCTTTGGGAGGGGTATTCCCGATATGAAGATCATCGATATTCTGAATAAAAAGAGCATGTCCCTGTCGTTTGAAGTGTTTCCGCCGAAGAAGGAGACTTCCTTTGAGAGCGTGAAGGAAACGACCGAAAAGATCGCGGAGAGCAAGCCCGCATTCATGAGCGTGACTTACGGCGCCGGCGGAGGAACATCCCGCTTTACCCTCGATATCGCCAAAACGATCGAGGAAAAGCACGGCGTGCCGACCATGGCGCACCTGACCTGCGTCAGTAGCTCCAAGGACATGATCCACGATAAGATCGAAGAGATCCATAGCTTAGGTCTTCAGAACATCATGGCGCTTCGCGGCGACCTGACTCCCGAGCTCGAGAATACCGACAGAAGCAAGTGGGATTACCGCCACGCGGTGGAACTGATCCGTGAGATCAAGGAAAGCGGCTACGATTTTTGTATCGGCGGCGCCTGCTATCCGGAGGTCCATCCCGAGAGCCAAAACCAGCACGAAGATATTAAGTACTTAAAGGAAAAAGTCGATGCCGGTGCGGACTTTTTGGTCAGCCAGATGGTCTTCGACAACAACCTTTTCTATAACTTCCTCTACAAGATCAGAGAAGCCGGAATCACGGTCCCGGTCGTTCCGGGCATCATGCCGATCACGAATGCGATCCAGGTCGAAAAGGCGATCAAATTGAGCGGCTCTTTCATGCCGCAGCGCTTTAAGGCGATCGTCGATTATTTCGGACAGGATCCGGAATCCATGAAGCAGGCCGGCATCGCATATGCCACTGACCAGATCATCGACCTTTATGCCAACGGCGTGACGAACGTGCATGTGTATTCCATGAACAAGCCGGATGTGGCTGAGGCCATCATGAACAACCTTTCCAACATTCTCTGGAAAGACTACGGCGTGCAGTAATATGGACCGTAAAGCACTGATCGGGGAGGCGCTGGCCTCCGATAAACAGACGATCCCGCAGTATCTTGACTACGAAACTCCCTCGCTCAATGTGACCGAGTGGCTTCGCTATTCCTGCATTCCCGTTTACGAACAGGAGAACGCCGCGAAGGATCCGGAGCTTGCTTCTTCTATGGAAAAAGCACTTTCCCTGATAAACGGTGCGCTTTCTTTCCGCGTGGGTTTTGTGGTCGTTCCGCTTTCCTGGGATGAGGACGGCTTTCCGGTCTTTCCTTTTGAACAGAGATCCGAGAAGCTGAAAAAGAATCTTGAAGGCTGCGATAAGGCGGTGCTTTTCGCGGCGACGATCGGATCCGGGATCGACCGGCTGATCAGAAGATATGAAAAGGCGGACCCGAAGCTGGGACTTCTGCTTCAGGGCTTAGGTGCCGAAAGAGTGGAATCCCTGTGCGATGCTTTTAACGAGGAAGTGAAAGAGGTCAGTAAAGAAACCGGACGCGAAACGCGCATGCGTTTTTCGCCGGGATACGGGGATCTTCCGATCGAAGTGCAGAAAGTTTTCCTGCCTCTTTTAGATGCTGAGAGAAGACTCGGCATCACGCTTTCCGAATCGTGCCTGATGGCGCCGAGCAAGAGCGTGACTGCGATCATCGGGATCGCGTCGAAGTGATCAGTCACTTTTTCAGTTATACCAGTTGATTCCGATCGCTCTATGTGAAAAATCGTTGTACTGATACGAAATACCCAAGATTATCAGAAGCGCGCAGATGCAGTAAACATAAAGAGCGACGTATTTTTTCTTTACGGCAAATATGATCAACGGTATCGAAAGTCCGATATAAACGGCGATGACACCGATCGATGCCAGAATGAGTCTATTCTGATGGGCGCTTTCTACTTTTCTGACGCACTCATCGTAATCTGTGTATTCCTTAGGGATGCCGATGGAGTCATCCGTTATGCTCAGTGTGCCTTCATACTCGCCTTCAAAGCGGATGCCCTTCAGAGGATACAAAACGAATTCGGAGTCATCGATGTCCAGGATCATTTCCGTGTTTTCGGGGGCGCCTTTTTCGAGATTCCGGATGATGTCGCAAAGCTCCCCCCTGGAGACTTCAGTGCTCTTCCCATCTGCTTTATGAAAAATATGCGTGTTATCGAGATCGACCTGGGGATCATGGCGTCCGATGTATACATAGCCTTGGCCGTAAGAGCAGAACGAGATCTTATCTCCCACGCTGTATTCGTATATAGAGAGCCCCGGATCTTTATAATTTATCAAAAATGAGGTACCGGCTTCGTCGGTGATCGTGGGAGTAAGCATTACGCCATACCCCAGACTGTATTTATATCCTTTCGCGAAAAGAGAATAACAAAACGCAAGCACGGCGATCCAGATACAGAAAGCCGGAATGATGATCAATAGTGCTTTTTTCTTCGAAATATCCATACAATCGACCCGTCCTTACGGTCATAGTATCATGTTTGTACTTGCGTTAGAATGGCTATGGGGACATCTTTACTAATTCTTAATAGAGTGCGCTTATAAGAAAGCAGGATAAGCGCGTCTTCGGAAAATATGATACAATCCTCGCATAGACTTGTCTGGTGAGGGGATCCGATATGAATATACGCGACTACATGAAAGACCATTTCCTGTTTCTCGACGGAGGAATGGGCACGCTTCTTCAGGAGGCCGGACTTCAGCCCGGTGAACTGCCGGAGAGATGGAACGTCACGCATCCGGAGGAGATCATCCGCATCCAGAAATCCTACTACGATGCAGGTTCCAATGTTGTCTTAAGTAATACCTTCGGTGCCAACGGCTTAAAGTTCGACAACGAAGAACTTGAGACGCTGGTGACGGCGGCGGTCAAAAATGCGCGCGAGGCAGCGCGGCAGAGCACGGGAACGCAGGAGAAGTTCGTCGCGCTTGACATCGGTCCCTTGGGAAAACTCCTGAAACCATATGGCGATTATGAATTCGAAGACGCGGTCGCAATGTACGCTAAGACCGTGAAATACGGTGTTGCCGCAGGTGTCGATCTCGTATTCATCGAGACCATGAATGACAGCTACGATACCAAGGCCGCGCTCCTTGCGGTAAAAGAAAATACGGATCTTCCGGTATTTGTTTCCAATGCCTACGGTGCCGACGGAAAACTCATGACGGGCGCATCCCCGGCCGCGATGGTCGCGATGCTCGAGGGCATGCATGCCGATGCGATCGGCGCGAACTGCTCGCTCGGTCCGGACCAGCTCATCGGCGTGGTCGAAGAGTATCTCGAGTATGCATCCGTGCCGGTGCTTTTGAAGCCGAACGCGGGTCTTCCGAGATCCGAAAACGGAAAGACCGTCTATGACGTATTCCCGCCGGAGTTCTCCGAATCTGTCGGAAAACTTCTGGAAAAGGGCGTGCGTATCGCCGGCGGCTGCTGCGGTACGACTCCGGATTATATCCGTGCGGTGGTCGAAAAATCGAAGGCCATTACGCCGGTGCCGGTTACGGAAAAGAACCTGTCTCTGGTTTCGTCCTACACGCATGCGGTCAAGTTCGGTGAAAGCCCGATCCTGATCGGCGAGCGCATCAACCCGACGGGCAAGAAGCGCTTTCAGCAGGCCCTTCGTGAAAACGATATCGACTATATCTTAGGCGAAGCGCTGAAACAGCAGGATGCGGGAGTCCAGCTCCTCGACGTTAACGTCGGACTTCCTGAGATCGACGAGCCGGCTTTCCTGCTTCGCGCGGTACGTGAGCTTCAAGCCGTTACGGATCTTCCGCTGCAGCTCGATACGACCGATCCGGTCGCCATGGAGGCAGGCCTTCGCGCCTATAACGGTAAGGCCATGGTCAACTCTGTCAACGGTAAAGAAGAGGTCATGAGCGTGATCTTCCCGCTCGTTGCGAAATATGGCGGTTTCGTCGTCGCCCTGACGCTCGACGAGGGCGGTATCCCGGATACGGCCGAGGAGCGTGTCGCGATCGCCGAGAAGATCATTAAGAGAGCCGCGGATTATGGCATCGATAAGAAAGATCTTATCTTCGACCCGCTCGCGATGACGATCTCGGCTGATACGACGGCGGCACTGGCCACGATGCAGGCGGTCCATCGTATCCGCCACGATCTGAAAGTAAATACCTCACTTGGTATCTCGAATGTTTCTTTTGGACTTCCGAGCAGAAATATCATCACGTCGACCTTCTTCGCCCTGTGCCTGCAGGACGGTCTTTCGGCGGCGATCATGAACCCGTATTCCCAGGAGATGATGAATGTCTACCATGCCTTCCGTGCGCTTCACAACATGGATGAAAACTGCATGGACTATATTACTTACGCGCAGAATCTGCCGGCGCCGACGATGGCTGCCCCGGCGGCGGGAACTGCGCCGGCCGCAGGCGCGGAAAGCGCTTCTTCGGGTTCCGGCGAAGGTCCTTCCACAGAGCTTCAGAAAGCGATCGTCCGAGGCCTTAAGGAAAAGACTGGTTCTCTGACCAAGGCGATGCTCGCGGACAAAAAGCCGCTTGAGATCATCCAGTCGGAAGTTATCCCGGCACTCAATATCGTCGGTGCGGATTTCGAAAAGAAGAAGGTTTATCTTCCGCAGCTCCTTATGGCGGCAGAAGCGGCGAAAAGTGCTTTTGAAGAAGTAAAGGTGGCGATGGCGGCAAGTGACGACGGGACTTCCGGAGGATCTTCGCGCTGCGCATTCGTCATCGCGACCGTGCATGGAGACATCCACGATATCGGCAAAAACATCGTCAAACTCATTTTGGAAAACTACGGATTTGCCGTTTCCGACCTCGGAAAAGATGTGCCGGAACAGACGGTGGTCGATGAGGTCATCCGTCTGCACGCCCCGATCGTCGGCCTTTCGGCCCTCATGACGACGACCGTTCCCGCAATGGAGGAGACCATCAAGCTTCTGCGTGAACAGGCGCCCTGGGCGAAGGTCTGTGTCGGAGGCGCGGTCCTGACGCAGGAATATTCGGACGCCATTGGAGCGGACAAGTACTGTAGAGATGCGATGGAGACCGTGCGTTACGCCGAAGAGATCGACGAGGAACTGAAAAAGAGCAATTAAATAGCGACAGCGGGGAATCAGGGGATAAGGACAGCATGCATTACAGCTTCGCAAAAGTGCTTTTTCATACGAGTTTTCCTCTGATATAATAGACCTATCATGTACATGTTAGGAGAAGGAACTCATGAAGACCTGGGAAGGATATCAGAAGGGCGTTAACTTAGGCGGCTGGCTATCGCAGTGTGACGATACCGAAGAGACATACAGTTCTTTTATCAAGGAAGAAGACATCAGGACCATTAAGGAGTGGGGCATGGACCATGTCCGTCTCCCGTTCGACTATGAACTGATCGAGGATAAGGAAGGAAATCCGGTAGAAAGCGGCTACGGCCACATTCAGGATGCCATCGACTGGTGCGGCAAGTATGGTCTCAACATGATACTGGACCTGCATAAGACTATGGGATATTCCTTCGATCCGGCATTCGGCGAAGAAGGATTCTTCGACAGTGAAAGACTTCAGGAGCGCTTTTATGTGCTCTGGGAAAGAGTCGCCGAAAGATTCGGAAAATACGAAGACCGGCTGGCTTTTGAGATGCTGAACGAAGTCACCGATAAGGAGTACTGCGACCTTTGGAACAAGATCTCCTATGAGTGCATCCGCCGTATCCGGGCAAAAGCTCCGACCATTAAGATCCTCGTCGGCGGATACTGGAATAACAGTGTGGATTCGGTAAAAGACCTGGCCGCACCGTACGACGAGAACATCATCTACAACTTCCACTGCTACGAGCCGCTGATCTTCACGCATCAGGGCGCGCCGTGGATCCCGACCATGGACACTTCCTTCCGCATCTCGATCGATGCGCCGTATAAGGAGATGGACGAGGCGGGTGTGAAATATCTCCAGCAGGTGACCACCGGATTTAAGGGATTTGCCCCGGAGCAGACGCTGACTTCCGAGTATTTCGAGAAGATCTTCGCCGAGGCGATCGCAGTCGCGCAGGAGCGGGATGTCGCGCTTTACTGCGGTGAGTATGGTGTCATTGACCGTGTCGCTCCGGAGGAGGCGCTGAAGTGGTACAGGAAGATCAACGAAGTCTTCGTGAAATACGGGATCGGCCGTTCCGCCTGGAACTATAAGGTCATGGATTTCGGCATCTCGGATGCACGCATGGACTCTGTCCGAGAGGAACTCCTGCGCTATCTCTGATCAAAGGAGTTGAGGGTGCGGGGTTTGACAAAAATCCGCTTCGTGTTACACTATCACTTGCAAAGCATTTTCCGATCAAAGGAGGCAGAATAATGGCTAAAAACACGAGAACATCACGCTATGGCGCCGGAGCCAGACTCCTCGCTATCGTTCTTTCTATCATGATGCTTTCCTCGATCCTCTTTCTGATCGTCATGGCGATCCGCATGGGCTGACCGGAAAGGTCCTTTTCAAGAAGAAAAATACCGCTGTCAGGGAGATCCCCGGCAGCGGTTTTTGTTTCATCGATCTGATCGAAAAGATCCCTTACGACGGGATATCCTCGATATACTTCAGGCCATCTTCATGGAAGATGTAGGCGTAGTCTTTCAGTTTCTCGCTGACGAAAGCCTGATAGTTATCCATGCGGATAAAACTGTTGACGCGGTCATACCACTCCGGATTCGGAGAGGCTTCCACATAGAAAAGGATCAGCATCTGCGTATCGCCCTCGATGAGGATCTTGTCGCCGCTCTTTCTGGCAGGATCGAAGATCCAGTTGTCGATCTCGGCGGTGTTGTTTCCGGGGTAGAGGGAGGCCTGCTGGACGGAACGCATGGAGCCGTCGAGAAGGTAGTCGGCATAGGTGGTGTCGAGCGTGATCATGCTTGTCTCATCGGTGATGCTGTCGAAGATCGTCTGCGAAAGCGGAATGATCTCGCTTACAGGGATGCCCGGGGTTCCGGTCTCTTCGTTCTCCATATTAATGTAGAAGAAGCGCACATTACGAAGCGGCTCATCCTGGCGTACGCGATCGACGAAACAGAAGATGATCGGGAATCCGTAATCATCCTGGAAGATCACGCAGTCGCCGGACTGTCTTTCCGTATCGAAGAGCCAGTTTCTCCACGTAGACTCTTCGACCTCCGAATAGCGGACACGTTTATGGAGAGTCGAATCCGGGATGAGGAGCTTCTGCTGCATATCGCCGCTGAAATACTGCGCAGCCACGGACTCGAACTTGCTCTGGTCATGGTTGGTCTCCGCCACGATCTTTTCGGCGCGGATGTTCGCGGTCTTTACATAGCTTTCTTCACGGGCTTCCGTCGCGATTCGGATCACTCGGTAGGAGACCAGATCGTAAGAGTTCCTGGCATCCTGATAGGCCTGTTCCGCCTGCTCCTGTGTCGCCTTGAGCTCTTCGAGCTTCTGGTGTCCGGCGTAGTCTTCTGCAAAATATACCTTCGGAAGTACCGAGAGGATCAGACTCTTGTTGACGTACGGACCGAAAGTACCCTTGATGTAGGTGTCGAGATCCACATGGATCGCTTCGGCCTTCGTCTTCAGCCAGTCGACATAGGCCTGGGCGCGGTCCTTATGGTCCTGTGTGATGGAAAGTCCGTGCGCGACGGCATCGTCATAGAGCATATATGTCGCCTGGATCTCCTTGGCGGTCACATCCAGGAAGTAGTCACGGTAGGTGGTAAAGCCGTTTTCACCGGGCGCTGCCAGCATTTCTTTCGTGTTCGCCTTGAAAATATCCACACCGTTTTCCAGGAGCACGTAGTGATACATGAAACTGAACTCGGCATTGGAAACATCCTTGTTGCCGACGGTGAGGGGACTGGTCATGCGCTCGTTGAGATTTCCGAGGGAGATCACGGACCAGATCAGGACCAGGACAGCGACGACGGCCATCACGATCAGGAACATCCTCGGACGCAGGTTCATTTTCTTCGCCTTAGAGGAGACCGCCGCATCCGAAGGACGGGTGGAAGTCTCTACGAAGATCGGCGAGTCCGGATCTTCTTCCGAAACCACGCTGGCGATCTCGTGCGTGCCGAGCTCCATCGGAACGGGCTCGTCGATTTCCCAGGGCGCGGGTTCTTCGATCGGAGCAGGTTTGTACGGCTCAATCCGGATATCCGGGTCTTCGTCCGAAGCCGCCGCTGCGATCTCCTTCGTAAGTTCAGAAGGACCGTCTTCCGGCTCTTCGTCATCACTCAGCAGATCTTCTATATTTCCCTCGACGATCTCGGGCACAGTCTCCGATGGCATATCCGGGTCCGAAAGAACATCCGGATCTGCTGCCGGGGAAGTGTCTGCCTCGGGCGTGGCGGCATGATTCACCGCTTCCGCAGCGTCGAGATTTTCTTGATTGTGCTTATTTTTCTTCATAGCAGTAAACACCTTTCGAATATCAGAAAGCGCCCGAAACAGAACATTTCCGAAGCACTATAAATACTCAATATCTACTCTAGCATAAAACCTTTGCAAATACCATTTCCGTAAGGTTACAGAAGTTTCACGTAATTATGCTTCTTCGGCAAAAGACCCGTTCCCGCGGGTCTTTTTCTTTTTAATGCCAACTGTTGACCTATATGGTACAATTATCCTTACGGAATTTATATTCTTATTTAAACAAAATCGAGGAGAACGTAGTATCACCCATGCGACCATCGAATAAACGGTTCCTGAGCAGACTTTCGGAACGACAGTTTCACATATATGCATTTCTCATCCCATCCCTGATCATGACAGTGATCTTCGCGATCTTACAGGTGCACCCGTTTGCCACCGGTAAGAACATGATCCTGACGGTGGACTGCTATCACCAGTACGCACCGTTCCTTTTCGAACTTCGGAATAAGATCCTTCACGGAGAAAGCCTGTTCTTCTCGTGGAATGTCGGATGCGGAACGAATTTCTGGGCGGTCCTTGCGAACTACAGCGCCAGCCCGCTGAACCTTCTGGCCCTCTTTTTCCCGGCGAAATACATCGGTGACTGTGTTGCGCTTCTGGCGATCCTTCGCTGCGGACTTACCGGCCTTTTCATGTCGTATCTTCTCAAAGAACTGGATAAGGACAGAAAGGATCTTCTCCTTACATCCTTCTCCTGCTTCTATGCACTTTGCGGTTGGACGATCTCCTATTTCTGGAACATCATGTGGCATGACGCTGTCGTGCTCCTTCCGCTGATCGTTCTCGGCCTTGTCAAGATGTTCCGTGACAAAAAGCCGCTTCTTTACTGCTGCACGCTGGCGATCTGCCTGCTCTCGAATTTCTATTCCGGCTACTTCGTCTGCCTGTTCCTCGTATTCTATGCGCCGATCCTCTATGTCACCATCACGGAGAAGGTCACGCTGAAGAATTTCTGGTCCGCCGTCTGGCGCTTCGGCGTCTACTCCGGTCTGGCCGGCGGCCTTTCCGCATTCCTTACGTTATCGACGTATATCACACTTCAGAAATCCTCCGCCACCAGCGGCACTTTCCCGAAAGACTTCCAGGTCATGAACGATCTTTTTGATTTCATCAGTCGCTTCCTCGTGGCGCCGAACCCGAATATCCGTGACGGTATGGCCAATGTCTACTGCGGCATCTTCGTGGCCATGCTGATCCCGCTCTTTTTCCTCTGCCAGAAGATCCGTCTTCGCGAGAAGGTGGCGTACGGCATCGGGCTTGCGATCATGTACATCAGTTTGAGCAGCCGTATGATGACCTATATCTGGCACGGCTTCCATTTCCCGAACGATCTGCCTTACCGTTTTTCATTTGCTTACAGTTTTCTTCTGCTCACCGTAGGTTATTTTGCGCTTCAGCATATCTCCGAATTTTCAAGGAAATATTTCGTGGCCGCGGGCGTCGGTGTGATCGCGTTTATTATCATCGTATCAAAAGTGGGCAGCAAGAACGTTGACGACGCAACCCAGATCATTTCTATTCTCTTCGTCCTTCTCTACGTGATTCTTGCCGGTCTGATCACTTCAAATGCGTTTACGAAAAAACGGCTTGAGTTCCTTTTGATCGTTCTTATCGTTCTTGAACTCGTAAGCGCCGATACGTCAAAGTTTGTTATGTCCCAATCAAAGAAGAATTACACTTCGGATTACACCGCATATCAAACGGTATCTTCTATTGCGGAAAAAGACGAACATGATCTGTTTTACCGTACGGAACTTTCGAAACTGAGAGCCCGCATGGATCCTTCCTGGTACGGTTACAACGGCGTTTCCGTGTTCTCTTCCATGGCGAGCGAAAAAACCTCAAAAATGATGAAGGCGCTCGGTTTGTTCAGCAACAATATCAACAGTTACACCTACTATCCGCAAACGCCGGTGTTCAATTCGTTTTTCTCACTGAAGTATATTTACGATAACGCGGATCTGCTTTCACCGAACGATAAATATACCTCCATTGCCACCGTTGAGAATTTTGACGCGTATAAATATAATTATTATCTTCCTTTGGCATTCTCTGTAAACGGAGATATCGAAGATTGGGATCCTCTGAGCAATTCCGATCCTTTCAAAGTGCAGAATGATCTTGTGCGTCTTTCCACCGGGATCGACGGTGTTTTTGAGGAAGTGAAAGCCACCGATGTGGAAACCTCAAACGTGAACAGTATATCGCTTGCTTCCGTGAACGGCAGCACCTCGTTCTCGATCAGCAAAGTGAACGATTCCTCGAGCGGATATGCGAAAGTGATTATCGACGTGGAGAAGGACGGCAATTACTACGTATATGCTGGCTCCACAAAACTCTCCGGCATTAAATTCAACGCCGAAGAAGACGTATCGTATAATTATATCAGTTCGAGCATCTATCCCTTCGTTCTTGATATGGGCGAACGAAAAGCCGGCGATCAGATCTCGGTGGAATACACGCTCGACAGCAATTCTTCCGCTACCGTAACGTTCTGTGCGGCAATGCTGAATCAGGATCGGTTTGAAAGTGCATATAAATCCATTCAGAAAAACGGAACGATACAATTGGATTCTTTCAAAGAAACTTCCTTTACCGGGCATATCAACGTTACGAACGCAAACGCAACGATTTTCACATCTATCCCGTTCGATAAAAGTTGGTCCGTATATGTTGACGGCGTAAAACTGCAATATGCGCGTGAGGACGATACAAATACCAATGGAAAGATCTTTGCGATCGGCAACGGCCTTATCGGATTTGACGCTGAGAGAGGGGAGCACGAAATACGCTTTGAGTATCATCCGGAGGGGTTGAAGCAAGGCCTCACGATCAGCGCCTTCGGCGTGTGCATATGCGCATTGATGATCCTTTTCGGTGTGCGCAGAAAACGCAAAGAACAAAGTGCGCTGCAAAATGAAGTGAATTACGAAAGCGTTGCGGCAGAATAATCAAATCTAAAATATGGTCCCCGTTTTTTATGCGGGGACCATGATCTTTTTCTTTGGAGTGAACATTATGGCGGAAATAAAACCTCAAAAAACAAATGCAATGCGGATACTGGACAGAATGAAGATCCCGTATACCGCAAACTACTATACCTGTGATGGTTTTATCGACGGTATCCATATTGCCGACCTGCTCGGACAACCGTATGCGCAATCGTTCAAAACGCTTGTAAGCATCGGCAAAAGCGGGAAATATCATGTGTTCGTGCTTCCGGTTGCAGAAGAACTCGATCTGAAAGCCGCTGCAAAAACAGTAGGGGAGAAAAGCATTGAACTGCTGCACGTAAAGGACCTGAAAGATGTTACCGGCTATATTCGCGGCGGTTGTACAGCCATCGGGATGAAAAAAGATTATACGGTTGTGATCGATGAGAGTTGCTTTCGGTTTGAGGAGATCATCATAAGCGGCGGCGCGTTGGGTGTTCAGATCTTTATATCTCCAGAAAATTTCATGATCGCGGCAAAAGCGAAATCTGCAGATATCGTTCTTCCGAAAACACAAAAAACCGCACGTCTCGGGTGAGACGTACGGTAATGCAAAGGCAGGTTATTATTCGGCTTCGAAATTCTCTTTTCCGAGGCCGCAAACCGGGCACTCAAAATCTTCGGGCAAATCTTCAAATTTTGTGCCGGGGGCAATGCCGAGTTCGGTGTCGCCGAGTTCTTCGTTATACTGCCAGCCGCAGGGACAGGTATAGATCATAACGGGATCCTCCTATTTAGTTAAAAATCAGTCTTTGTTGCCGATCGCTTTCCATACGAGCGCGGCAATAGCGGCGCCCACGAACGGACCTACGATAAATACCCAAACGCAGGCAAGAGCGTCGCCGCCGGCGAAGAGCGCGGGGCCGATGCTTCTGGCCGGGTTTACGGATGTGCCGGTAA
>JAEEGF010619311.1_pt1 | contig 12914 bp, 9 predicted proteins | sample 9134171 | NCBI WGS metagenome assembly JAEEGF01 (sample SAMN16246542, study PRJNA631951) | gut metagenome | biome: gut microbiome; feature: rumen; material: AP-attached | host: Bos | place: Iran: Karaj | collected 2018-10 | reverse complement strand
TTGTCACTGGCCATAATCAGGATGAACTACAGATAGGAAGAACGGGAAAATGAAAAATATGTGTGCGGACACACTTTTTGTTTGTGTTCGCACACAATTTAATTGATTTGGGTCAATAATCTATGTTTTTTTGATGAAAAGGGAAGGAAAAACGATACGCGATGTGAGAAATCGTCGTAACTTTGCATCGTCAAAAGACAAAAGCGATCTTCAATAGAGATGATATAAAGAAAAAGAAAGTTAGTGTAAAAAATAGAATAGGTTGTTAGTAGTTTAAATGATTGTTTAGAGAAAGTTATAGAAACAAAGTAAAAATAAAAAGAAATAGTTTTTCAGTAGGTTGTTAGTTAGTAAATAAGAGGTAAAAGATTAGTAGATTTTAGGTCAATAGGTTGTTAGTTTTTTAATAAAAAGGTAAAAAGAGAAAAAATCAGGATTCAGGTGTTAGTCATAAGGTAGAAAAAAGAAAGATTGCAGAAAAGGATAACACTGATGATGATAGCAGGGGCGTCGTGATGACGCGTACTGCACGCGAGAGAGGGGATGATTCACCTCTTTTTTTTATTCCCTAATTTTTGTGTTAATCCATCGCCCACGGAACAGGCGCATGAGGAAGATGAGTCCACGAAACGTGAGGTCGATGGCCATGGCAGTCCATACGCCACGCAGTCCGTAGCGGGGAGCCAGGAAGTAGGCCAGGGTGAGTCTTACGCCCCACATTGACGACAGACTCATGATGGCAGGCTTTAGTGTGTCGCCAGCTCCGATGAAGATGCCGTTGCAGACGATGGTGGCTGCAAACATGGGCTCGGCCCAGGCTTCTATGCGCAGGGCTTGCACACCCTCGTTGATGATGCCCTCGACGGGGGTCATGAATGCCATGAGCTCGGGGGCAAAGACATACATGAGCATGCCCATGAGCGTCATCACTGAGATGCCCAGTGTTACTGACATGTAGGCGAAAGAGCGTGTGAGCATTCGTTGTCCTGCACCGATGGCTTGTCCTACCAGTGTTGTGGCAGCCTCGGCTATGCCGTAGCCTGGCATGTAACACAGGCTTTCAACGGTGATGGCCATCGAGTTGGCAGCAATGGCAACGGTTCCGAGCGGAGCCACGATGATGGTGCTCACTACCTGTGCCGACCCCATGAGCAGATGCTGCAGTCCCATGGGGGCTCCTATCTTAAATGCTGTGCTCACCACATCGGCAGTGGGACGGAAATAGTCAGCTTTCTCCGCGCTCTGCTCCTTCCGGTTGAAGAGCCGAAGTGTCTCGCTGCGCCATAGCAGGAAGTAGAGCATCATCACGGCTGTGATGAGCTCGGCCAGGGCTGTGCCTAAAGCGGCACCCTTGACCCCCATGTTGAACTGATAGATGAAGAGATAATTGAAGGCTACGTCGAGCACGCACATCATAATGTTCAGGGCTGAAGGAATCTTCATGTTGCCCGAACACTTCAGCATAGAGCCCGCCAAACCTTCCATCTGGAAGAGTATGCCCGCCAGTCCTACAATCATGAAGTAGTTGGTGGCATCGTGAGCGATGTCGGCAGTGCCGCCCAGCCAGAAGGGTAGTGCAGGACTGACTGCAACACAAATGAGTGAGAGCATGATGCTCCATAGCAGACAGCACACCAGTGACTGCCTGAGCACGCGCCGTGCTGCCTCGAAGTCGTTGGCCCCGATGAAGTGAGCTACCTGTACTGAGAATCCCAGCGATGCAGCCGAGGCCAGTCCGCCCATGAGCCATGTGGTGCTCTCCACCAGTCCTACCGATGCCGTAGCCTTCTCGCCCAGATGTCCCACCATGGCATAGTCGATGAAGAACATCACCGTGGCTGAAATCTGTGCAAGAATGCTGGGAATGCTGAGGCTCACGATGAGGCTGAGTTTCTCACTCTGCGTCAGCGTGCGCCCGTTGCGGATATAGGAAAGAAGGTCTGTCTTTTCTTTTTTTGCCATTAGATGCGCAAAGGTACGAAAAAATGTTTATCTTTGCACAAACTATTTAAAATAATCTAAGTTAAATTAAGTATGATGAGAAGAATTAGCCTCTTTGTCCTGCTGTCGTTTGCTGCTTTTTTGATGCAGGCCCAGACGGCCAGGAAATTCACAGTGAACCTAACTCCCGATGGAACAGCCAATTTGACTTGCTATCTGCCCGACCAGCCTAACGGTCGTGCTGTGGTGGGGTGTCCCGGTGGTGGCTACAGCCATCTGTCCATGAACAATGAGGGTTATGACTGGGCCTCTTACTTCACTGGTCAGGGCATTGCCTACTTCGTGCTGAAATACCGCATGCCTAATGGCGACCGCACTATCCCCGTGGGCGATGCACAGCAGGCCATCCGCATGGTGCGCGACTCTGCGCAGACATGGGGCATCAACCCCTACGACGTTGGCATCATGGGCTTCTCGGCAGGTGGACATCTGGCCTCGTCGGTATCGACGCACAGCGATTTCGGGGCTCGCCCCAATTTCTCTATCCTGTTCTATCCCGTCATCTCGATGAACGAGCGTGAGACCCATAAAGGCTCAGTTGACCGTTTCCTGGGTGAGGAGGGAAAGAAGGACGCGGCGCTGGTGAAGGAGTGGTCGAACCAGAACGCTGTGCGCAGCCATCTCACTCCTCCCTGCATCATCCTCTCTGCCAGCGACGACAGGGTCGTTCCTGTGCTGACCAACGGACTTGCCTACTATTCCGCCATGCGCCGTGCGGGCAACCTCTGCTCCATCTATATCTATCCTACGGGAGGGCATGGCTTCGGCATGAACCCCAAGTTCGAGTATCACGATCAGATGCTTGCCGACCTCACCTCCTGGCTCTCCCACCTGAATGCGCCCCGCAAGGATGCCATTCGTGTGGCTTGCATAGGCAACAGCATCACCCACGGCTCGGGCATCGACATGCAGGAACTGCGGGGCTATCCTGCCCAGTTGGGCACCATTCTGGGCACCGACTATCATGTGCGCAACTTCGGCGTGGGCGGACGAACCATGCTTCAGCAGGGCGACCACCCCTACATGAAGGAGCAGGCGTGGAAAGATGCGCAGGCTTTCCGTCCCGACATTGTGGTCATCAAGTTGGGAACCAACGACTCCAAGGACTATAACTGGAATGCCCACAAGGGCGACTTCGAATCAGACTATCAAGCTATGATTGACACGCTGTGCCCCCTTCAGCCCGTGCTCAACAAGAAAGGCAAACCTACGAAGAAATTCGTGCGTCCCGATAGTCCCAAGATTTATCTCTGCACCCCCATCAAGGCCTTCCGCGATAAGTGGGGCATCACTGATTCTGTCATCGTGAACGAGGTGATACCAGCCATTCGTCGTGTGGCAGAGCGCAATGGGCTGCCTGTCATCGACCTTCATCCCGTCATCACGGACCGTAGAGACATGACGAGCGACATGATTCATCCTTCCGACAAGGGAGCTCGTCGCATGGCCGAAGTCATTGCTGAACAGCTGAAGAAGTGACGACCAAGTATTGGTCACCGCATGACCGAGTATAGATCATCCGATGACCAAGTATCGGTCATCGCATGACCAAGCATTTGTCATTTGGAGACCAACATGGAGTCATCAAACGACCAGGCCGTTGTCTGAAAATCACTGCACGTGAGAGTCAGGTGCTGAAGAATTGTTTCTGAACTCGGTCGTGGTCGGGCTGAAGAAAGGACGGAACACGGTGCGACTGCACAATGACCACGAAAGAATGCCCGACATAGATTACATGACAGTAGAATAAAGAAAGACGAATATGAAAACGAAGTTATTCCTCTTAATTACCGTTGTTGCAATGACCATGCAGGTGTCAGCCCAGACGTGGATATGGTATCCCGGTGACCTTGACATCTGGATGGGCAACAAGATCAACAATCTGCGCACGGAGCGCGGATCGTTCTACCCAGCCTTCTGGCGAGCCGACAGTCATGAGCAGACGGTGGAGTATGTGAAGACTGTGGAACTCTCAGAGGCTGAGGATATGGACATCCGCGCAGAGGGGCGATATGGTATTAAGATTGACAATAGCTACGTGTTCGGCATGCCCGAGCGTTTCCAAGTGCCGAAGGGCAAGCACACGCTGCATATCGCCGTGCATAACAAGGAACAGGTGCCTGCCCTCTGGCTGAAGGGCCGGACGGTGGTGAGCGACACCACATGGACGGTGACCAACTATGCCGTTGCCCGACAGGCCGATACATGGACGGAGACCGACGGACAGCCCCTGTTCTCTAAGCCAGAAGAACAGCCTTCAGCCTATCGCCTGCCCATCAATTCCATTAGTCCCATTAGGCTCAGTAAGGAAAAACACGAGCTTTTTGCCGAATGGCAGCGCGAGGGCATCGGCTACTTGCAGCTCTGCGGTGTGAAGGGCAACGGACAGGTGAATATCTACTATGGAGAGAGTCCCGATGAGGCTCGCGACAAACAACACTCCTACCTGTCGGATAAGGTACGGTTTACGGCTGACAGTATCATTGACCTGAGCACGCTCACGGTGAAGAAACGTGAGGGTAGCGACTACCAGTTGGCTTGCAGTCGTGCCATGCGCTATGCACTGGTGGAGTGCGTGGGCGATGTGACGGTGGAGAGCATCACCATGCAGTCAGAAATGAAGAATGTGGAGTGGCGCGGCTCCTTCGAGTGCAGCGACACACTGCTGAACCGCATCTGGCAGGTGGGAGCCTACACACTGCACCTGACCGACCGTGAGGTGATGATAGAGGGCATAAAGCGTGACCGATGGATGTGGAGCGGCGATGCCATTCAGTCTTACCTGATGAACTACTATGCCTTCTTCGATACTCCAGTCATCAGGCGCACCATCTGGGCCTTGCGCGGCAAAGACCCCGTGCAGCAGCACATCAACACCATACTGGACTACACCTTCTTCTGGTTCAACTCCATCTACGACTACTATCTCTATACGGGCGATGCCCATTTCCTCCGTCAGGTCTATCCGCGCATGCAGACTCTCATGCAGTTTGTGCAGGGAAGGTTGAACGGTCGTGGCATGGTGGAAGGGCAGTGGGGCGACTGGGTGTTCGTTGACTGGTCGCCACGCGATATGTCGAAGGACGGCGAGCTGGCTTTCGAGCAACTGGTGTATCTGCGCTCCCTGCAGACGATGAGACAGTGTGCTGCGCTGATGGGCAACGACCGCGAGGCCCGGCGCTACGGTGAGCAGGCCGACGAGCTGAGCCAGCGGATACTGCCCACATTCTGGAACGACGGCAAAGGAGCCTTGCTGCACCACACGAAGAACGGACAGCCACAGCCGCAGGAGGTGACCCGCTATGCCAACATCTTTGCCGTGCTCTACGGACTGTTGGACGAGGCGAAGCAGCAGAGCGTGTTGCACCGCGTGCTACAGAACGACTCGGTGATGGAGATTACCACACCCTACATGCGGTTCTACGAGCTGGAAGCCCTCTGCGCCTTAGGGCAGCAGCGGCAGGTACTTAGCGAGATGCGCGCCTACTGGGGCGGCATGTTGGCACAGGGAGCTACCACCTTCTGGGAAACATACGACCCAAAGGAGGGCTATCCTAAACGGTTGGCTATGTATGGCAACCGCTACGGCAAGTCGCTCTGCCATGCCTGGGGAGCCTCGCCCATCTATCTGCTGGGCAAGTACTACCTTGGCATTCAGCCCACCAAGCCCGGCTACGAGGAGTGGGAGTGCCGTCCCTGTATGGGCGATTTGAAGTGGATGAAAGGCGACGTGCCTACTCCGCATGGAAACATTCACGTGGAGATGACCAAGAAGCAAGTCACCATCAAGGCTACAGGCTGTGGCGCAGGAGTACTGATCATCGGCAAGAAGCGCGTGAAGGTGGAGCCAGACAAGATACTGACAGTCAAAATATAAAAAAGCGATGAACAGACTACTTACTTTACTATTTATGATGACGTGCCTCCTTGTAGGCACCGTTGAAGCTAACGGAGTTTATAACGTACGCGACTTCGGCGCAAAGGGCGATGGCCAAACGCTCGACTCGCCCGCCATCAATGCGGCTATCGAGGCTGCCGTGAAGGATGGGGGAGGGCAGGTGCTGCTGCCCGCAGGTACCTATCTGAGTGGCTCGATACGCCTGAAGAGTAATATTGACCTGCACCTCGCGGCAGGCTGCACTATTCTGGCAGCACCGGCTAAGATGAAAGCCTACGACGAGAGCGAGTCGTTCGGCGGCTTCCCTGAGTATCAGGACGGTGGTCACACCTATTTCCATAACTCACTCATCTGGGCCGACGGTGAGAAGAACATCTCTATCACTGGTCACGGCATGATAGACGGCAAGGGGCTCACCCATAAGGACACTGAGAGTGCCGGCAACCTGAGAGGAGGCTCTATTGGCACGGGCGACAAGGCCATTGCCCTGAAATTGTGCCGACAGGTCACCATTCGCGACATTACTATATATAGAGGTGGACATTTCGGCATCATCATGACGGGTTGTGACCTCTCCACCATCGACAACGTGACCATCGACACCAATCGCGACGGCTTCGACATCGACTGTTGCAAGTACATGACCATCACCAACTGCCGCATCAACACACCGCGCGACGATGCACTGGTGCTCAAGTCGAGCTATGCGCTGAAGAAGCCCGTGCTCTGTGAGCACATCGCCATCAGCAACTGCAACATCACTGGATTCAAGTGCGGCTCGCTCCTCGACGGCACTTATATACCCGAGCCCGTGGGCTGGGTGTGCGGGCGCTTCAAGCTGGGCACTGAGAGCAATGGCGGCTATCGCAACATATCGCTCACCAACTGCACGTTCATGTACTCCAGCGGACTGGCCTTCGAGGAGGTGGATCAGGGCAGGATGGAGAACATCGTGGTGAGCAACATCACCATGAGTCACGTACACCATTATCCCATCTACATCACCACAGGCTGCCGCAATCGAGGACCGAAGGAGGTCACTCGCATGTCATCGGCACGCGACATTCAGATTTCGAATGTCATCGCCGACGACTGCGACTCGCTCTGCAGCATCATCGTCACAGGTATGAAGGACGAGCCCGTGCGCAATGTGTGGCTCTCCAACATCCGACTCTACTTCAAAGGCGGCGGTGCGAAGGAACTGGTAAACAAAGACTATCGCGAGCAGGGAAAGAACTATCCCGAGCCGAAGTTTGCCGGATGGACACCTGCCTACGGTCTCTATGCCCGCCACGTGGAGGGACTGTACGTGAACGACGTGACCTTCCGCTACGAGCGCTCCGACTATCGCCCTGCTGTTGTGCTCGACGACGTGAAGGATGCTACCCTCCTGAACATTGATGCCCCCACGGAAAAAGGTGTGAAGCAGGTTGTCGCGTTCCGCTCCTCCGATGTGGTGACACGATAGTGGGTCTCAAGAAGCATCAACAAAATGACCTAAATCACAACGCGATCTATAACAAATCACGTTGTGATTTAGGTCATTTCATGGTACGGTTTTAGGCTATTTCACGTTGTGATATAGTTCATTTCACGTTGTGATATAGGCTGAATGGTGTCGTGTGGTAGCCCCCGTTTCTAATGTGCTGAACTATAGTTACTTACAGGCGGAGCAGATAAAAAGCATCTGCTCCCATCTGCTCTGCTTTCTAAAATCCTGTCTTTCAATGTGTTATGCATTGGGAGCAGATGGAGCAGATGGTTTGAAAACTTGTGTATTATTTGGCTACCACCTTTACGCTTCCATCCCAATGCCTTACACAAGCCTCTCCACAATACCGAGTAATTTTTTCCTCATAGGATGTTGTATTTAAATTGAACTTTATTTTTTAATTTTGAACCCAAGTTTCATTATCAGTTTTAGTGTACCGATGGAAGTATTCCTGTCATACTCCTTCTCTGATTCTGGCAGTTCTTCGTATGGAATCAGGCATGGATGCGTTTTAAGTTCATCGTTCCGTTGTTCACCATACATCCAACCTTGGTTGATTCGTGTTTCAGCCCATACTTCATGTACGTTCTTCGACATTTGCTCAACTAACTGTTCTAATTCTTCAGGCAGCTTGACATCAGTCGTGTCAATAGGCTGCGGTGTGTACGTTTCCTGTTTCATATTTCTTGCATTATAAGGTAGATAACAATGATAGAGATGTGACAAAGGTGAATATTCTATCATCAATCATCCTCAAAAGCTTTATTCTCGATGTGATGTCCTGTTATCTCCTCCAGAAAATCCTCACGCATCACCATCAGTAGGTCACGAGTATATTCTTGCAAAAGTCCCTTGTAATACGTCACGTCCTTGTGGTTCGTCTTAGTGATACGCTCCCACAAGGTTTGTTCTGTCGCATCTTTATGTGCCACATCTATCAACTCGCGGTCATCGTCAGTCATCAGCTTACGCAACTTCTGTTCCTCTAATACAAGTGGAGTCCCTTTCAAATCAACGGGAGCATGTTCTTTCCATAATTCTTCAAGGAACTCACGATACTCTGCCTCTATTTTTAATGGAAGGTCTTTCGTGTAGTCTCCTATGTTTTCGGGACGTTTATGTGCAGCCTCCTTCACAAGGTTCCCAAAATACTTGTTGAGCAGTTCATGCTCTTTTTCTTTGCAGAAATTGATAACTTGTTTCGTATTCATGCTGTATGATCTGTAGAATAGTGATTTTTATTGTCTCAGAATGGCCGGAAGAAGTGCTGCTATTAATACAAATGTTATGCTCATTTCTTTACAATCTCAAATCCAAGTTTCTTCACTAATTTGATGGTATCAAGTGCCATGAGGCGGTCATATTCCTTCTCACTGTCTGGCAATGAAGAATAGGGAATGAGGTCAGGATGTTTTTTGTTTACATCATCACGTTCAGGACCAAAAGTCCATCCTTCTTTCTTTCGTGCTGTTGCCCATACATCATGAGCATTCTCTGCAATGGCCTCGCGCAGTTCCAACAGGTCATCGGTAAGCGAAATGTCGTCGAGGTTGATGGGTCGTGGTTCATAATCCTCTATGGATTGTAGCACACGAATCATGTAATTGTGTGATTCCTTCCAGGCATCCAAGAATGACGACAAGGACACTGTCACATCAGTATCTGCCAGTGTTGGGTCAAACAGCGAAACATTCTCATCTTGGACTCCTCGGACAACGACTGCATGGTTGGGAGCATCCTCGCTATCCTCCAGCTGATATAGTTTTTCTTTATCCACAACAACAATAACGTCATTGTCAAGAGCCAAGGCATCATTAATATCATTGATCGTGGCATCATAATTACGTGTCACCATCAAATCGTAATGAGATAATAATTGCCCGATTGAATGAAGGGGAGAACCTTCGGGCTTCAACCAGTGATTTTTCTGTGCAATAGCAAGCAATTCGCTTTCTTCAAATGACACTTCTCTTCGATGGAGAATAAATGCCTCGCATAGTACACTACAGATGTTATTACCGCTCTCTGCGGCAAGTTTCATCATGGGCAGTACATTATACGTGGCGGATTCTTCTTCCTCCAAATCTAAGGCGATGTCCAGCACCTCCTTTAAACTTGGGTCATCTTTAATCGCATTCAGAACTTCAAGCGTTTCTGCCTCGTTGGTATTCCCGTCAAGATATGCCGCTAACAGTTCGTCGGATATATAGCTTTTATTTTCCATATTCTTCAATGTCATTAAGGGCGACACGTGTCAACTGAGCCATGGCACGTCGCTTGATGTTGTACAAATTTGCAGTAGTAATATTCATCTCATGTGCCAATTGGTCAGGTTCCCAGTCTTCGAGAATAAGGCAACGGATAACATGAACATACCGTTTGTTTGGCATATTGCCGAAAAGCCGTTCCATATCTCCTTCTGCTGTCATATCCTTTTCTGTGTCCGCTGTCTGTTGGCATCCATCATAAGGAGTCTCTTGGCTCGTGTCATCTATCATTCGCCCTCGCTTATTAATGAAGAAGCGGATGGCTAACACTTTCAGCCATTGGTACACACTGCTTCGATATTCGAAGTTTCGCAGTTTAATGGCATCGTTCTCCATGAGATAGACATACAACTCGTTCACAAACTCATCATATTCTACCTCATAATCGAACACCTTTTTTATTATACTACAAAACAACGGGCGACACTTGACGAAGAAAAACTCCTTCGTCACCCGATTGTCCCTCGCAATCAGCCCTTGTGTTATCTCTTGGTCAGTCATTAGTTTTTCTCTGTCATTTTCATTATCCAAGGAATATATCGTGCGAATTCATAATCCAATTCTTTAATAGTGGTTAGTTGATTAAACGGACGAATGTCATGATGTACAAAGAGGTCTTTGTTCTTCTTCAGTTTTCCGGCAAATTCTGTATAGGCATACTTGTCTTCCGCCTTCCTTGGTTTTCTGAATCCCATCAGCAGTTTCTCCACGTTCCAGCGGTTATGTTCCACAATGGCCATCTGCTCTGCCTCATAGTCTGTCAGGGTATCATAGTCGCGGCTTTCGTCGTCAATATCCAGTCCACGCATAGCTCGAAGTGTACGCTGCTTAGTACGCATAGTGTAGGAATTGTAGAGGTTCGACCACTTCAGAGCGACCGACAATTTCTGCCACATGGCATTTGCCTCTTCCCAAATCTTGGCTTCTGGGATAGCATCAAGAACCAGAATGCCTTGGAACTTGTATGTCTCATAGTTGGCCGTACTATACAGATAGTTGATAAGTTTGGCTCGCTTCAGTGAGTGATCATCAGCGCTGAATGCAGTCTCGTTCATACCAAATGGGTATATATGAGCATAACGGGCATCGCGCTCTTTCGACTTCACCTCTCCATCTTTGACTACAGAGTAAGTGAACTTTTCGTCTTCTTTCTTTGTATCTACGTTTCTAAGGTTCGTCACGAAGTTGTCGGAACGGTTCTGGCGAATGAACACTGGCACCTCGTTGTCATAGACCTCGTCAGGCATGTTCATGCCCATCACAAAGTTCTCGCGCTGGTCAGCAAGAGCAAGGAATATGGACAGACATTGTTTATCATCTTTATGTTCACTCGCCCATTTACTGATCTCATCTTGTACTTCCTTTGAAAACACATTTCCTTTGATGAACTCAAACTCGACATCGAGGAAATCCCTGTCTTTACCAGTGAAGATGACATATTCTTTTCTCAGTCCTTGTTCTTCTTTCTTTTCGTCCTTCTCATTTGTCAGGTCATAGAAGTAATATGGTTGCACCTCAAAGAAGTGGCGGTTACGAGTGATGAACTCGTCTTTCTCCTTGTCGGCATTCACATCGATGAATGTAATTCGAGTCCTCACGCCTTTTGTAGCGAAGTTGGGGAAGTGTAACACATGGGCTGCCTCCATAGCAAATGCCACAGCAAAATTAGTTGTGCCTACAAACACCAAGTGTACATACTTGTCATCATCCTGCTTGATTCCTTTTCCATAAACAAGGGGATATCTATACTCTGTACCAGGATTGTCGAAGTCTCGGTAAAGTCGTTTCACGAACACCTGCTTGGCCCAGCCGGAATAGAAGTTGTAGGGGATGAACTCTATGCCAAGGTCCTTCACGCTGTTGAAGATCTCGGAGGTCTTGAAGGCTGCGTAGGTGTCCAGGTCCTTGAACACACAGGTGATGCGGTTTGGCTTTTCCTTCTGCTCTTTCAGATAGCGGCAGATGCTGTCGACACACTCCACGTTGATGGCATCGTGAGCGGCATTAGAGTGGTTGCCCACCACGAACACCTCTTCAGCCGCCTCCAAATAGATATCCTTGAATGCCTCTGTCGAAATCCGGTGGCCATAGTTGATGATCACACGTTCCATCTGTTTCTCGCTGAACGACTTCAGCAGTATCTCCCTGATGCCAACGGTCTCTTTAGCAGTGAGAATCAATATGTAAGCATCCTTATCTTTATCAAAGATATGCGAAATGAACGACGGCACCATCTCGTCGTAGCCCATGATGACATAGTGGCCCGACTTCAGGTAGTGGATATGTCCCTCCTTGTGCTCGTTCACCCGTTGCTCAATGCTGTTGGTGATGATACCGATGATGATGCCGTTGAACACAAAGGCACCAAAGAGGAAGATAATGCTGCTGGCTATCAGCATCCATCCATGCACATGGGTGTTGTCGCTGCCCATATAGAGGTTGTTCAGGGCATTGGAGTCCGTCATCAGATACAGCGGCAGCAGGTACTTGTTGAGATGCTCTGCATCGCAGAACTTCTCCCACTCCGCACCAGACCAAGACAGCATCAGGTACGACAAAGCCAGTGCCACAACAAGTATGGCACCGAGAATAGCAAACTGCCGGAGCAGGCTCTTCGACAGCAGCCGGTCGAACTTGAGCCACAATCCTCTTCTATTCTTCTGTTTCATCTGGGTCGGTCTGCTTTAATATGTTCTTTAATTCTTCTATGTATTTTTCGCATGCTTTTTTGTGTGCATCCTCATTCTTGACAAACAGTTTCAACTGATTCTCTAAGAAAGATTTTAATTCATTTTCCATTGGGTTCACATTCAGTTGAGCAGTATTACCTTTTTCATCCGACTTGTTGCCCTGTGGCTTATTAATTAATGTTTCCAAGAATTCTTTATAGTTATCCCTGGCTTTTTCGTATTCTTTTTTCTGAATATCGTATGATGATACTTGCTCCTTTAGGAAGTCAAGTAATTTCCCCTGAGCATCAGCCTTTAGCTTTCTCGCGGCAATATCTGCTTCGGTCTCTTTTGTCTTCCGTTCAGCATCAGCAGCCTCGATCTCCTTGCTCTTCCATGCCAAAAAGCCACGTTTCGCAATCCAGGCAACTACGGCTATTGTCAAACAAATGATGAAGGCTATCCACACATCCTGACAATTGGTCTCTGCCTCTTTCACACAAGGCTGACAGGTATTAATCACTTTAGCCAGTTCCACTACAGCAGAATCACTCATTGCAATGGTGTCATTCAGATTAATTGTAAAA
>JAEEGF011537861.1_pt1 | contig 12915 bp, 8 predicted proteins | sample 9134171 | NCBI WGS metagenome assembly JAEEGF01 (sample SAMN16246542, study PRJNA631951) | gut metagenome | biome: gut microbiome; feature: rumen; material: AP-attached | host: Bos | place: Iran: Karaj | collected 2018-10 | reverse complement strand
TCATTCCCGTGCAAAGCACTGTTAAAATAAAGAGGAGATATTTACTTGGTAATGTAAAATCCTCTCCTCTTCTCTTGATAATGGGACTCATTATTTATCCTCTTCAATTCCATACGCAAGAGCTTTGTACTGGTCTTCCTTGATGATCTTAGCAAGACCAAGAGCGCCTGAGCCTATTGGATTCTCAGCGATATTAACGTTAAGACCTACGCCATTGCTAAGTCTCTGAGCCAGATGACAGATCTGTGATGCACCACCTGTAAGATACAGACCATGCTTGAAGATATCTGCAGCAAGTTCAGGTGGAGTCTTCTCCAGAGCAGCCTTGATGTTATCAAGAATGATATCAAAGTTCTCGATAAGGGCCATATTAAGCATATCTGTAGGAATCTTTCTCTCAACAGGAAGTCCTGTTACGATGTCTCTACCGTAAACAACTGCTTCCTTGCCTTCCTTCTCAAGTTCCTTGAGAGAAATCTTAACAGCTTCTGAAGTCTTCTCGCCGATAAGAAGACCAAACTCCTTACGGATCACGTTTCTGATGGATTCATCAAACTTCTTTCCACCAACCTTGATGAGCTTACTTACAACAATTCCTCTAAGGGAAAGAATTGAAATCTCTGTGGTGTCATAACCAACGTTAACAACAAGAACACCCTGGGAATTCATAACGTCAACATTCATTCCAAGACCGTCGCAAAGAGGCTTCTTGACCATCATGATCTTCTTAGCCTTGATTCCGGCGTCATTGATAAGATCGTGGAAAGCTCTTCTCTCAACTTCTGTTACATCCTTGGGAACAGCGATATAAACTTCACAGGGCTTAACTGAACCCTTCATCTGATCAGTCAAAAACAGCTTTACAAGAGTCTCCATATGCTCAATATCAGCAATAACGCCGCTGTTAAGAGGATATGTGATCTTGATCTTATCAGGAGCCTTCTCATACATTTCATAAGCTGAATTACCATAGGCAAAGACATTTGTCTTGTTCTCTATGGCAATCATGTTCTTCTCAACGGTGAGACTGTCCTCATCCTTGTTATAAATCTTGATATTGCTGGTTCCAAGATCGATTCCAAATATATTTCCCAAAATAGCCTCCTTAAGTCCAAAGCAGCCCCTCATTGTACAGACTGCAATACGTTTTATCACCTATAATAATATGATCCCTAAGAATAATATCCAGCATAAATCCAGCTTCTCTTATTCTATTGGAAATCTTAACATCTGATTTACTGGGAGTTGGATCCCCGGTGGGATGATTGTGTATCAGAACCACATTTGAAGCACCGCATTTAAGCGCATGAATAAACACATCCCTGGGAGACAAAGAAGCTGAACTCACAGTCCCTATGGAAAGAACTGTCTCATCAATGAGCTTCATCTTGTTATTGAGACAAAGAAGTATAGCCCGCTCCCGCTCTTCATGTCTTAGCCTCTCCATATAGTATTCCGCAATGGAAAAAGCGTCGGAACAATCGAGCTTATCCGCAAATTTGCGCTCAGACATCCGCTTTACCAGCTCTGAAACGCACTTAAGCTTAACTGCCTTAACCTCCCCTATTCCATGAATGCTCTTAAGCTCATCCAAAGTGAGATTAAAAAGTGCATTAAGCCCCTTTTCTTTCCCCTGTCCAAGGCTCATAACCTGATTTGCAATATCAACAGGTGAAGACTTGGAACTTCCGGTTCTGATTATAATTGCTAAAAGCTCTGCATCCGTGAGATTCTCGGGTCCATAGGCCTTAAATCTCTCATAGGGTAAAGAATCCGGATCAAGATTTCCCTCAGCAATCATCGAATTTATTGATCTCATTAAGTCCTTTCTGATAGCGTCGCTAACGCGACGTGTTTCTCCAGACAATCAAAAAAGACCACTTTGTATTTTAACACAAAATAAGCTTCTTTTAAACAAGTAATGATTTAATATCTACTACACCCTTGTCTATGAGACTCTGAAGAGTCTTCAGAATACCAAATTTTGCATGAGGCCAGGTAAGTCCCCCCTGGAAAAATACTGAATATGGAGGCTTTATAGGGCCATCAGCAGATAGTTCAATGGATGAACCGGAAACAAAAGCTCCTGCAGCCATAATAACCTGAGCATCATAGCCCGGCATATCCCAAGGCTCAGGTGCAACAAAGGAATCAACAGGTGCTGCGGCCTGAACGCCCTCACAGAAAGCAATTACACCTTCAGGCTTTCCAAAGGTAACCGCCTGAATAATGTCAAATCTCTCCTCTGTGGCATTTGGGCATACGTTAAATCCCAGCTTTTCGTATATATTTGCTGCAAAAATTGCTCCCTTAAGTGCTGAAGCCGTAACTGTGGGAGAAAGGAAAAATCCCTGATAAAACTGAGGCAAAATTCCAAGGGAAGCGCCTACTTCTTTTCCAAGTCCGGGAGAAGTAAGTCTGAATGCCGCATTATCAATGCACTCCTTCTTACCTGCAATATATCCGCCTATAGGAGCAAGACCACCACCTGGATTCTTGATAAGAGAACCTACAACCATGTCAGCTCCAACATCAGAGGGCTCAATTCTCTCAACAAACTCTCCATAGCAATTATCAACCATGCAGAGAACATCGCTCTTGATTGACTTGATAAAGTCTATGAGCTCTCCGATTCTCTCAACGGAAAGTGTAGGTCTTGTCTGATATCCCTTGGATCTCTGAATTGTTACAAGTTTAATGCGGGGATTATCAAGAAGAGTTTTCTTAATATTATCAAAATCAAAGGCGCCATCTTCTAAGAGGTTCACCTGAACATAATCAATGCCGTACTCCTTAAGGGATCCCTTGGAAGGTCTGATACCAATTACTTCTTCCAAAGTATCGTAGGGCTTACCCACAGGAGAAAAGAGCATATCTCCCGGTCTTAAGTTACTCATAAGAGCCAGTGCCAGTGCATGTGTGCCGCAAGTGATCTGTGGTCTTACCAGGGCATCCTCTGTGTGAAATACTGAAGCATATACAGCTTCAAGCTTGTCTCTTCCAATATCATTGTAGCCGTAGCCGGTTGTGCCCATAAGACAGGTTTCACTGACCTTGTTATCCTGCATTGCCTTTAGAACCTTGAGCTGGTTAAATTCGGCATTCTCATCAATTCTGGTAAATCTTTCTTTTAACTCATCGCAAATCTTCTCGCCAAAATTATAAACAGCGGAAGAAATGCCCATGCTTTCATACATTTCTCTGCTCATAAATCCTTATCATCTCTTTCAAAATCAAATTATCATCGTGACCAAAATCTCTTTTATCGACCCAGATCACATCCTTCTCACGCCTGAACCAGGTCAGCTGCCTCTTGGCGAAGTGCCTGGTATTAAGCTTTATGAGATAAATAGCTCTCTCAAGGTCATATTCACCTTCAAGATAACCAATCATCTCCCTGTAGCCAAGGCTCTGCATGGAAGTGGCAGTTTTGGGGATATTGTACTTGGAAAGCCCCTTCACCTCTTCCTCGAGACCGTCTGCGATCATCTGATCAACTCTTTTGTCTATGCGTGAGTATAACGTATTTCTATCATCTGTCAATACAAAGTAGTAAAAATCGTAGGGAGACTCCTTCTCGTGCTGCTCTTCATTATGCTCAGAAATAGGCTTTCCCGTCTTGTGATAATACTCAAGAGCTCTTATGACTCTTTTCACATTATTCTCATGAATTATCTCTGTGGACTTGGGATCAACTTCCTTGAGCTCCAGGAAAAGATTGTGGACGCCTTCAGTCTCAGCTCTCTTTTCCAGCTCTTTTCTATAGGAATCATCCTCGTCAGTCTCAGTAAAATCAATATCATAGATGATTGCCTGAATATAAAAGCCTGTTCCGCCCACCAAAATCGGCACTTTCCCTCTGGAGGTAATATCCTTAATGGCATCTTTAACCATTTTCTGGAACATCACCACATTGAAATCCTCAGTGGGCTCAAGAAAGTCAATAAGATGATGAGGCACGCCCCCCATCTTGTCAGGGCTTATCTTGTCAGTACCGATGTTCATATATTTATACACCTGCATAGAATCAGCGGAGATTATCTCTCCGCCGACACGTTTTGCAAGTTCTATGGATAGTTTCGATTTACCCACCGCAGTCGGGCCGGTTAAAATAATAAGCTTTTGTTTGTCCATATTATCACTCTACTATTCGCTTAAACTTCTTCTCTATCTCATATTTGCTCATGGAAATAATGGTTGGTCTTCCATGAGGGCAATTATAAGGATTTTCCAGTGTCAAAAGTTCGTCCAAAAGAACTTCCATCTCTTCTTTGGTCATCTGGGTGTTGCCCTTAACAGAAGCCTTGCAGGCCATGCTGGCAATCTTATAGTTGATTACATCAGGAGTTCTGTCAAGACTTGTCTCTGATGACAGCTCATCCAGGATTTCCAGGAACATAGTCTTCTCGTTTTCACAACCAAAAAGATCTATTGGAATAGCTCTCATGGCGTATTCATGACCGCCAAAATTCTCTATGTTAAAGCCCAGTCTCTCAAAGTACTGTCTGAACTTAAGGAACATTTCCTCTTCAGCAGCTGAAAGAGAAACGATAACAGGAGGATTCACCATCTGAGAAAGCATTTCCCCTGACTTAAAGCGTTTTATCATCCTCTCGTAGTTGACCTTCTCATGGGCTGCGTGCTGATCAACCATCAGCATCTTGTCCTTAAAAGCAATTACCCAGAAGGTTCCAAAGAGTTGACCCAGAATCTCATATTCCTTGACATTTTCCTTGGACAATATCTTTTCATCAAAGAGATTTAGCTGTACAGGCTTTTCAACAACAATTGCTTCCTGATGCTTGATAATAGCAGAAGGCCTCTCGTTCTTCTCAGCCTGCTTTCCGTCCATATCTCCGAAGATTCTTGTCCATACTGCAGATTTGTTACTGTCCTCAATCTTTACGGGCTGTGGTTTGATTCCCTTAGCAAAGACCGGCTCAGATTCAGCAATCTTGTTCTCCTCAAATCTGATGGTCTCAAAGGGTTCAGGAGCAAGAAGTGACTTTTTTGTCTCCTTTGAGAGGTTTTTTTCCTCTATATTTGAATTTGAATTAGAATTTGATTCCGAATTTCTATCATGTAAAACAGCAGATGTTGCTACTGCAGGCTTATCTACAGCTTCTGCAGCGGCTTTTGTTTCAGACTTAGCCTCTACCTTTGGTTCAACCGCTTTCTTCTCTTCTTTATCCCTGTCCCCAAGAAGCGCATCAGGAATCATCTCGTTGTTCTTGAGAACGTCTTCAACACTGGTTCTGATGAAGTCGTACAAAAGAGGCTGATTATTGAATCGAACCTCAAGCTTTGCAGGATGTACGTTCACATCCACCATAGAAGGATCCATACGAAGATGCAAAATGGCGAAGGGGAACTTGTGCATCATCAGATACTGCTTGTAGCCCTCTTCCAGAGCCTTTGAAATGATCTTGTCCTTAACATATCTGCCGTTAACAAAGAAAATCTCAAAGTTTCTGTTTGATCTGTTGAGTGTTGGCTCTCCCAGGTAGCCCTCAAGGGTAATGCCATTTTTCTCAGCTTTGATAGGCCTTACGCTAACGGATACGTCTCTTCCGTATATTCTGTAGATAAGCTCCTTCAGGTCGCCGTTTCCGGAAGTTGAGAACTTATCTTCCTTGTTGTTTATGTAATGAAAAGAAATAGTGGGATTATCAAGAGCAAGATGCTCCATCACATCACCTATATAGCTTCCTTCAGTCTGAGGAGTCTTAAGGAACTTCTTTCTTGCAGGTGTATTGTAAAAAAGGTTCCTGATAATAAGGGTTGTTCCATCAGGGGCTCCGATTTCCTCAAAACCAGCTTCCTCTCCGCCGTTGATGGAATATCTGGTGCCGGTGAGATCATCCCTTGTCTTGGTGATCATATCCACCTGAGCTACAGCAGAAATACTGGAGAGCGCCTCACCTCTAAAGCCCAATGAATGGATAGTAAAAAGATCATCAATAGTCTTAAGCTTACTAGTGGCATGTCTCTTAAAAGCCTTTCTGATCTGGCTCTTCTCAACCCCGCTTCCGTTGTCGGTTACACGGATCATATCGATTCCGCCGCCTTTTATTTCCACGGTAACTGCTGTAGCGCCTGAATCTATGGCATTTTCCACCAGCTCTTTTACAACGCTGGCAGGTCTTTCTACAACTTCACCGGCAGCTATCTGATCTATAGTATTTTTATCCAGTTCATTTATAAAGGCCATTAGTTTTTCCACCTGTTCTTTAAGTCACTCTGCAATTTGTAAAGCGTATTTAAAGCATCCATTGGCGTAAGAGTAGTAATATCTATCTCCTTAAGCCTCTTTATAACATCTTCATCTGTCACTGTGTCAAACAAAGACATCTGATCAAGATCCACGTCGTCGTAGTGCTGAACCTTGACCTTCTTAACATTCTTGTTGTCCCTGGCAATGCTCTGAACCTTCTCAGTAATATCGTTGTCCGTAAGCTCTGTAACGATCTCTTTTGCCCTGTCGATTACCATATCGGGAACACCGGCAAGCTTGGCAACCTGAATACCATAGCTCTTGTCCGCGCCGCCCTTTATGATCTTACGAAGGAACACGATGTCGTCGCCATTTTCCTTAACTGCGATGCAGTAGTTATTGACGTTGTCCATTTTGCCCTCAAGCTCAGTGAGCTCGTGATAATGGGTAGCAAACAAGGTCTTGGCTCCAAGAATCTTTCTGTTACTGATGTGCTCTGTTACAGCCCAGGCAATGGCAAGTCCGTCGTAGGTGGATGTTCCACGGCCGATTTCATCCAGAATAAGCAGTGAATCCGGTGTGGCATTTCTGAGGATATTGGCCACCTCGTTCATTTCCACCATGAAGGTTGACTGGCCGCTTCCCAGGTCATCAGAAGCGCCAACTCGTGTAAAGATTCTGTCCACAACGCACATATCTGCCTTCTCTGCAGGAACAAAGCTTCCTATCTGAGCCATCAGCACTATAAGAGCAGTCTGTCTCATATAGGTGGACTTACCGGCCATATTGGGGCCTGTAATAATGGAAATGCAGTGCTTTTTATTGTCAAGGAATGTGTCGTTGGCAATGAACATTTCCGCAGTATCCAGCATTTTCTCAACTACAGGATGACGGCCATTCTTGATATTGATAACGCCCTTTTCATTAATGGAAGGCTTCACGTAGTGGTTCTTCTCGGCCACATTGGCAAGAGAAGCATATACATCCAACAAAGCAATAGCCTTGGCCGTAGTCTGTATTCTGTCTATTTCAAGGGCAATGGAATCCCTGATCTTACAGAACATCTCATACTCTAAATTATTGAGCTTATCCTGGGCATTTAAGATAGTGTCCTCAAGCTCTTTTAACTCAGGAGTTGTATATCTCTCAGCATTTGTAAGGGTCTGCTTTCTGATGAAGTAATCAGGAACCTTGTCCTTGAAGGAATTGGTTACTTCAAAAGAATAACCGAAAACATTGCTGTATTTGATCTTAAGGTTTTTGATGCCGGTCTTTTCCTTCTCGTCCTCTTCGAGCTTGGCAAGCCAGGATTTACCGTTGGTTCCGGCTTCTCTAAAGTGGTCGATATCCTTATCAAAGCCCTCTTTGATGATGCCGCTCTCCTTGATGGTAAGAGGTGGCTCTTCAACGATGGCCGCATCAATAATGTCGTGTATATCTGTAAGAGTATCAAGTCTCTCAGTCAGTGCTGCTATTTCAGGGTCATACTGTACATCCAAAAGAGAAGTCTTAATGGCAGGTATCATCTTGATTGAATTTCTGAAAGCCAGAAGATCCCTGGGATTAGCGGTTTTGAAGATGATCTTGGACATAAGTCTTTCAAGGTCATAAACAGGATTGAGATATTCTCTGACTTCCTCTCTGGTCACAACGTTTTTAACCAGAGTCTCAACAGCGCCCTGTCTCTTGACGATCTCTTCCTTGTCGATAAGGGGCTGCTCAATAAAGCTTCGAAGAAGTCTGGCGCCCATGGCGGTCTTGGTCTTATCAAGAATCCACAGAAGTGTTCCTCTCTTTTGCTTGTCCCTCATGGTCTCAACCAGTTCAAGATTACGTCTGGTGGAGCTGTCAAGAAGCATATACTTGCTGGCAAGATAAGGATAAATGTGAGTGATATTGGATATGTCAGACTTCTGCATATCAATGAGATACTGCAAAAGAGCTCCCGCAGCCACTACGCCGTTGGGGAAATCATCCACGCCAAGGCCGATAAGTGACGATACCTTGAAGTGCTTAAGAAGCAGCTTCTTGGCGCTATCCTCATCAAAATAATGTGAATCCAGCGGATTTACAAAGACCTGAAGCCTGTTTCTGATATCATCAATGTCTGCCCCGCTAAGAGTAAAGGAATCATTACAGATAATCTCTGAAGGCGTATACTTACCAATTTCATCCAGTACCGCACGTATGCTCTCAACCTCTGTAAGATAATAATCTCCTGTAGTGACATCGGCCACGGAAATGCCGACTCTGTCAGGAGTATAGAGAATACTCATGAGGTAGTTATTCTTTGTTTCCTCAAGCGACTGCATGTTGAGGTTAGTTCCGGGAGTTACAATTCTGGTAACTTCCCTTTTCACAATACCCTTGGCAAGCTTTGGATCCTCAGTCTGCTCGCAGATGGCCACCTTGTAGCCTCTTGAAACCATCTTGGTCAGATAGGAATCCACAGCATGAAAAGGAACTCCGCACATGGGAGCTCTTTCCTCTAATCCGCAGGCTTTTCCGGTGAGGGTGAGCTCCAGCTCCTTGGATGCGATCTTGGCATCATCAAAAAACAGTTCGTAGAAATCACCCAACCTGTAGAAAAGAATGCAGTCCTTATTTTCCTCCTTGGTATGCAGGTAATGCTGCATCATTGGAGAAACTTTTTCTATATCAACGTTATCAAAACCGATGTTGCAATCCACAACAAAACTCCCCTGTTTCTAATTTCTTTTATACCTGATGTCCCATGTAGTAGAATCCGTGACATTCGTCAAGGCTTACATTCACAAGTTCACCAATAAGCTCTTCCTTTCCAGGGAAATGAACAAGTGTATTATTGCTCATTCTTCCTGTCAAAAGAGATGAATCATGCTCGTTGACGCCCTCCACAAGAACAGCCTCTACTCTCCCCTGTAGTTTCTCAGTCTGCTCTTTGGCTGTCTCCTGAACAACCTTCAAAAGTCTGTCAAAGTTAGCTTTTACCTGGTCCTCAGGCACCTGATCAGGGAATCCTGCAGCAGGTGTGCCTGTTCTCTTTGAATAAATAAAGGTAAACGCATTGTCAAAATGTGCCTTTTTAACTACATCGATGGTATCGTCCACATCAGCAGCGGTCTCCCCCGGGAAACCTACGATAATGTCAGTAGTTATGGCAACTTCAGGAAGCTTTTCTCTGATCTTGTAAACAAGATTAAGATAGTCATCCTTGGTATATTTACGATTCATTCTGCGAAGGATCTCCGTATTTCCGGACTGAAGCGGCAGATGAATGTGTCTTGCGATCTTAGGATTTCTTGCGATAACCTCTAAGAGCTCATCAGAAAAGTCCTTGGGGTGAGGAGTCATGAATCTAACTCTCTCGATTCCCTGAACCTTACAAACTTCCTCAATAAGCTGGGCAAAAGAAATCTTATTTGGATCATCGTCCTTAAAATCAAGGCCGTAGGAATTAACATTCTGGCCAAGAAGCATTACTTCCTTAACTCCGTCTGCAGCCAGCTTTTCACATTCCCTGATGATATCCTTAGGTGATCTGCTTCTCTCTCTTCCGCGAACATAAGGAACTATGCAGTATGTACAGAAGTTATTGCAGCCAAACATGATATTTACGCCGGACTTAAAAGGATACTTTCTGAGAACCGGAAGATCCTCAACGATCTTATCTGTATCCTTCCAGATATCAATTATCATTCTGTCTGACTCAAAGCTTGCGCAGAGAAGTTCAGCGAACTTGTATATGTTATGGGTTCCAAAAATAAGATCAACAAATCTGTAGCTCTTCTGTATCTTCTCAACAGCGCTCTGTTCCTGCATCATACAGCCGCAGATAGCTATCTTCATATGAGGATTAGCCTTTTTGTGATTGCTGCACTGACCAAGTCTTCCAAGAACACGCTGATCCGCATTATCTCTGACAGTGCAGGTATTATAAATGACAAAATCAGAATCCTCAGACTCTGATTCCTCATAACCTACAAGCTTGAGAATAGCCACCAGTTTCTCTGAGTCTCTGGCATTCATCTGACAGCCAAAGGTAACCACGCAGGCTCTAGGTTTTCTTCCAAGAGTCTTTTCCAGGTCACTTACGTACTCTTTGGCCTTTTCGATGAACTCAAGCTGCTTCAAACTCTCAGCATCATTAACTTCGTTTTTGTTACTGTTTAAAATCTTAATATCATTCATGTACTCTTAAAACTCTTTTCCGTATTTATCAACAATTCCCAGCAGTATCTCAACAACTTTTCTCATTTCCTGAATTGAGGCATACTCGTACTTGCCGTGGTAGTTATAGCCGCCGGTACACAGGTTAGGACAAGGAAGTCCCTTATAAGAAAGAGCTGCTCCGTCTGTGCCGCCTCTGATAGGTGAGTCAACCGGTGTAACACCAAGCTCCTCCATGGCCTTCTTGGCATTCTCCACAAGGTGCATGTGAGGACGTATCTTCTCGATCATGTTGTAGTACTGGTCCTTAACTGTAACTTCAACAGTTCCCACACCATATTTCTTGTTAAGGAAATCAGCAGCTGCAGTAAACAGTTCCTTCTTTTCAGCAAAAAGCTTCTCATCGTGGTCGCGAATAATGTAGGAAGCAGTTGCACTCTCTGTTCCGCCCTTTACCTCAGTTAAGTGGAAAAAGCCTTCTCTCTTCTCTGTGTACATAGGATTCTGGAAAACAGGTAAAAGAGAATGAAATTCATAGCAAAGAAGCGCTGCATTTATCATTCTGCCCTTAGCATCACCGGGGTGAACGCTTCTTCCGTTAACCTTAATCACGCCCTCAGCGGCGTTGAAGTTCTCATATTCAAGCTCACCAAGCTTACCGCCATCAACAGTGAAAGCATACTTGGCGCCAAATCTCTCAATGTCAAAAAATGCTGTTCCCTGGCCAATCTCTTCGTCAGGAGTAAAGGCAATCTTAATCTCGCCGTGCCTGATCTCAGGATTTGTCAAAAGAGTCTCAGCCATGGTCATAATCTCGGAAACACCGGCCTTATCGTCAGCACCAAGAAGTGTTGTGCCATCTGTAACTATGAGGTCTTCACCAACATGATTAAGAAGCTCCGGGAAATCTGAAGGTGACAAAGTAACCTTCTTCTCAGCATTAAGAACAATGTCCTTGCCATCGTAGTTCTCAACGATTCTGGGCTTAACGTCCTTGCCGCTGACTTCATCAGAAGTATCCATGTGAGCCACGAAGCCAATTGCAGGGCGATCCTTGCCATCATCAATGTTTGATGGGATTGATGCATAAACATAGCAGTGCTCGCTGTCATAATAAACATCAGATGCTCCGATATCTGTAAGTTCCTTATAAAGGAGCTTTGCCAGATCATGCTGCTTCATGGTCGAAGGTGAAGTTCCTGTGGTGTCATCTGACTGAGTATCAATCTTTACATATCTCAAAAACTTTTCAATTACGTCTATTTTATTTGTGCTCATTTTTACGTTTTTTAACTTCCTTTTTTGGTTTATAGTTTTCATCCTTGACGCTAAGATAGATTCTTACTGAGCGCTCGCTCAAGGCCTCGTCATCTTCTCCTGTGTCTGACAAAACAGTCCACTTGAGCCCCTCAGGGAGCTTGGGAAGTGCAAACTGCGCCTTCTGCCAGTGCATGTTGTAGCAGACATAAACGAAGGGCTGGTCCTTAGCACCTTTCTCGTACAGTCCGCAGTAAAGCATTCCAAGAATATGACTGTAGCCTGACAGATCAGGTCTCCAGGCTTCCTTTCCATGACAGGAAAGATCAGGATATCCGCAGGAAATATAATCCATCATCTTAAAGGGCTTTTTGCCATGAATGAATTTGTACTTAGCCCTGAGCTCCGACAAAAATCTCACATACTCAAGGATATCGGAGTTTCTGTCCATAGCCTTCCAGTCAACCCAGCCGATCTCATTGTCCTGGCAGTATGGGTTATTGTTTCCGCCCTGGGAATTGCCAAACTCGTCTCCGCTGAAGATCATGGGCACACCCTGAGCCATAAACAGCATGGTCAGAATGTTCTTCATCTGCTTGTTTCTGAGCTTAAGGATATTGTGCTTTCTGGTTCTTCCCTCAATGCCGCAGTTCCAGCTTAAGTTATTGTCAGTGCCGTCCTTGTTATTCTCGCCGTTCTCTTCATTGTGCTTGTGCTCATAGCTCACAAGATCTGCAAGTCTGAAGCCCTCATAATTACTAATGTAATTGATGAAGCCGTGGTCAAGGCCATTGGCAATCATAGCCTTCATGAAGTCATTTACTGTATTGTCGTCGCTCTTAAGGAAGCGCCTGGATGCATACAGGAAATTGTTGTTATAAAAAGCCAGATAGCGCTTATCCGGCGGGTTCTGTCCATATAAATCGCCGCAGTCAAACCAGTCATACCAGAGCTTAACATCAGTAAAAAGAGGCTCTTTTACAATCTGTCTGATGGGAAGTCTTGCGCCTTTTAAGTGGAAACCGTCCACATGATAGGTGCAACGCCAGAATCTCAGGGCATCCATTATAAGGCTGTCATTCTCATTTTCCTGGAAAAAGAACTGAAGTATTACCTCAATTCCATTCTCATGGAGAGTCTTTACAAAGTTCTTAAACTCATTCTCTGCATCCTGTGGATTCTCGCAGTATGCAGTTCTGGGTGCAAAGTAATAACCCTTCTTGTAGCCCCAGAAATTGAGCTTGGTGGTAATGGCCTTTTCATCATGAATGCTGCCATCCTTGGAGTAAACTAGG
>JAEEGF010649128.1_pt1 | contig 12915 bp, 9 predicted proteins | sample 9134171 | NCBI WGS metagenome assembly JAEEGF01 (sample SAMN16246542, study PRJNA631951) | gut metagenome | biome: gut microbiome; feature: rumen; material: AP-attached | host: Bos | place: Iran: Karaj | collected 2018-10 | reverse complement strand
TCTAGAATCTCTAGAAAATCTAGAACCTCAATAAAAATCAATAACCCATAACCCTAAGTTAAATCCTTAAAACAATTCAAACATTATGGCAGCTTACAAAATTATCGACGTAGAGGGCATTGGCCCCGTGTATGCAGAGAAATTGCTCGCAGCAGGCATCAAAGACACCGACATTCTCCTGGAGAAATGCGCCAAACCCGCCGGCAGAAAGGCATTGGCCGAGGAAACGGGCATTTCGCCCAAGCTCATCCTTACATGGACCAACCATGCCGACCTCATCCGCATCAACGGCATTGGCCCGCAATTCGCCGAATTGCTCGAGGCAGCAGGCGTGGACACCGTGAAGGAGCTGAAGCACCGCAAGCCGGAGAACCTGCAACCGAAACTCGAGGAAATCAACAACGAGAAGAAACTCGTGGGACGCGTGCCCGCCCTGAAAGAGGTGGAGCGCATGATTGCCGAAGCCGGCGAACTTCCCGCCGTCATGGAATACTAATCCACGGCTACACCCTCAACCCAAATCGGTCATTGGAAAGCCGGACCATGAGTTATGGTACGGCTGATGACCGATTTGGGTTTTTTCTTTATCTTGAGACGGGTAACAAGACAGATAAAAATCGGTAAAAAATCTCGACAATTTTACCAATTTTTCATCCGTTTTGTAAAGTATTGAGTATCAGTTGTTTGCAAATAGTGCCAAGTTTGACCGCAAATTTCGGGGAGAAAATTGGCAATTTGAGAGGAGAGAATTGGCAAATCTCTCCCCTCAATTTGCGGTCAAACTTTTTGGAGTAACCCAAAAACCATGAAAAATCTTGACAAAATGGGGCGCTCGCGCAGCGCTAAATGATTCAACGGTCCTAATGGCCGATTTGGGCTAAAAGCAGAGTGCCCGACCCGCAGACATTGTCCGCAGGCCGGGCACTCCCCGTTTCCATGGATTCTTATACCAGGTGCTCGATGAGGTCGGCACGCTCGCCGGGGAGCATGTCGATGACGGGAATTTCTATCATTGTGTAGCAGCCGGGTTGCTGGCGCATGCTGGCGCGGGCAACGTTGACAAGCACCTGCGCGGTGAGCGCCGGGTTGTTGATGCTCATGTTGAACTCAAAGCGCTGGTTCTGCGTTTTTCCGCTCACGCCCTTGCGCACCAGATGAACGCCGTGCCCCATGTCCTTCACCGCGTCAACGCTTTCCACGGCAAAGACGTGCGTCTCGTCGTTGGCGAAATAGGGGTCGGCCTTGATGGCGGCCGTTACATCCTCCAGCCGGGCACCCTCTTCCAACTCCACATACACCATGCGGCGGTGGATGCCTTCGCCCAGGGGAATGGTCATGGACAGGGCGTTCTTGACGCCGGCCTTGGAGCGCACGCACACGGAGTGGCCCATCGACATGCCGGGACCGAAGTTGGTGTAGCTCAGGCCCTTGGGGGCAAGGCTCTGCATCAAGGTGCGCACAATGCTGTCGCTGCCCGGGTCCCAGCCGGCGGCTATGATGCTCACGGTGCCTGTCTGGCGGTTCAGTTCCATCAATGTGTCGCGGTACTGGCGAATGTTGGTGTGAATGTCGAAAGAGTCCACCGTATTGATGCCCAGTGGCAGGATTTTGCGCGCATGCTCCTCGCAAGAGCGGGTGGGCGTGGCAAGAATGGCCACGTCAACATCTTTCAGTTCGCTAATGTCCTTCACCACGTCGTAGGGTGCCAGTTCGGCGGGCTTGTCCTGTGCACCGTTCCTTCTCACCACGCCGGCAATCTCGAAGTCGTCGGACGCCTGCAATGCCTCAATGGTGAAGCGCCCTATGTTGCCGTATCCCACTACGGCTGCTCTGATTTTCTTCATTTCCAAATGTCTTTTTGTTATTAAATATCCTGATTTGGGTTGCAAAGTTATATATCTTTTTCGATTTATCAAACAAAAAGTCATATTTTTTACACTTTTACCTATTTATTGGTACTTCGGGCCTGTGCTCAACCCGTTGCTTTCCTTTGTTTTTTTTATGGGCAATATTTCCCCATATTAGTTTTTTTGCCTACTTTTGCACGCCTTTTCGATAACAAGGCAATAGAAAAGTATGGTCATTATGAATAAAAGACACTTGGAAAAAGTACTGGCATTTCCCGCCGTTCTCCTTCTTTTTGCCCTGGCATCATGCACCCAGCCCGCCGTTGTCACCGACATTCTCATGTCGTATCCGCCCTCGGTGGAGCCCGATGCCGTGGTGGTTTACGAAGAAGGCCAGCAGGTGCCGAAGGGAGCCATGAGCATAGGCCGCGTGGCCGTGGTGGACCGCGGCACGTCGCACCATTGTAAATATGACCAGGTGCTGGCCCTGGCCCGCAAGAAGACCGCAGAACTGGGCGGCGATGCCCTCCGCATTGAGGAGCACACCACTCCCTCGTTGTGGCACGGCACCTGCCACCAAATTATCGGCTCGATGCTCATTACCGGCAAGGTGGACATCGACTCGCTCGACTTCTCAACCATGGCCAGGAACGAGTTGCAGCAGTCGGAACTGATGATGCGGCGTGTGAACAAGGCCAGTGGACCGGCCAACGCTGTGAAGGTGGAAGCCGGACCGGGGTTCATTGTCTCGACGGTGGAAACGCCCGTGGGCAGATACAATTCGCGCGTGGGCACCGACTTCATGGTTTCCTACCAGCACATCTGGAAAAGCTGCTTCGGCGTGGGCTTCACCTACGCCCACAACGCCACCGGCTACAATAGCCTGGGAACGCTGAAAATCGACTATGTGGGCGCCGATTGGGTTTATTCCCAACTCTTCGGGAAAAAGAAGAACTGGCGCTACGATTGGTCGCTCGGCATCGGATATGCCCACTATAGCGTCGAAGGCTGGGAGAAACAGGGAGGCGTTGGCGTACGCTGGGGGGCAGGCCTGCAATATATGCTCAGCAAAAGAATCGGCCTGGGACTGGAATTCAATAGCATCACCACCAACTTCAAGAAACCCGATGGGGTGGAGCTGGAGAAAAACCAAAACTACGGATACCAGCGCTTTAACCTTCTGGGCGGGCTGCATTTCTACTTCTAATAAATAGCGCCCGTATGTTATTTTTCGTAAAGAATGACTGAAGTTTCATTTTTTTTCACTATTTTTGCAGCCAAATAAGGGAGCAAACTTGAACGACATCGTGGAAGAAACGAATCATACCATCCTTGACAGCATACATTGGCCGGCCGACCTGCGCGCCCTGGCCGTTGACGACCTTCCCGTGGTGTGCGACGAATTGCGCGAGGACATCGTCAGGCAAGTGTCGATGAACCCCGGCCATCTGGCGTCGAGCCTGGGCGTGGTGGAACTGACCGTAGCCCTGCACTATGTGTTCAACACGCCCGAAGACCGCATCGTATGGGACGTGGGCCACCAGGCCTATGGCCACAAGATGCTCACCGGCCGCCGCGAGCGGTTCTGCACCAACCGGAAACTGGGAGGCATCATGCCCTTCCCCTCGCCCAAGGAGAGCGAATACGACACCTTCACCTGCGGCCATGCCTCCAACAGCATCTCGGCGGCATTGGGCATGGCGGTGGCCGAGCGCGTGAAGAGCATGCAGAACGGCCAACCCAGTCAGCACAAGGTGGTGGCCGTCATCGGCGACGGCGCCATGTCGGGCGGACTGGCCTTCGAGGGGCTTAACAATGTGTCGTCGTCGCCCAACGACCTGCTTATCATCCTCAACGACAACAATATGTCGATAGACCGCTCGGTGGGCGGCATGAAGCAATACCTGCTCAACCTGAGCACCAACGAAACCTATAACAAATATCGCTTCAAGGCCGCACGCTGGCTGGGGCGCAAAGGCATGCTCGATGAAAAGCGCCGCAACGGCATCATACGCCTGAGCAACGCCCTGAAATCGGCCATCAGCCACCAGCAGAACATTTTCGAGGGCATGAACATCCGATACTTCGGACCTTTCGACGGGCACGACGTAAAGGAAATCGTGAGGATTCTACGACAACTGAAGGACATGCGCGGCCCCAAGTTGCTGCACCTTCACACCAAGAAAGGCCACGGCTATGCCCCGGCCGAGAAGGATGTCACGGTGTGGCACGCACCGGGGAAATTCGACCCCGACACCGGCGAGCGCATCGTGGAAGACACGGGCGACAAACCGCCGAAGTTCCAAGACGTCTTCGGCCACACCCTTCTTGAACTGGCACGGCAGAACCCTGCCATTGTGGGCGTTACGCCTGCCATGCCCACGGGCTGCTCCATGAACATCCTGATGCAGGAAATGCCGAAAAGGGCCTTCGACGTGGGCATTGCCGAAGGGCACGCCGTAACGTTCTCGGCAGGCATGGCCAAGGAAGGGCTCATTCCGTTTTGCAACATCTATAGCGCTTTTGCCCAGCGCGCCTACGACAATATCATCCACGACGCGGCTATTCTCGGCCTGCCCGTGGTGCTCTGCTTCGACCGCGCCGGACTGGTGGGCGAAGACGGGTCCACGCACCACGGGGCCTTCGACCTGGCCGCTCTTCGCCCCATTCCCAATCTTACCATTTCCTCACCCATGGACGAGCACGAGCTCCGCAGGCTGATGTTTACGGCTCAGGAACCCGGGCGCGGCACCTTTGTCATCAGATACCCGCGTGGACGCGGCGTGAAGGTGGACTGGCGGTGCCCCCTGGAAGCCGTGAAAGTGGGCACCGGGCGAAAATTGCGCGATGGGGAAGGGGTGGCCGTGCTCACCATTGGCCCTGTGGGAAACAGTGCCGCCCAGGCTCTCGACCAGCTGGTGGCAAAGGGCATCGCGGCCGCACACTACGACATGCGTTTCCTCAAACCGCTCGACGAAGACATAATGAAAGAAGTGGGCGAACGCTTCCGGGCCGTTGTCACCGTGGAAGACGGCGTGCGAAACGGAGGGCTGGGCTCGGCAGTGCTGGAATGGCTCAACGACCATGGCTACGCCACCCGCGTGGAAAGGCTCGGACTTCCCGACCAGTTCGTGGAACACGGCACCGTGGCTCAGCTACAGGAGCTGGCCGGCATTGACCAGAAAGCCATCAGGGAGGCCGTGGAAAACCTTTCAAACATCATTAAAAGAAAGGAGCAATCATGAAGATTATCATTGCCGGAGCCTACGCCATCGGCACCCATCTGGCCAAACTCCTGTCGAGAAACAACCAAGACACCGTGCTCATCGATTCCGACATTGAGCGGTTGGCAAGCATCAGTAGCGACTACGACCTGATGACCGTGCAGGCCTCAACGTCCAAGATTCAGACGTTGAAAGAGGCGGGGGTGGCAGGGGCCGACCTGTTTATTGCCGTCACGCCCGACGAAAACCTCAATATGAACGCCTGCATGCTGGCAAAGGCTTTGGGCGCCAAACGCACCGTGGCAAAGGTTGACAACAACGAGTATTGCGACCCGAAACTCAAGGAAACCTTCGAGAAAGTGGGCATCTCGTCAATCATTTATCCCGAAAACCTGGCAGCCCGCGACATTGCCAGCGGGTTGAAAATGTCGTGGGTGAGGCAACGTTGGGACGTTCACGACGGCGCCCTCGTCATGCTCGGCATCAAATTGCGAAGCACCAGCGAGATTCTGAACGAACCGCTCAAGGACCTTTGCAAACCCGAGTCGCCCTATCACATCGTGGCCATCAAGCGCGGCGGCGAAACCATCATCCCCAGGGGCGACGACGTGCTGCAGCTGCACGACCTGGCTTACTTCATGACCACCCGCAACTACATTCCCTACATCAGGAAAATCGTGGGAAAAGAGCATTATGTCGATGTGAAAAACGTCATGGTGATGGGCGGAGGCTCCACCGCCGTAAGGGCCTGTGCGATGATTCCCGAATACATGAACGTGAAGATTTTCGAGGCCGACGAGGGCCGTTGCGAGAAACTCAACGAGCTGGTGGACACCGACCGCGTGATGGTCATCCACGGCGACGGCCGCGACCTGTCGTTGCTCAACGAGGAGGGCATCAAGAACACGCAGGCCTTCGTGGCCCTCACCGGCAATGCCGAAACAAACATTTTGGCCTGCCTGACGGCCAAGCGCCTCGGCGTAAGAAAAACGGTGGCCATGGTCGAGAACTTCGACTATGTGAGCATGGCCGAGAGCCTCGACATCGGCACCATCATCAACAAGAAAGCCTTGGCGGCCAGCTACATCTACCAGATGATGCTGGATGCCGACGTTAACAACATCCGCTTCCTCATGTCGGCCAACGCCGATGTGGCGGAGTTTACCGCCCAGCAGGGCTCGAAAGTGACGCGGAAGAAAGTCTTCGAGCTCGGCCTGCCCAAAGGTGCCACCATCGGCGGACTGGTGCGCCACGGCGAGGGACAGCTCGTGTCGGGCGGCACCCAGATAGAGGCCGGCGACATCGTCGTGGTGTTCTGTCATAACATCAATATGTCGAAAATAGAAAAATTCTTCCGATAATGCTCAATTTCAATATCATTTTCAGCATCATCGGAGCGCTTTTATACATTGAGGCGGCCATGATGTCGTGGTGCCTGGCCATGTCGGCATGGTTCGGCGAAGACGACATCATGGCGTTTATTATTTCGGTCATCCTCACCGTGCTGGGAGGCATCACCTTCCGCTATTTGGGGCGCAAGGCCGAAAACTCACTGGGCCGCCGCGAGGCCTACCTGCTGGTGACGCTTACATGGCTGGTGTTCAGCCTGTTCGGCTCTTTCCCCTTTATCATCAGCGGTTACATCACCAATTTCACCGATGCTTATTTTGAAACCATTTCCGGTTTCACCACCACGGGGTGTTCCATTCTCGACGACGTGGAGCGGCTACCCCACGGCCTGCTTTTCTGGCGCACCATGACGCAATGGATTGGCGGACTGGGAATTGTGTTCTTCACCATTGCCGTCATTCCCTCGCTGGTGGGCGGCAATGTGAAGGTGTTCTCGGCCGAGGCCACCGGACCCATCCGCACAAAGATGCACCCGAGGCTGGGCACCACGGCGAAATGGATTTGGAGCATCTATTCATTGCTTACCGTGGCTTGCGGAGCCTGCTACTACTTTGCCGGCATGGGGCTCTTCGATAGTTTGAACTACGCCATGACGACGACGGCCACCGGCGGCTTTTCCACCCACAATGAGAGCACGGGATACTTTCAAAACGCCTATATCGACTACACGGCCATCGTGTTCATGTTCCTTTCGGGAACCAGTTTCACACTGCTCTACATGACCCTGTTCAAGGGGCGCCTGCTCCGTTTCCTCCGCAACAAGGAGTTCCGGCTATACGTTATCTTGATTTTCGTGGCCACCGCTGCCATTGCCACCCTGCTCATTGCCGATAGCGGATATGAATGGTCTGAAGCGCTGAGAATGAGCCTCTTCCACGTCGTTTCTTCCATAACCACCACGGGCATCTTCAACGCCGACGTGGCAGAATGGCACCGTACGGCATGGGTCATCCTGTGCATGTGCATGTTTTTCGGAGGATGCTCAGGGTCCACCAGTGGCGGATTCAAGTGCATACGCACGGTCATGGTGTTCACCATCTTGAAAAACGAAATACGGCGTATATTGCACCCGCGTGCCGTGTTGCCTGTCAAGGTGAACGAAACCACGGTGCCCTACTCGTCGCAGGTGACGCTCCTGGCCTTCCTGGCCGCCTATATGTTGCTATGCCTGTTCACCTATTTCTGCATGATTATGATGAACGTCGATAGCGAAAATGCCATGACCATTGCCATCAGCTGTGCCAGCAACGTGGGGCCGTCGCTCGACTTGAACGTGGGACCTGCCATTTCGTGGGGCATGCTATCGGCGGTCACCAAGTGGCTGCTCACTGGCCTCATGCTCATGGGCAGGCTTGAAATATTCACCGTGGTGGTGCTCTTCACCCCCTCGTTCTGGAAAGACAACTGATCTGTTAATCCGATTTTTCGGAATATAAAACAAATTAAAATAAAAATGTATAAGTTCACCCCTATACTAAAGACCACCCTGTGGGGCGGCAATAAAATCATACCCTTCAAGCACCTTGACATCCGGCAGGAACGCGTGGGCGAAAGCTGGGAATTGTCGGGCGTGAAGGGCAGCGAAACCCTCGTGGCCGCAGGCGAGCACCGCGGAAAGACGCTCAACCAGCTGGTGGCCGAGCTGAAAGGCGACCTGGTGGGCCGGGCCAACTACGAGCGCTTCGGCAGCGAGTTCCCCCTGCTCATCAAGTTCATTGATGCCCGTCAGGACCTCAGCATCCAGGTACACCCCAACGACGAGACAGCCCACCGTCACGGCAAGCCCCGTGGCAAGACCGAGATGTGGTATGTCATGGAGTCAGCCCCCACGGCCAAGCTCTACAACGGCCTGAAGATGCAGATAACGCCTGAGCAGTACAAGGCGATGGTCGACAACGACACCATCTGCGATGCCTTGGCACAGTACAGCGTCAAGGAGGGCGACTGCTTCTTCATCCCTGCCGGACGCATCCACTCCATCGGTGCCGGATGCTATCTGGCAGAGATACAGCAGACCAGCGACATCACCTACCGTATCTACGACTACCGACGCCCCGACAAGGACGGCAACCTGCGACAGCTGCATACCCAGGAGGCCAGCGAGAGCATTGACTATACCGTGCTCAGCGACTACCGCCAGCACTATACCCCCAAGAAGAACGAGAGCCAGCTGCTTGTGGACTGTCCCCACTTCAGCACCGCCGTCTACGACCTCGACGAGCCTATGACCATCGACTATAGCGAGCTCGACTCCTTCGTCATCCTCATCGGCATCAAGGGCGAGGGCACGCTCACTATTGACGGCGAGGACGTCAGTTTCCACGCTGGCGAGAGCATCCTGCTGCCGGCATATATAAAAGAGGTACGCGTAAACGGCACCCTAAAGTTCCTCGAAACCTACGTACTGAGTTAGTACCGCTCAACATAACAAAATACCCGTATTAACAACAGCAGCTGCAACTCGTCTGAGTTGCAGCTGCTGTCAATATTAGGAAACAGGCTTTGCACCTGTTGCTACACTATTCTTCGTCATCGTCCTCATCGAACCAGACACCATCACCACGGGCACCCCACTCGTCGGGAGTCTCATCACTCTTTGGCAGCGACGCCCCGTTCAACAACGGGTTTGCTACTAACTTGACCACCTTCTCAGAAGGCTGTATATACTGTTTTTTCATCATCTTGCGTCCTCCTACTCTTATTTAATAATAACCTTTTTACCATTCACGATATACATTCCCTTTGTGGGCTTAGCCACACGGCGACCCTGCAAGTCATAAACGTTCTTGTTAACGTTATCGTTCCCGTTAACGTTTTGAATAGCCGTTGTCTCATCGTCTGCGAAGGAGAAGGTCAAGCCACGAGCACCCGAAGCGTTGGATGCATCATAGTTAAGCACCACTACATCTGGCTTACCTGCCTCTGGGGCATAGGGGAAGAAGCCCACCTCACCATTTTTAGAGCCAAGGCGATATACTTTGTTATACGTTGCATCACTTGCTGGTTTTAGCTGGTTCAAGAGATCAGGAACTAATATTGTATTATCCTTGGTCAGCGTCATCGAGTAACCGTCAGCAGTCTGATTAGTAGTCTTCAGCAGCACAGCCGCTCCTTGATATACGGCAGCAATCTCGGTCAACACCACTTTAGACACACTCTCTTCCGTCTTCACCTCAGTAGCCACATAAGCCTTCGTGTTATTATCCAGCGTGTAGCTGTTATAGGCATCATAGAAAGCACGCCAGCCTTGCATTGTAGTTGTGGTGGTGAGAGTTACCACATCGCCCTGAATTTCAGGATCTGAAGGTTCCGGAATGATTATAGCAGCCAAATCCTCACCAGTTATCAGCATGGCAGCAGCATTCTTCACGATGGTTACTGCATTAGCGTTATACTTTGTGAAATCATCACAAGAAAGTCCTATGCCAAAGTACTTCAGAGTATTAGAAACATGTATAGCTGGTTTTTCTCCAGACAATGCAATCACAACATCACCTTCTGGCTCAGCCTGCCATGAATCTACATACTGAATATGGTTCTGTTCATTAGGATAGTCGAACAGTGCAACATCACTATCTGTGAACGATACTCCCTCAAGTACCTTATACAATTTGGATACTGGTGTAACAGAAACAACGTCTTTGGCAGCATTCTTCGGTGTACCCCATCCCCAACGATTCTTAGAGGCATCACTGTTATAGGTGTATGCGAATAATTTCATGTTCAGTAAAGGAACATTACCTACAAGATCCTTTAATGCTATTACTGCCTTGCTCGAACCTGCTGCAGCCTCAGAGATTACAACAAGGTCAGCATTCTCTAAGTTGCCTGTCAATGCAGCCTTTTGTTCGTCTGTTATTGCAGAATTGTAGTCCTTGATGTCAACCGTTACAACATTGTAGCTGGCACCTAATCCCGTATAAATGACATCAGAAGCAATAGCGTAGTTGTTTGGAGCATTCTTATAGTTTGACTCGTAAACCCATGCTACAAACTTCTTTGTTACATCATACGGATTGGTTACCTCCTCTTCAGCTACATCCGAATCCTCGTAGTCATTTCCCGTCGCCTTTGCATAATAAGTCGTTGTAGCTGTAGCATAGGTTACATAAGGAGATGCTTGCTCTGAATAGGTTGTTCCATCCGTTGACACCTGAAGAGTACCCTCATTGGCAGTGATAATCACTTTATAACCTTTGTTCGCAAAGTTGAAGTTATCAACAACAATAGAAGGAGTGGTGTATTTCGTTTGAGGAATAGGGTATGTAACGGTAATCCCTGAGGGATAAAATCCTCCTGTTACATCTATTACGTCAAGTGTACTAACTTCACCTGAATAGGTATATGAAATGACATTACCTGACACTGTTCCATTGTTTCCTCCGAATGTGACGGATGAAGCTTCAAGTGTACCATTTGTTATAGTATAAGAAATTACAGAGCCGTCAATAACAGGAACTGTAAACTTGGTACCCTTATTAACTTGTGCTTTAGCAGCATCACTTGTATTATTCAGCTTACCTGTTCTACCATCAATAACCTGATCCTTCCGCGTATCGACATGCATAACAGCATCATATCTTGTATTATTAATAGTAGTATGCTGAACATAATCCAACTCAGAATTCTCGCAAGTAAGCGTAGGAGCACCACTATTTCTAGCAAAAGTCCAATTAACTGTAGTTTCTGAGTCACCTAAATTGACAGTATTATCAGTAAACTGCGCAGTTAGAACCATATCCTCAGTAACATTAGACAATGTCGCACCTATTTCATGTGTTGTAATGCCATCATTCCATCCTGCCAAAGTAGCTCCACTTTTGTATAGGAAGTAGGATTCTGGAATTGTATAATCTTCACCACTCATCAGGTAAACAGTAGAAGGAACTGTACCAGAACCCTCACCTGCTTCAAATGAAATAACTTTTTTTGATTCAAAAACAGCGGTATAGGTAGCATTTGCTGTTGCTGTCACAGTCAATGGATTTACCGTGTTTCCGTCAAAGTCTGCATTATCTTTTAACCACTTTGAGAAGTATCCGGCAGTTGTAGGAGTGGCAGTTATAGTCACCTGTTCATTTTCAGCAACTGTGGATGTTCCTGATACAGAACCAAGCGTGGCATCATTCGTTTCAACAGTTATAGTATAGGTTGTTGTTGCAACAGGGGTTCCACTAACTTTTCCCGATATGACTACGTTGGTTATGGCGGCTCCCTTTCCTGTATTTGTCAAACCTTGAAAATATGCACGAACTACAAACTTACCAGAAACAGCTGAAGCCAATGTTTTTGTATAGGTTGACGGAGCATTTGTTCCTGTCTTGTCAGGTCTGTTCGGGTTCGTTTTGGTTTGTATGGTTTCTACCGTATTGTCAGAATAAACAGCATATATAGAAATCTGTGGATCACCCGTTCCACCAGCTGTACATGCAGTTAAAGAAACATCAGTTGGAGTGAAGACAATTCCTTGTGCTGGTGTAATAGTCCATTCTAACATATTTTCTGAAGATTCACCAGCATTTTTAGCTACTGCTGTAGTCGGTTTAAAAAATACCAGAGTCATTTCATTCCAACCCGCTGTACAACCTTTAGTATTAAAAGTAGATAGATTTAGATTCGAGCCATAGGTGAAATTGGTTGCCAAAAAAGCATCAGCAGGACTATTGACCGAACCAAGATTTTCATGGGATGTAAACGCATAAGTCACTGTCGAACTTTCGTCAGTATAGGTTTGTGCCCACGCACTACTGGCGACGCACAGCAGTAGCGTTAGTAAAGTAAATAATTTTTTCATATCTTTTTTGTTTTAGTTAGTATTATTGTTCACTATGGCGAGGCTAATCTCGCCCTTTACGTTGCAAAGATAGTGCTTTCATGGCAATTTGCCAAACATTTTACTACATTTCTTGCGTAAACGTTAACGTACATAGCCATGTTTCTTCACCTTCTTCTTGCACATCTCCTGATATGGTTGTTCCTTCCTAATCTCTGCGCGTGAGATCAGAAGAGATTAATTCAAACTACAAACGATGAACAGAAATGCTTTTTTTCTGGCCGTTGGCGGCATTGCCGCCGACGGTCACACAAAGAATTTTGAAACAAAGGGTGACACGCTGACACAGTATCGATGTGCAAAGGGTTTGCAACCTGTTTGAGGGTGACACACGCTGACACAAGGGTGACACATTGTAATGTCATTTTTACTGCCAAGATGACAGGTCTGGAGGATAATTCCAAGTCTTTTATTATAAGAATATTAAGATATGACTGCATGAAGTAAACCGATAAATTTTCACGAGAATTTGAAGGTTTGCTACGTGCAAACCATCAGCGAGGAGCATCAGAAGTCTTGAATTTTCACGAGAATTTAAATACATGGTTGGTTACAAGAATGCCGAAATGGCGTTATGCAATCAACTCAAGATGAGGCCAAA
>JAEEGF012485649.1_pt1 | contig 12917 bp, 11 predicted proteins | sample 9134171 | NCBI WGS metagenome assembly JAEEGF01 (sample SAMN16246542, study PRJNA631951) | gut metagenome | biome: gut microbiome; feature: rumen; material: AP-attached | host: Bos | place: Iran: Karaj | collected 2018-10 | reverse complement strand
GTTGATGTGTCGCGAATCGTTGCTGACATCGTCAAGGAAACAGAACTCACAGCTACCAGTAAAAAAATTGCCGTGTGTAACTGTCTGTCACAAGACATCATCGTTAATGGCAATGAATCCCTTATTTACAGCATCTTCAGCAACTTGATGGATAACGCGCTCAATTATGCCGGAGACGGGACAACAGTAATCATCTGTGCCTTTGAGCATAATGATAATTGGAAATTCATCTTTTCCGATAATGGAGTGGGTATCGATGCCGAACATCTGCCACGCATTTTTGAACGCTTTTATCGTATTGACAAGGGACGTAGCCGTTCATTGGGTGGAACGGGATTAGGGCTCTCCATCGTCAAGAACGCTGTCATGCTGCATGGTGGCACCATTATAGCAAAAGTAGAAGAAGGTGGAGGGTTGCGCTTTGAATTCACGCTCAAGAAAGTGGTGCATTGACTGGCGACTTACTTGATGATGTATTTCTTGCCTGAGTTGATGTAGATACCTGGAGCCGTCGGTTTGGAGTTGTAAGAGCGGCCGAGGATGTCGAACCACAGGTCGCTGTCAACTGCAGGCTCATCGCTCTCGATATTGTTGACGGCAGTGGTTGCCTTCTTGATGTATTCAATGCCTGCCGCAGCATCAATTTTACCGTAGCCCCACCCGATGGGGTCGTCGACTGTGAACTCGTCGTTGCGTGAGGTAGCGGCGAGCACTTCTTTGATGTCATCTAATGTGAGGGTGGGGTCGGCTTGAAGCCACAGGGCGATGATGCCGCTCACCGTAGGGCACGACATCGAGGTGCCACTCAGGGCACCATAGGGATACCCCTGCCACTGCATCCACTCGGCAATCTCCTGGTAACAGTTATAATGGTTTAAAGACGAGACGATGTTGGTGCCTGGAGCGGCAACAGTTGGTTGAGCCACACCGTTTATCGACACGCCGTGGCTTGAACTGAGACTAATATTATTAAGCGTGTAATTGCCGCTCACATCTGAGACATTGCCAGTGTAATCTCGCTTGGTGGTGTTTGCCACATAATCGCCTAAGCTGATGACATTTGGGGTGGACGTCCAATCGCCACACGAGATATCGCTGTCGCCATAGGTGTAACCCTCCATGTTGTCAAATGCATCAAATCTTTCTGACGTTTCCCACAAGTCCATCTCGATGGGTGAAGATGACGACAGCGAAATGAAGAAAAGCAATCGTCGATTGAGAATACCATCCACAATAGTATGCAGTTCAAGTTTGCCATCAATGACGTTGCCATAGATAAACACCAAGCCACCATGCATATATTCTCCCAGTATCTCGTCATCGTCGCTCAATATTTCAATATGGACCTCCTCCTGTGACGGGGTGATAGTTAATGGCAGTGTTTGCCACACAATTTCATCACTGCTGCGATTTAGCATACCAATCTGTACACTTAATGTATCATTCTCGCCCAACGCGTTGCGTGAATAGCCACATACTACCGAGCCAACCATTCTTCCTACAATGCTACCGTCGTCGTCTATGAGAGGAAACGGTCGGGGAAGAAACGCCTTCAGGCTGCTGTTTTCTTCATCAAATGCCTTGTAGATGTGAAGCGTTTTGGCTCCTTCATTTCCCACACTGAACACGGGAATGACATGATGAGACAACTCATCAATCAGTTCCGGCATTGTACCGGTGCCATTGTGGGGACCTTCGTGTGAGTTCATGCTTGCGCTGAGCACAACAGGAGCGTCGATTTGCTGGGCGTAATGAGCTACAAATTGGAAAGCTATCTCGTTCGCATCGCGCTCACCCACAACCGACACAAGCACGATGTCGGCATCGGGAGCCATGCCGCCAAACCCCAGCGGCGAGCGTGTGCCTGCTGCAATGCCGGCGGTATGGGTGCCATGTGTAAAATCCTCGGCATCGGTGGTGAGTGTGGCAATGAGTTCGGGCGTATCGAACACCGAGCCGGGATACTCTATCGTTCCCGCCTCGTCATCCTCGACGATGAATTTGCGGCCGCTGTCGTTACCCGGGAGATAGACGCAGCGCAGGCGGCTGTTGCCGTCAGCATCCTTGAATGCCGGGTGCTGGAAGTCGAATCCCGCATCGACAACGCAGATGGTGACGCCCTTGCCGGTGTAAACCTCTTCAAGGCCAGGAATGGTGCCGTCAATCAGGCTCACGCCAGTCTCCACAAGTGAGACATCGGTTTTCAACTCACCTTTACTGGTCGCATCCACCTTGTTCACGCCCTCAATGGCAACGAGGGCATCAACCTTGTCGGCAGGAATGCTGATGACTGCCTGATGCCCGAGTTTTGACAACACGGTAGCGCCTGCCTCACGGATTTGGGCAAACGTGCTCGCCGCATCTTGGGAATCAACCTCTACCACAAGTCTGATGCTCGGGTTAGCATCAAGTGCATTTACTCTCTTGCCGTTTGAGTCATATCGTGCTGCCTGTTTTGGCAGTAACGACAGCTGCGCGTTAGGGGTGAGTTTGCTGTGCGCACTCGACATGAGAGCGCAAGAGCAAGCAATAACGGCAAATAATATGATTTGTAATCGTCTATTCTTCATGATTGTTTTGTTTTTTCCTCTGTTTGATTCTCTGTTTAATTGCTTGAAATTTCATTTTCAAGAATTGGAATAATGTTTGTTTATTTTTCTCCCTCAAGTCAAATGTTTTTTTGCTGATAAACATTCCAACAAGAATGGGTACCACCGAATAAAATGTCAGATATTTTATTGCAATGAATTCATCAGCATAGGATTTGGGTGTTGCCGTCAACAGATCGGTTATTGCCAATGCCAGAGCTGCTAACAAGAAACCGCTTCCCAATGTAATAGCCACTCTCCAAAAGTTTCCCCAGAAGCTATAGCCAAACAACTGCCTGTAGGCATAAAAATAGCATAAAGGAATCAAAATATAGAAATAGTAGCCAAACAAGTCGATAAGACATTCCACAAAGAGGGCCAAAATGGCCATGAACACTGTGATGAAAAAGCCTTGTGGCAGTGTGTGCTTGGTGTTGCGTGGAGCATAGCGGAAGAGACACCATGTGGGAATCAGGAAGAAGCCTGTCAAAACAAACCATCCCCATCCCGGACTTCCCTTAAGCCAGGTAAAGAACTGAGCGGACAATGACGTATCGCCTTGAATAGTCTTAAATTCATTGATGCCGAACAATTTATCAATGAGGACACTGAACACTCCCACGAGAACCAGCATTTTCACTGGCGGGAACGACACTTGCCGCTTGCCGTTGATATAATCGCTGATGAAATATCCGGGCCGCCAAATCAGCTGCCACAACGAGTATAGCAACGAGCGGTTACCCATTCCCCACACCTCGGCGGTACTTTGAAGCACACTCTTCCACGATACCTTTTTCAAACCGGCCTTCTGCGAGCAATGCGGACAAAACTTCCCTGCGAAGTCATACCCGCAATTCACGCAATGATGGCGCTCGTTCTCGTCATAGCTCCAATCGAAGGGATCGAGCTGCCATGCCTTGAATCGTTTATATCTCTCTTTTATAGTCATCAAAAAAATCTTTTTGCAAAGATACTGTTTTTTCTTCAAAGCAACACTCACTCAATAACTTTCTCAAGCAGAACCATCCTCCCTCCCACCCTGTCCAGTATGTGGCGTGGTCAACACCACCGAGCCACCGCGACAGCGTCCCTCTATGCCGCGGCTCCCGCCGCGGCCACCCCCGCCGTTCAGCCAGTCCATCCTGTCCAGCCCATCCGCGGCAGGGTCCCTCTATGCCGCGGCTCCTGCCGCGGCCACCCCCTGCCGTCCATCCGTCCCATCCGTTTCCTCCGTCCCATCCGTTTCCCCCGTTCCATCTCTTTAAACATCATCCTTTATCCACGGCGGCAGCCGTTAATTGGCACAAAATTTGAAGATTTTTTTTTGGAACGCAAAAAGACTGCGGTCGGCCATATTTCCTTTGCAGCGTCAAGCGGATATGGCTCCGTAGCTCAGTAGGTCAGAGCACCACACTTTTAATATGGAGGTCCTGGGTTCGAGCCCCAGCGGAGTCACAGTAATGAAGTTACCAAAGAAAAAAATAATATGAAGAAGTTTAGACAGTTATACATAAGATGGTTGGTTCGTCGGGGAAAGGCCATAGAAATCTGGTCACACAGCGACTATCCCTCCCAAGTGTTATCCAACCTGTGCAGCAACCCATTCACCTTTGACGGAGTAGCGTGCGGAAGCATGGAGGGCTTTCTCCAGTCCTTGAAGCAGCAGGACCGAGACAAGCAGCGGCAGATATGCGCCATGAAGGGCCGCAATGCCAAGAGGGCGACCACCACCAGATGGCAGGCCGACCAAATCGTTTGGTGGAAAGGCATCGCCATCGACCGACAGTCAGAGGACTTCCAGCAACTGCTCCGCCATGCCTATCAAGCCTTGTTCGACCAGAGCGAGCGGTTCCGCGCAGCGCTGATGGCTACACGTGGCATGAAGCTCTACCACAGCCGTGGCAAGAGCGACCCGTTCAAGACCATCCTGACCGAGCAAGAGTTCTGCCAGATACTCACCGACCTGCGCGAGGGTTACGACCGCCGCGACAAGGGCCTGGGATACCGCAAGCTCATCTTCGTCGAGGTGGAGTACGAGCCTACCGCCCAAGACGGTGAGAACTAAGTTTACCCCAATAAAAGCGTGAAGTGCGCCCCAAGAGTTTCGTATCCAACTTTTGGGGCGCCTCGGCAATGCAAGAAAATTTGTTTTTTCTTGCCATTGCGCTCGGCTTGTACTACCTTTGCAGTCAAAGAAGCTATTAATCCTGCGCAAAGGCCTAGTGCCGCGCCCTAAAACCATTTCACGACTTAATATGAACAGATTCACAACACTTGCTCTGGTAATAGGCCTCGCCTTTGCCGGCTCAGCACAAGACCGTTCTCAGGGCGGTATCAGCCCCGACATGATGCGCCAAATCGTCGCCACCTCGGCAGGTAGCCAAAACAAGGCCGTTAGCAATGCCATGGCGGCAAATTCCATCGACGATCTTGCCAGGAACTACCGCAACGAAAAGATTACAGACACTTACTTCAGCATCGAGACTCCCAAGCAGTCAATCCACAACCAGCGGCAGAGCGGGCGGTGCTGGATGTACTCCAGTTTCAACGTATTTCGCGCCAACTTCGCCCGTCGTCACGGCGACTCCATCGCTGTGGAGTTCTCTCACGACTACCTCTTCTTCTACGACCAGCTCGAGAAGGCAAACCTGATGCTGCAAGGCGTGATTGACTGTGCCGACAAGCCCATCGACGACACGCGCGTGCAGTTCTTTTTCCATCATCCCATGAACGATGGCGGCACCTTCTGCGGTGCGGCCGACCTTGCCGAGAAATACGGCCTCGTGCCCGTTGAGGCACAGCCCGAGACCTATTCGGCAGAACGCACCTCTCGCATGAGCCAGCTCGTCGACTCCAAGCTGCGTGAGTTCGGTCTGGAACTGCGGCAGATGGTCGCTGACAAGAAGAGCAAAAAAGCCATCAACCAGCGCAAGACCGAGATGCTGGGCACCATCTATTCCATGCTCTCGCTCGCACTGGGCGAACCCATCAAGTCGTTCACCTACGCCTTCCGCGACAAGAACGGCAAGGCTGTGGGTCCCGCACGCACCTACACCCCGCTGGAGTTCTACCGCGAGACGGTGGGCGGTCCCATCAACGGCACTTTCATCATGGCGATGAACGACCCCCGCAGGGAATACTACAAGACCTACGAGGTGGAATATGACCGCCACACCTACGACGGTCACAACTGGCGCTACGTCAACCTGCCCATGGAGGACATCGCAGCCATGGCCATCGCTTCGCTCAAGGATTCCACCAAGCTCTATGCCAGCTTCGACGTGGGCAAGCAGCTCAACCGCGCCAACGGATACCTTGCACTCGACAACTTCGACTATGCCACCCTGTTCGGCACCACATTCCCCATGAACAAGGCCCAGCGCATTGCCACCTTTGACAGCGGTTCGACCCACGCCATGACAATCTGCGCCGTCGACCTTGACGCTGACGGCAAACCCATCAAGTGGAAAGTGGAGAACTCCTGGGGCGGCGACAGCGGTCACAAGGGATACATCATCATGACCAACGAGTGGTTCAATGAGTATTCCTTCCGTCTGGTTGTGGACAAGAAATACGTGCCGCAGCACATCCTCAAGGCTGCCGAGACCAAGCCCGTCATGCTCATGCCCGAAGACCCCCTCTTCGGCACCGATGACTGACCTTCGACAGCTATCTAAACGCAAAAAACTCCTGCCAGCAATCGCTGCGGCAGGAGTTTTTGCATCTCTAAGCAGATAGAATGAGGCTGCGCTATCATTAAATGCCCGTAACATGAATCGTGCTATCGCACGAGAAATCAAAGAAAAACATAAATGCAAATAACACTTTTAACCCATTGGCGGAATCAATTGTATTATAAGTAGAGTGGACGTGAAAATGCTTTGGTGACTATGGCAAAAACGCCCAAAGGGCGGTCATTTGAGTAACCGTGGGTAATGCAAACCGCTGAGCGGGAGCGAAGTGGTTTGCATCACCCACGGGAGTGCAATACTATCCTCGTCGCTGGAAGCGACCCCATTCATTCTAGCCGTAGTTCAGCAGGGCGGTGAGCCGCTCCCGCACGAGCGTGAGCACGTCCCGCATCTCGTTCACGGTTGCCTTGCCGTCGTCGTCAAGCATCTCGACGGCCTGCTTGAGCAGACGGCAGTCCTCCTCGGTCAGGGGCATCCCGTTGATAGAGTAGTTGGGGTCGGCGTACCTGTAGTATATCTTGTCAAAGACCTCAATCGGGGCGTTGTAGCCCAACTTGTCGGACCGCATGATTTGGAGGTCGCCCTGCACGGTGCGCACCGACACGCCCTTGGTGATGCCCTCCATCTCCTGCAGGGCATCCGAGCAAGCCTCGGTCAGGTCGTCTATGGTCCACAGCCGGAACCTGTTCCGCAGGCAGCGGTCTATAGTCTTGTAGCGTATTAACGCGTTCTTGTTTGCAGGCATTTTTATGTGATGTAATTGATTTGTCCATAATGATTATTGTTTAAAATATCAGGCAGTGCACGGGGCGGCATTTATCCGCGCTGCGCTTCTGATAATGGTTGATATGTTTGAATGGATAACTCGTTGTTTTCGGCACCTCTCTAAGTCTCATCAGTCTTAATCTGTCCATAATAGTTGTCATTTTAAAAATTCGTTCAGTCATCACGTTGTCGGGCGTTGATAATCTCCTTCACCCGTTCAAATGAGATGGGCGTATAATTGTTGTTGTCAACACCCACGTCATATTGCGTCGCCATCAGCAGGGGCAACCGCTGCTTGTCCTTTTCCTTGCCCTCGCCGTTCCCGCGCGTGTGCACATGGCCGAACAGCTGCCACACCGTGCCATGCGAGTCGCCGTAGCTCAGGAAGGGATGGTGGTTCAGGAAGATGGGCTGGTTGTCGATGACGACATACAGCTCAAATGCGACCTGCTCAAAGCGTTCAAGCATTTCTGCCCGCAGGTGATAGATGTCGTGGTTACCCACAACCAGCACTATCCTGCCGTTGAGCTGGTCAAGGAAGCGGTTCCACACCTCAGCGCCACCAAAAGCGAAGTCACCCAAGTGGAACACCAGGTCATTCTTGCCCACGACACGGTTCCAGTTATCGATGAGCGCCCGGTTCATCTCTTCAATATCGCCGAAGGGACGGTTGCAGTGGCGCAGGATGGATGTGTGGTCGAAGTGGGTGTCCGACGTGAAGAACACCCTCTTCCCCGAGAGCGTATTCCTAGGTTTCAGTTTCTCCGCTTGCATCAGGTGCAAGCCAATTGTGTCTAGTCTCTCTTTCATGTTTCGACGTTTTTTATGCGCCCCTATCAGGCGCCAGTTAATAATTATCCAGGCGTAAGCCCATTAGTATAATTCGATTAAATTGAACGCATAAGCCTCTCTAAACTCTAAACCCTAAACTCTAAACTGCGAGCCCCGCGAGCATCAATGCGGATGCCAATTAGTAAAATACGCGTAATTCGTAGTTTTAAAAAATAATTCGTAGTTAAAAAAAGAGCGGCTGGAATGTCTTTGCTTCGACTTTCCAACCACTCTGTATCGTTCGCTTGAGAGCAGTGTCTCGGATATGGGCTACACGTTACATCACCATGTGAGTGTCATGTTGGCACCGGGTCCTGAAAGTCGTTGAGCACATTGCGGGCTTTGCATTATCTGGCATGCAGATATGGCGATAGCCTCCAAACCAACTCGTGGTCTGAACGCTTTTACCTTTCAATATGTCAACTCTCAGTGTCAGCATGATAGCCTTCTCTTAAAATTGGCCGCAAAATTACACCTTTTCGCCGAAACCGCCAAATTTCCGACAGATTATTTCACTCCCGGTTTCTCTTATATACTGCGTATATAAAACCCAATCACCCAACAGGACCCATCAGAATTGCCACAACGACCAATGTACGCCTATACCTGCATAAGGAACAACCTTGCCCTCGGTCGTTACACCCACACCGATTTCAGGACCGACGCCAAAGTGCTTTGTTCTCTTTTGCGTCTTGCTCGGTATGGTGAATCCCGTGAACTCATCAAACTTGACATAGGGGTTCTTTGATTTGATGTACACTTTATTATCCTTATCGGTCACGACAGTGTAGTCAAATCTCGTAACATCCTTGGTGATTGCCATCGACAGCGATTCATCGGCATAATTCACATTTCCTTCCAGGTCGCGCCATTCATCATTGAACGCGAAATTATGGTTAAATCCGTTTTTAATCGTATCATATTGAACCACATAGGTCGTATCATGCAACACATGGACGATTTCACCGCTGAACTGGGTCGCAGAGGTCACGTCATTAGGTTTCACAAGGTTTTTCATGTCCTGGATTTCATTGTATAAGTCTTCATTCAACTGGCGCAATTCTTTGATCTTCTCAAGCACAAAACCTTGTTTCTCACCGACCATATCACCCGACTTGCTCTTGTAATACTTGATGCTGTCGGTCAACGCCTTTATATTGGTTTCATATCGGCTTTTGTCTTCATTACACGAACGCATTGAAGATGCCAACGCGCCAAGCAACGCCAAGATGATAACAATAAAAGCCACATCACGTACCCTTAATTTTTTAAGGCCAGATACACATTTATCCACTATCTGTCTCATGTTCAAGTCCATAATCCAATCGTTTAATGTTATTGCTATCTTGTTTTTGCAAAGTTACAAGGTTTAATTTGATTTAGCAACGAAATCAAGCAGAAACCTTAACACTCACCCCGAAAAAAACCACTGCACCGCCCTTAATCGAAACGAACGAAAAATCAAAATGAAAACAACGGGTACAAGAAAAGCCGCCTAACAAAAAGGCGGCTTTCCCCTGTAGCAGTGACAGGATGTGACGCACGGTCAAGGCTTATCGCCTGAGCATCTTTTTTCCGTCTTGGATGATGATGCCGCGTGTTTCGCTCGTGGCGGGAACACCGGTGATGGTGTAAGCCCTCGAGGTACCGACGGGAGCGATGACCTCTTTTGCCTTGCTTGCGCCCTGGGTTTTCTCCCTGAATTCCTGCTGCGCCTTTGCCAGCTGTTCACGGAAGCGCTCGTTGCCTTGCAATTTAGCATACAGCACCGAGCCACCCAGAAGGCCGGCATCCACGTCGCTCTGCCAGTGATATCCGGCGATGACGCGGCTCTGCCCGTACTCATAACCGCGAGCCAGCAGCGCGTCGGCAACGGTGGGGTTGATGTCCGACAGCAACAATGCCATCGTCCAGCCTAGGACGGTGTGTCCCGAAGGATAGGAACCGTTGTTGATATGCGACTCTTCCTGCTCAGGCACAAGGGTCTGCTGGTTGTAGTACACGAATGGACGCGTGCGCATATACTTCTCTTTCGCACGGTTGCTGATGCTGTCGCATGTTGCTCCCACGTCCTGCAACAGGGTGTAAAGCTCGGGCGTGCCTTCCTTTGTAATCATGAGACCCAGGATGGGGCAGAACTCATCGATGATGGTTTGCATTCCATAGACTGCGTCACGGATAGCCATTTCGGCGCGTTCCTGATTCTGGCGCTGACGAATACCCCACAGGTATTGCGTCTGGTCGGCAGCAAAGCGTGATGACTCGAATTCGGGAGGTGGCGGCAGGAAGTTTACCATGTTAGGCAGTTCCGACTGCGTGAAATAGGCATGGCCGTTTTGCTCATCCTGGCCTGCAAAGACCGTCATTGCACCACACACGACAAAGAGGGTGGCAAAGATAAACTTGTTGAATCTACTAACGATTAAAAATTAAATTAATGTTGTTATAAAAAACTGACGATTGTCCGATTTTCACTGCAAATATAGTAAATTTCTACGGAAAACAAGCAAAAAAAAAACACCTATATTTTTCAGTTCACCAATTACCGAAAACTCCACTGGGATTAAACTTGAGCATTTCTCTAACTCAGCCTCATTCATCCAAAACCTGGCAAAATTAAATGAGGTGAACGATTTTTCCGTCCACCTCACTAATTCTAAGAACTAGCCCTTGTGCCTTACCAGTTGAGGGGCTCTTGCAGGATGATGCCGTCGGTCATGGGGCTGTCGGCCTCGGTAAACGGGGTGGCCTTATACTGGATGCAGAGCATCGTCAGGTCCTCGTTGCCCGTGTTCTTCAACGCGCGCTTGCCGTTGGGCGACACGCGAATCACGCTGCCCTCGCTGACGGGGAAAATCTCACCATCCACTTGGTACTGGCCCTCGCCACGCAGTATGAAGTAGAGCTCCTCGTGCGTCTTGTGGGTGTGGAGGAAACCGCTGTCCTGTCCGGGAACGAGCGTCTGGAAAGAGAACTCGCTTGCTGCGGCACCCACGGCCTGTCCGCCGAAGACCTTGCCCTGAATCGTGAAATCTGGGCCCATGGGCAACTCATGTTCAATAATCTCGCTGATGCGGCCAACGTTGATGGCGGCAAAATTTGCACCCTGTGCAATCTTTTCAATTTGTTTCATTGTGTAGTAAAATGTAATTAATGGTTTTTATTTGATGAATAATTCTTACGGTCATTTAAGATGTCGGCCAGGTTTGCCAGCGCCCACTCAATCAGGCTGTTGATGTGCGGCATGAGCGACTTGCCGCGCTCGGTGATGCTGTACTCCACCCGTGGCGGTATCTCGGCATAGGCCTGCCTCAGTACCAGCCCGTCGGCCTCTAGGTTGCGCAGCGCCACGGTGAGCATCTTCTGCGAGATGTCGGGGATGGCTGCCAGGATGTCGGAATACCGCATCGCCGCGTCCTTGCCGTCGAGCGTGTACAGTATCAGCATCGACCAGCGGTCACTGATGCGCGACAGGATATTGCGTATCGGGCAATCAGGAAAGTATGGATCAACTATAATGTCTCGTAACATATTTCGTTCTGATTATCAGTTATACTAACTTTTCTCTCGTTTCAGTTGCAAAGTTACTAACGTTGGTTGACATGACAATGAACCGCCCGAAATGTTCGCTACGCACTTTGATGTTAGAAATGGACGAATCAACGGATTAGAAAACTCACTTTTATATTTTGTTAAGACTTGAAAACCCCGCTGAAGTGAAAAGAAAACAATAAATACAAGAAGTACAATCTTTGATTTCGACAGCCATTGTGTTTATTGCAGTTTTTGTTTTCGGGGGAAATTTGATGTTTTTGGCACAAAAATTGAAGATTTTTTTTGGAACGAAAAAAGACTGCGGTCGGCTATATTTCCTTTGCAGCGGCAAACGGATAAATGGCTTCGTAGCTCAGCAGGTCAGAGCACCACACTTTTATTGCGGGGGTCCCGGGCTGCCTGATGGCTTCCTCTGTCGCGAAAGGCTACGGGTTGGCGAGCTTGCTCGGGAATCTCGGCAAAGTTCATACAAGCATGACTTTGCACTCGCCGCTCCATCGGTTCAAGTCCCAGCGAAGTCACAGTAAATAGAAGTAACCTAGGAAAAGATGATATGAAGATGTTTAGACAATTTTATATAAGATGGTTGGTTCGCCGGGGAAAGGCCATAGATATATGGTCGCACAGCGACTATCCCGCACAAGTGTTATCTAACCTGTGCAGCAATCCCTTCACCTTCGACGGGGTGCTGTGCGGCAGCATGGAGGGGTTTCTCCAGTCGCTGAAGCAGCAGGACCGCGACAAGCAGCGGCAGATATGCGCCATGAAGGGCCGCAATGCCAAGAGGGCGACCAGCACCCATTGGCAGGCCGACCAGATCGTATGGTGGAAGGGCATCGCCATAGACAGGCAGTCAGAGGAGTTCCAGCAGCTGATACGCCATGCTTACCAAGCCATGTTCGACCAGAGCGAGCGGTTCCGCGCAGCACTGATGGCAACACGGGGCATGAGGCTCTACCACTCCCGTGGCAAGAGCAACCCATTCAAGACCATCCTGACAGAACAAGAGTTCTGCCAGATACTCACCGACCTGCGTGACAACTATGACCGCCGCGACAAGGGCCTGGGCCACCGCAGGCTCATCTTCGTCGAGGTGGAATACGAGCCTCTGGAGCATGATGAAATGGAATAAGTTCACCCCGATAAAGTAGATTTGACATCTCAGCCGGCTAATCAATCGAGAATTTGTACTAAATTTGCAGCAAAAAGAAGCTATTCATCCTGCGCAGAGGCCATGTGCCGCGCCAAAAACCATTTCACAACTTAATATGAACAAATTCATCACACTTGCTCTGGCAATAGGTCTCGCCTTTGCCGGCTCAGCGCAAGACCGTTCTCAAGGAGGTATCAGTCCCGACATGATGCGCCAGATTGTCGCCACATCGGCAGCCAACCAAAACAAGGCCATCAGCAATGCCATGGCTACAAATGCCATCGACGACCTCGCCCGCAACTACCGCAACAACAAGATTACAGACACGCATTT
>JAEEGF012008842.1_pt1 | contig 12917 bp, 6 predicted proteins | sample 9134171 | NCBI WGS metagenome assembly JAEEGF01 (sample SAMN16246542, study PRJNA631951) | gut metagenome | biome: gut microbiome; feature: rumen; material: AP-attached | host: Bos | place: Iran: Karaj | collected 2018-10 | reverse complement strand
TGACCTTGAAACCCTGGTGCAACTGTGCTACCTCTACTTCACCGATGTGAGTCTCGATGATGAGGCATTTCAAGGTCTCAAAACCGGTATCATGTCTCAACTGGCTCAAGCAGCCAATAACCCCCAAAAAGTTTACAGCGACTCTATCGGCAGCACCATCTACCAGGGCAATCCGTTGTACCGCAATATTCGCCCCGAGGAGGTGGACAACCTTGACGGAGAGCGCGTATTGCAGCTTTACCGCCAACGGGTGGCCAACGCGGGCGACTTCACGTTCTCGCTGGTGGGCGCTTTCACGGTCGATGAGGTAAGGCCTCTCATAAGGAAATATCTCGCATCATTGCCCGATAACGGCAAGCGCGAGGCCTACGGTAGCGGTTACCGTCCTGCCATGGCAACGGGCATGGTGGACAACTTCTTTGAACTGCCCATGCGCAACCCCAAGTCTTCTATCTACGTCACCATCATGGGTGACAAGAAATACAGTTTTGACGACGAGTTTATGATGGATATCGTGGGCGAATCGGTGGGCACGGCGCTGTTGACCTTCTTGCGCCATGAGAAACATGGTACTTACGACGTGGCAGCCGATGGCTCATTGTCCATCTACCATAACCGTTGGATGATTAACTACGAGTTTGAGACAAGCCTGGCCGACCGTGACAGCATGCTTGTCTGGGCCGATTATGCGGTCAATGCCGTCTTTTATAGCGGCGTGAGCGAAGACCTGTTCATGGCCATGAAGCAGCGGATTGCACGCGAACACGAGAGTGCTCTGCAGACCAATGCCTACTGGCTGCGCGCCCTGCAGCACAAGGCACTGGGAATCGACATCATCGGTGGCTTCGACCATATCTATGCCGCTTTGACACAAGAGAGCCTCAATAACTATATCCAGTCATTGAGGCCCCACACACGACTACGTATCGTCATGAATTAGATTTAGCTGATCAGAGAACTCCAAGACCTCCGAGAACTCGGAGAACTCGGAGAACTGGCAATAACGTCAATTGGAAGTATCCACACCAATGATGTGAGTGAACTGCCCCCATTTGTCTGAGGCTTTATACAAAGTGACAGATTCTTTAGGCACATATAACTTGGCGACATTAAAAACATCGTTGTCAAAAGTGGTCATATCAGTAGCACATAATGGAGGGGTTGGATTAAATAACATCACTTTCGAGATATTTGTACAGCCGCAAAATGCTAACCTGCCGATGACGACAAGAGAGTTTGGGAGTTCCACACTCTTCAGGCCACTGCAGTCATAAAACGCACAGTCACCAATGGAAGTAACAGAGTTGGGGATGACGATGCTCATCAGGCCACTGCAACTATCAAACGCATAGTTACCGATGGAGGTGACAGCGTTGCCGATGGTCACACTTGTCAAGCCACTGCAGCCAAAGAACGCACGGCTGCCAATGGAGGTAACCGAGTTGGGGATGGTCACGGTTGTTAAACTACTGCAGTTATCGAACACAGAGTTGCCGATGGAATTGACCGAGTTGGGGACGGTCACACTGGTCAAGTCACGGCAGCCAGAGAACGCAGAGTTGCCAATGAAAGTGACCGAATTGGGGATGGTCACGGAAGTGATCTTTGAGCCTTTCGCAAAATATAAGGGCAGCACTTCTACTTCATTGCCAATTGTGACCCGCTCTAAATTGGAGGTCACCATGTCCCCGTTAGTGGAACAATTCCGGGCATTCCAAATTAGGTCAGTCAATCCACTACAACCAGAAAAGGCATTTTTTGCGATGGAAGTGACCGAGTTGGGGATGGTCACGCTCGTCAGGCCACTGCAGTCACTGAATGCCCCATAATCGATGGAAACAACCGAGTTGGGGATGGTCACGCTCGTCAATCCACTGCAGCAAGAGAACGTTTGGCTGCCGATGGAGGTAACAGAGTTAGGAATGGTTATGCTCGTCAAGCTACTACAGTTATAGAATGCACCGTGACCAATGGAGGTAACAGAGTTGGGGATGGACACGCTCGACATTGCAAGGCAGCCATAGAACGCATTGTTGCCGATGGAAGTGACCGAGTTGGGAATGGTCACACTCTCCAGGTAACGGCAGTCCTCGAACGCACCGTCTGCTATACTTAGTGTTCCTTCTCTTATTGTAATACTCGCGCCTTCGGGCATAGTTCCTTTATATTTATAAGCCACCAGGCCAGCATATACAAGTCCATCAGGCTGATGATCGAACCATGGGGTGCCATAGAACACATCGTAGCCAATGGAAACAACTGAGTTAGAGATGATCACACTCGTCAGGCTGTTGCAGTCATAGAACACCCAGTCGCTAATGGAGGTAACCGAGTTGCCGATAGTCACACTCGTCAGGCCACGGCAGCCAGAGAACGCACGTTCGCTGATGGAGGTGACCGAGTTAGGGATGGTCACATTCGTCAATCCACTGCAGCCCGAAAATGCGCCATCGCAGATGGATACAACTGAGTTTGGGATAGTCACGCTCGTTAGGCAACGGCAGCCAGAGAACGCGCCTTCTGCTATACCTAATGTTCCTTCTCTTATAGTAATGCTCGTGCCTTCGGACATTATTCCCTTATATTTATAAGCCACCAGGCCAGCATATACAAGTCCATCAGGCTGATGATCGAACCATGGGGTGCCATAAAACGCATCATGGCCGATGGAGGTGACCGAGTTGGGTATGGTCACGCTCGTCAGGTTCTTACAGCCCATGAACGCTTCACCCTCGATAGAGGTGACCGAATTAGGTATGGTCACACTCGTCAGGCTATCGCATTCATAGAACGCAGAGAAACCGATGGAGGTGACCGGGTATGTCGTGCCATTGTAGGTTACAGTTGAAGGAATGACCACATTGCCACGATAATCACTCCTTATAGTGAACACACCATATTTATTAACATTCAAATATTTGCATGTTACGACTGCTTCGTTACCGATAATGTCATAGTAGATACCATCAACGTAGAAGTCATAGGTATCATGGGCCGCACTGGTAGTGGGGATGTGAGCGGTGGCAGTGGCTGGCAGCAGAAGGGCCAACAGCAAAAGGATGAAATTGAGACGATTGTTCATTGTTTGTTTAGATTTTAAATATTTAGTATTGTGTTGACTGATAAATGCAAATCAGGTAATCATTTTATTGGATGCAAGTTTATTAAAAGGGTTTGCGGTATTTGTTGTCGGGATCCTCGTCGAGGATGCTCAAGTAACTCATGAAGCGGGAATAGGCAATCTCGCCGCTTTCCACGGCTTGGAGCACAGCGCAACCCGGTTCGTGGGTGTGGGTGCAGTTGTTGAAACGGCAACTGTCCGAGATGCGGAAGATTTCCGGGAAATAGTGGGCTACTTCGGCGCGTTCAAAGTCAATGGTTCCAAATGCCTTGACACCCGGTGTGTCGATGATGGCCCCACCGCCAGGCAGGTCCAGCAATTCGCTAAAGGTGGTCGTATGCATGCCCTTGTGGTGTGTTTGACTGACATCCCCCACCCTCACGTTGGCATCGGGCACCAGCAGATTGATAATCGAAGACTTACCGACACCGCTATTGCCCGAAAGCAGTGACATCTTGCCGGCGAGCATGGCGCGCAGAGCATCGGCATTTTCGCCTGTCGTTGCCGACATAGTGATAACTTGATAACCGATGTTCTCATACATCTCCTTGAGTTCATCAAGGTACTGGCGTGACTCCTCGGTGATCAGCAGGTCTATTTTGTTGAAAACGAGAACAGCAGGGACTTGATAGGCTTCGGCGGTAGCCAGGAAACGGTCAATAAAAGTGGTGCTCGTTTCTGGGTTGAAAATGGTCGCCACAAGCACTGCTTGGTCGAGGTTGGCAGCAATGATCTGGAATTCCTTGGAGAGGTTGCTTGCACGACGGATGATATAGTTCTTGCGGGGTTGGATATCGGCCACCACAGGCGAATCACCACTATGCTCCTCGATGTCAACGATATCGCCAACGGCGACAGGGTTGGTGCAACGCAGGCCCTTAAGGCGCAGCACCCCACGCATGCGGCAATTCACCGTTTCTCCGTCATCAAGACGGACGGTTACCCAACTGCCGGTATTTTTGATGACTAATCCTTTCAATTTATTTTGTTTTTAATAGCTGCGACAGGAGTCACGGCATAGATTAACCCTGATGAAAAATTTATTCCCAAGCGCCGAGGTCATCGGCGACCTCGGGAAGGTCGCTGCGATGGAAGACGGGGTCCTTGATACCCTTGCTGCGCTGTTGACGATAGTGTTTCAACAGTTTGAAGGCATATTTACATAGGAACACCAGAGCAACCAAGTTACACAGAGTAACGAGAGCCATAAACAGGTCTCCGAGGTTCCAAACAAACTCAAAACTAGCTACAGCACCAAGGAAAACAAAGGCGCCACCCGAGAGGATGCGGAAGACTGTGAGCACCCACTTCTTGTCGGTCAAAAAGCGAATATTGGCCTCGCCATAGTAATAGTTGCCAATAATGCTGCTGAAAGCGAACAGGAAAAGAGCGATGGCCACAAATATCGTTCCCCAACTGCCCACCTGCGACTCCAACGAGGCCTGTGTGAGCTGGATGCCCTCGAGCCCTTCGGTGTTGTAGAGGCCACTGACGAGCACCATGAAGGCTGTACAACTGCACACGACCAAGGTGTCAGTAAACACACCGAGAGCCTGGATAAGACCTTGCTTGACAGGATGAGAGACGTCGGCAGTAGCCGCCACATTGGGAGCACTACCCTCGCCCGCCTCGTTACTGAAGAGACCTCTCTTGATGCCCACCATGATAGTCATGCCCAGACCGCCGCCTGCAACTTGTTCAAACCCGAAAGCATTCTCGACAATCAACCGCAACACATGAGGTATCATGTTGATATTCGTGATGACGACATACAGCGCAAGGATGAAATAGCCGATAGCCATGATAGGCACAATGACACTGCTCACATGAGCAATGCGACGAATGCCTCCAAAAGCGATGAACAAGGCTATCACCGTAATAATCGAACCCACTACCAACGGATCGAACCCAAAGGCCTTGTCCAAAGCGCCACAGATGGCATTACTCTGGATGGAATTATAGGAGAGGCCGAAGGTCAACGTGATAAGTACCGCAAACAATCCCGCCATCCACTTGTTGTGCATGCCATGCCGGATGTAATAGGCTGGGCCGCCGATGAACGATTCACTTGACGGACGCTTGAACAACTGAGCGAGCGTTGCCTCGACAAAGGCCGTCGCTGAGCCGAATAGTGCAATCAGCCACATCCAGAAGATGGCACCCGGTCCACCCACGGCAATGGCCGTTGCCACGCCAGCCAGGTTACCCGTACCCACGCGCGTGGCCATCGAAACGGCAAAGGCCTGGAACGAAGAAATATGCTTTTTGCCACTCTTGGAAGACGAGTCAACGAGTTGGCGGAACATATCGCCAATCATGGTAAATTGGACGAATCCAGTGCGAATGGTGAAATACAATCCACACAATATTAGAGCACCTATCAACAGATAGGCCCACAGGGCATCGTTTATCGATGTGATGATATTATTGAGCGCGTCAAGGTTTAACGTCATGGAGTCATTTGTTTAATTAATTTGGCAATAAAAGTACTGCTTTTTCTTGAAATAGGGGGTATTTTGTTTTATTTTTGCTGAGTAATGAGTATATTTGCGACTCAATCGAAAGAAATTATGAAACAGAATCGACTTCTCTTTATATTAGTGACATTGATGGCATTGGGCGCCACAGCCCAAGTGATGAACCGTCCCATCGGGCAATATCCCGGGAATCCGAGTGAGTATTACGGACCAAGCGTCGAAGATGGTAACGGCCGCAGTAATCTGGAATACATGTCCAAATATCACACTGTGTATCAGTCATCATCATGGGACTTCAACCTGACCTCTCAACTCTTGACTGACGGCATTATCGGCAAGGAGGCTCCCGCATGGCTCAATGTGACCACTCCCGATGGTCCGCTGCCACCCCATAAGCGTGAGGCCTGCATCGACGGCAACGAGTGGACCAGCAACATCGTGATGGGTGGCAACACCTGGCTGCAATATGACTGGGAAGGTATGGCCATCGATATCGATGAGGTGGAAATGGTGTGCAGCATGGCATACCGCGAAGACGGCGCACAAGGATTTAAAATCAGGTTACTCACCTCAAATGACGGCAAGAAATGGAAGATAGCCGATCAATGGACGGGCGACACCTTGCCTGGCACAGCATCATACCGCCGTGTCCATAGCGACCCCAACAAAAATTCAGGCGACGACTTGCTGCCCACCCGCGACATCGACCACACTTTCCACATCAAGGGTAAAGCCTTTTCACACATGAAACTGGAAATGGTCACCCCAAATGCAGTTCATTGGACCATTACCGAACTGAAAATACGTAAGGATGGCAAGCGGGCAACTGGCATCTTGCCTGCAGAGCACTTTGTCAGTTCTTGGCGCAGTCTGGGCAACAGGGATGAATGGGTCACCGTTGATTTGGGGGCTAATGCTAATATTCTAGGCATCACGCTTAACTGGGTCAACAATCCTTCAAGCGGTAATATCCAAGTGAGTGAGGACAACCTGAATTGGGAAACGATAAGTTCTCTTTCTGAAAACCTAACCAAAAATAAAGAAGAGTTCATCCAACTAAAAGATGTGACGGGAAGATTTGTGCGCATCAACATGGTTGAGCCCAACAAAAATGGTCAACCATTCTGCCTGCGTGAAGTGAAGATTGAAGGCATTGGCGGAACATTGGCCCTCTATCATGAGCCTGGCGGTTGGCAAGACGGCAAGTGGCTGTTGAATGGCGGTGACTGGCAGCTGACACGGGCTTCGCATCCTGATGTCGAGCCTATTGTGGCTACGGTGCCTGCCACTGTGTTGTCGAGTTTTGTCAACGCTGGGGCGTTGCCCGACATGAATTTTGACGATAACCTGATGTTGTCTTCTGAATCTTTTTTTGACGGGGGCTTTATCTATAAGCGGACTTTTGATTTGCCACAGGAGATGCAGGGCAAGCGCGTTTTCCTCAACTTTGACGGTATCAACTGGAAGGCTGAGGTGACACTCAACGGCATCAACTTGGGACGTATAGAGGGGGCTTTCAAACGTGGAAAATTTGACATCACGCCCTATCTCAAACCCATTGGCAACGAGTTGCAGGTGCTCATCATCGCCAATGCTAATCCTGGAGGAGTGAAAGTCAAGACTGAGAAAAATACCGACTTCAATGGAGGAATCCTCGGGGCAGATAATCCCACCTTCCATGCCACTATTGGCTGGGACTGGATTTCGACCATCCGCGGACGTGACATCGGCATCTGGGACGACGTTTACCTCACCTCATCGAGTGATGTAACCGTGAGCGATCCTGTCGTGACCACCACGCTGGCTGAGGGCGACACCCTCGCCACGATGACGCCAGCCGTCATGCTTTCTAACCATAGCGAACAGACCGTAACAGGAACACTGCACGGCCACATCGGGGAAATCTGCTTCGAGAAACAAGTCACCCTTGCTGCAGGACAGACCATCGAGGAATCGTTTAATCCTAATGAGTTCTCGCAACTCAAGAATCAGCGGATGCGCCTGTGGTGGCCTAACGGCTATGGAGAACCCTACCTCTATGATGCCAGTTTCTCGTTCACCGTTGATGGTGTGCAGAGCGATGCCGTTAATTTCAAGGCCGGAATCCGTGAGGTGAAAACGGTGGATAAGGACACAAAACTGCGTATCTATGTTAACAACAGGCGACTGATACCACTGGGTGGCAACTGGGCCTTCAGCGAGAACAACCTGAACTACCGTGGCAGGGAATTTGACGCTGCTGTGCGCCATCACAAGGAGATGAACTACAACATGATTCGCAACTGGGTGGGTATGACCGGCGACAAGGAGTTCTTTGAAGCCTGTGACCGCTACGGCATTATGGTGTGGCAGGACTTTTGGCTGGCCAATCCCGCTGATGGTCCCGACCCTGACGATGAGGTGATGTTTATGGACAATGCCCGTGACTTTGTGCTGAAAATCCGCAACCACCCGAGCATCGGCATTTATTGCGGCCGCAACGAGGGCTATCCTCCTAAAACGATTGACAACGGCCTGCGCAACACCGTAGCCAAGCTGCATCCTGGGCTGGACTATATTTCCAGTTCGGCAGACGACGGCGTGAGCGGACATGGACCCTATTGGGCTATAAGCGCCAAAGAGTATTTCGAGAAGCAGACTGGCAAACTGCACACCGAGCGCGGCATGCCTAATGTGATGAACTTTGAGGGTGTTAGCCGCATGCTTGCCCCCGAACACCTGTGGCCGCAGAACCTCTATTGGGGCCGCCACGACTACACGATGGAGGGTGCACAACGCGGCGCCACGTTCAACCAGATGATCACCGAGAATTTCGGGGAACCGACATCGGCTCAAGAGTTCTGCGAATGGGCACAGTGGATCAACTATGAGGGTTATCGGGCCATGTACGAGAGCGGCAGCAAGGACCGCATGGGCCTGCTCATCTGGATGAGTCACCCCTGCTGGCCGTCGATGGTATGGCAGACCTACGACTACTATCTGGAGCCAACGGCAGCCTACTATGGCGTGAAACATGCCTGCGAGCCGTTGCATGTGCAGTGGAACCCCGTGACCAATTATGTCGAGGTGGTCAACCGTTCAGCCGGACATCAGCAAGGCGCTGTCAAAGCCAGTATCATTGACCTAAAAGGCCAGACGCTTTGGGAAAGAGTCCAAGACTATGTCATTGACGAAGACATGACATCGGACATGTTGCAGGTCAAGGTGCCCGATGAGATTGCAGGTGCTTATTTCCTGCGTCTCACTTTGACCGATGACAGAGGACAGATGCGTTCACAGAACGACTATGTGAACACCACCATCGAGAATAACCGCAAGTCATTGCATGACCTGCGTCCAGCCCAAGTAGCCACCAGCGTAAATGGAAATAGCATCACATTAACCAATAATGGCCAAGTGCCCGCAGTGATGCTGCGTCTTAACCTCAAGGGGGATGACGGTGAGCAGATTCTGCCCGTCATCTACAGCGACAACTACTTCCACCTGATGCCTGGTGAAAGCCGAGCCATAGGTCTTGAATGGAAGGCAGAGGATGCACGCGGCTGCAAACCCGTCGTTGAAATCAGTGGCACCAATGTCACTAAAACCATTGTTCAATTATGATGAAACGCCTGTTTGCCACTATCATAACACTGGCGCTCTTGGCATTCAGTGTGGACGCCAAGGACAAATATCCTTATCAGGACGCCAGTCTGCACCCCTCGGTACGTGCCCAGGACCTGCTTTCACGCATGACGCTTGAGGAAAAAGTCGGGCAACTGGTGTGCCTTATGGGTTGGGACTCATACGTGAAAAACAGCAATAAGGTGGCCGTCAGCGACAAATTCCGGCACGAGATAGACAGTCTGCACGTGGGTCTGTATTGGGCGGTATTCCGCGCCGACCCCTGGACGCAGAAAACGCTTGATAACGGCCTGAATCCCGCTCTGGCAGCCGAAGCGGCCAATGCCATGCAGCGCTATGCCATCGAGCACTCACGCCTAGGCATCCCCATCTTCCTCGCCGAGGAAGCTCCACACGGGCACATGGCCATCGGGGCAACAGTCTTCCCGACAGGATTGGGCATGGCCGCAACATGGGATACAGAGTTAATGCAGCAAGTGGGTGAAGTGATTGGTAAGGAAATCAGGCTGCAAGGCGGACACATCAGTTACGGACCCGTGCTTGACCTGGCACGAGAGCCTCGTTGGTCACGCGTCGAAGAAACAATGGGCGAGGATCCTTGCCTCAGTAGTAAGATGGCTGCGGAAATGGTTCAGGGACTCGGTGGCGGAGACTTATCTTTGCCCTACTCTACCATAGCGACCTTAAAACACTTTATCGCCTACGGCGTGACAGAGGGCGGCCAGAACGGAGCCCGAAGCATCGTGGGGCCAAGGGAACTGAAACAGATGTTCCTGCAACCATTCAGACGCGCCATTGCCGATGGAGCCTTGTCGGTGATGACCTCCTATAACTCGCTGGACGGTGTGCCCTGCACATCCAACAAGGAATTGCTCACTGATGTATTGCGTGGGGAATGGATGTTTGACCGTGGAATTGTTGTAAGCGACCTCTTCAGCATAGATGGTCTCAAGGGTACTCACCATACGGCAGAATCGTCACAAGATGCCGCCATCCAAGCGCTATTGGCTGGTGTTGACGTGGATTTGGGTGGTAATTGCTATGCCAAACTCGTTGATGCTGTAAAACAAGGTAAGGTGAGTGAAGAGGCCGTCAATACGGCCGTTAAGCGGGTACTTCGGTTGAAATTCGAGATGGGACTGTTTGAAAATCCGTACGTCAACGCCAAGACGGCCCAGAAAGAAGTCCATACCGAGGCAGCCGTGGCTACAGCCCGACAAACAGCCCGAGAATCCATTACCCTGCTCAAGAACGACGGTATCCTGCCATTAAGCAAAGACATAAAGGTTGCTATTGTCGGGCCAAATGCCGATAACGTCTATAATATGTTGGGCGACTACACCGCCCCTCAAGCCGATGGCAAGGTGGTTACTGTCTATGATGGAATTAAAGAGATGCTTGGCGAGGCCCATTGCGTCTATGCCAAAGGCTGTGCCGTGCGTGACACCAACGACTGCGACATTGCCGCAGCCGTTGAGGCTGCCATGCAGGCCGATGTGGTGATTGCCGTGGTGGGCGGCTCGTCGGCAAGGGATTTCAAGACGTCCTACGAGGACACAGGTGCCGCTACCGCCGAGCAAAAGTTCATCAGCGACATGGAATGCGGCGAGGGTTTTGACCGCGCCACATTGGACCTGTTAGGTCGCCAGATGGACCTGCTTGAGGCTTTAAAGAAAACAGGCAAACCACTTGTGGTCGTCTATATCGAGGGACGGCCGCTTAACAAGAACTGGGCTGATGAAAATGCCAACGCCCTGCTCACTGCTTACTATCCCGGCGAACAAGGAGGTAACGCCATTGCCGATGTGTTGTTCGGTGAATATAACCCTGCAGGAAGGTTGCCCGTGAGCGTTCCTCGTCATGTGGGCCAACTGCCCGTATATTACAACAAGCCTCGACCAGTTGCTCACGACTATGTGGAGATGAGTGCACAGCCGCTCTACCCCTTCGGCTACGGGTTGAGTTACACCACATTTGAGTACAGCGACCTCACGATATCTGGACTCAACATCTCATTCAAGGTGACCAACACCGGCACCCGCAAGGGTGACGAAGTCGTGCAACTCTATCTGCAACAAGGCTTATCAACGGTCGTTCAACCCGAACGCCAATTAAAGGCTTTTAAACGCATCACACTTGAGCCGGGAGAGTCACGCCAAATAACGCTCGAAACGCTTGGCTTTGATTTTGGTGACTTTGCCATCGTTGATGCCAACATGAAATGGACAGTTGAAAACGGCACCTATCAGATCCTTATCGGGTCGTCAAGCACTGACATCCGCCTGAAAGGGAACATCACCCTTCCCGATTAAACGAAATGTCACTTTTTCTTGAGTTTTTCCTTTGCCTGCTCTAGGGCTTCTTCATATTTCATAAATTCATCCAATGAGTCATCGTGTTGGGCTTTTGACTTTTCATCCCGTACTTTTTGCGTGCGTTTTTTATTGAACGCGGCCAGATCACTTTCGCTCACATCCATCATCTGCATGCATCTGTCACGTGTTGCTCTGAAACTTACAAGAAAAGACCTGTTCAAGTAAACATATTCAGGAAAACTAAAATTGAGTAGCGAGTCTAACGACTTAATGACCTCACTATTTAACCATTGTTCCTCAAACTCGTCCATAAACATCGTCTTGTAACGACGTCGCTCAAGATAGAACGTCGAGACCTCATTGACAAAGTTGACATCATTAATGATGTTGAATGTCTCGATACTTGTAGAGAAGATTTTCTCGGTTGTTTCAGGAAACTCATCCAGTACCCAAGCCATTTTTCCAGCAAAACCGAAGTGCAGTTCATCAAAAGTTTCAGGATGAGTTGCAATCTCATTTTGTAAACGCCTGCACTCAAGCAGCGATGTGTCAACTTTCTCAACCATCTCTATGGTCTTGTCGAAGTCGCTAATGATCATCATCGTCATCTCCTTCTTAGCAGCTTTTTTCTTTTGGTAGTCGATGATGGCAGCGGTACCAAAGGTGAGTATAATTGATACAGTCGTGGCCAGAATTGACAACAAGAACTGTTTGAATGTTTTCATTCCACTGCCCGACTTAAGCGTGGTGGGAGTATGTAATTTGATATTCATAGCCTAAATCATTATATTTGAGATTTTTTTGCAAAAGTAATGTTTATTACTCAATTATCTTTAGTTTTCAGGTGATTTTGATAAACCGCCTACTCTTGGAGACCTGTTTCGATGAATCTAGATGAAATAAATCAAGAGCGCCGCAACATCAACGTCACGGCGCTCTCGATTATTCAGATAATGCGTTAATCTTTAACTGACAGGATTACTCCTGGTCGTCAAGGAGGATGTGCATCACCTCGATGGCACTCTTCATCACGTTGGTGCCAGGACCGAAGATGGCAGCTACGCCAGCCTTGTACAGATAGTCATAGTCCTGCATGGGGATTACACCACCAGCGGTAACGATGATGTCCTCACGACCAAGTTTCTTGAGTTCCTCGATAACGGCGGGCACGAGGGTCTTGTGACCAGCGGCAAGCGAAGATACACCCAGAACGTTCACGTCGTTCTCGACAGCCTCGCGTGCGCTCTCCTCGGGAGTCTGGAACAAGGGACCCATGTCCACGTCAAAGCCACAGTCGGCATAGCCGGTGGCAACAACCTTAGCGCCACGGTCGTGACCGTCCTGGCCCATCTTGGCAATCATGATGCGGGGCTGACGGCC